>ERZ1740068.826-NODE-826-length-12158-cov-8.008510_pt1 | contig 12158 bp, 9 predicted proteins | sample MGYA00581735_ERZ1740068 | MGnify/ENA primary metagenome ERZ1740068 (study PRJEB43018, sample SAMN04849740) | marine metagenome | isolation source: floating plastic debris | place: Pacific Ocean | collected 2008-08-30 | study: EMG produced TPA metagenomics assembly... | reverse complement strand
CCCTCCACTAAGCCTGCCACATGTACGCTCCCCATCCTTATCGCCCGTAGGCCATTACCTGCTTCATTACCGGCAACGTTATTCACTAAATTGCCCCGACAAACGGATTATTGAACCTGGAATATGCAATAGATATTCTATTCCGAGTTTAAGCTAACAGACTTTTAAACACATGCAAAAGAAAGACTTGTCTCAACTCAAATCGGAAATCAGACTGGAAGCGAAGAATGGTGTGGACTTTATTTTGGCGGCGACCATCGTCTGGTCACTGATTACTTATGTCTGGACCCTTGATTTTACGGCCTATAACCTGAGTGTCATCACTTTCATGGTAGGTGGGATCATGTTGCCTCTGGCTTTTGGGTTGTCCAAAGTGCTAAAGACCAACTGGAAAATCAAAGACAACCCCCTGGATTCCCTGGGTCTCTGGCTCAACTTTGCCCAGCTGATCTACTTTCCGTTCCTGATTTTTACCTTGCTCCGCTTTCCTGATTACTTCATCATGACCTATGCCATCATCACAGGTGCACACTTGTTCCCTTACGCCTGGTTTTACGACGAGATCGGTTACGCCATATGGGCCGTGGTCATTTCGCTGGGGTCCATGTTGATCGCCCTCAACATCACCATTGATCAGACCTGGCTCATACCGTTGTTTACAGCCGCCATGCTGCTGTCTCTGGCGGGATGGATTTGGGTGAGGAGGACGAGACGGGTTAATTGATTTTTATTGATGCGTGAATTTAATATCGTAATGGCGTAATACCGGAATGTCTTAATTCTCGATACCGGAATGTTGGAATTATTAATTTGTGATGCGTGATGAGGAATTATTGATTCGATGGCTTCGTGTGAATGACATCAGGAGATAGGTGATTCCTGAAGCAAATACCGTAATTCAGGGAGATGCCTACTGCTAGTTGCCTGTTGCATACTTTTCCAGGATTGAAATTAATGATTTGTAATGATTACTTTAATCACTTTGTTAAGCGCAGTACTTATCTCAGCTCGTATTCAAATTCCCGGTTTTGTCCGGCTGTGATTTGAAAGAATCCGATGTTGTTCCTTAGGTCATACCACGTATAGTTACCAGGATTGAGGTCGGAGATTACTATCCGTTGATTGGCTGCAGACCGACCTTCTATCAGTGGATACACATTGAGTAATTCTTGAATTGAATAGACTTCCCCCGGATAAATGTTGATTTCTCTATTAATGATATCTCCGGTAAATCTTAAAGTAGCGCTGCCCAGTAATGGTTCTTCTTCTTCACAGGAAAAACAGACAAAAAGAAGGAGAGTCAACGTAATTGTTTTTAGTGCAATTTTCATTTTTATTGAGTTAGATATCTTAATTATTGACCGATTATTTGCAATCTATGAACCGTTGTTCAAATACCATTCCATTCTTAGATGAAGTGATTGATTTTTGTCTTTCCCGGAAATTAAACTTGCTGATTCGTTCCTTCCCCGGTCTCATGAAAGAAAGGCAGGTGCTTGATTTTGCATGATGAGAGGTTGCTCAATTAGCTGTTTCCCCGACAAATCAGTGACTAATCTCTATGGCTAAAAACTTCATTAGAGCTTGTTTAAAAAGAATGTGCACTGATAATCAAGAGCTTATGGTTCTGGGGAAGCATCGTTTAAGGAGTTTAGCGGGCTAAAGGACGAAAAGGATGCAAAGCCATGGTTCATAAGATATTGTTTTTCAGCAAATAAGGTTTTTAAACAAACTCTTAGTTGTTTATGGCTATCAAAGCTGCAACTTCCTTGCAATTGATCGCTGACCCATTTAAATTTCCTATATAAAGGATTAAACCCGGATTGAGCGGCGCGTTTTTTGAGTCATTTTTTTGTAAAAGCCGCTCATGGAGAAATCTGGGGTAATTAACACGCTACACACATGTTTACGCTAGACAAGAAGTTTGAAAAACTGCCGCAGGAGCTGCTGGAAAACCTTCAAGGCAATATCCTGAAATTTCACGGCCGAAAGTACGGATTCTACCTGTTTATCAAGTTCACTAAATTTCAACAGCAGGAGGTGAAAAAATGGATCAGAGAGCTGGCTGATCGCAAAATTACCTCTGCTTACCGTCAAGTTCAGGATGGTAAGAGACGCGCTGTGGAGCCTGGTTTTGACGGTGGTCTGTTTGTAACACTGGGCTTGTCCTATAAAGGCTATACCTATCTGGAGTTGCGTAGTATTCCTTCAGATTATGCCTTTATGAAAGGCATGAAAAAAAGAGCCAGGTTACTGGGAGATAAAAAGCCTTCAACAGAGTCTGCCTACAGTGATACCATTCATGCGGTGTTGTTCATCGCCGATGATAATCGGGAAGCATTAAATAAATACAAAAAGAAATTAGAGAAACAACTTAGAAAGCGAAAAATAGGCAGAATCCTGGCGGCAGAACAAGCCTCAGTTGGTAAGAAGGACGGTAAAGCCAGGCTGGTCGACGGCTTTGGTTTCGTACACGGGTTGAGTAGTCCGGTCTTCACAAAAGATGCATTGAAAAAATACGAGTCGCAACAGAAGGAAGCTTCTAAAGTCAAAAATCCGCTGAAGACCTTCAACCCCTATGCACACCCCGAACAACTGTTGGTCAATGATGAATTGACCACCTTACCATGCACCTATGGTAGTTATCTGGTCTTTAGGAAATACAACTTAGATAGCCCTGGTTTCCGAAAAGCGACCCAAAAACTAGGAAAGAAGCTCAACAAAGAGGTTTGCAATGCTTCTGATAATGCGCACGGTGCAGAACTTGCAGCAGCTTATGTAATGGGGCGTTTCAAAGACGGTACCCCCGTGACGTTGTTCAATAAACCACAAGGCGGGAAGAAAGCAAAGGACAATACATTTTCGTTTGAAGATGACAAAGTGGGGGCAAAATGTCCTTTCCATGCCCATATTAGGAAAATGAATCCCCGCAATAACTTACCGGAGCAGGTGCCATACTTTCCAAAGCTGCCCATCGTTCGCAGGGGAATGAATCAAAAGCAGGGAGGTACAAAGACTGGTTTTTTGTTTGCTTCATTTCAGGGCAGTATCATCAATCAGTTTGAAAAACTGCAGATCAACTGGGGAAATACTTCCTGGGAACCTGCAGGACGCACAGGGGTGGATATATTGATAGGAGAAAAGACCAAAAAAGTGTCTTTTGGCCTTACGCCGGAGGAGTATGTAAAATATGATGTAGACCATATCCGCTACCGCAAAGATTTTGCTTTTCCCCGAAAGTATGGGCAGCATGGCAACCTGCCATTTGACAAAGACCCGGCCCACTATCTTTTTGAGCCTTTTGAGTCCTACATAGACATGGTGGGTGGCGAGTATTTTTTCATGCCCTCTATCCCCGGATTACTGGCACTGGTAGATGTATCACCGCCACCTTCGTCCAACAGACCCATGATGCAACGTTTGCAGTACATCATTACCAGACTGTGGACATGTGAGAAAGACCTGAAGGACTTCAAAGAGGACTTCAGGGCATGTATGATCGCCTGGCTGGATGTCCACATGGAGTCTTTTACAGAAATTATCATTACGGAGAAGAAACTGAGGATTGACGAGATTGTGCGCATAGAAGATGGCTATGTCAAAGCTTACCTGGATATTTCCGGCAAGCCAAAACATCTTAGTGATGAGGAAATCTGGGAACTGTCTCTGGAGGATTTTCAGCAATATAACAGCCTGGATTTTGTAGCTGCACTGGTACTCTTCAATCCATATTTTCTGGTAGGATGGTAAAACTCGGTGTCCTGGGTGAAGCATTGCCTGAACTGACTGACAGACCTCAGATCTACGAGTATTTTCTCAGCAACAGCGACACGCGCATTGATTGCTCGCTGCTGCTAAAAAATGAGATGGCTGATGTCAGGCTTTTAAGGTCGTGGTCGGAGCAGATGTACCGCAGATCCCCAAAACGGGAGTGGGAAGTCCTGCAAAAGCTGGCCAATCACTGGCTGAAGACTCCAGAACAGTTTGCAGCTATAGCACATTTATGGCTGGAGTTTGACTTTCCTTCACGGGTAGAAGAAATACCGGTTCCCAATTTAGTATTTGGTATACATCGGGTGCAGCAGGAAGAGAAGCAGCTTGCTACTGTTGGGGGGATCGCAGCGGCATTGGATATTGACACGCAGTGGATAGCATCTGCTATTCAATCCATGGAGGAGAACATTTCCAAACCGCTGGTCATCACCAGCTTTGCCTACATGCTTTCGCGCAAACCTAAACGCCAATTTCGGCTCATTCTGGATACTGATCCTGTGGAAGCCTGCCGTATGCTGAGTCAGGTGACGGAAGACGAAGCGATGAAAGGCCAACTGCGGCGTATATCATCAAAATTACGACCAGCGCATTCGGGGCTTACGCGCCTTGAACTCAACTGGAACCAGAAGAAGCTACTGCCAGAGCGGGCCATGCATCAATTCATGCAGTTTAACCCAGGTTTCCAACAGCAGACACTTGACCTGCTGCTTGAAGAAGGACTATGCAGACCAAAACCCCATCAAAAACTGAGTGATATTTTTAAGAATAACCGACAACCAGTAAACAATGCCTGGTTGACAGACTTGTTGGCGATCAAAATACTACTCCCCAAAACTGCCGATTCTCTGGAAGCCAAAGCTTACTTGAGAAGATTGCCGCTTCAGCTTACCAACCACTTATGATTTAACCGACACTTAAGATGAATACTATACGCCCGAATACTGAAACGAAGCCAGTCTCCCAGGGTCTGGAGACACTGTTTGTAAAACGTCAGACCCATATAGACCGATTATCGGATGCATGGACAAAGTGCTGTCAGGAGGGTGAAGGACACTTTGCCTTCATCGCCGGAGAGGCCGGTACGGGAAAGACGACATTGGTCAATCACCTGGAGACACAATGGGTAACCGATCAGTTTTTTTTGAGGACCAAGTTCATGGAACTCGCTGATGCAAAGCCCTATCAGGAAGTTACTGGTCTCATCGTTCAGTTTGAAGCCGGGCTTTCTACAAGACCTACCGCAACCTACAATCAGGTGGTTGAGGAGTGGCGACAGGATTTGGCTGCATTTTCCAAAATCTATGCCGATTTACTACCGGAGTCGCTGATCTGGGGGCATCAGGAAATAGCTGGTCATTCCACAAATCCTTCAACAGTCATACAAGTAAAACAGGCGATGCTGGCACTCTTCCAAAAAATGATTGCTTTGAATGGTCCGCTGGTGGTGTTTTGGGACGATTTACAATGGGCTGATCAAAGCACGCTCGAATTGATCAGTTACCTGCATACCAACCTGCAAAAAGCGCCGGTTTTTTTCATAGGGGCCTACAGGCCCGAAGAAGTTCAGGCCGCTGAAGCGTTTCATCATGTGATGGAAGGCTTGATGCAATCAGCATGGAACTACCTTCATTTGAAGCTTTCAAACTTCACTGCTCCACAGCTCACTGACTGGCTAACGGCCCGGTTGAAGTGCGGAGGCGCTGAGGTTGAAGAGCTATCTGCGCTATTGATGACTAAAACACTGGGCAACCCACTCTACGTGACACAGTTTTTTCGCTTGCTGAAAGAACGTGGAATAGTAAGCCAGGCGGAGGGTGATACTCAGTGGCAATGGTCGGGTGCTGCCATAAGGTCACTACCAGCTACCGAGAACATCGTTCCATTACTGCAGATGAGGCTTCAATTGCTCTCTGAGCAATCGCAGGCGCTGCTACAGTGGCTGGCCTGCCTTTACGCTCCTACATCAAATACCCTGTTGCAGCAACTGATGCAGGTCACAGACACTGAACTGGAGGAGGCCCTGGGTCCATGTCTCAACAGGGAATTTGTGGTTCGGCAAAGTGGAGGGCTCTACAGAATTGCCCACGATAAAATCCTGCAGATGGTCCATGAACACATGACAGCCGTGCAGAAGCAACAAGCGCACAGCGTCATCGCGGCCTGTCTCATCAGTGATGACACAACTGATGCCTATCAGGTGGCCCACCATCTTACCGAGGGGCGTTTGCCTGAGACGCCTGAACAGATAAGTGATTACGTGCATTTTCATCATCAGGCGGGGCTTTTGGCGCTTCGGGTAGCTTCTTATCATCAGAGTAGCAGGTACTTGCAGCGGTGTATGGAATACTTAACAGCTGAGGCTTGGGAATCTGATTATTCACAGACATTCAGCATTCATTTAAATGCAATGGCAGCCGCAGGTTACGATCGGGACGAATCCCTGTGTGAGGAGATCTACCAAACAATGAAGGGACACGTGAAAGACGTAGCCGATGAAGCAGAAATGATCCATCAGTACAGTTTGCACCTCTTGTTTTTTGCACGGCATGATGAAGCTTTTGCACTCATTAAACAGGCTCTCAGCCAGCTGGGGTTTGCTATAGAAGATCAGGAAGCAAAAATGGGTGAAATGACTGGACAGCTGATGCAACAGCTTACTGATACAAATTTCATTGATCAGCTTGCAACGGTTCCGGAGGCAGACCGCCGGGGTGAATTAGTGCATCAATTATTCAACCTGGTCATTGTTTACATCTATACCATTGCCCCTCAGAACATCGGGTTTTATGCCTTTTTATGGGCCAGTAGTTCCATGAAGATTGGGATATCTCCTCCTGTCACTGATGCGTTTTCCATTGTTGCCATGATTTATGTCATCATGGGTAATCATCAGGCAGGCCATCAATATGGGCAGCTGGCTACCAATCTGGCGACTGAAATGGCACATCCGGTCTATGCTCCTAAAAGTGTAGCACTTGTGAATGCCTATGTATCCGTCTGGCACCGTCCCTTTGACAAAACAGCCGATGAACTTGCTGTACAATTTGACCGGCTGGTTGCCAACGGTGAGTGGATCTGGGCCAATGGTACCCTGTTTTCAATCATCTTCATAGAGCTCGCCTATGGCAACGATTTGAAATTAGCCTATGAGCGATTTGAACGGCTCTATCAAATTTATCAAAGACCGGAAAGCCAGGGTTCTTTTGGTACGCTTCCCGGAGAAGTTGCCATGGCATTAAAGCGTTACATGGTTTTGGATACTGGTGTTTCAATGGATCCGGAGGCACTGGAGGAGGAAGCAAAGGCGTCGCTGCCCCATATCTCATCACTGGGTTACCTGCTGTTGGCCAAGCTTTACCTGATGCAGGGTGACTATGGAAAATCGCTTGCTATGTCTGAAGCCAATTATGCTGCAATGGTAGAACAATCAGCATGCGGTGGGCAGGTACAACTACTATTGTTCCATTTTTACTACGTCATTGCATTGACTCGTGTAGGACAAAAACAGCGGCTTAGTGAGACGCAGGAAGCACGCCTGAGTGCCAGCCTGGATAGATTGAAACAATGGGCAGCGCTTACGCCTGCAAATTTTGAAGCCTATTACCTGTTGGCCCTGGCCAATGAACGATGGAGACAGGGCACGCCACAGCAGTCCTATGGTTTGCTGATGCAGGCAATTGGCCGGGCAAAGAACGATGGATTACTGTTATTGGCAGCCATGGCCTATGAACATGCTGGAAGTCTTGCACAGGAAGATGGCCTTCAGATTTCGCGAGGTTATTACATTGAGGCCTATCACCTCTACGGTCAATGTGGTGCCGGTGGAAAGGCCAAAGCCTTGTATGAGAGACACTTGCAGGGGAGAAGGAGCCAGCTCATGGCAGAGGAAGTCACCGTCCCGACCATTGATCCTGATGTGAAGGCGTTGTTGGCCAGTGCACTGGCATTGTCCCGACAGACCAGACTCGCCCAGCTACTGCGACAGCTGCTGGAAGTCATCCGGCAAGCCACCGGCGCAGAACGCGTGTTGATCGCCTTGAAGGAAAAAGACCGGTTACTGCTGGAAGGCCGGCATACGGAAAAAGATACGGCCGTTCTGGAAGGAGTTGTTGTGGAAGAGGGGCAAGTGCTGCCGACAGCGTATCAGTTGTCAAACGAAATACTCTACCAGGTCGCCAATACTCGGCAAATGGTATTGTTGGGCGATGCGGTTCACACAGCAGGGCCATTTAAAAACACCGCCTATGTGCAGCAAAACAAGCCCTTATCTATTATGGCCTATCCGCTCATACATCAGGGAGATCTGATGGGGGTGTTGTACCTGGAAAACAACAGCGAAGCCTATGCCTTCACCAATGACCGAACGGAGGTACTGGCGCTTTTAAGTGCGCAGATAACGACAGCGATTCAAAACGCTGGATTATATAGTTCCTTGGAGGTAAAGGTGGCAGAGCGGACCAGGCAGTTACAATCGGTCAATGAGGAGCTCGCATCTCTGAATGCTTATCAGGAGCAAATGACCAGTCTGATTGCCCACGACCTTAAGTCTCCGTTGAGTAATATCATCGGTCTTGCCAGTGAAACATCGGACAGGAGTGCGCCGGCCAAAATACACCTGTTGGGTCAACAGATGGAGGCGCTGATTCTGGACTTTTTGAATACGAGACGTTTGGAAACCAGCCATGTCACTCCTGTGAAAGAAACTGTACCTGTCAGCAGATTGGCGGAGACAGCCGTTGAGCAGGTTGCCTGGAAGCTCCGGCAGCGCGGTATGGTAATGGATGTTCAGGTGGATAGGGACCTGTCGGTCATGGTAGAGGAAGGATTGATTGTAAGGGTTTTGGTGAATTTGTTCAATAATGCAATGACGCACAATCCCGATAGCCGAAACATCACATTGTCTGTAACTTCCTCTGTGGGCAACCGGGTACTTTTTGAAGTGACAGACCACGGTCAGCCTATTGCAAGGGAGCATCGGCAGGACGTGTTTGAGCCCTATCACAGCAGTCACAAAGGCGGGAAATCTACCGGATTGGGACTTACCTTTTGCAAAACAACAATTACCACTCACGGAGGAACCATCGGGCTTAGGGCCGATGAAATCAACGGAAATACGTTTTGGTTTCTGTTGGCCGAAGGGCGCCCTGTTGAGCCCTCGGTTCGTGTCTATGATTTTCAGCAGCAGGAAGAAAGGCTATTGCTTGATGACCAGGCCATCGCTATGCTGAGTCCTCAATTGGCGGCGTTAAGCAGACTCAGGGTCAATCAGCTTTCTGCCATCATTTCAGTGTTGCGTGAGGTTGACGCAGCTCATGATGTATCCATTGAAAGATGGCTGGGGGCAGTAGAGACGGCGGTATATGCCAGTGATGAAATAAGCTATAAAAGACTACTAGATGTTGCAGAACCCAAACTTGCCTGAAGAGGTGGTGTTGCTGGTGGATGACCAGCCTGAAAACCTGCTGACACTTGCCCGTTACCTGGAAGAGGCTCCCTTTAAGTTGCAGTTACTGACAGCCAGGAGTGGGGACAAGGCGCTGGAGGTGGCACACATCACCAAGCCCGATCTGGTGATTACCGATTGGGAGATGCCTGGAATGGACGGTCTGGCCTTCCTGAAAAGACTGAAGCAAGATACCTTCCTGAAATCAGTCCCGGTGGTGATGATTACAGGCGTTTATACTGCTGCTGAAGACCTGCTGCAAGCCATGCAATGGGGTGCGACAGATTACCTGCGCAAGCCAATCAACAAGATAGAGCTGTGGGCCAGGGTACAGAATGCGTTGACCATAAGGCGTTCCATTAGTACCATAGAGTCACAAAACCAGGAGATCAGACAGCAGGGTGAGCAGATCATGGACCGGAAGAACCGTCAGTTGAACATGAAGGCGATTGAAATGGAGCAGCAGGGAGGTGTTTTAAGAGATGTTGAAAATGGACTGCAACGGCTCAGTAAACATGCAAGTGGTCCGGTACAGGTGGGCATCAAAGAATTGATCAAACAGATTCAGCAGACTGGCAGGCATCAGCAGCAGTGGAGTGAGTTTCGTGGTTACTTTGAAAAAACACATCCTACTTTTTTGTCCAATTTGGAAAAGCAGTTTCCTCAGTTGTCTAATCAGGAAATCAGGCTGTGTAGTTATTTCAAAATCAAGATGACACCTTATGAAATAGCCGAACTAAAACATGTGGCGCCGGAGACGATCAGAACACAGAAGTATCGGATCAAAAAGAAGATGGCTTTACCAAAAGCACAGGATTTGACCGAGTTTCTCAACTCTTTGACCTAGTATGTAAAGATGCTTTGCCAGACTTACTTTGTTCCATAGGTTTGCCGCAGCAAAAATCGCGAAAGAATGAGTGCTGAAATAAAGCCTTTTGAGAAAGAATTGGAAGTAAGGTGGGTGGACTGTGATGCCAACAGACATGTACGTCATTCCGCCTACTATGACTATGGAGCACATGCCAGGATCAGGTTTTTTGCCGAGATGGGGTTTGGATCTTCAGAAATGGCCCAGCTCAGCATAGGCCCGATTTTGTTCAAAGAGGAATGCTCTTTTATCAGGGAACTGAAAGTGGATGACGTGATCACAGTCAATTTATTGAAAGGCAAACTCACCCATGGAGGTGCCCGGTGGGAATTACATCATGAAATTTTTAATGCGGAAGGTAAAAAGGCAGCGCATATTACGATCAGAGGGGCGTGGATGGATTTGAAAGCGCGAAAATTAACAACACCACCCGAAAAAGTCGGTAAACTATTTGACAACTTGCCGCAGTGTGAACCGTATAGTTATGTAAAGTCCAGCTAGAAAAATGTATTGAATGCTGCTTTCATAGTTTCTTTTAGCTATTGACAGCACAGGTGAATACGACGTAAATTTGTAACAATCTAACTTACCTAAAATGAAAATACTTTTAATCAATCTACTGTGTGTCGGTATGATACTGACAGTTTCCTGTGGAGATGATGATGGTACTGAACGCCCCACGAGTGTCGTCACTTCCGGAAGAGCTGTGTTGACTAGTTACGTGACAGACAATCGCATCAGTGCATTTTCTTTTGAAAGGGAAGGGGTTATTTCCGTGACAGGAAATGAAACCTACGATTTTGCTTTGACCAACATCACTGATCCTACAGGGGTACCACAAGGTGTATTGCTATCTGGACCGTTCTTCAGAACTGATTTTACCTTATACAAGGACGGCAATGTGAGTGTAGACATGGATCTGTTTGAAGAGACCAACGAGGTGCCTGAAACAGCAGAGTGGAACCCATCTTTCACTTCGGTACAGTCCAATAGCATCGTTTTTGTGCGAACACGGAATGGAAATTATGGCAAATTATTCATCCAGGATGTAGAGCAGGTGCTGTCTCCCCATGGCGGTGAGGTATATACCACCGTTACGTTCGACTGGGTTTACCAGCCCAATGGTACCCGACAATTCTGAGCTCCTATTTGATACCTTAGAAAGAATTTCTTCTAAAATGCAAGGGCTGACAGGTCTGACACGGTGATGGTCGGTTCAACCCCCCATGGATCAAAAATCATTTCAGGGTTGCGCTGAATCCATGCCGCCTGCATGCCATAAGAGATGGCTCCAATGACATCAAATGGGTTGCCGGAAATTAGCCATGAGTCTTCCTTCGCAGCGCCCGTTTTCTCATTGAAGTGATGATAGACTTTCGGGTTGGGTTTGAAGGTTTGAATCTCTTCTACACTGACGATCTCCTCAAAAAAATCGATTAACTGCGCATTTAGCAGGAGCTGGTGAACCGCTTTGTGGCTGCCATTGGAGAAGGCAAAAAGCCGATGCCCTGCTTCAGACAACCGGGTCAGGGCAGCAGGTACTTCTTCAAATGCGGGCAATACGGTGTATTCCTTCATCAAATCGGCCTGTTGGTCCACTGAAAGCTGAATTTTCAAAGACATACAGCTGTATTGCAAGGCATTTCTGGTGCAGACTGAAAAATCAACATAATGGTCCATTAAACCATGTCTGAAGGAATATTCCAGTTGCTTGTTTCTCCACGTATTCATCAGCACTACCGCCTGATCACCAACCATCTTTTGCAAAGAAGTCAGCACCCCGGAGGTGTTGATGAGGGTGCCATAGACGTCGAAGGCAAGGGTGTATTTCTTCATCGGAGTTTTTTTGGAACGGTTGTAAGGATACAACCTTTGGCTAAAGATACGCTTTTCTCAGTGCTCTTTTCCGGATGTGTATAAGGTTTTGAGGATTAAGTTGATGCTTTGCCGCTTTGGTATCGGTGAAAACACATGCTTGAATGCCAGTCTACATTTTGTCCATATCAATGTTATATCCCGTCTATGCTTCCCCGTTCCATTCTACTGCTCCTGCCTCTACTTTTGGATCATCAA
>ERZ1740068.825-NODE-825-length-12168-cov-5.939569_pt1 | contig 12168 bp, 11 predicted proteins | sample MGYA00581735_ERZ1740068 | MGnify/ENA primary metagenome ERZ1740068 (study PRJEB43018, sample SAMN04849740) | marine metagenome | isolation source: floating plastic debris | place: Pacific Ocean | collected 2008-08-30 | study: EMG produced TPA metagenomics assembly... | reverse complement strand
GACGGACCCGGACTTCCTCTGAGACGCCCGCGTGGGCGAGGCCCCGCCGAGGCCGTCCGAGCCAGCACCCGAGCCACCCGGAGCGGGGCACCAACCGGGGCACTTTCTGACCGGCAGCAGCCCGCGCGGCTCATCGGGCAAAGGATTGGGGAGAGCTGGCTGGGGTGGTAGGATTCGAACCTACGATACACGGTACCAAAAACCGCTGCCTTACCACTTGGCTACACCCCAACAGTGCCGTGCCACATAGCTTGAGCCATCGATCACTGCAAGACCGGATTGCCGCTTTTTCTGCGTGACATATACGCCGGCCTCGGAGGTGCAGGACGGCAAGAGATCGGCGATCGAAACGGGCCAGCCGCAAATTGACCTTGAAATTTGAAACCCCATCTGGTTCGCTCGTGTCAAACAAAAAAACGAGGCAGGAATGGCGCAGGCATTGGAGCAGCTTTTTGATATGGAACAGGCAAAGGTCGAGGCCTTTTTGGCATCGGATTTCGGCCAAAACCTCCCCGAAAAGCGGCAAGACACGTTGCGCAAGTCGACCAAGCACTGGTTTCGGCGTGCGCAGAAAGTGAATGCGCAGCTGGAGCGTCAAGGCGCTGAAATTCCGGGAGATCTGCTGCGCAGCTTCGATATCCCCTACAGTGAATTGCTGGATATTCAGGTCAAATACCGCACGCGCATGCTCAACATCATCAGAGAGTATGCGCGCATAAAGACGTTTATGCCCGAGTTGATGGAGCCCCCCGCAAGGCGCGTTGTGTCCTTGTCACCGGGCGGCTGTGGCTGCGCCGATGTGCTCACTTTCTTCGGTCACAAGGTCACGCATTTTGACTATCTTGAGTATGACACCAATATCGGGATCAATCAGAAGCTCCACAAAGCCTTGAAGCTGCGGGTGACGCATTTTGACGGCAATGAACGGCCCTACAAGCTGCGGAAATCCTACTATGACTATCTGACCTGCTATCAGGCGGTGAACCTCTATGGCACGCCGGAACAGTCCGGAGAGATCATTCGGGAATTGATGCAAATTCCCAAGGTTGCAGGCTGTTTTGTCCTCAATCCAATTCAGAAGTATTCCGAGGAAGAAAACGCGGTCTATGAGCAAAAAACCATCGATGACGTGTCGCAGGATTATGATGTCACCGTAACCAAGTGTCCCGAAACGCAGATGACGGCGATGATCATGCGCAAGCCGTGAGCGTCAGCACCTTCGTTTTCAAGCCAAAGCTATCAAGAGACGCCGCAGAACAAGGCCTCAGGCGTTGGCGTCAGTCCAGAGTTTCGCCGGCACGCACGCCCCAAATGTAGGTTTTGGGCGCCCACCCCCGGTAGCCCGCCACAGAGAGGCGGCACCACTCGGTATCGCACTCATCGACCCGCGCGATCACGCCCAGTTCGAGCTGAACCACAGCGCGCGCATTTTCATTGGGTTTGGACTTCAGCATCAGCATGTCTTGCTCAATCATCGCTGTGCGGGCGCCGGACAGGAGCGAATAGTGGATCCACCCCACCGCGCCATCGTGGTCCCGGACGCGGCGACAATGGCCGTGTTCGGCGATGATCTCCAGCGGAACGTTCTGGTGTTTGAAAATCCAGTCGATGCGGTGCGTCAAGCTTGGTCCTCGACGCACGTTGGCCTCTGACGCTTTCATGGATACGAAACGCGGCAATGGCAGGTTGGTGACCGGCCCGCGATCCTGCGCCGTTGCCTCATGTGTGATGGCAACACTCAGTGCTATAGCGATCATGCACGCGAAAATACGTGAAAAATGCATCCTGCTCTCAATCCCAATGCGGAGGTTCTTGTGCCTCGGTCAATTACTCGTCACTCTGGCAGGCATAGTGCGCATTTCGCAAGGGCCAGGAGGAGAGCCATGCCAATTGAGCGGCTAAGTGTTGTTGTTACGCGACGCTTGCCTGAGCCGGTGGAAGCACGGCTGCAGGAGTTGTTTGATACAAAGCTGAGCCCGGATGACGCGCCGATGAGCCGTGAGGCCATTGTGGCGGCGATGAAAGAGGCAGATGTTGTGGTTCCGACGATCACGGATCGTATCGATGCGGGCATGTTGGGGCAGGCGGGCGACCGGTTGAAGCTGATCGCCAATTATGGCGCGGGCGTGGACCATATCGATGTGCACACCGCCCGGCAGCGCGGGATCTTGGTGTCGAACACGCCGGGCGTTTTGACCGATGACACTGCGGATATGACAATGGCGCTGATCCTTGCCATTTTGCGTCGCATCCCCGAGGGGCTTTCTGTGATGCAAGACGCGGTCTGGGAGGGCTGGGCTCCGACGGCGCATCTCGGTGGGCGCGTGGCGGGGCGTAGATTGGGCATTCTGGGTATGGGGCGCATCGGTCAGGCGGTGGCGCGGCGCGCGTCTGCCTTTGGCATGGATGTGCATTACCACAATCGCCACCGCTTGCGACATGAAACCGAGGCTGAGCTTCAGGCCAGGTATTGGGAAAGTCTTGATCAGATGATCGCCCGGATGGATGTGATATCGGTGAACTGCCCGCATACGCCGTCGACCTTTCATTTAATGAACGCGCGACGCCTGAAACTGATGAAGCCGGACGCGGTCTTGGTGAACACCTCTCGTGGGGAGGTTGTCGATACCAATGCGCTGACGCGAATGCTGCGGGCGGGTGAAATTGCCGGGGCCGGTTTGGATGTCTACGAACACGGCACTGACATAAATCCGCGTCTGCGCAGTCTGAAAAACGTTGTTTTGTTGCCTCACATGGGATCTGCCACGCAGGAAGGGCGGATCGAAATGGGGGAAAAGGTGCTGTTGAACATCAAGACCTTCGATGATGGCCACCGTCCGCCCGATCAGGTGGTGCCGTCCATGCTCTGACAGCGGGCCCCAGTTTTGGGTGTTGCTGTCTATTTTCGTTGACTTGGGCCTCGTCTTTGCCCTGGCGAGGGCGCATACAAAAGGAACCACGATCATGATCCGAACGCTGCTCTTTTTCTTGCTTTTGCCTTGCTTCGCTTTGGCTCAGGAGGCAGCTGACGCCGTGGCGCCAGAGGCCGCCGGGGCGGGGCAAGTGTCTGCCTCTGACGCGGCGGCGGAGGCGCAGGCGCAAAAGGCTGCTGGAACTCCGACGGAAGCTGAGAACTGGATGGTTGCGGCCGCGAACCCGCTGGCCGTTGATGCAGGCGCGCGTGTGCTGCGCGAGGGCGGAACGGCGGCGGACGCCATGGTGGCGGTGCAAGCCGTGCTGGGCTTGGTTGAGCCGCAAAGCTCCGGTCTGGGCGGGGGCGCGTTCTTGGTTTGGTATGATGCACAAAGCGGCACAACCACCACCCTGGATGGTCGCGAAACAGCGCCACTTGCGGCCACGCCGCGGCTCTTTCAAACCGAAGACGGCGAACCCATGGGGTTTTTTGATGCGGTGATCGGTGGGCGATCCGTTGGCACTCCTGGCACGCCGATGTTGATGAAAGCGGCCCATGAAAAATGGGGCAGGTCGGAATGGGCCGGTCTTTTTGATGAGGCGATTGCACTGGCGGAAAGTGGGTTTGCCGTGAGCCCACGGATGGCGGGCGCGGTCCGCGCTGACGCCGAACGGCTGTCGACGCATCCCACAACGCGGGCGTATTTCCTGCCCGACGGTGAGCCGGTGGCAGAGGGGCATATCCTGAAAAACCCCGACTATGCAGAGAGCTTGCGCGCCTTGACCGAAGGCCCGGGGGCGTTCTACATCGGGGACATCGCGCGCGATATTGTGGCCGCAGTACAGAGCGCTGACAACCCCGGTGTGCTGGGCCTCATTGATTTTGCGATCTACCGCGTGATTGAGCGCGAGGCTGTCTGTGCAGGCTATCGCGGACATGAGGTCTGTGGCATGGGTCCTCCGTCTTCAGGGGCGTTGACCGTCGGGCAGATCCTGGGGCTTCTTGATGGCTATGATCTGGCCGCCCTTGGCCCTGACAGCCCGGAGGCCTGGCGGCTCATTGGCGATGCCAGCCGCTTGGCCTTTGCCGATCGTGGGCTTTACATGGCGGACAGCGACTATGTGCCCGTGCCGGTCAAAGGCCTCGTGGATCCGGCCTACCTCTCAGAACGGGCCAAGCTGTTGGATCGCGACACCGCCTTGCCCGAGGTTGCGCCGGGTAAGCCTGAATTTGATCACGCGCTCAACTGGGCCGATGATGCGTCGCTGGAGTTTCCGTCGACCTCGCATATCTCGATTGTGGACCAATACGGCAACGCGCTCTCCATGACGACGACGATCGAAAATGGCTTTGGGTCTCGCGTGATGGTGCGTGGGTTTCTGCTCAACAATGAACTGACGGATTTTTCATTCCGAACCCATATGGACGGCGTGCCCATCGCCAATCGCTTAGAGCCGGGCAAGCGGCCCCGATCGTCCATGGCACCAACCATCGTCCTCAAAGACGGCGCACCTGTTCTCGTGGTCGGATCACCCGGCGGCAGCCGGATTATCGGCTATGTCGCCAAGACCATCATCGCCCATCTTGATTGGGGCATGAACGTGCAGGAGGCGATTGACCTGCCGCATCTGGTGAACCGGTTTGGCACCTATGACGTCGAAGATGGGCGGACACCGGCAAGCTTGATGACGGCGCTTACCGAGCAGGGGTTTGAGGTCAATCCGCGCGATCTCAATTCTGGCCTGCACGCGATATCTCTCGGAAACGCTTTGCTGGGCGGGGCCGACAACCGACGTGAAGGTGTTGCGATCGGCGAGTGAACCCACCCAACCGTCGGACAATGGCCGCGTAAAAATCTAAATGTCGTCAGATTTTAACGGTATCGCGGGATAGGTATTTCGCGAGGACGTGTCTCATGGCCCTTCCAAACCCCTTCGCTATTGGGTTTGCGCTGGTTGCAGCGTCCATCGTCGTGGGTGTCGACTTTGCCACGCAGGCGCAACGACAAGATGTTGCCATTCAGGCGTTCACGAAAGACGCGTATCTGGGAACTCTCGAACGACGTGTGCAGGGCACCGTAGATTGGGTGGAAAAAAAGCAGGTCCAAAGCGTGTCGGCACGCGATCATTTGCCGGAAGCTCCCGAAGGTTGGACGCGTGAGGCCTGGGATGTGGAGAGCATTAATCTCGATGACCTAACGCGGGGCATGCACATGCTTGAAAAGTCCCGCGCCAAGAAAGAACACATTGCTGCGCGCCTGGTTGCGGATGATCAGGTTTGGCAGTACCGGCATGGCAATGAAACCGTGCGCATCTTCGTGCGTTTTGACCGTGAAAAATATGTGCCCAAAGTGCCGATCTCGGGGTGGCTCACGGAACGCTTCGCACCTTTGAAAAAACCAAAATATCTCCCATACGCTGTTGTTCAGGGTGTTCCATTTCTGAAAATCGAAAGCGGGCGGGGCGCGGATGTGGGGCAGCCGCTGATGCTTGAGGCTGTCCTGGGCGACAACGTGACGCTTGCTGTGGCCGGTCAAGCCACACGCGTGACGGTTCTAGAACTCATCGAGCAGATTAATTTTGATGCTCTCAATGCCATGCTGGATCATTCGTTGCGACCCGTCGGTAGCGGCGCACCGGAACTGACTGAGGTGAAGGCGATGACGCTTGCCAGGCTGCATGCCCGGGCGCGCAACGCTGGAATTGAGCTGTCTCTTGCCGAAATGAACGCAACGCTGATCAGCAAGGTTGAAGACTGGGATGCGTTCCTGGCCGAGAGGGGGCTTGCTGATGGGGGATCAAATCGCAATGTTGCGGCAGGTGTCGTCAATGCTGTGTCGCAGAACATCGATAACGTGACCGAAAGCAACGCCCGCCCAAGCGGGAAACAGGGCGTAAGACGCTTGCAACTGTCTGGCGGACGAACCTGCATAGGCCAGACATCTCGTTTGTGTCACTAAACCTCTTTGATTAGGCCCTAGCGCGCCAGTTCGCTCTCAAACGTCGGCCTGTTTTCTAGCCAACGTCGGTTTTGCGCGCTCTTGCGTCGGCTGGACCCTGCGCGCCTCATGTAGCGTGATAAAACTCCTCCCAAACGAGATTTCAAGGAGTCGTGGGCGTGAAAACTCAAGTCAAAGCTCTGGTTGTGGGCGGCGGTGCCGTCGGGACGTCTATCGCATATCATCTGGCGCGCGCCGGTTGGGATGATGTCATGCTCATTGAACGCGATGAATTGACCTCGGGCTCAACCTGGCATGCCGCTGGCTTGCTGCCCTATTTCAACATGTCCTACGCGACAACGCATATCCACGACTATTCCATCAAGTTCTACAAGACCTTGGAGGAGGAGACCGGGCTCAACGCGGGCTTTTACGTGGTGGGCAACCTGCGCATGGCACAGACCCAAGAGCGTATGGATGAGTATATGCTCTACGCCTCCACCGCCGAGACCTGCGGCGTGCCATTTGAGTGGCTCAGCCCGTCTGACATCAAAGACCGCTATCCGTTGGTGCGGACCGAGGATCTTGTCGGCGCGATTTACCACCCCACGGATGGCTACATTAACCCCGCCGATGTCACCATGGCGATGGCCAAGGGTGCCCGTCAGCGCGGCGTGACGATTGAGCGGAAATGGCAGGCCGACGGGTTTGAGTGGACGGGTGATCACTGGGACGTCACGCTGACCAAGATGGACGAGAAGGGCGGAAACCTTGTTGCGTCCGATGAACAGATCGTGGTGTCTGCTGAGCATGTGGTAACGGCAAGCGGCAACCACGCGCAGCGCACGGCACGGATGCTCGGCATCAAGATGCCTGCGATCCCGGTGGAGCATCAGTTCATCGTCACTGAGCCGGACCCCGCGTTGGTGGATTGGCGCAAGAACAACCCCGAACACCCGGTCCTGCGCGATGCCGATGCCAAGTGGTATGTCCGCGAAGAGCGCGGCGGCTGGATCCTCGGGCCGTACGAATGGAACGCGCCCGCGCGGTTTGAATACTCTGTGCCAGACACGTTCCGCGCGGATCTCTTCCCGCTCGATCTGGAGCGGATCGAGGAAGAATACATGTCGATGATCCACCGCATTCCGTCCTCGGAAGAGGTGGGTCTGAAGGACGATTACAACGGCCCAATCTGCTACACGCCCGATGGCATCCCGCTGATCGGCCCGGCACCGGGCCTGCGCAATATGTGGCTGGCCGAAGGGTTTTCATTCGGCATCACCGCGGCGGGCGGGACCGGCTATTACATGGCGCAAATGATGGTCGAGGGCGAGGCTGAGATCGACATGGCCGCGCTCGATCCCAAGCGGTATTCGCAGAACTGGATGACCACGGAATACGCCGCGCGCAAGAACGAGGAATGCTATTCCCACGTCTATATCCTGCACCATCCGGATGAAGAGCGTGAAGCGTGCCGCCCGCTGCGCACGGCGCCTGCCTATGATCGGCAGAAGGCCCGTGGCGCGCAGTTCGGGTTTGTGAACGGTTGGGAGCGCCCGAACTATTTCGGCCCGCTCGATGCGCCGGACAGTTTTGACCACAACGCGCGCAGCTTCCGCCGCGGTGGCTGGTGGCAATACGCGGTTGAGGAAGCCAAGGCGATACGTGAGGGCGTGGGTCTTATCGACGCCACCGCCTTTACCAAGCACAAAGTGTTCGGCGCCGGGGCCACCGCGTTCCTCGATTGGTTCACCTGCAACAAGCTGCCCAAGGTGGGCCGCATCAACCTGACCTATGCCCTGACAGCGCACGGGACGACCCGGACAGAGTACACGATCGTCCGTCTTTCCGAGAATGAGTACTATCTCGTCTCCGCCGGTGCGTGGACGGAGTACGATCAGGACTATCTTCTCAAATCCATCGAAGACTGGAGCACCGGCAGCACCAACGACTGGGTGGGCGTGCAGGATGTGACCACCCAGTGGGGCGTTTTTGCCATCGCTGGGCCGAAATCCCGCGACGTGCTGAACGAGGTGATCAAGGATCACGATCCGGCAACAGCGCTCTCTAACAAGCGATTCCCGTGGCTGTCAGCCCGCCAGATTGAGCTGGGCATGTGCCCGGTGAACGCGATCCGCGTGGCCTATACGGGCGAGCTGGGATGGGAGCTGCATCACCCGATGGAAATGCAGAATTATCTTTTTGATCTGCTCGAAGGGGCAGGGGAGGCGCACGGCATGAAACTTGTCGGCGCCCGTGCGCAGAACTGGCTGCGACAAGAGAAATCCTATCGCGCGTTCGGCACGGAACTGGGCCGCGATGCGAACCCGCTGGAGGCCGATCTGCCGCGGTTTGTGGATCTTGAGAAGGATTTCCACGGAAAGGAGAAGATGGTCGAAACGGGTGTGCGGGTGAAGTGCTGTACGCTGCTGGTCGACGGGCCGGAGGATGCCGACCCATGGGGTCGGGAGGCGCTTTATACCGAAGATGGCACCCGCGTCGGGCGTCTGACCTCGGGCGGCTATTCGGTGCATTTTGAGCAATCCATCGGCATGGGCTATGTCACGCCCGAGCTTACCGTTGAAGGCACGAAACTGAAGGTCAAAATGCAAAACAAGCTGTGGGATGCCACCGTGACCTGCGACAGCCCCTACGATCCCAAGAACGAGACCATCCGCAAGGATGGATGAGTGCCTCCGGCGGCGCGTATCCTTTTGGTCGCGTGGGCACCGTCATGCATCTTTGCCCGCGGAAAACGCAAGCGCGGCCCGCAGGGCCCAGTCACGGTAGAGCTTGGCGCTGGGGTGAAAGCCATCTGACGCCATGTTTTCGGGATCTAGAGGAAAATCCATGGAAAGATACTGCGTGTCGGATCGCGCATGCACGATATCCTTTAGGATGGCATCGAAACGCCTCGCCCGCGCGCCGAGAACCTCATTAAGCGGTGCCGGCAGCCGTGGAAAAACGCCCAGCGGTGGCACCCCGCAAACGCAGATGCAAGACGGCTGGAATGTCTCGGCTATGGTGGACAAAAGCCGCTCATAGCCGCGCTGCCATCGTGTTGCGGACACACCGTTTTTCGTATCATTCACGCCGAGCGCAACCAGCACCAGATCCGTCTTGGTCGCGGTCATGGCGTCCAAGTCGCCCTGCGTGCTTTGCACCGTTGCGCCGGACTTGGCGACAACGTCCCATGTGAGGCAAAAGTCTTTGGCCAAAGCCCGTGTCAGCTGACCCGCCAATGCCTCGCCTTGATGGCGCACGCCGACCCCGGCAGCAGAACTGTCGCCCAGAATCAAGAGCCGACTTGGCGGTCCATCGCCCAAGGTGCCGTGCCTCTCGCCCGCGGCCTCGGGCAGGCGCGAGGCGCGGGTCATGACCCAAACGGCTTGGGTGAGGAGGAGGGGCGCGAGGCCCACGGTCTTGAGGTTCATGGGACAGGCATATGGTGCGAAAACGATAACTAAAAAGCCCGATCCTGCGAGGGCTTTAGGAAAACGCGTCTGGCTTGGCTTCCCTTGCCATGTGATCCAGCACGGCATTGACGAATTTCGGCTCTTTGCCCTCGGGATAAAAGCTCTTCGCGATATCGACGAATTCCACAATCACCACCTTGGGCGGCGCCTCACCGGTCAGCATCTCGGCGCCAGCTGCCCGAAAGAGCGCACGCAACGTCGGGTCGATGCGATCAATGGGCCACTTCGCCACCAAGGCGCGATCCGTCATCTGGTCGATCTTGGCCTGCCAGTTCACCGCTTCCGCGACCAGCGCGCGAAACAGATCCACGTCGCCTTCGTTCATATCCACGCCGTCATCCACCTCTGCGCCAAAGCGGTGCGACAGGAATTCATCCACCACAGGCTCCACACCCTGCGCGGAATGCTCCATCTGAAACAGCGCCTGCACGGCGTAAAGCCGCGAGGCCGAGCGCATTTTGCGCCGGGCATTGCCGGAAAGCTGTTGGGCGCTGCTCATGCGGTGGTCTTGCCTTTCCCGTCCCCGGCAAGGCGATACTCCTCTGCACCCGGGCGAAAACCTATGCCGCCCTTGGGCTTGCCCCATTTCCGCGCCAGCGCGATGAGATGCAGCGCGGCCGCTGCGGCCCCCGCGCCCTTGTTCATCTGGGTGGGATCGGCCCGTGCCACCGCCTGATCGGTGTTTTCAACGGTCAGAATGCCGTTGCCAATCAACGTGCCAGAAAGCCCAAGCAAGGTGAGCCCGCGCGAACTGTCATTGCAGACAGTGTCATAGTGCGTTGTTTCGCCACGGATCACGCAGCCTAAAGCGACAAAGCCGTCAAAATTGCTCATCCGGTCGGCCATAGCGATGGCAGTCGGGATCTCCAGCGCCCCGGGCACTTCGATGAGCTCATGGGTGGCCCCTGCGGCCTCAATCTCGACCAAGGCCCCTTCGATCATCATGTCCGCGATGTCGCGATAGAAGGGCGCCACCACGATCAAGAGCTTCACCGGATCGGAGAACTCGGGGCGGGGCAGGGTGTATTCTTTTTCAGCCATGTCTCTATCCGTCACTCAGTCTCAGTCGCTCAGGGGGCGCGTGCCCACAATGGAAATGCCATAAGCATCTAGGCCCAGATAGCGCGTGTCGGGGTTGTCTGTCAGCAAGATCAGTTCCTTAATGCCCATATTCACCATGATTTGGGAGCCAAGCCCGGTTTGCTTGACGGTTCTGGGGCCGTCATCATCTTGATATTCCTTGGCCAGGGTCGGCCGCGGTTGACGGTAGAGAAACACCGCGCCGCGCCCTTCATCGGCGATGATATCCATGGCGCGCTGGAGTTTACCCGTCGGCACACCGCCGGAATGATCCATGGAAATGCCCAGAACATCCTCCAAAGCGTTGAGCGCGTGGGCCCGCGCGAGCACAGGGCGGCCGTCTTGCAAAGCGCCTTTTGTTAGCGCCAGATGCTCAGTTCCCGTTTCATCGATAAAGACGCGCATGTCCCACGCGCCGCCATGTGAGGACGTGACCTTTTCGCGGCGCACCTCGCGGACCAAATTGTCGTGCTTGTGGCGATAAGCGATCAGATCAGAGATCGTGCCGATCTTCATGCCGTGGATTTTGGCAAATTCAATCAGATCAGGCAGCCGCGCCATGGTGCCATCATCCTTCATAATTTCGCAGATCACGCCGGAGGGATGCAAGCCGGCAAGCCTTGAGATATCGATCGCCGCTTCCGTGTGGCCCGCCCGGACCAGCACACCGCCGGCCTTGGCCCGCAGGGGAAACACATGCCCTGGCGTGGCCAGCGCGGCCATGGTGTTTTGGTCATTGATGGCCGTGGCGATCGTCAATGCGCGGTCGGCCGCAGAAATGCCCGTGCTCACCCCTTCGCGGGCCTCGATGCTGACGGTGAAAGCCGTTTCGTGGCGCGAAGAATTGTTCACCGCCATCATCGGCAATCCCAAGAGATCAATCCGCTCTGACGTCAGGGGCAGGCAGATCAATCCGCGACCATGGGTTGCCATGAAATTGATCACATCCGCTGTCGCGAACTCCGCGGGAATCACCAAATCCCCTTCATTTTCACGATCCTCATGGTCGACGAGAATGAACATCTGGCCCGCGCGGGCGGCGGCAATGATCTCCTCGGTGGAGGAGATTGCGCCTCTGAAGTCCGCCTCGATCGGTCCGGGCGAAACATAAGCTGCTTTGGACAATGGCAAATCTCCGCATGGTGCAGGTTGGACAGATACCTCAGGGGCGCAGAGATAGCCAGAGGCGTTGATGCGACGTCACGATCATCTGCGACCCTGCGGCAATTCAACTCAGAGAAAATTTGCCATTCCCGCGAACGTGTCTTGAGCCGTGGGATTCCTGTGCTACACTTTCTGTTGTAACAGCGCAGAGGCTGACTGGATGGCAAACCAAGGTTGTTCCTACCGCAAGAGCATCATCATAGGGTTTACTATGTCGGGTGCGGTAATTCTGATGGCACTTTGGTTCAACATCGCCGGACTGATGAATTTGATCGCTGAGACCACTCTTGGCTGGTTATTGGCGTTGCTGATGTGGATCGTGAATGGCGTTGTGTTTGGTCTGCTGCAGATCGCGCTTGATCGTGTAGGCATGGGCGATGATGACGACGATGATCACCATGGCGGTCGTCGCATCCGTGATCTCGAGGCGGATCATTCAGTGGTACGTGTTCCGGTTGATAAGCCGCGCGGACCTTTTTGATCTCTCCATAGCTCGTTGACCGTTATCTTAAATGGCCGTGCTCGACGCGGCCTTTTGTTTTTTTGCGTCTTGTAACGTGAGAGTTTGGTGTGACGGGCCCGCGCGCAGCCGTTTG
>ERZ1740068.824-NODE-824-length-12170-cov-12.268097_pt1 | contig 12170 bp, 8 predicted proteins | sample MGYA00581735_ERZ1740068 | MGnify/ENA primary metagenome ERZ1740068 (study PRJEB43018, sample SAMN04849740) | marine metagenome | isolation source: floating plastic debris | place: Pacific Ocean | collected 2008-08-30 | study: EMG produced TPA metagenomics assembly... | reverse complement strand
CAACTCGCGAAAAAAGAAGACAACTCCGGTCTATGTTTTGTATTAATTTGTATACAAACTCCCTGATTTGGCTACACTTTGATTTTAGCGATTGTTTCCTCCTCGCAAAATCGCTAATTATTTAGTGTAGTGAAATATTAAGTGATCTAGGGTATTATGTACATCACTATTATATTTTATACTCGTATGTTTCTCAACAAAGTGATAATTGGATTGGAACTGGAAGCTACATTTACGCTATATACATAGGCTTTATACCAATTAATTTTGTGCAAAGTTGCATGAGTCGTCAGCTCCCTTTTATTAGGTGCACAACTCCCAGTAAAGGAAAAGGAAAATCAATGAATTGGTCAGTGAGGGAATAATAAAATTAAATTCATCAAACCAACCTGTGGGAGGACGGACTTGCGTTTAGACTCTGTTAGCATGGGTAACTGCTGATTGCGTTGTATGGTACTTCTGGTGTATGATGCTTTTGTTGGTAGTCTGTGAACTAGTTTACTATCTTTAGCAAGAGTGTGTGTCGCTGGTGATGATTTTACCATGAAACAACCTCTTGTGTTCAACAGTTTTAAAGAATGTGTCTTGCTTAAGTCTGTTGAGCTTCCAGTATTTGTGCCTTTGGTATCTGTGAATGTACCATTGCTTTGGTACCTTGGCCGCAAGCGCATACCCTGGATCATAGAGGTACGTTCCCTAACCAAGTCATTCAATCTTAATATGTTGGTTTTTAGCACCTCCGGCGCTACCATAGTTTTACATCTTGTTGAGCATGAGTCTACCACGATGATATTAAGTCCTGCTGCTGAAGGTAGATGTACCCTTTTGATGTCAGAAGGGATGGCATTATTCTTTTGTGGTAATTTGCTAGAAGAAACAGGCTTACTATGACTTGTTGAGGTCAGCTCTGCTAGCTGGGTTGCAGTGTTACATGCAACTGACTGACATCTCCGTAAAGAGATTGAGCTAACGACATGCTGCTGGTGGATGATGCTTTTCTCCGAGTCATTTATCTGAGCTCTTTTGATTGAGCTCTTGCCAGTATACACATGTATTCCTTTTCCAGAAACCAGAGCGACCTGGTAAATTTAAAATGGCAATACAGAGAAGAAAGCTAATAGAAGGGAAACTTATATAAGTGATCAGGGGCTCGGAATCGACACGACACAGTTCTTTGGTTGGGTTAGGCAACCTTGGTTGTGAATTGAATACCGACATTTATTTTACTAGAACAAGAACATTCCAATCTCGTGAAAGCTTGCCCACAGAAGATTATTTCTACAAAAATTGTAAAAAGATATATTACCCAAAATTCTGACTAGATTCTCAAGATTACTGGATGCTTGTACACAGAAATTAAACAAATAATCTATATGGCACAACTGGAACCAGCCTTTTTCCCGAATGCCAGGCTTACTTTAGACCAAACTTTTGCTTGGAAAGTCTCAAGACTGAAGAATATTGCAACCATTTTTTTGAGACAATTTTATCTTTTTTTATTCATTGATCACGTTAAATACAAGCCTCAGCATCGACAAACCAAATAAATAAGACTGGAATGGAAAGTGGGGTGACAGAAAGTGAAGTGCCGGTGGTCAACCGAGTGTGGATCACTGGGCTGTTGATGGTATGATTTTAAACCTCAATAGAATTACGCTCAATATGACATTATATAATAATTATATTATAATATTATATTATAATCCAATAATTAAAAATTACCTGTTTTTGATGAATATTTGGTTTTATCCTGAAGGACTGCCGCCTCTCCTTCCTGCTTTGTTCAGATACTGTTGCAGGTTTTCCCTGATACTTGTGGGCAAAGTGAACATGTTTGTCTCCTGAGCTGGAACGCCATCTACTGATCTCCATCATTCTGTGGTCCATATGGGAAGCTTTGTGTCTATGCTCTAGAAATACGTTCCACAGAGATTGTTAACTACTGTACTGTCTCTAAACCAGTCAACAGCATCAAAGTAAGACAATTCTTAAATTTATTAAAATACCACAATATTCAAGTCTCTTTTGGTTAAATTTATAACTGTAGGTATTATGATTACATCAAGTAATTTTCAAGTAGCTATACATACTGGCTGTCATCACTCCGGTGAAGAATAGAAAAATTTGAACTCAAAATTATACCTCTTACAATTTCCTGCAATATACATGTATATCTCAACCGACACATTGATAATATCAAGGCTGTATGCACGGTTTCCAATTTTCATGCAACTTCTCTCAATGCCAAGATATTGACCAATGCCTTCAAATTATTCAACATCTTAATTTTACGTCATCTCAATTCTATATTTACAAACCTCTCTTGAAGCTATTGAAGCTGAAAAGACTGATGACATTTAAACTGTTGGTTTCATTGCAGCAAATGATCACCTTGAAAATTTGCAGTAACAATATAAATATGCTGCTGCCTGAGCGGCTGTGACGCTGGGTGTGATGCGATCGACTAATGTATGCTCTGTCCAGCACTGACCTATCCTATCGAGTGCTGTTTGAGAAATAGACTTAGTACCTACACTACAAACAGGGTGGTGCAAATGATGCCCATCGCTGATTGATACTGGCCCTGGTTAACAGCTATTGAAGATCAGCCTATGTGTGTATATATATGTATGTATATTGACACTTTGGATCTAACTACTGCAGAGTAATTGAAAGCTATCCCAATATCGAGGACCAGAAGATCTATTCCCAACTATAAAAATTGTACATACAAGTGTTGCCAATGACGATGCAAGAATTGTGCACATCAACATATATTGTACCACAGTCTGCAACGAACAAAAACCTGCAGGCACTGCAGTAGATTTGAATATATTTTTTGCCCTGGCCAATATCGATCAATAATTTCAGATGTCCATTCTATGGTTCAACAAGAGGCATCTTTATTGTCATAATACAGCCTCACAACAAATATTTACTTCGTTTTCTATTCTACTAATTATAGCTTGCAAGGGAATCATGAATAAATGAATAGGATTTCTAGTTTGTATCATATATCGTTCAAACCAAATCAAAATCAAATTTTCAATCGGGGCACATTGAAAAAATGTGATTGCATATTTACCACTTGCGTGGGAGGGCAAGGGGTTGGGATTTGGGAGCCATATTTAGATGGTATGGGCAAGAATATATTTAACGTAACTTTGTTAATATTTTCTTATTCACTCAGACTTAATCTTGTACACTGGTGATCATGCATGCTGATGATCAAACGCTACACACTCCACAAGTGTCTACACACACACACTCGTGTCTGTGTGTCAGAATACCTCACAAAAATGTGTTAAAATAGACAATAAATGGAATGAATTTATGAACATCAATCAAAAATAATTATAATGTATAAAAAAAACCTTTTGCAAGGTAATGGAAGGCGGCTGGTAACCAAGAGATTACTTTGAAATCAGCAAATTCAAAAATATGACTTTCACATCACCATCATAAACCATCGCAACAACTTAATCAGCACAGCCTTTACATAAATACAGGCTTGTAAATGTACAAGTACAGGGTACATGTACATTACATTTATATTGCTTGTAATTGACATTGCACAAATACTAGAACCAAGAGAAAAATAAATAGTTGAATGATTTGTTCCATAATAAACAAATCAAAATTTGTGCTGTCAAAAAACAGTGCCTTCAACAAATTGATACTGTAAAAACTTAAAAGTGCTACCTTTCATACACTGCCACTTTTAAGTTGAACTTCTGGATAATTAGTTTACGCAGGCACTGCCTATATCATTCATTTACTGCGATACAATACAATTCAAAATTTCACATAAACACGTAGCAACTTTTAAAGTCATACTGTGTATACATACATGTACTCATAACTTTCTGGGAACGGCCTGCCAGTAGACATACTAGCCTACTCTTCCCGGAGCGCCACCTCGTGTCAGTGTCAATGAGAAAGCACCACCATAGAGTCAGAAGTATGTATGAGAACTGTGAACAAGTGTCACTTACAAGTAAAATCACTTCAGCGTCGATATCAAAATAATTAATATTATCACAATGACAATTAACACACCTATGGCACACCATTGTCTTTTGTCTACAAAGAGAATGACACATATGCATTATATTATATCACATATATTATATTCGCTCAAGAATTTTATACACATGCAAAACAAATGAAGCGACCAAAATTTTCAGCCTGAGACCTTATTTCATGATTGTTAGAATTGGGAGGGGTACAAGTTTATTATTTTGATCATTTTCACAGGAAGCGTCGAAACTTTCATTGGGAGTTCAGATCATGGGAAAGAAGAGATGTTCATTTCATTATAGAATTTGTCATATTCTGCTTTACATACGCCATGTTGGGAGACGCAAGAAAAGCTGATCAATTATCAAGATAAATTGTATCTTTTTAGAGTGAAAATGGAATCAATCCATAACAAGCCATAATGTCCTGCCTACTCAAGTTCAAATGGCAATTATAAAAAAAACTCCCAATAACTAACTGAAGAATTTGAACAAATCAACTGGATCATTTAATTTGTAATAAATATTCAGACTGCTGAGGGCATTCAAGTCAAACTCATTATGACTTTTTGCATCGATCCATCCAAGCAATCATTCAGCCTGTCACTATATAACTATTTGCAAAAACTTAATATAATTTTTTTTTTGTTTAAGTTGATAAAGGTTTGGTAATGTGTTCACAATCTAAGGATGGAACAAAAACCAAAAGTAATGTGATTGGGACAGGCAAGCATATGCCTGATATCTGGAGAAAGTAGTACTCATTTTATTTTACCTGTTGACATTTTTGTAACCTTTGCTATTTTTTTCATAGTGCTATCCATTTTACTGCCTGTGTTTTCCATTTCATGTCCAAAATCATCTAGCAGCCTGCAAAGTTAAAACGAAGAAAAAATATGATAGTCCATTCCATAATGTGAAGGATTCCGCTACCCATGACACCAATTCTGATTCCAATTCCAAGGTTTTTTCCTAATTTTACAACTCTGATTCCGATACCAATGTTATTTGTTCCCAATTCCACTTCTAGGGTAATCATGTCATACACACCTCATCTGTGGTTTTTGCGTATGTTGTCTATGGTTTCATACAAACCACTTCAATTTTAAACCTAACTTATCTTAGAAACACTCCCTTTTATGCATTTGGTACAAATAGTAGATCAAGCGGAGCAGCTCATTGGCAGTACTACATAGATAATAGGGCACATTCCTGTTATTGTAAAGACAACAGGGCTCGAATAGAATATTGTAGTTAGAGATCATCAAAATCTTATGAGGTTGATTTAACGCTGAGGTGGTACAGAAAATGTATCAGCGACCGTGTACCTTAGAGGAGGAAAATATTAGCGAAGGAAATTTAAGCGTTTTCACACACGTCAAAAGATAACTAACAGCAGCTAGAATTTATGTAAAAATTCTTAAGTAAGGTATTCCAGCGATTTGCAGTCTAAAAACCAATTGCAGTACATGGTGATTATGGTTAAGCCGGTAGTATTTATGCATGTTATTTCAGATTCTCTATCACAATGATGATGTATCAGGATGATAAAATTGAATGTGGGTTAGGTGTGATTGATGAAACTGCGCATGTAAAATAGTGAGACTTACACAGATTGTTCTTCTAGTTCAGTACCGATATGTGTACTGATATTCTTGAGTACTTGTACACTAGCACCTATATTCTCTATCTGCTCATCCTGTGCTCTCATCAACAACTAAAATGACAAACAAACACGCATTCGATTTCATGATACACGCTAGTCGAGGTGTCCAGTAACAATGGAATTGTGGTACTATGTTGACAAGTCCTCATAACATTGTGCCGCAACTCCAAATACATCCGATTCAGAGTCTGTGGATATTGCTGTTTACTAGATAAAATCGGAGATGAATTGCAAAAACCTCGTCTGTTATTTTCGAAATTGCTGTAAGAAGTATGAACTGTATCAGAGTGTGAATTGTGGAAGACAGATAAATTAATTTTATAGAACTTAAATCATTTGAAAACTATTTTACGTGGTTTGGTTAATTTATCAGTAAAAAAAACCGGCTGTGACAAGGGACCCAAGCCTTATTCACTGAGAAGTGAGCAATAAAATGAATGGATCACATCAAAAATGATGCCTACTACTACTAGCCCTACTATGAGCAATGAAACATCATCACTGCGCATACGGATCATAGCAAGGAAACCAAGAAGAAACAACCCACTGCTTTATTAATATCATTAAAGATATAGACTTGATACAGGCTTGCCTATTTCAAAAAACATCCAAATACAACAGACCGTGGGCAAGAAATGCCTTCCCTGACAAGCACAGTCTTACGTACTTATTACATTACAGTGCTCATAGGCTGAGACTAGGATGCTGGAACACAGATATGATGTATAGGCTAACATTACACACACCTGTTGTTGTTGCTTAGTTTCCTCGATGTATTGTGAGTTAGCATTGTTGACCGAGTTGTGAGATGCGCCTGCTTGTCGCGTAGATTGCCCGGAGGCATACTGACTGCTCTGTCCTCCTGATAATAATGACTGTCAAAAATACACCGTATATGTAACTTAATTATGGGTTGTTGAACATGTATCAACTGCATATGACCTAGGACAAGCAGCTTGTGATGAAAAACAAAATGAAAGTCAAGTAGCTTTCGGTTCAGAACATATTTAAGGCAAAACACAGATTAAGTATCACTAACAAACAGATGAAGACTTGATTACATATGCCAATTAGCATCTACCTACATTATGACACGAGTTGTATACTCTCTCTTTCAATAGATGAAGCTCATTTTATGCGAAACTTAGAACCATTCTGAACAGTGTTGATACATGAATACATAATGGAAACTAAAAGTATACAAGGACAGCATTTGACTCATAAACCATGTTATTTTACCTCACCTGTTTTTCTGTATTTGACTTTCTTGAGGTATTTGCTGTGTTGCTGTTGGATTCAAATTGATGTTTGACATGAGAAAGTCTCTGTTTCACACTGGAGATAAAATTCTGCCGCTCGGCAACATCCGCAGCTGTGAGATTAAATTTATGAGGTGCTTTTTCCACTATTCCGACCGTCTCCTATGTGAAATGAACCTCACAATATTATGACTTGACAATAAGACATGAACAGTAAGATGACCAAATCTACTGTACCATTACAGATGGTATGATTGTCCTTCCAGATTAAAGTCAATGATATCTCGTTCGATTCCACTACTTGCAGACAACTTTCACTGGTGATATCATCACCCAAAAATAAAAATATAGGCAAATGTTGATAAGTCAGTCACCTTGCAGGTGGAGAGGCAGCTACGTGGTTTTCTAGCCGCAAAGCTGGATCAAATCCCGAACTGGAATTAGTTATTACTTTGGAAGGTTTGTCTCAACTTTTTAAATATATGTGTAGGATTATGATCACCATGAGCTGAAATTCAATCGGTGTCACTTCCTATAATTGGCTTTGTTCAGGCAATGGCTTTGTTTGTTGCCATTTGCCAACCAAAGTTAACAAAACTTTCTGTCATACATACTTGTAAGTCTTCAACATCCCATTCTATACTGCGTATGGAATTCCGCAATGCCCTTGATAACTCTGTTAGTGTTGCCTCGGGAGCATTCTGTGCTTTTCTAGTTTCATAGTTCTGTAACGCTACCTCAGCTTTATCCAGAGAGTCTGTGACGTCACTACGTGTGATGAAAAAAAAACAATTTTATAGATTCTTCAGTTAGGCCTATAATTTTTCCAAGCATATGGGCCTACCTTGTCCCTTCGATGCATACCACACAGTAGCTATACCCTAGCTTAAAGTCAGCTTAAAACACCAATTACTCAAGACGGGATCACTGCCCAATCACTGGTCCTGGATCTAACTACCTCCTGATTGAGAATGTTGGATTATTAATATATGAATACAATGTAGCCTTAATCCCCCTTAATATACAGACAATAATTGACTTAATATTGGGCTTTTTACAGCAATTGTTCTTTAATTAATGACATGATTTAAGGACATTATTATCATCATTATGATTCTATTGCTATTCAAGGGAGTTCATCACATCACAGTCTTTTACTCCTTAATCACATTACTCAGAACATTGCAGTCAAAAATTGCAGTAGATAAGGCATAAACTGACCCTGCAACATGAGAAAAAATAGCTAATAGCTCATATGAATGTTGTCAAAATCAATCAATTATCTACTAATTCAGTTCAAACAATTAAAGCATTCTGATTTTTCACTCACTCCTTGACCACAAAATAAGGGTCTTCCCTGGACATCCTATCCTGCTGAGCTCCAGAGTTGAGAATATGGCTGTACTCATAGGTTGTGCTGTTTACAAGTCATTCATCTGTCAGCTTTCCAGGCTTTAAGAGAAAGCAGTGTTGTTACCCCTGTAAAAATAACCTTGTTATGAGAGGGATATTGAGTTGACTCGAAAAAAAATTAAACATCTGTCCTTTGCCAAGTAAGACCAATGACCTGTTCGGTTTCAAGAAAATACATTATCAACATACTGATTTGAAACTTTAAAAGATCTCAGTGAATGAGTAACAATTGATACTCCTGAATAAAAGAACATTGCTGTGGATTTATCCATTTCCTGTTATAAGATGGGGGAATGCGGTAGAGCCCAGTGTTATGCAAATATTAGCCTGTGATTTATTTACCTTGGTAACCATATTGGTGAACATGATGGAAATGTTTGAAGGATTGAAAGTCAGAATGTGGTGGGTGCATGACACCATAGGGGCTCTAACTTGTATAAATATTGAGTTCTTGATTTACACCAACTTCTCTTAGTGGTGTAGGAGCTTGAGAATTTTATCATTTTGACTTGTTAAGTCTGCTAGAAATCTTGAAATTTGCATTACAAAATCAAGGAGTCATATGAGATGAGATAGCATAGCTCCTTGACAAAATAAAGCACAGTTGTGCTGTAGTATGTTGGATAGTCCCTTGGGGCCGATGTATGGAAACCTGTTTTCAGACAGGTCCCAAGGCACCCTGGGGCACCCTATGAGTCTTGTGAAACAAAAGGGCGTTTGTATGGTGAACAAAGGAGTACAATGTCAGCCAAAGTTTGCTTCTCTCAATAGTAGTGTGGATGTGTGTGATGATGGTTGGGGGAACTGTTTGATAGCTGTACTGTAGCCAACAGTTCTCTAGCTTTGCAGCACTCATTTGTGGGTATACACAATCCACCCACTGTTACAATATGTAGGAACCACTCTGGTAAAGGTACAGCACAACTGTACTTTATTTTGTAATGTGATCAAACAGACTAAAAGAGTAATAATTTTTACATTCCTTCTTCTTGTAAATGAGTAAGTAATGACCATTTTTGTTATCATTCATAATCTATTATTTCTTATCTTATACTGACACTGCCACAGGTAGACTTTTAAAATATTCGACTCTGAAAATTTGTTTGCATTAGAGGAGGGGGCAAGTAGTACTTCCAAGACAAGAGTCCAGAGTCCAACCCACTATAAGTAACACTATCAGGTACTCCATGTTGTAAAAGCTGAAGTTTCCGCAGAGGCCAAAACATTAATATAATGATTTCTATGCGAGAGACTTATACCTGGTTTACGACCCCCATCAGTTGTGTATGGGCCTAGATTGCGCCGCCGCTATCAACCCCAACGCCACTTCCGCCCCACACCTGCGATAAGAGCCCCGGAACTAGCTCATACTTTACCTTTAGGCTGTTCAAACAGATTTAGGCCTATTATCTGCTTCGTTATGTTAATTTGAGGAAACAATACTATTCTTATAACCCAATGCAGGTAATGTTTTGTCCCGCCTAGTTTCTCAGGGGATAATTGTCTGCTCGGTTAGTATAGTGTGAGGGGCTTACGCTTCTTTTCAATCGGTGAAAGCATCAACCTACCCTGATTTTGATACCTTGTACTTTTAGATATCCTGTTTACATAATGCTCTGCAATGTAAATACTGAAAATCAATCAGGACAGAGCACCCTTAAAGCATGGACCACTGTATGTTATGTTTACTGTGATTGCTCTAGAGTGGTGATATAATTGCCTGACATCTAAATTGCTGCCGCTATGAAAGGTATTATACTAAACAAAAACTGTTTTAAAATCTTAATTGCTTCTGATGATTAGCCTGTTTGTTTTTGCGTGCACTTTTGATCTATTGAATTTTTTGCAATTATCATTGTTGAGTTGCTATGTGATTAGCTTAGAATAATGAAAGACCGATTGACAAAAGTTTAAAATAAATTGTTGCTTTGATAGTTGGTTACAAGCTCTTGCTTCTTGATGGACTGAGCTGGTTTTAAAGATTTGTTGTGAAAGCTTTTGTGAAATGTTTTGATATAACGTCTGTCGCTGCTTCAGAAAAAGCTCGTTCACTTGTCATGCTCCAACTATGCATGATATCCATTGTCGTGAGTAAAGTTATTGGCGATTATATTAGTGAACCTTTTTTTAAGTTTTCTCTAATTACATTTTCTCAACTATCTGAAAGCTCGATGATGGGTTCATGGACAACTTAAGTAAGTTATGCCTACCAGCTCGAATCAATGAGTAAGGATGATCATTGCTCTAATTCTTCTTAAAGCATTGATTTAACATTTTTGTGTTATAGCCGTAGATTTGACAGAAGATAGTCTTGAGGACTTATTGTCATACGATGATCTGTTTCTGGATTATTTCAACGCATTCCTGCAGCTCCCTGTAAGAATTTCAGGATATAAAAAAATAGTTTGCTTCCTTCTAGCAGTGCTAAAGTAATAACTCATTTGAAAGTTAAACATGGGTTGGCAAGGCGTATCTCCTGTATGATGACGAAACATTTGTTATTAATAACAGTGTCAAAGTAAATCTTATTGAATGTAGATCTGCCAGAACTATGTTGCCCTCAACATGTAACACAAATGATCGGCAAATTACCTACTGACTTTTACTGAAGAATGAGCTGCTCAACATCATGTTATGAATTTCAAGTATTTATCTGGTTGGTGAAATCAACCAAGTTGTGAACTGAACATATAGTCCATACCTTTGGCAATATTAAGCCTAAGCCTATTAGGCGCTGTGATCAACTATGCATGGAACTGTGAAAGAAATATCCAGTATTGCTGAACAGCTAATTGATATCCTCACGTTAAACTGTGACACTCATCGATTTCATCAAACAATCCATCGGATTGGCTGCTGTTTTATAACAGCTCATCTAATAGGGCATGTTAATGGGTATCCCACAATGCATCATTTTGAAATTCCCAGACACACTTAGTCAATGATAGCATGTATAATTTTTACTGAGTATTTCTTGCAATTCCAGTGAAAAATTGCATTGTGGGAATGTTGTTAACATGCCTCATTGGTTAATTACCCGTTTGATTGCATGTTGTCTTGTAGGCATTCGCTGAGCCATTGGAGTATGATAGGCTGATAGGCTCGTTTCAAGAGGTGACCACCCCTCAAAATGTGGGGACGACTCCTCTCCCTCCCATGTCTGCCCTGTCCAGATCTCCACTGGGCTCGAGGAGTGGTAAGCGTTATGGTGTGTCCGATGAGGAGCGAGAGGCAATGCTTGAGTGGTGTAAAAATAACAGACTTCCCTTCTTCTTAGAGTAAGTAAATTATGTTAGTATTGTGCAATGTGGTCAGCTATTATGTGACATCATATTCTAGAAATAATTCTGAAAACTGAGATTGTAATGTACTGCATTTACTCAAAGTGCTTTAATATACTGCAATTTCTTCAATGTGTTTACTCAGCTTTTACGTTTGATCATTTCATTTTTTTGTGTTTCTGACCGTATATTTTACATCGTATCCATAATGTATACCATCAGTCCATCAGTCATCCAATCTAGTCATTGCAATTGAGTTCCGCACGTCCAACATAATTCATTCATAAAATTTTAAACTGAAAGTACATCTTATGGTGATGTCCAAGTAACTGATATAGGTTTTTCATTCAGGCATGTTTCCACATTACAGGACTACTTTGTTTCGCGAGCTAAAGTTACTAAAGTTGTTGTTGAGAACACTTGAGGACAGATTTCAGTCGAGTGCGAGTCACCGCTCCTCTCAGATCAGGGGCTATAGTCGACAAACTGAGAGTTATGTCTCATCGCTCAGTAACTCTGCTGGTAAGGTCAA
>ERZ1740068.822-NODE-822-length-12186-cov-7.455774_pt1 | contig 12186 bp, 10 predicted proteins | sample MGYA00581735_ERZ1740068 | MGnify/ENA primary metagenome ERZ1740068 (study PRJEB43018, sample SAMN04849740) | marine metagenome | isolation source: floating plastic debris | place: Pacific Ocean | collected 2008-08-30 | study: EMG produced TPA metagenomics assembly... | reverse complement strand
ACACTGGTAGACTCAGTAAATGGATTGGGGCTGTTCTGAATCAGCCTGGCTTCTTCCTGTAAGTCTCCCTGACCGGCATCACTATCAGCACCAGTTGTTTGCGCTGCCAAAGTATTCTTTAATGTCTCTACTGCAGTCAGTAATTCGTTGATCTGGTTGTTTTGTACCGCTATGGTACTCTGTTGATCGATGATGATTGCTTGTTGCTCCTGCACTGCCTTGATCACTACTGGAATCAAAGCGGAATACGAAATACCCAGTCTCAAGTCTTCTGCATTCTCTCTCGCTACCAGGTTCCCATCCTCGTCCATTACAGGATCATCCTTGGGATCATAAACCACTTCGCTCATTACTTTCTGCACATCTTGGGCAATGAGGCCTACCTGCTCACCTTTATCAGGATCTTTTTTCCATTTGTAGGTAACAGGTTTTAATTGCATCAGCTCATTCAGTCCATACGGAGAGGTTTTGATGTCTCTCTTAGACCTTCGGTCTGAGGTTTGAATGACCCCATTTGTGGCAAACACATCATCCCATCTGAATGCGGTAGTTCCCAGGTCTCTTGAATTATCGACATCGGGTCTGATGGTACCTCCTGCAGTCATTTGAAAACTTCCACCATCCTCAAAATACTCCGCTGAACCAAATCGGATTCTTCCATTGACTCTTAGTCTATCAGTCGCACTTGGCGTTGCACCTATTCCAACATTACCGTTACTTTCAAGCTGCATGACCCTGGTTGGCGTCGCAGTAGGGCTATTGGCAAATTCAAATAACAACTGGCTGTTGGCAGTAGTGCCACCCCATTGAATGGCGAGGTCTTTATCCGTTGCAGTGTTCTGTCTTAAGTTGAAAACAGCAAAGTTTTGCCCCCACTGTATCCGCTTGCCATAGACACTGGCACCAGCAGCAGCAGGCGCTGATCCCAGCCCTAACCACTTGGCAGTTGTGCTAAAAATGTCCCCAAAGTTGCCGGACTCCAGGTGGGCAATGTTATTGAGTGTTCCACTGGGACGCACCAGGAACCTGTAAGGACCGGAGTTGCTAGGTCCGATGTTGACCCTGCTTCGGGATTGCGCAATAAATACCTGACCATCCGGGCCATCGTCTCCCGCACCTGGGTTGATGAACACATTACCGCCATTTCCTCCATCTTCGCCACCAGAACCTGCATTGAGTGTCAAAGATCCACCAGCTGCGTTGTTGACACCAGTACTTGATGCCTGTACTCTCACTCCTCTGGTACCACTGGTAAACATTCCTCTCGAAAGGCCACTATTGAACTGGAAACCATTGTTGGCAAAGACTGTATTAGGCACCTGGGCAAAGGCTTCAAATCCAAAGATCAGGAACACAGCGATGACACCCAGCAGGCGCATCGGCCTGCTCACGTAATAATCGTTTTTCATAAAAATCGGGTTTTAAAAAATGAATTTAATTAGTCTAAAAAATCAAAAGATGGTCAGCGCTAACCCAATATCAATAACGGGATTTTGGCAGTGAGAACCTAGTTATGTTTTTGTTAAGAGCGTTAATTTATAGACCCTACGCCATCACGGAAACCATCTCCAGCACGCGCAAAGCCAAGGAATTGTCGCCAGTGATTTGCACTTCACCGATAATTTCATTCGGTCTTTTGCTCTTGGAAAACAGCTTCCAGGCTACCTCTGGGGGAATTGCAACGGAAGCCACAGGTGATGAGTCCATGTCCTTAACCAACTGCCAGCCTGCCTGTTCTTTCTGCAAATACCAGGTTCCTCCTGCATCGGAGGTAATGGTTGCAGCTACCACAGCACCGTCCGCAGCAGATACGTCTTTGAAAGTATGTGGCAAAGCCTGAAAAAAAGTATCCATTAACGGGTAGAAAAAGTCGCTATCCATGATTCCATGTTGGTTCACCGCGTCCCTCACCTGCTGTTGGTGATGCCAGTACTCCGTATATTCCCGGGCAAGGTGCATCCAGTTATAACTCTGCTCCTCTCCTGCCCAGTTAACAGGAAAGATAGCCTCAGCCCAAGGATCCAGGGACTCATAATGGCTGGCTACCAAATCCCCGATGGCGGTCAACAGCAAAACCAAGACTTTCGGACTCAACCGTTTGCTGGCTTTTACCCAATCGGCATTCAATCCATTGAGCCAATTGACGATGTCACGGTATTCTCCGGATGGCGGCCCCGATTCGCCAAAATAACGATCTCTCTGAATAGACAACACCCGCAACTGGCCGTCGAGTATATGACTCACCACATCTTTGACGCGCCACTGTTTGGCCACCGTAGGCCGATGCCAGTCGGCAGCTTCCAGTGAATTCAACAATTCAATCAGTTTCTGATGAAGTAGCCTGAAAAGCGGCTTACAGTCGATAGGGATTGTTCGGATTGTCATGATAGATATCTCTTTAAATCTGCTTACTGCCCAGACTGGAAAAACTAAAATGGCTATCAAGGTGTGAAGGATTCTCATATTGATCAAGCTCATTCTGATCTGGTAATCTAAATTACCTTGTTTTGATCAAAATGAGCCTGTGAACAGTTGGGTTTTTGATGAGCATTATTCCGTAAGGATCATTCGCTTCACGCCTAGTTCCTGATTATCTGCAACGATTGAATACAGGTAAATTCCCGGCGTCAATGATTTTGCCTGGATGGTATATGCCGCCAAACCTCTGTCTTCCAGCACATACTTTGAAATCAGGCTTCCATTCATGTTGTAGACGTATAAAGTAGCCTGCTGAACGGTTTCAGGTAAGAAATACTCCACACTGGTAGACTCAGTAAATGGATTGGGGCTGTTCTGAATCAGCCTGGCTTCTTCCTGTAAGTCTCCCTGACCGGCATCACTATCAGCACCAGTTGTTTGCGCTGCCAAAGTATTCTTTAATGTCTCCACTGTAGCCAACAGCTGATTAATCTGATCAGCTTGTGTGGCAATGGTACTCTGTTGATCCACGATGATGGCTTGTTGCTCCTGCACTGCCTTGATGACCACCGGAATTAAAGCAGAATAGGAAATACCGAGTCTCAACTCTTCCGCATTTTCTCTTGCCTTCAGGTTGCCTTCCTCGTCCATTACAAGATCATCTTTGGGATCATAAACGACTTCGCGCATCACCTTTTGTACCTCTTGTGCAATAAGACCTAACTGCTCCCCTTTGGCAGGGTCTTTTTTCCATTTGTAGGTAACAGGTTTTAGTTGCATCAGCTCATTGAGTCCATATGGAGAAGATTTGATGTCTTTCTTAGACCTACGGTCTGAGGTTTGAATGACGCCATTAGTCGCAAATATATCATCCCATCTGTATAAGAGGGTTCCAAGATCTCTGGAGTTATCTAAATCAGGTCTGATGGTGCCTCCTGAAATAATTTGAAAACTACCACCATCATCGAAATACTCGGCTGAACCAAATCGGATTCTTCCATTGACTGCCAGTTTGTCTGCGGCATTAGGTGCTGTACCTATACCCACATTACCGTTGCTTTCAATTTGCATCACCCTTGCAGGCGTGGCCGTTGGGCTATTGGCATATTCAAATAAAAGGCGATTATTATTACCGTTTCCACCCCATTGGATGACCAGGTCTTTTGTTACAGAAGTAACCTGACGTAAGTGAAAAAGTCCAAAGTTTTGACCCCATTGTATCCGTTGCCCGTAAGCACTGCTACCAATCCCTGCCAAGGCTGAACCAATTCCCAGCCATTTCGCACTGCTACTGGACAGGTCTCCAAAATTACCCGATTCCAGGTGGGCAATGTTGTTATTAGTTCCTCTGGGGCGAACAAGCAGGCGGTAAGGTCCCGTGCTACTAAAACCTACATTCAGTTTGCCGCGGCTTTTTGCGATGAAAACATCTCCATCTGAGCCACTGTTACTTGAGCCAGGGTTGATCTCGACTGAGCCCCCATTGCCATTCAAGCCATAACCTCCTCCAGCATTGATTCTGATGTTCCCACCATTTTCATTATTGGTCGACGTGGTGATGGCTAGCATGTGGATACTTCGTGGACCATCAACAAGCAGACCTCGGGTACTACCTGGAGTAAATAAAAATCCAGAGGTGGCATATGCATAATCAGGCGTTTGAGCCACACCTTCAAATCCAAAAATCAGGGCCAATGCCAATGCGGGCAGCAGACGAAAACACCTGCCGATATGATAGTTATTATTCATTTGAGTTAGTTTTATAGTATGAAATTCAATTGCTGTCAGGTACAGTTTAAAAAAGAGCGCCTGAGACGCTCCTTTCCCAGCTGTTTAACCAGTCCTGACTAATGGTCATGTTTAATCTCGTCTTTCCTCTTCCGGAAATGGAATAACGACTCCATCTTTCCGGTTTTTGACATATTCCACCTTTTTGTTCTTACGCTCCTCTGGTGAGTCCATCAACATTCGCTGTGGCGATTTGCCATCTTCCAGCGGGTAGTCTTCGTTGAGCTCCAGCCGATCACCGGCTTTAAAGGCTTTCATATGTTTCCCACCGATCTCCTTATCGGCCGCTATCTCATACTTTGTATGATCTCCATCGCCCAGGTTGCAGGCAATCAACAGCGTCAGCACACTGATTGATAATAATAGATATTTCATATTCAGTCAGTTATCAATTATTTCTTAAACCATTGTTGCATTGTGTAATCCTGTCGGGACGGGTCGGTAAAGTCAGTATACATGTACAACCACAGCCCATCCTGCACTCTTTGGGATTTTCTGAGGTAGACGTAGCGTTTGGCAAATCCCTGATCGTAAGTGGCATATAAAAAGTCATTGGATATCTCCACGGCACCCACTTCTCCCCAATCACAATCCTGAGGACTGCAGCTGCCATAGAGGTGTACATAAAAGGGAGGTCCCGGAGGATAAGGTTGCCCATTCCTAATCTGATCCTGACATACAAACCTGATGTCCACACGGGTGATGCCCCGGGTGTTGGGATCAATGTTTTTCCATGCGCCTTCTTCAAAAGGTACTGCGCACAGAGACGTTCCTAAAATTGCCATGACACTGAGCACGGCAAAAGCGAATAGTTTTCTGTTAAAAATCATCTGATAATTGTTTTTTGTTTTTGATTCGTGGTAGACATCACCAGATCGTCATCAGTCATCTTCAGAAGATTCCAAACAAAATGAGCTGCAACCCTCCCACTGACGGTCCCGAAAAAGGTGGTGTCCGCCCATTAGTGGAATGGCAGTGGGGAAAGGTTACCGGCTTTTTTGTAAAAAATATTAAAAAAGTATATTAGATTGATAAGTATTCTCAAGACGAAAGCACCCTACGAACTTTGATGAGTAGGCAGTAGGCAGTTGCCAGTAGGCAAACTAAAGCAGAACAATTCCGGTATTAGGAAACTAACACTTGATTAAGCATCCTGCTTAATCCCCCTCACAACCGACCAGATCGATGAAAAAAAGGTAGTGCACCCCGGGTAGTAGGCAACAAAGGAATTTTGGCACTACAAATAACACATTAAAACGATTTCTCAAGCTGAGTTAAAGCCCCCTGACAACAGAGATGTTTAACACAGAAAGAAATGATTTTCGCACTGTTTCAGGGGTGACTTGCACCTAACATTGATGTAAGGCAGAAAGTCAACAATTCCAGTATTACGACATTACCTCATTACGGTATTAAAAATCAATTATCACAACAGGTCACACCTGAATTTTCAGTACCAATCAATATCCTTATACCTAATGATCTTGAAAATATCAGGTACACTCTCACTCCTCACTCTTCACTCCCACTCTCGCTCTCACTCTTACAATAATTCCCCATCACTCAATTCCAGCACACGGTCGCTTTTATTGGCGAACTCGGGATCGTGGGTGACGGTGATGATGGTCTGACCCCGTTCTGCCGCGAGCTGGCGGAAGATATCGAAAACGATGTCGGTATTTTTTGTATCGAGGTTTCCGGTAGGTTCATCGCCCATGATGATCGCAGGCTCGTTGATCAAGGCCCTGGCAATGGCCACACGCTGCTGCTGACCGCCAGAGAGCTTGTTAGCCTGCTTAGGCGCCTGCTCTTCTATGCCCAGCAGTTTCAAATTGGTCATGGCGTCATGCCTGATCTCTTCCCTTGATTTCCTTCCCAGTTTCAGCGCAGGCAACATCACATTATCCAATGCGGTAAACTCAGGCAACAGGTAATGAAACTGAAAAACGAAGCCAATATGCGCATTGCGAAAAGCCGCCAGTTTATTCTGTGTTTTGCCCGTCACCAGCTCCCCATTGATGGTAATCTCCCCCTCATAATCATTGTCCATGGTAGACAGCAGGTAAAGCAAAGTAGACTTACCTGAGCCCGACTTTCCTATGAGGGAAGTGAATTCGCCTTTCATCACCTCAAAACTGATGTCTTTCAAGACGTGAAAGGTAGAAGGCTCATGAAAGTATTTATTAATTGACTTTACTGATAGTGCAATTTCTGTGTTCATCTTTATCCTCTTATAATGGTAACAGGGTCTACTTTGGATGCATTTTTGGCAGGCAGAAAACCCGCAACAAAGGTGGTCAGCAACCCAAAACCTATCGCCGAAAGATAATCAGACGTGCGGTAGGCCATCGGTAAGTGACTGATAGAAGCAATCTCAAAAGGGATGCTGTTGATGGCATAACTCACGATACCGCCAAAGACCATACCCACAACCCCTCCTATCAAGCCGATAATCAGTGACTGGGTCAGGAATATTTGTACGATGTCCCCACCTTCAAAACCCATGGCTTTAAGAATCGCAATGTCTTTGATTTTTTCGTTCACCGTCATGTTCATGATATTGTAGATGCCAAATCCGGCCACCAGCAATATGGTGAAGGAAACCGCCAACGCAAGGTAATTACGCAACTCATTGCCTGCCTGCAATTGACCATTTGCCTCAATCCAGGACTCCACTTTGAAGTCCACCAATCGGTCAATCTTCCGGGCGACCTCATTAGCTGCATCGTAATCTTTGATGTTGACCTGTATATCAGTCGCATAGCTCAGGTTTTTTGATATCAGCGTGCGAGCTGCCTTATTGCTAACATAGGCCCTGGAATCATCAATACTGACCAGCGTAGTCTCAATGATACCAATGATCTTAAAATTCCGGTCTACACCATCGGCGGTACTCACCATGACGATGTCATTGTATTTGAGGCTCAGTTTCCTGGCCAAACCCGATCCCAAAATGATGCCATCCCCACGTTGATCCAATGCTTGCCATGACCCAACGACCATTGATTCGGAGATAGCAAACAACTCATCCTCACGCGCCGCATCTACTCCGGCCAGCATACCGTTGAATTTAGTAGCACCATTCCTGAAAAACACACTGGAATTAACCTGAATGCTAATGCCGGTCACCTCCGGCACTTGACTGATAGCCTGTACAACCGTCTCTGCATTCTTGATGCCCTCAGTATACTGGATCACACGGGGATTTCTAATGTTCACTAACTTCCCACTGCCTCCAGCACCTTGCTCCAGCAAATTTGACCGATCCTCAGGCAGGTCATTGTAAACATGGATATGTGCCAAAGTAGAGAAGGCCAGATCAGCTTGCAGGTCATTGACTCCGGTCATGAATCCATTGATGAAAATGTACATGGAAATCCCGAAAGTAACACTCAGAATGGCCACCAGGACCTGTTTCACACGAGTAGTAAGGTGAGCCAGGGCTACCTGTAAGTTTGTTTGACGAACCATTAGCTGCGTGGTTTGATGAGTTTATCAGCTGTAGAGAGACCATCCAGGACTTCTACCCATTGTTCATTGCGAATCCCAATCTTCACTGATTTGACTGCCCCGCCTGCCAGCAGGACGCTGTCCCCATTACTTAGAAACTCCGAAGGGATGACCATCGCCTGTTTTCGATCTGCGACAACAATATTGGCCTGCAACTGGGTATTGTGATACAAATTGGCAGGCGGATTATCAAAGCTTGCCTCTACAACAAACGACTGCTCGGCCTGATCAAAAGAGGGATAAATCTTGCTAATGCGGGCATCATACACCCGATCTCTGTCCGTATTTAGTCTAACCACAACCTGTTGGTTGATAGCAATGTCATTGATGTCCTCTTCAGAGACAAAAAGCCGGGCCAGTTGCTTCCCTCCCCCTATCAGGGCAACCGTCTCCCCTCTACTCACCAGGTCCCCGTCCGACTGATACACTTGTAATACAGTGCCATGAATACTGGATCGCAGGAAATAATCTGTGTAATCCTGTTGCTGTATTTGCAACTGTGTTTTTGCATTTTCCGCATTCAATAGCTGAGCCCTTTTAAAATCTGCCAGTGCCTTTTCGTTGATGGCTACATTCCTTTTGGATTGCTCATTCTGAAGCGCCATCTGATCATACTCAAGTTGAGACGCGGCTTTGGTCTTGAGTAATTGAGCATACCGTTGCTCAATCTTTTGATCCAATGCCAGCTCGGACTTTGATTGCTGTAGCTGTAATTCCAGTTGTGCCATGGCCGGAGCACTCGCCTTGGTATTTTGTACCGCATCGGCATACACCACCTGAGCATTCTGCAGCTGTGCAGATTGCACCTCTCCGGATAGCTGATAAAGTGGCATCTGCGGGTCTACAGTGGCTCCTTCCACTACAAAACTCTGCAGCAGGTACCCTTCCGCTTTGGCCGTTACTTTATATTCTTCTTCAGCGATTACCTCTCCACTTGCAAAGACGGCATCGACGAGGTCGGTTTTCCTGGGTTGTGCCGTTTCCTCCTGAATACAGGACGAAAAAAGCAGGGTCATGGCCGCCATCAGGGCCAGAATATTGTTCTGATTCTTCATGATTGAATTCTTGGGATTATTTGACTGTAATAGGAATACATCTTCGATAAATTATTGAGGTAGGTAACCTCTGCTTTGAGGTAATCAGCAAAGGCCTGCAGGTAGCGATCCAGGCTGATAACGCCTGCTTCAAACTTCTGATATGTCAGCTCCTTGTTCTCGCCATAAAGCTGGTAAGTCTCCCTGGAAGCGCTTACATCTTCCCTGCTGATCTGGTAGTCAGCAATAAGTCTTGCATCATCATGCGCGATATTCACCTGCACCTTTTGCTGTTCATTCAATGCAATCTGGTGATCCAGTTTGCGCTGTTTGATCGTTCGTCGGTTGGTAAACCCTGTGAAGATGGGAACGTTCAGGTTGAGCGATACGTAGCTGTAGGGCGTCCATGCATCACTGTCCAGAGACAATCCAAAATCATCCCGGAATTGCTGTCTGCCATAGTAACTATTCAAACTCAGTGTGGGCAACAGGGCCGATTGGCTTATCTTCAGCCTTGATGCTGCTTGTTTCAGCTGCATGTCTGAATAGGCCATTGACACAGGTGCATTGAGCAAATCTGACGTGTAACGAACCGGTGGCAAATCGTCAAAATCACCAACGATGACCAGTTCGTCCAGAGCATCCATTCCAAAGAGCTTTTTCAGTTCGGTCAGGCTTTGCAGGGCCATTTGCTTGTTGGCGTTTAAGTTAAGCCGAACCGCATTCACATTGATGCTGGCATTGTTCATGACCAGCGCATCTACAAGACCTCCTTCATACTTTTCGGCGGTTAACTCCCTTACCTGTCTGGCATTCTTAAGATCTTGCTGGCCTATTTCTACTGCTTTATTGGCGAGACTCGCCGAATAGTAATGGGTGCTCACCTGCTCTCTCAGGAGTTCTTCATATTGCAGCTGAGAAAGTTCTTCTGCTTCCAGGTTTTGAGAAGCTAATTTGGCCTGTAGCGCTGCCCCTCTGTTAAAAAGTTCTTTGTTGATACTAATTCCTGCATTGTAATTGTAAGCCTGCCCAAATTGTACATCTACCGACTGACCGGGCTCACCTCCCACTATCTCTGCCGGAAGTGGCGTAGTGGCCAGGTCCAGGTTCCGTTGACCGCTGAATGTTCCTGAGATCACCGGCATTTTGTAAGCCTTGGCATTTTTTTGCTCCAGTTTAGACTTTTCAACATTGAGCTGATAATTGTTCAAATCAACATTGTGCTTCAAAGCATAAGTCATTGCTTCCTCAACACTTTGGATCGTAACGCGCTGTGCAACCGAGTGATTGAGCACCGCCCCAATCATGCATAGGACTATCAGTAATCGTTTCATGTTATTTTGTTTTTTGACGATTTCTTGGGTTTAAGATAAATTGTAATGAAAGTGCGGTATTCCAACCTCCAGTGCTGACAATACCGCCCACAGGAGCTATTTGATTGGTTGCAGTATAGCCCAGGTACCAGTCGATCGCAAAACCAGGTGAAGCCCGGTGGTTGACGCCTCCTGCAACTTGCAGAGAACCTAATTTGCTGTCAATTTCATTGAGTTCGCCGTCTCGCTGCCCTCCCTGCACACTGATTTCTCCACCTCTCGCAGCAAGGTTTACACGCCCCAGTGCCAACCTCACGTAGGGACGCGTAAATCCATCCTGCTTTAAAAAATATTGCGTAATTAGTCGAAGATTCATTTCAGCTCCTCCATTACCACGTCCTTCCGCAGTCAAACCATTGGCGCCAAAACTTACCGATGAAATTTCCTGCTCTCTTGGCAACATCAAAAATGAGATTTCAGCACCGATGTATAGCCTTGGCCGGACGTAGTATCCTATTCCAATGCCATAAATTGAGCGACGGTCAGCGAAGTCCACGAAGGTCACCGTGTCGGGTTCGGCGCTTCTGCTACTCCTTGCAATTCCACGTTGTCCATAGATAAGGTTAAAAACCAGCTTATGCTGGTACTCCTTCCTGAGGGAATCAAAAACTTTACCTTCATTTTCCAGTCGGGCAATAGACCTGTCTGCCTCTGCAAACGGGACATAATCTGATTGCGCCACGGCGATCGTAGGTATGACCAGCAGGATCAACATCAGTCGCATACTTACCTGGGTTCTTCGGTTCGGTACCATTGCATGTCCCTTGAAAAACCCATGAAACTGGCAGCTACATCCAGCATGTTACTATCAGCGAGACTGACCGCTGCATTGACTGTGCGTCCCTTCTTTGGCGTGTACAGTTTACCTACCCACTGACCATTCTCGTAGTTCAGGTTTTGTAGCATGTCAATGCCAACAATCGGACGTTTTCTGAGAGATTTATCAGGATTATTCCGGTCGGTGATCGGCTCACCTTTTCTATTAGTAGATTTTTCCAACCAGACGATCTCCCCGGACAAAGGCCCGTTTTCTTCCCCGTCTATCTTAACGATCATCTTTCCTTCTCCTGCCATCCAGTATCCACGAATATCTTCCTGGCATATGGCGGGAAGTGTGATGAATGACAAACAACAGATTAACAATAACTTTTTCATTGATTTTACTTTTTAAGACGCACATCATTGAGCATTCCATGCTGTCCTCTTTTGAACATTTGGAGAAAGTAGATCAATATTTTTCTTCCTCCTTACCTACTTATAAACGCCTTTAAGGATGCTTAAAGAGCGTTTTTCCAGCGGAACAAACGAATATGGGAGCTAAAGCGGTTCTATGGGAACTGAAGCGTTTTTGGTTAAATGTGGGATTTTAATACCGTAATGGCGTAATGTCGAAATACCGGAATTGGCTCCTTTCTTCCTGAAACCGATGATAGAAGCAGGTCACTCCTGAAGCTGCTGAAAAATCGTTCCTTTCTACACAAGATATCTCAGCTATCAGGAGGCTTGAACTCATATTGGGAAATCGTTTTAATGAGCGATATTTAATACCGGAATTGACTCCTATCTTCCTGAAGCCGTTGATAGAAGGAAGTCACCCCTGAAACAGTGGAAAAACCGTTCCTTTTTATACAAAATATTGCTGTTATCAGGGGGCTTGAACTCGGTTTGGGGAATCGTTTTAATGAGTGATTTGTGATGAGGCGCTAATCCTACATACATCTTGTTGCCTACTGGCCACTGCCTACTTTTTGATGTTTGATCATTGAACTAACCCCGAACGTGTCTTTAATCAGAATTTCGGTTATTTACTCTTCTAAGTAATTGACTAATATTAGCTAGTAACTAATCTATAGTTCCTCATGTCCAGGCGTCTTCCACGATGTGAACATGATCAGATTGGAATGTGATATTAGAATTGGTTACAAGGCATTGCCAACTGCGTACTGCCTATTGCCTACTGTATTGCGCGCGGCTCGGGACGCGGAGTCAGCGATACTAATTAGGAATACAGACCGGGTGCCGGACCCAATGCTATTAAGTTTAACTATTTACTACACTTTCTC
>ERZ1740068.821-NODE-821-length-12191-cov-27.262607_pt1 | contig 12191 bp, 8 predicted proteins | sample MGYA00581735_ERZ1740068 | MGnify/ENA primary metagenome ERZ1740068 (study PRJEB43018, sample SAMN04849740) | marine metagenome | isolation source: floating plastic debris | place: Pacific Ocean | collected 2008-08-30 | study: EMG produced TPA metagenomics assembly... | reverse complement strand
AAATGCTCTCACTGAGGGGCTTGCATGACTTACCTCCTTAAGCGACCAGTGCCAACAAGAGTCTGTGCAATGTACGACATTTGCACTTCAAGCGTGGGTCGAAACACTTTTTGAATTGAACTTATGGCTTTGAGATCAACACGATCGGTCGAGCTATCTACTTGAGAGCCATCAGTGAGATCTATAGAGTTTACTTTTTGATAGTTTTACGTGGGGCAAGAAGAATAAGATAAGTTTTTAAAATATTTCCGTTTGGAACTTTAAGAAGATTTTGACGATAGTGCCTGTTCTTTACATGCGAGTGATTCGGCAAAGGTAAACCTCCATCGTCTCGGATAACCTCACCTGAAAAAGAAAAAACAAACTGGAAGAAAGGTGCTTAAAAAGTGAAGGCGATCGCTAAAAGCGGAGGCGATCGCTCAATCGACTCGCTCGAGCTGCCAGAGAATTTGGTTGCCTTCACGGCGGACGCGCGACACGACCCAGTTGCGCCAAACCCAGTGATCCCCACGGCTCGTAACTGCGCTGGCGTTGATATCGATAAGAGCCGCAAGTTCGGCGCTGCTAATCAAGTAGCGCTGTTCGGAGATGCGATCGGCGATGTGCAGGCTGTCAATGACGTTCTTAAGTTGCTTGACGCGCGTATTGCGATCGACAACGTCTATGCTGCTGGAGCTGTCTAAGTCAAGGGGATCGCGATTATCATCGAGCATGGGTTTAAATCTCGGGTGACTTTATCTTTCGATCGGCCTAAATCGCCCGTTTCGATCGGGCTCCGAGCGTGCGCCGAACTTCTGTATGGTAACAGACTACTAACGAAATCCAGGGGATATGCAATCATTTTTTGGGCGGAATTGTTGACCGCAAGCGAGTTCTCCAAACTCGCTTTTTTCACGCGTGGCAACTCACTTTTAGCGTAACGATAAAAACGTAAAAAAGGTTAAGGAATCGTCGATTTGTCAGGTTGACATGACGCACTGACGATCGCTTCGAGGGTTTACTTGGAGCTGCGATCGCTCGGCAAGGATTACACCCGCCGTCTGTTCAGTTGAGTCGGACTTGCGATCGCTAGCCTTGTCAAAGCTCTAGTGCCGATCTACGACACGCTTGCGGGGCTGCTGTCGGTTGAGTCTGCTGCGCTTGTCTGATGAAAATCGTGGCTCAGACCAAATTTTTAAACTGGAGCTACAGGTTTGCTGAGCAAGGGCTGGACGAAGTTGAAGCTTCATACTCACGAGCAGTTTTCATCTGTAGCTAGACTTTTCCGTTTTGGTATCACTTGCGCGAACGAGGGAGGTCGAGAACGATATCGATCGGGCAGCGAGCGTGCGGAGAGGGCGCGAGCGGGACGCGAAAGCGAGCGGAATGCGGAGGAGATCGAGACACGAAAAAGCCGACATGGCGCGATGTCGGCTTTTCAGGTCGGTATTGCGGTCGGGTCGGAAAGCGACCTTAGAGCTTGTTGAGGTCGAGTCCAGCTTCTTTTGCCATCGTCTGCAAACCTTTGTTGTTGAGAGTTTTGAGCGCCTTGGTCGAAAGCTTAATCTTCACCCAGCGCTTGCCTTCCGGCCACCAGATTCGCTTGGTTTGCAAGTTGGCTCCTTGCAAGCGTTTGGTGCGGCGGTGCGAGTGCGACACCGCATAGCCGTTGTTAGCTTTTTTGCCGGTCAGCTGGCATTTACGTCCCATTGGGATCTCCTAATTGTCGTCGTTGCAGTCGGGGTCTGTTGCAAACCTTCGATCGAAATCTCGCGATCGCGTCCGCAGACAATCGATCCGAACGTGCGGAGCGCACACCGACCTTGTTGAAAATTTGCCCGGTTAGCTATCATATCACCGCACAATTCGGAACGAGACCGGTGGCAGCACACAAAAAATCCGCGCTGTCTGACTTAGAGTACTCCACGGAAATAAACACCCAACGGCCAGGATTCGAGCACTGAGCTTGTCGAAGTGCGTCACACCCAGGCTTCGACAAGCTCAGCCTTCATTGGTGACTTCTGGACAAATATATTTGTGGAGTACTCTTAGCATGCTGGTGGGGCATGGCGAGAGGTTGCGTGCGACTCGGCTACGCTTGACCGAGGACGATTTCAACTTCGGTGGGGGCGACGCCGAGCACGCGGGAAATCGGCGCGATATTGCGTGCCGGGACGGCTTTGCCATCGGCCATATCGGCGATATCTTTGCCGGAAATTTTAAACGTGTCGCAGAATTTGAAGAACTCAACCTGGCTGAGTCCGAGTTCGCGCTGGCGCTCGGCGAGCATGTAGGCCAGGGCGCGCGGTCCGGAAGTTGGGCGTTTGGCTTGCTGGAGATAGCGCTGAGCCAAATCGCTGGCCCGACTGGTGTCTTTGTTCATGCGCTTGAGCAGGTCGCGGCAAGCCATGCGCAGCGCCTTTTCAAGGGTGATGCGATCGTTCATCACTGTGGCAATTTCGTCGGCGTAGTCGGGCTCGCAGTAGCCGATCGTCTTGCCTTCGTATTCTAGCGGCGCGTAAGCTGCCCCCTTATTGACACGCCACGGTAGGGGTTCGTCGATCGGGTTCATACGGCAACGCAGTAGTAGTGCAGTCAGGTCGCGAGTGGGCGTCGCGCATTAGCGAGACGAAAGAAAGCGGCTAGAACCGGGAAATTGCAGGGGTCAGCCACCCGTCCGATCGCTTTCACTTGCGGAAAAATTTGGGCTTATCGTAGCACGCAGGGATCGCTCCTGTCGTTTGAGCGCGTCGATGAGAACCGAGTTTTGCAGCGCGGCTCCGGCCTGGTTGTTAAAGATGTCGAGCGATCGCAGGTCGCTGTCGTCGAAGCCGATCTCGAAGCAGTCGGGAACGGGCAGCTCGTAGCTCAGAAGCTGGGTGGGGGTGTTAGGTTTGCGCTTGTTGACGAGCTGGGTAACGCCGAGGATCGTGCCGTCGGGACTGAAGACGGGGGCACACAGCAGGCTACAAGTGCGGTAGCCCGTCTGGCGATCGGTGCGGCGGGCGGTTTCCGAGCCCGGATCGTCGTAGAGGTCGTAGGGAATCGAGAGGGCTGTGCGAGTTTCGGCCACGCGACCGACGTAGCCCGCGCCGATCGGAATCCGCAGTTCGCGCTGTAGGCCATCGGCGAAGCGCACTTTCGTCCAGAGCTGCTGCTGGGCCTCGTCGAGCAGCCAAAGGGTGCTGCGATCTGCGTTCATCAGGATCTTGGCGGCGTCCATAATCCTGGCCAACAGGTCGTCGAAGCGATCGCGATCGGCAAGATCGCCGTCAGGGTCGAAGCTCGGCGTGGCGATCGCGTCGGTCGGGCCGTTGGCCGCTTCGGCGGCAGTGACGCGGCGAGTGGCGTCGAGCAGGGCAGCGGCGGCTTGCTTTTCGGGGTGGGCGCGGTGATAGGTGCGAAAGCTCTCGAGGATGGCACGCAGGATCGGCATATCCCGCTCGACGTGGCCGAGATCGGCGGCGGTAAAGCCCCGACGATCGAGTCGGTTTTCGAGGAGCTCGTCGCCCGAGAGCGTGGGTAGCAGCTTGTTGAGGAATTGGACGATCGCGATCGGCTGACCGGCTCGATCGAGCACGGGAATCGCCAACAGGGTGGCGGTGCGGTAGTTGGTGCGGCGATCTTCCTGGCACAGCAAGGCCGAGCGCGGGTCGTCGTAGCAGTCGTAGGGCACGAAGATCGGCTGCTGAGTGGCGATCGCTTCGCCGATAAAGCCGCGACCGCGCACCAGTCGAACGGTGACGGGGCGGATGCTGGCCGAGTTGCCATCGGGCTCGGAGCGCGCGCCGGACTCGGCAACGATTGTCTTGAACGCCTGCTGGGTTTCGTCGAGCAGGACGATTCGGGTGCGATCGGCGCGGACGGCAGTACCGACGCGCAGAGCGATCGAGCGCAGGGTGGTTTCTAAGACTTCGTCGAACCCCTGGCTATCGGTGAGGCGATCGAGCATGGCCAAGGTCTCGCCGACAACGCTATCGACGTGGACGGCGGCACGCTGCTTGGCTTCAGTGTATTGGTGCGCATTTTGCAGCGCGACGCCGACTTGGTCGTTAAAGATACGCATGTAGTTTTCGCACTGGCTGTCGAAGCTGACGCGAAATACTTCGGGCGCTTCCGGCCAGGTGGCGGGATTGTAGACAGGGTAGTCGCCATGCTTGCGACGGTTGACGAGCTGAGCGACGGCGATCGTCTCGCCCTCGGGGTTGCGCACGGGCATGCACAGAAGACTGCAGGTGCGGTAGCCCGTGCGGCGATCAGTCTGCTTAGCCGTCTCCGAGCCAGGTCGATCGTAAAGATCGAAAGGAATCGACAGAGTCTTGCCCGTTTGCGCTACCTGCCCCGCGAAGCCTTCCCCAACGCTCAGGGTCAGCTCTAGGAAAGTGCCGTCCTCGCGGGCGATCTTCGTCCAGAGGCGCTGCTTGGTGTCGTCGAGGATCCACAGCGTCGTGCGATCGGCGTGGGTGAGCTGCTTGGCGGCGGCCATCACGCGCACGACGATTTCGTCGGCGTCAAGGCGGCTGTGGGAGAGCGATCGCGTCGCTTGGGCCAGGGCCTCGGAGGCGCGCAGCCGCTGGGTGAGCTGGTAGCTGCTTTTGATGCGATCGAGCAACCGGCACAATGCCGGGGCGTATTCGTAAAACTCGGCTTCGTGACTGGGCGTAAACCCGGCTAAATCGAGCCGTTCGCGCAGGGGGGCGCTGGGATTGTAGGTGTCGTGGAGATGGTTGGCGAGGCGCACGACGCCGACGGCCTGCTCGTTGTCGTCGAACAGCGGCAGCACCAAGATACTGTGGTTGAAATAGCGCCCCGGAGCCCCTTCTATGGTTAGGGGGTTGCGAACGCTGCCCGGTTCGTAGCGGTATTCGAGGGGCGCGTCGAGACTGTTGTAGTAAAACGGCGAGTTGAGCTGGGCGCTGAGCTGGCCGATCGTATCGTCGCGATCGCTCGAGATGCCCACGTCCGGTTTGCCAACGCCATGCCCGCGCGCCACGAGCGACCAAATTTCCGAATACTCAGCGTCGATCGCAAATAGCGTCACGCGATCGGCGCGAAAAGCATCCATCAACTTCAGCACCACCGGCGCGAGCACCTCGTAGAGCACCTCGCCGAAGGGCTTGTTTTCCATTACTGGCAGCAGCCCCAGCAGCGATTGCTCCTGACGCGTTACCACCTGGATACAGTCGGGCTGGACGCTAGCAATCGCTCGTGTTAGCCAGTGGGCGTTAAAAATCCGCCGGTAGATGCGGTTGCAAACGCGAATCTGCCCATCCTCAACAAGTGTCAGCCCCAGCGCACAGAGCGCGTGCTGCAGGGCCGGGTCAGCATCGGCACAGTCCATCGCGCCCTTTTGCAAAATGCGCCCGTACAGATCCAGCAGCGCCGGGGCGCTGTCTTGGCGCAGAAGCCGATCGCGAATGCTGCTGAAATGATGCGCTCGCTCGCCCAACTCCCACTCGTTGACCACCTGGGACTGAACCAGATGCGCCACCCAAATTTGCGGCATCGTCGGCGGCGGCCAGCGGGGCTCGCGGTGAGCGCGATCGACGATTTCTCGGCAGAGCCACTGGGTCAACAACGGCTGGCCACCCGTCCACTCCAACGCGACGGCCAGGGTTTCGGGAGGCGTTTTGACGCTACCGATCAAGCCGTTGGCCAGGGGCCTTAGATCGAGTGCGTCGCGGGAGGCGGGCTCGAAACGGAACGGCTCCAGGTCGATCGCGCGTCCGTCGGGGAAAGGTGAGTGGCGCAGGTCGCGCACCAGGGCCGCTGGCGCTGTCGCTCCCGCAACGGCAAAGCAGATCCGCTCGTGACGCTGGTGGTGTTTCAGCAGCGCGAAGATTTCCTCGACTCGAAATGCAAGCTCCAGCACCGCTTCGATATTGTCGAGAAAGATCGCGATCGGGCCATCGAGCTGTGCCAGCGCCACGTCCTCGAGCAGCTCGCTGAGATATTGGACGGGCGGCAGAAACGAGCGCGCCTCGAGCCACGCGCGAAAGTCGAATTCGAGCCGAAGCTTGCGTGCCAACAGTCGCGTCAAACTCACGTACCACTGCTGGCTGTCGAGAGCCGTGCTGCCCAGGCAGGCTAGATCCACCGTAACGCAGTGGTGGCGAAGACCCCGAAGCCTGCGCTCTGCCCGCAGCAACAGGCTCGTTTTCCCGGTCTGCGGCGCGTCGAAGATGTAGCAAAACTGGCCCGCCACGATCGCCTGCTCGAACCTGCGATCGGCTGCCCGCGTCACGTAGCTCGGTGACGTCTGGGAGAGTACGCCACCTACCTGAAAATATTCTGGAGATCGGTATGCGCGTGACCGGGACATGCTGCTAGCCGCAATCTCCACGAGATGGCAAAAATTACATCAAAACGTCGATCGCCCGGACGATAAAGTGCCGGTTCGCCAAGAACGCCCCCATATTTCCTCAGCATAATCTATCCGCCAGCCGAGATTCGGCCTGCACTGGCCAAAAGCCCCGAGTCGCTGCCGGGGCCGATCTCGAGCGGAGCCGGCGCTGAGGTCACAACGAGCGAGCGATCTCGATCGTCACCCATGTGGGGTTTCGATCGCATTGCCAACGTAACGGCGATCGCGTAGATCGCTGCATTGATTTGCAATACTAATAGACGTAGACACACAACAGGTAGATTCACCGATCTTTCAACAGCTTCGATCGACAGTGTCAGGCATTTCACCGGAAAGGCGGTTGGGCTTACACGCGGTCGGGGATCGGCTACGTCAGGGAATCCTGGCAGGCTAATGGGATCGGTGCGAGCTAGCCAAGAGTTATTCCTGAGGTTCGCGATCGCGAACTTGTGGGAGCTTGACGAGGCCGATCGCGCTCGGACGCTTTCCCCGCTGACGGGCCGACACCAATGCCTCCAGCTGATTCACTCACCCAACCGCACATCGCACAGTCCTGAAATGAACTTCATCCCCCTCGTTCAAAACGCGATCGCGGAGCGACGCCTTCCGCCCGAGTGCGAGGCGCTGCTCGCCGGTGAAATCGAACGTCGCAACATTAACGAGACGGAACGTGCGGCCTTCTCTTTGCTCGAGGCACTGATCGCCAACGGAACGATCGAGTTGGGTTAGGCGATCGCGCTGTTGGGGCGAGGCGAGTTTCCGTCCTGTTATGACCCCTTCGACTCAAAGAAAGTCGGCTCGGTCGGTGCGATCTTGACGGAAGTCCCGAAGAATTGCGGGGGCGTTTTAGGAGAACTGTGGGGATAATACACTCAGTGAAAGGCCCCCAATCAAAGCAGCACGACTCGATTCCAGCTCGAATGGAAGCTCGAATGGAACTCATCGCAGCGGTTTGGGGTCATCGCAGATGTCAGGCGAAGTATCTAATGTAACGATCCGGACGTATCCGAAACGCCTCTCCTTCGCCACCCGCCTGTTTAGGTAGACCAAACACGGGCGATCGCCCCATCCCGCACTTCCAGGAGCAACCGACCATGAGCGACCCACGTATTGGCACCGACGCCGCAGAAGCTTTACCCGGCAGTTTTGGGAGCGATATGGTCATCGGCCTGGGCGGCAATGACATCATTGACGGTAACGCGGGTAGCGATACGCTCTCGGGCAATGCGGGCGACGATACGGTCTTTGGTGGCCTCAACAACGACTTCGTGATTGGCGGGCGCAACGCCGACATCCTGCGCGGAGATGACGGCAACGACACGATTTATGGCAACAAAGGTAACGACTCGATCGAGGGCGGCAGCGGCGACGACGTTATTTTCGGCGGCAGAGCTAATGACGTTATCGACGCGGGCAGCGGTAACGATGTGATTTGGGGCGATCTGGGGGCGGACAGCCTGGTCGGCGGCACGGGAGCTGATGTCTTCGTACTGACCAGCACCAGCGGCGGCGACACGATCGCCGAAGCCGACAAAATCGCCGACTTTACGCCTGGTCTCGACCTGATCGGCCTGGCGAGCGATATCGAACTGTCGAGCCTCAACGTGACGCTCCAGCCGATCGCAGGCAGCAGCTCGACGGTGAACGTCATCCTTCAAGATCTGGTGAGCGGAACGGTACTCGCGACGATCGAACGCGTTTCGCGCAGCGAGTTCACCAGCAACAATATCTTTACCCAGGTTGTTACCGCGTCTGAGACGATCGACATCGACGATGTCGCACCGGATCCGGATACCGACACCACCGACCCGACCGATACACCGACGGTCAACACGACCACGCGGGACAGCGTCGGCAAGTCTTCGCCGATTACGGGGAATACGACAGTCGTCACCTTCGAGAATCTCGACTACACCTTCTCGTCGAACGACTTTTCGTTCTTCGATGTGGATGGCGATCCGTTTACGTCCGTTCGCATTGCCACCGTGCCCGATCGCGGCAGCCTCGTTCTGTCCTCGATAACCACCGACGCGACCAGCGGGGCGACAACGACCACGAATACAGCCGTGGCGGCAGGCTCAGACATTACAGTGGCAAACTTGACGTCGCTGAAGTTCGTCCCGGAAGCGAATACCCAAGCTTCGCCCTATTCGAGCTTCTCGTTCCAGGTCAACGACAGCGACGGCCCGAGCAATACGGCAACGGCGAGCATCTTCGTGCGCGATATTTCCGAGCTGCCAGTCACGGGTACGAACACGCTGCCGCCGTTTATCGCAGAAACGACGACGGCAGTTACTGCTGACGAGAAGATTGCAACGCAGCTCACGAACACGATCGCGATCGTCGAAGACAGCGGCTTTATCGAAAGTGCGACGATCGCGATAACCGGTGGCGGCACGGCGGCAACAACCGGTGAGGACACGCTAGCAGCACCGACGACACTCCCGGCAGGCGTCACCGCAAATTACGACGCGGCGTCGCGGACGTTGACGCTAACGGGACGGGCGTCGTCAGCGGACTACCAGGCAGCACTGCGCGGCGTCACCTACCGAAACTCTCAAGACTTCCCACAGACTGCCGCCCGTACGGTTTCAGTTGTTCTCAACGACGGGCTGCAAAACAGTGCGACGCAGTCTTACGCGCTGACAGTGAACGACACGCCGGACAATACGCAGCCGCAAGTCGGCACGACTGCACCCGCCTCCTCTGGGAGCGTGCCACAGAACACCAATGCCACGACTATCTTGGTTTCGACCATCGTGGGCGCTAGCACCATTAACGCCACAGACGCCCAGCAGGCGCAAGCGGCGCTCGGGATTGTCGTGACGGACGCAACCGACAATCAGGGTGGGGCGTGGGAGTACAGCAGCGACGGCGGTACGACCTGGACGGCGATCGGTGGAGTGAGCGACGCTAGCGCTCTAGTGCTGAAGAATACAGACCTCGTGCGGCTGAACAATCCGACGACGATCGGCGACGCAACGCTGAAAGTACGAGCTTGGGACACAACCGACGGTCTCACCACCGGCAATGCAGTTAACGTCACCAACGACCTCGCTACGAAAGGTCTGACAAGCGCTTACAGTGCGGCAACAGCAGACGTAAAGTTCGACGCGATCACAGGGGCTGTCGACCGGACGCTTCAGGCGGAGGGGGCGACGCTAAGCGGTAACTACAACGTTAACGGTACGTTCATTCAAGTCAATGGTGCCGGTGGTTCGACAGGTGCAGCAGAGTTTACGTTCCCCGGCACATCAACAGTTACGGGGACTTATGACATTACTCTTTTCTTTGACGATAATCCTAACGGCTCTCCGAACGTCAGTTTCACCCACACCCCGGCAGCGACAGGTATCACCACGACACTTGCAAGCTGGTCGATGACCCCGACTGCGCTCAGCGGTGCTAATGGCTATGGCCCACCGCAGAATGCTGGATTGTTAGGGGTGACAATCGCCGGTGGAGACACGTTAACCTTCAACGGAAGACGAACGGATCTAGATCGCAGCCTCCTCGACAGCATCTTCTTCGATCTCGTCTAGGACGCCTATCACGGAGAAATCGAGTCAAATCGCTTGCGATCGCGCAGCGCTAGGATGGGGAAAACAGAGAGCCGATGACTGCGATTCAAACGCCAGACTGGGTCAAACACGCCGTTTTCTACCAGATCTTTCCCGATCGCTTTGCCCGTGGCGTAGACCCGCGCGATCGCCTGCCCCAAAGCGCGATCGACCTCGAACCCTGGGACGCGCCGCCCACCAACGAAGGCTACAAAGGCGGCAACCTTTGGGGCGTTATCGAGAAACTCAGCTACCTGCAAGATCTCGGCATTACGGCGATTTACCTGACGCCAATCTTTCAGTCCGCCAGCAACCACCGCTACCACACCCACGACTACTACCAAGTCGATCCGCTGCTCGGCGGCAACGAAGCGCTACGGGCGCTCATCGACGCGGCGCACGATCGCGACATCAAAATCGTCCTCGACGGCGTCTTCAACCACGCCAGTCGGGGATTTTTTCAGTTCAACGACATCCTCGAACACGGCCCCCATTCGCCCTGGCTCGACTGGTTTCGCGTTACGGACTGGCCGCTCTCAGCCTATGACGGCGCGAAACCCGCCAACTACGAAAGCTGGGTCGGCAACCGCGCCCTGCCCCAGTTCAACCACGACAATCCCGACGTGCGCGAGTACATCATGCGGATCGGCGAATACTGGATTCGCGAGGGCATCGACGGCTGGCGACTCGACGTACCGTTCGAGGTGAAGACACCGGGATTTTGGCAAGAGTTTCGCGATCGCATCAAGGCGATCGACCCCGAAGCGTATATCGTCGGCGAAGTCTGGAGCCACGCCGCGCCCTGGCTGGACGGGACGGCCTTCGATGCGGTGATGAACTACGAGCTGACGGGGCCGATTTTGGCATTCGCGGCGGGCGATCGCATCCACGAGGACATGGTCGGCGGCCACGACTACGCGCCCTACCCGGCGCTGGACGCAGCGGGCTACGCCGCCAAGATCGAGCGGCTCTTCGGGCTCTACGACTGGCAGATCCACCTGGCGCAGCTCAATTTGCTCGATAGCCACGATACGCCGCGCGCCGTGACGCTGGCCGACGGCGATCGCGGCAGTCTCTGCATTGCGCTGTTTTTGATGTTTACTTTCCCCGGCGCGCCCTGCATCTACTACGGCGATGAGGTGGGGCTGGCGGGCGCGCACGACCCGGACTGTCGGCGCAGCTTCCCGCCGGAAGAGGCTTGGGATCGCGACTTGCTCGAAATGTGCCGGACGCTGATTGCCCTGCGTCGCCAGCACTCGGCGCTACGGACGGGCGAGTATCAAACGGCGATCGCGCGCGGCAGCGTCTACGGCTTCGTGCGGCGCGATGCAGACGGCGCGTTTTTGGGGCTGGCGAACGTCGGTATGGAGCCGGTTAGCGTGGCGATCGCCGAGCTGGGTGTGGCGCTGGGCGATCGCGTCTTCGGGGCGATCGAGCGCAATGGCGACGAACTGACGCTAGCACCGCGATCGGTCGGTCTGCTTGCTCTGACGTCCTAGGGCCTGCCATCAATCAGCGCCAGGACTTCAACGGCTTTTTGAGGCTCGCTGGCGAGAGAATGCGGGTTTCAGGCTACGAAGGAATCAGGATTCTAGCCGCTGTCGAACTCACGTCTATTCAGACCCTGGGTCAAAGGCGTATACTGAAACTTCATGGCAAAAATGCCGTGAGCACAAAATTTGTAGTTCAGACCGTTCCCTAGGAGGCGATAGTATGACCCAAGTGGTCGTCGGAGAAAACGAGGAGATTGAATCGGCGCTACGACGTTTTAAGCGTCAGGTTTCCAAAGCTGGCATTTTCGCGGACATCAAACGCCGCCGCCACTACGAAACCCCGATCGAGAAGAAAAAACGCAAAGCCATCGCTCGCCGTAAGAAGCGCTTCCGTTAAGCGCCTCGGGCTCCACATCCGGCCTTCGTTGCCGGGCGAGTCAGCCGCAAACGCAAGCTGCGCGAGCGATACATATCTCAAAAAAGCTGCAAGGCCCGAACGGTTTTGCGGCTTTTTTGATGGCGGCTGACACGAGCGGGCGCACCGCCCAGAGGCATCGGGCTCGTTCATCGCGAGAAGGTCTGCCGCGCTGCGGCCATGTTTATCGCCTCTCTGAGATGTCGCGATCGGATCGGGTTAGCGCTTTTGGTTGCGAGCAAGACGCGAACAACACGGAGACCGAACGCTGGAGCGCTATCGCTTCCGCAAATAACGATCCCACCGATGGGGCGGCAATCCGTGGTTATACCAAATCCGACTTAGTGAAGAGCGTTAGAGCGATGTGTAGGCCACCAGTG
>ERZ1740068.820-NODE-820-length-12205-cov-25.653827_pt1 | contig 12205 bp, 13 predicted proteins | sample MGYA00581735_ERZ1740068 | MGnify/ENA primary metagenome ERZ1740068 (study PRJEB43018, sample SAMN04849740) | marine metagenome | isolation source: floating plastic debris | place: Pacific Ocean | collected 2008-08-30 | study: EMG produced TPA metagenomics... | reverse complement strand
CCTGCTTTTGAGGCGACCGACCTAAGTAAAACTACTTATTCAGAAGTCCTCTGACGACATCGTCCAGCGATCGCGATATCGAGCGCATCTATGCCGCCGGAGCCAACAGCTACCTCATCAAACCCACGAGCAGTAACGAAATGCTCGAAACGGTCGAGGCGCTGTTCGTCTTTTGGTTCCAGCTCGTATCGCTGCCGCACCCGCTGCCCGCGTAGTCGCGCGAGCGATCGCTCAGCCGAACAGCACCAGCCAGACCGGTAGCGTCGCTAGCAGCCCCACCGTCGAGAGCAGGATGCAGCTCGTCATCAGTCGCGACTCGACGCCGTACTCTTCCGCTAGGATTAAGCCCGCAAACGCCGTCGGCATGCCTGCCATCAGCACTAGCGCCAACCGCAGGTCGCCAGTGACGCCAAATGCCGTGAGCCCCGCGCCCATCGCCAGCGGCATCGCCAGCAGCTTCAGCAGGGCGGGGGCGATCGCGATTTTGATATCGTCCCAGTCCTGGAGCTGGCCGATCCGCATCCCCATCAGCACGAAGGCGGCGGGAATTACGACCCAAATCGACGCCTCTAGGCCGGACTCGACGGCGGCAGGCAGCGCCACGGACTGGGTCGAAACGCCCAAGATAAAGGCCCAGAGCGACGGCACGGTCAGCACGTCACGAAGCTGCTGCCAGCCCAGGTGCAGGCGCTGCGATCGCCCGAAGTAGCTGGCCAGCAGTACCCCAACGCCGTAGGTCACGAAAAAATTGTTGGTGACGCTGTAGACGATCGCCGCTCCGAGATGCTCCTCCGGCACGAGCAGCGGCAGCAAGGCCAGCCCGACGAAGCCGGTGTTGCCCAGCAGGCTCGCCATCAGGAAGCTTCCTTGGCGGCGGCGCGTGCTGCCGTCCGTTGCCGCGATTTCTCGATCGGCTTTTGCTGCTTCGGCTGTAATGTCCGGAGGTTCGGAGCCTCCGGTACGCCTCAGTCGCGACCAAACCAGCCAGCCCAACATCAGATTAAAGGCGACCACGCTCAGCAGAGCCACCGGCACGATTGCCACCGTCACGCGCAGGTCGGTATGGCGAGCTAGCGCCAGAATTTCGAGGGGGACACCGACCAAAAAAAGCGCACGCGCCAGCAGCCGAGGCAGGCGATCGGGCGTAACGCGCAGCAAAATCGCGCCGACCGTCGTCCAGACGAGCAGCGGAGTATAGGTTTGGAGCAGCGTTTCGCCCATAGTGCCGTCGATCGCTCCGGGGATAAGCCTGCTGGCTGACTTTGCGTTAGACCGTACCACGCAAGCGACGAAGCGAGCGGGCTACATATCCAGCCAGCCGATGCCGAGGAACGCCACCCAGCCGACCAGCGAAAACACCCCGAACAGACCCCACATTAGCGGCAGCACCCATTTTTTGTCGGTGTAGCCCAGCAGCGGCGTAAAGGCAACGAGTAGCAAAAACGTTAGAAAGGTAACGAGACCGAAGACCATCGTGCAGTCCTCCCAGCGGCGGATCGGATCGCGAGACTTCTTGCGTTGAGAGCTTTTCTGCCGTAGCGTTTGTTTCCGCCAGCTTCAGAGAAGTTCGGACGATTTAATCGGACGACTTAATCGGACGATTCAAGAAGTCTAGTGCGTGCTGACTCGATGCTAGCGAAGTCCGATCGCGATCGACCCTCGGAGCGCGATTTCGCCGCAAGCCGTCACGGGCAGTGAATAATAGGAACAAACCGAGACAAACCGCTACAGGCTTCTATCCTCCACGAATCCCCATGACTGAGAGCAAGACCGATAGTAAGTTCGAGAAAGCCCAATCCACCTACGCCACTTTCCTCGACGGGATCTCTAGCCTGATGCTGGCGACCTGCGACGCGAGCGGCCAGCCCAACGCCAGCTACGCGCCCTTCGTGGCCGACGACGAGCGCAACTTTTACGTCTACATCAGTGGCCTCTCGACCCACACGAAAAATATCGCCGAGACGGGCAAGGTCAGCGTGATGGCGATCGAAGACGAGGCCACCACCCAGCAAATCTTCGCGCGCGGACGCCTGAGCTTTGAGTGCAGCGCCGCCGAACTCGAGCGCGAAACCGAAGAGTGGGAGGCGATCGCCGATCGCTTCCACAAGCGCTTCGGCAAAATTATCGACGTGTTCCGCCCGCTGCCGGACTTCCGCATTATTAAGCTCGAACCGTCGGCAGGGCGCTTCGTGATCGGCTTCGGTGCGGCCTACGATGTCTCTGGCGACGACCTCAACACGCTGGTACAGGTGACGGGCGAAGGCAAAGGCCACGGCAGCCGTTAGCTCGTCGTCTTCAACCTCCCACACACGGAAAACCGGGTTTCGATGACGCTTTTGCGCGAACCGCTGTCGAACCGAAGAAACTCGGTTTCTGACTCAACGCGACCTACTCAACCGCTCGCGACTCTGACGGTGCGCCAAGCGAAAGCTGCCGCTTCTCGATCGCTTCTCGACAGGGCGCAAACGACATCCGATGCTCCGGCGTTACACCCAGCCGCACGAGCCCGTCGGTATGCTTCGCCGTACCGTAACCTTTATTGCTCGCCAGGTCGTAGCCGGGGTATCGCTCGGACAGCGCCACGATCTGCCGATCGCGCCACACCTTCGCCACGATGCTGGCCGCACCGATCGCCAGATCGCGCCGATCGCCCTTCACCACCGTTCGCTGCGGGATCGCCAACTGCGGGATCGCCCGGTTGCCATCCACCGAACAGAGGTCGGGCGGCGAATCGAGCTGCGCGATCGCTCGACGCATCGCCAGGAACGTCGCCTGCAAAATATTGACCCGATCGATTTCCGCCACCGACGCCGTGCCGATACCGACCGACAGCGCAATTGCTTCGATCGCTTCGGCAAGGCATTCGCGCCGTTCGGGGCTCAGCGCTTTGCTATCCGTGACGCCGAGCTGACGCAGCCTTGTCACACCAGTACGATCGAGAACCACTGCCGCCGCTGCGACCGGCCCGAACAGCGCCCCGCGACCGACTTCATCGACCCCGGCGATCCGCAGAATGCCGCCCGATATAGGTGCCGAGGTCGATGTCGATCCCGATCGCGCTGAGGCTGGTTCTACGATCGCGAGCTGGCCGACGAGCGGCGGCGGCGGCGACGGGGCGATCGCGATTTTCCCGAGCCTTTTCCCGCACCGGCGGCAGCGAGCTCCGGCTCCGGCTGGCTGGCTGGAACTTCATCGGGCGCGTCGGCGGCCGCGTCGATATCGTCGGTTTCGCTGGTTTCCGGCTCGCTGGTTTCCGGCTCGCTGGCGGCAGACTCGTCCGGCGCGTCGCTCGCGTCGCTGGCTTCCGGCTCGCTGGCTTCCGGCTCGCTAGCTTCCGGCTCCTCAGCATCGGCAACCGCCTGACCGGGCTCGACGACCACTAAAGAGACGGCCTTGGGATTTTCCACCTCGCGCTCGAGCTTCAGCAACGGCGAGAGGCCCATCAGGGCGTACACTTCTTGCTCGTCTGCCGCCATCTCCACCGTGATGCGCTCTGGCTCGACCGGCTCCGGACGCGGTTCGCGCGGTTCGCGACGCGAGCGACCGTTTTTCTCGCTCGAGGCAGATTTGGCTGCCGGTGCTTTGCGGGTGTCTTCGCTCGGCGCGTCGGTTTCGGGTTCCTCCTCGTCAGTCGAGCGATCGCGGCGCAAAATCGGCGCGTCTTTGGGCGTCGGCTTCGGCAGCGCCTCGTCGAGAGTCTTGCCTTCGTCCCCGGCAAAGCGACGGCGGCGGCGGCGACGACGGTTGTTGCGGCCCTCGCCCAGCTCCTGATAGCTGGGGTGGCTGATCAGATCTAGCTCTTGCAGATCGTCTTCGGTGTCGAGTTCGAGTTCGTTGGAGACGATCGGCTCGCGCACCGGATCGGGGAGCTGCTTGCGCGGCTTGCCGTCGCGGCGGGACTTGCGGCGCTCGTTGTCGTCCTTGAGATCGTGCTGGGTTGGTTCCTCTCCCGGCAGGTTGAGCACGTGGCCGAGACCGCCACAGTGGTCGCAGGGCAAGCTAAACAGCTCGTAGATATTCTGCCCCTGGCGCTTACGCGTTAGCTCCACCAGGCCCAGCTCGGAAAGCTGGGCGATCTGCGGTCGGGCCTTGTCCTGGCTCAGCTCGCGGGTAAAGCGCTCGAGCACTTGGAGCTGGTCGCGCCGCGACTCCATGTCGATAAAGTCGATGATAATCACCCCGGCCAGGTTCCGCAGGCGGAGCTGGCGAGCGATTTCCGTGGCGGCTTCGCAGTTCGTCCAGAGGACAGTCTCGCGCGCAGTGGCCGATCGCGTAAACGATCCGGAGTTGACATCCACCACCGTCAGCGCCTCGGTCGGCTCGATGACGACGTAGCCACCGGAGGGCAAATCCACGCGCGGCTTCAGAGCTTCGCGAATCGCGGCGTTGACCCGGAAATAGTCGAGGATCGGACGCTGCTCGCGGTGGTGGTCGATCGACACGCCTTGCGGCGGACGGCCACCACCCCAGCTCATCAAGTGCTGCTTGACGCGCTTCGTGCCAGTGTGCGAATCGACGACGATGCGGTTGACATCATCGGCGTACATATCGCGCAATACCCGCTGAACGAAGTCGTTATCGCGGTTCATCAGCGCCGGAGCCCGCGTCGAGCCAGTCTCTTCCTGGATGGTTTCCCACTGGCGTTGCAGCGTTTCGAGATCTTCGATAATCGCCTCTTCGCTGACGCCCTCGGCTTCCGTGCGAATTAGCACCCCCATTCCAGCGGGCTTGATCAAGATCGCCAGCGCCCGCAGGCGGTTGCGTTCGGCCTCGCGCGAGACCCGCCGCGACAGATGGACGCCGCGCCCGAACGGCATCAGCACCATATAGCGACCGGGCAGCGTCACGTTACCGGTCATCCGGGGGCCTTTGTTGCCCGTCGGCTCCTTCATGATCTGCACCAGCACCTTCTGCTGGGGGGCGACCAGCTCAGTGATGCTGGAGGCGTTGCGTCTCAGGCGCAGCGGGCCGAGGTCGGTGACGTGGATAAAGCCGTTGCGTTCGGAGTCGCCGATATTCACAAAGGCGGCGTCGATGCTAGGCAAGACGTTTTCGACCACGCCAAGGTAAATATCGCTCACTTGATGGTTGCCCGTGGCCACCACCAGCTCCTGGATTCTATCTTCTGAAAAAACCGCAGCGACGCGGTGCTGCTCTGCAATAACGATTTGCTTGGGCATTCAATTTCCTCAAAACTTTTAGAGTCGGGGAAGTGACGATGCGCCAGGGAATGACAGATGTTCGATCGCGCGGTGAAGGGGACGACAGATCGCTCGTCTCTGAGGTCGTAAATCGCTGCACGGATCGGGCCCGACGCGCGGGCTCAAATGCGATCGAAAAATCTGGATATGAGGTAGAAGCAAGTGCTCGAACCTATAGTTCGCACCGAGTGATGGTGCGGGTCGCGTGGCGACTGAGAATCCTGGGCTGCATCCCTGGCCGTCTGACGGATCTAGCTAAAGCAATCGAGACGCTAGAGTCCGTGATGGCACTTTCCCGACGGTGTGGCGCAGGACTGACGATAAGAAATGAAAGCCGTAAGGTGGCGCTTTCAAACAGACGTCACTCAGCTGCGCCGTGATAATCGAACTTAGGGAAGGCTCGTACGAAACCGTACTTTGATTCATACATTAGCATGTTGCGCCGATCGTTATCCGCAAACTTACGGTTGCGCGGCGCGCCCATCTGCTGGGTGGCGTGACTGGAACGATTGCATCCGGTACTGGAGTTAGGGCGAACGCTTTTCACCCTCGTTTCATTCTTCACCATGAAGCCGACTCCCCACCGCGACGGTTCCGCCCTCGTCCCCACAGGCTCTGCTCTCCGCGTTTTACCCGATCGACGGGAACAGACGACCCGCTGGTTGCGCGTTGTCTTACCGATCGCGATCGGCTTCGAGCTGCTGCTCGGCTTCCTTTATCTCTGGGGTTTGGCAGAAGGCCGACCGTTCGCGATGCTCGACTTCAACGGTCGCCAAACGCTGCCGTCGCTGCTCCAGGCCGGACACCTGGCGGCGCTGGCGGCGATCTGCGGCTGGCGGCTGTATCGCAGTACGTCTTCGACGGTTCCTTCTCGGCTTCTCCTGCGCCTGTTCGTCTTCACGATGACCTTCGCGGCAGCGGACGAGCTGTTTAAGATTCACCTGATGTCGCACAGCGAGACCGTTCGGCATGCTTTTGTCGGGGTGTACTTCGGCGCGATCGTGGCGCTGCCCGTGCTTTTCCTACGCGATCTGAAAGCCGTTTGGCGGCTCGATCGCGGGTCGCTGCTGCTTGGTGCGGCGGGGCTGGGGGTCGTCTGTGTGGGCGTGTTCGGTTCGGAGTGGATTCGCGACCTGGCGATCGCGCCGCTCTGGGGTCTGCTGAGCGATCGATCGGGCGGGGTGGAATATATGCGGGTCGCGGTGGAGGAGCTGGGCGAGCTGATCGGCGAGACGCTTTTCCTGTCGGCGGTGCTGCGCTTCGAGTGGGTGACGGGTAGCGGCGCGCGAGGTTAGCGTAGCCACAGCGCGACCGGCTCGCTATCGTGGCGGTATCGGCTGTGAGGTGATGCCGAGCGATCGTGGCGATCGCCGTCACGCTCATCCCGCTTAACCAATCGGAGATGCAGACAATGGAACCCATAGAACTGGGCATTCTGGCCGCTGGAGCGAAAGCCGGTGCAGCCTGGGTTTGGGACAACGGCGGCGAGACCGTCACCCAAGAGGCGACGGAAGGGGTGTTGCGCGCTGCCAAAGATTGCATCCCGGAAGCCGCGAAGGCGAGTCTCGCAAAATTGGGCGAACGGATTCAGGCGAAGTGGCCGCGCGAGAAAAATCCGTTTGACGATCCGGAGCTGTTGAAACAGATGGTCGAAGCAGAGGAAATCGAGCCGGACATCCTCGAAGCGGTGGAAGCCGTGGAGGCGAATACGTCAGGACTGACGATCGAGAACTGGCAGGGAATCAACGTCAAAGGCGGAACGAATACAATTTCGGGTAACAAATTCACGTTTGGAAAATAGCGAGGCCGAGCCATGACCGAGGTAGAAGAGATTAACGAAATCGTGCGATCGTTACCGGACGATCGCGTCCAGGAAGTGCTGCTGTTCGCCCGGACGGTGCTGAAGAAGCACGAGCTGGACACCGACACACCAGAGGAGAAAGCCGCACAGCAGGCCGAATGGCACGAACTCGTGCAATCTATGGCGGGCGCGTGGGCAGACCAGTACCCCGACCTCGAAGAAATTCGGGCGGGCGAGGTTGCCGATGCGCCTCGGGAGCACCTTTAGGTGTACGTTCTCGACTCCAACATCGTTATTTACTACTTCAAACGGCGGGGGCGGGTCTGGGAGACCTTTTCGGGGGTCGATGCTGGCGAACTCGTGTTGCCAACGTTGGTTGTCTACGAGCTGCAAACGGGCATCAAGAAGGCGGGCGAGCCGCGTCGGCGCGTGCGGGAGCTTCAGCAACTCACGGAGAGCGTGCGCGTTGTCGATTTTGATGTGGCAGCGGCGAATGCGGCAGCGCTGGTTCGGGCGTACCTCGAGTCTCAGGGGGCACCGATCGGGGCGATCGATACGCTCATCGCTGGGGTGGCGCTATCTTCGTGGGTTTGTTAGTTGCAGCCATCAAAGAGAATCGCACCGCCGAACTCTCCGACCATCAAATTACCCAGCAGCTCCTCGCGCAGCTCCGCCAATGAGCACCGCCAGACCTTGAAGGTTTGGCCCCCCCACGATCGCACCAACATCAACCACCTCCCGTGCAAATCAAAGACCTTATCCTCCAAAAACTCGATCGCGCCCTTGAACCCCTCCTCCGCGAAATCCTCCAGCTTCTCGATCGCCAACCCCCAAAACGCCAGTGGTCGCCCCACTTCTTCGAGCGCACCGCCGGAGCATGGCACGGCGATCGGCTCGTCCGCGCGCCCCAAGACATCCAGCCCGATCGCCCTTGCCAGTAACTTTAGTTCTCACCACCCACGACGTATGGGAATTTCAGCGCATTACGAAGACTGGAAGGCTTAGCCGCTTCCCTCACCCGAGCCGCCAAGCAATGGAAACACCACCACCCCTACGCCCGAATGTGGTCGTACACCCCGATATACTGCTCGCCCGACTGCTTCCAGGAATAGTCACAGCTCATCCCCTGGATCGCTAACTTCTCGAACTCGTCCGGATACACCGACCAGAGGCCGAGCGCCCGATCGAGCGCCGACTCCAGCGCGTTGTTGTCCGTCTCGTAGAACACGTAACCGTTGCGCTCCTGCGGCGGGTGATGCGCGTCGTAATCGCGATCGAACACCGTATTCACCAAGCCGCCCACACCGCGAACCACCGGAACCGCACCGTAGCGCAGGCCGATCGTCTGCGTCAGACCGCAGGGTTCGTAATTACTCGGCACGACCATGATGTCCGCCGCTGCGTAAATCAGGTGCGCCAGCTCTTCGTTAAAGCCCAGCTCGATATGACAGTCCGGATTGTCGTTTAGGTGAGTCTTCTCGTGCCAGAACCAGTCGTTAATGCCGCTCTCCGTCGCCGAGCCTAACAGCACGAACTGCCCGCCGCGACTGAGCGTGTAGTACATCGCATGGTGCACCAGATGGACGCCCTTCTGGTCGTCGAGGCGACCGATAAACGCCACGAGCGGCTTGTCGCCATGCGCCAGCGACAGACGTTCGCGAAGAGCTTGCTTATTCTTGACCTTGCCGCTGAAATCGTCCTTGCTGTAAGGCTCGGCGATGTACTCATCAGCAGCAGGGTTCCACACGTCGTAGTCCAGGCCGTTGAGGATGCCGCCGAACTTGCTGTTGTGGACTTCGAGGGTGTGGCCGAGGCCGTAGCTGATGCCGGAGTAGCGCGCTTCCCAAGCGTGGTGCGGCGAAACAGTGTTGACGTGGTTCGAGTAGACGATGCCGCCCTTCATGAAGTTGATTCCGAAGGGGTTGAAGTTGTCGCGCAGGCGATCGTACTGGAAGTAATAGTCTTCGCGGTTGAGCCCCGTTGCCCAGAGCACGTCTGCCCCGGCGATGCCTTGGTGCTTGAAGTTGTGGATCGTGTAGCAAATGCGCTGGCGCTCCATGCCGTGCCAGCCGTACATTTCGTAGAGCATCACCGGAATCAGACCGGTCTGCCAGTCGTGGCAGTGGAGCACATCCGGGCGTTTGTTGCTGACCAGCAGAAACTCGACCGCCGCCTTGCTGAAGAACGCAAAGCGCATGTGGTCGTCCACTGCGCCGTAGTACAGGCCGCGATGGAAGAAGTTATCGCCGGAGTGGGGCTCGATGAAAAAGCACAGCCGCCCGTGCACCCAACCGCAAAAGACCGTACAGGTGACCGTACTGCCGTACCAAGGCACTTCCAGGCCGAGATAGGCTTCATGCAGACCCCAGATGTGGTCGTAGCGCATGCAGTCGTACTTGGGCAGAATCAGCTCGACGCAGTGCCCCTGTTTCTCCAGCTCGGTACTCAGGCCGTAGACGACATCTCCCAAGCCACCGGCTTTAATGACAGGAGCGCACTCAGACGCAATCTGTACGACGTACATGAAATCCCCTCACACTTCTAAACGAATCTTTACCGGCCTTACTAGATGGTGATACCACAAATTCTCGGTCGCTTTGGTCTGTGGTGACGAGATCGAGCGCGCGATCGCCATGCGAATGCAGTTCGATCGCGGCGGATTCGATAAGATAGCGCAGGCCGCCTGTTGCCCGTTTCTCCGCCCTTCCGCCCGCCATGAGCCCCTCCACGATTCGTCCCGCTAAGGTCACGCGAGTTCTCGCCGACTCGATCGCCGCAGAGATCGGCTTTCAACCTGGCGATCGGCTCGTCAAAATTAACGGCACGGCTCCGCGCGACCTGATCGACTACCAGTTTCTTTGTGCTGACGAAATTTTGGAGCTAGAAGTCCTCGACGAACAGGGCGAGACGCACGAAGTCGCGATCGAAAAAGACTACGACACCGACCTCGGCCTCGAATTCGAGTCGGCGCTGTTCGACGGCTTGATCCAGTGCAACAACCGCTGCCCCTTCTGCTTCATCGACCAAAAGCCGCCGGGGATGCGCGATACGCTCTATCTCAAAGACGACGACTACCGCCTCAGTTTTCTCTACGGCTCCTACCTGACGCTGACGAACCTGCCGCAGCGCGAGTGGGAGCGCATCGAGAACATGCGCCTCTCGCCGCTCTACGTCTCGGTTCACGCCACCGACCCGGATACGCGCGTGCGCCTGCTGAAAAACCTGCGCGCGGCCGATATCCTCGATCGCCTCGCTTGGTTCCGAGAGCGCCGCTTGCAGATCCACGCCCAGGTGGTCGTCTGCCCGGAGATTAACGACGGCGCACAGCTCGATCGCACCCTCAGCGACCTGGCGAAGTTCGGCAGCTACGGCGAAGACGAGTGGGATCTTCCGGCCGTGGCGTCGGTCGCGGTCGTTCCCGTGGGGCTGACGCGCTTCCGCCCGCCGGAGGACGAGCTAGTTCCCGTGTCGCGCGAGAAAGCCCGCGAAGTCATCGCCCAGGTGGAAACGAGGCAAGAGGAGTTTCGCAAAACGCTGGGCTCGACGTTTGCCTGGATCGCCGACGAGTGGTTTTTGCTGGCTGGTCGCACTGTGCCACCGCGATCGACCTACGCGGACTTCCCGCAGATTGACAACGGCGTCGGGTCGATTCGCCAATTCATCGAGCAGTTCGAGGAGTCCGCCGCGCGGCGGCTGCCCGATCGCTTGCCCGATCGATCGCCCGAAAAACCGCGCCGCCTCACCTGGATCGTCGGCAACGCGGTCGAGGTGGCATTCCAAACCGAGATCGTGCCGCGCCTGAATGCCGTGGAAGGCTTAGCGATCGAGCTGCTGCCGCTCAACAGCGGCTTTTGGGGACAGGATATTTCCGTGACGGGCGTGCTGACGGGCAGCGACGTACGATCGGGCCTGCAAGCGAAGCTGGCAGCAGGCGAAGAGCTGGGTGAGGCGCTGCTGATGCCGACGGTGATGCTCAAGTACGGCACGACGTCGTTTCTCGATGACGTGACGGTGGCGGACATCGAGCGGGAATTTGGGTTACGGGTGCTGCTGGCGTCGGGGACAGACGACCTGATCGAAAACTGTCTCGGGATTGCAACGACACCCGGCACAGCGCCACGTATGGGCGTTTCGGTGGAAGTCACGTAGCAGACGAGATCCCAGAATCCGGTTGCTGGCAGGTAGCTGCACGACCGCCGGGAGCGCCTCAGAGACCCGATTTCTTATTGCAGCCGATGCCACCGGAATGCGAGACTTTCGAGGTTTCGATCGCATGCGGGGCGGCGACGTGCTGCCGGGCGATGAAGAGTCCGGCGGAAGGCTAGCGCGATCGCCTGTCCGTACGATCCAATGCACCGATCGTTCCAGTGTCGATCGGGGCAATATTGCGCTGCTCGAACGCGACGTTTTTTGCGTGATGCAGATGCTTTAAGACAGTACGGTTCCCAGTCGCATATCAGGAAGGTTGTGAAGTCCACGGAGTGTAGAGTAAACGATACGATCGCTTTTGTAATCAATCTGCTGCGTCTACTCGCCGGATTAATTTTTTTGGCAGACTTCGAGGCAATCTAAGTCGATAGTTACAGTCCCAGAACGCCACAGTATTTCGTGCCTTCGCACTTAGGGCGTGCCATCAATTCACACTAGAACCTTTATGGAGAGAGCGATTACACGCCTGCCCAAAACCAATACTAAGGGCTAAGACTCTTGTGGAATAAGAGCGACAAATTTAATCAATGACAAACCCCAACCAAAGCCTATATTTTTGGGGTGTCTACAGCTTATTTATGTGGCTTCACTGACTCAAGCGACTTGAAATCCCTAGATCTCCACGCTTCTATTGAGATCGCATTGATACTGGCAAGTTTTATGCACGCATTCCAGTGGGCATTATCCCATTGCCTAGAGTAGTATTCAGTATGGGTTGCTAGCTATTAAAGTCACGCTAGAACAAGGCCAATAAAGCTAATTTCTAGTCGTTACTTTTACTCGGCAATATTGTTTGTATCTTCGGATACGCTTTTGCGCCTCGGCTAGTCGCTCGAGTTATTGAGATTGGCAAAAGCTCATCTCACACACAACCAAAAACAACCAAACACAATGATTACAATCACCTCTCCCGCCTCGGAAAGTACCATCACCTCCGATGTACTCGGACACGACACCTTGGCAATCGGCAATTTCGACACCCTGGTGGGCAGCA
>ERZ1740068.819-NODE-819-length-12208-cov-9.431169_pt1 | contig 12208 bp, 11 predicted proteins | sample MGYA00581735_ERZ1740068 | MGnify/ENA primary metagenome ERZ1740068 (study PRJEB43018, sample SAMN04849740) | marine metagenome | isolation source: floating plastic debris | place: Pacific Ocean | collected 2008-08-30 | study: EMG produced TPA metagenomics assembly... | reverse complement strand
TCTGTTTCCTACAGACAAACCAGTGTACCATAACCTGGGTGTAGTTTCCGAACTACATCCCAACTATCAAGTCTGTTTACTACAGAAAAACCAGAGCAATCCTGATCTGAGTGTAGTTTTTGATTAATACTATCCTCTCTTTGAATGATCAATTCGGAAGCTGCAAGCTTCCGGGTATTGGTAGGTTTAAGCTGAAAACTTAAACCAGGGGATAGCAACCACGCTAGCACCGCGTAAAGTATAGGACTGCCTCAAACCACTTGTCATCCCGTACTTGACACAGGAAAAACTTTCCAAAAAATCATTTAAATTCTGTAACCATTACGATTTTGTGCATTAGATAATAGCATACGTACCCATAACTCCTAACCTCCATGAAAACCCCGCAAGACATCTCAGAAAACCGCAGACTGCTCACCAAATTCCTGGCTATGAGTCCACTATTGGGATTTTCAGGTTTGTCTTTTAGGGACAATAGCACGACGCCACAAGACCCTGTGATCACCAAAGCATCACAGGCCTTGAACGTCTTTGATTTTAAAAAAGTAGCCAAAAGCAAGTTGTCAACCGCCCACTTTGGCTACCTGGACACCGGTGTTATGGACAATCAAACGCTACTTGAAAATGAACAGGCATTTAAGCGGGTACAACTCAAGATGAGAAGACTTACCGGCATCAAAAATGTTGACACCACTACTTTACTATTTGGAGAAAAGTGGTCCTCACCTATCATGTTGTGTCCATGCGGTAGCCAAAAAGCATTCCATCCCGATGGTGAAGTAGCTACCGCCAGGGCCGCGAAATCGCAAAATACGTTGCAAGTGCTTTCTACTATGAGCACTTCTTCTATAGAAGAGGTAACCAACACCAGAGGAACACCAGTGTGGTTTCAGCTATATCCTTCCAAATATTGGGATGATACGGTCAAGATGGTCAACCGCGCCCAAAAGTCTGGATCAAAGGCAATTGTCTTGACGGTGGATTCAGACCACCTGGACAAAAGGGAAACTTACCTGATGGCCGCCAGAATGGACAAGAACAACTGCCAATCCTGCCACGGAAAAAGAACCCGCGCCAACTTCCTCAGGAACAAACCAATGATCAGAGAACTCAGTCAGCCCTATCAGCTCAATAAGCAACTGACCTGGAACTTTGTCCAAAGACTGCGGGACACCACCGACATGAAAATCATTCTCAAAGGCATTGTAAGCAAAGAAGACAGTCTCATCGCGCTTGACCATGGCGTGGATGGGATCATCGTGTCCAACCACGGAGGTCGGGTTTCTGAGAGCGGCAGGGCTTCACTGGACAGCCTGTCAGAAGTGGCCGAAGCGATTGATGGACGTATACCGGTGATGATGGATGGAGGTGTAAGAAGAGGAAAAGACATTTTCAAAGCCATCGCAAAAGGTGCAGATCTGGTAGGCATCGGCAGACCTTACCTCTGGGGCCTCAGTGCCTTTGGGCAGGAAGGTGTGGAAGTAGTCTTGAAACTCCTGATAGCTGAGCTGAAACTGGCCATGCAACAAACGGGCGTCCAGTCAATCGCCGAAATTAACCATTCACAGTTGGTCTGATTCAAAAACCATTTTCTGCCTATGCATATCAAATAGCATTTTGTATCTTTATTCTACTATTTCTAATCAAAATCAATCCACATGAGAACACTATTATGTTATTTGCTATGCTGCTTCGTTTCAGCTGCATTTGCCCAGGAAAACACATCTTATCAAAAACCATCCAAAGAGATTCTGGACCTGGTAGATGTAGAACTTGCACCCAACGTCTTGATTGATGATGCCGATGAATACATGGTGCTTTTATCCCGAAATTCCTATAAAACCATTAATGAGCTTTCCAAAAAAGAACTTCGCCTGGCAGGATTACGCATCGATCCCAAGACCAACATAGGGAGCAGAACAACTTACTTTAACAAGGTAGCGTTGAGAAACCTCAAGGACCAAAATACGGAGGCAATGCCTGTGAAAGGGCTACCTGAAAACCCACGTCTGGCCAACTTCTCATGGTCTCCTGATCAAAAGAAAATTGCCTTGACCAATACCACTTCAACAGGGGTAGAAGTCTGGGTGCTGGATCTGAAAACAGCATCGGTTAAAAAATTGACTGAAGCCCGTGTCAATGCCAATATGAGAGATGTCATCAACTGGTTTGAGGACAGCCAGTCAATGTTGGTGAAAATGCTGGCAGGTAATAAAAAAGACCTTATCGACAAAAACAATATCGTACCTGCCGGGCCTACGGTCTCAATCAGTGACGGCAGAAAAGCGCAAAACAGAACCTACCAGGACCTTTTGCAAGACAAGAATGATGAACACAATTTTGAGCAACTGGCCCACTCAGAGTTGTACAAAGTATCCATCGATGGCAAGAAAGAGAAATGGCTCGGTAGCGCCATGTACTCCAGCGTCAGCTTTTCGCCCAACGGAGAATATGTGATGGTCAGTACCGTAGAAAGACCTTTTTCTTACGTAGTTCCCTACTACAGATTCCCGTCAAAATCTACCATCTACACCAAAGATGCCCAGGTGGTAGAAACGGTAATGGAAGTGCCCTTAATGGAAGAGATGCCCAAAGGTTTTATGGCCACCAGAAACGGCAGGAGAAATATGAGCTGGCGCAGCGACAAACCGGCAACATTGATTTATGTAGAAGCACTGGATGGCGGTGATCCGTCTCGGGAAGTAGAATACCGGGATGAAGTTTATCAGCTGGAAGCGCCTTTCAATGGAACTGCTAAAAGCATCCTCAAAACCATCAACCGCTATGCCTTCATTCAATGGGGAAATGATCAGGTAGCCGTTGCTTATGATAATTGGTGGAACACCAGAAATACCAAAACTTACCTCTTCAATCCCTCCGATCCCACACAAAAACCAAAAATCATCTCCGACCGAAACTCTCAGGACCGCTACAGTGACCCTGGCTATTTCGTCACCAAAAGGAACGACCTTGGCAGCTATGTGCTGGCCACGGAAGGAAGTAATGCTTTTCTGATGGGACCCGGCTATTCCGAAAAAGGACAGTTTCCATTCGTTGACAAACTGAATTTGAAAACCACGAAAAAGCAGCGATTGTACCAATCTGAATACACTAACAAATTAGAAAATCTCCGAAGTTACGACCCTGCAAAAAAGCAGCTATTGGTCTCCATAGAATCCAATAGTGAATATCCCAACTACTATTTCAGAGACCTGAAAAGGAAAAAACTGAATCAGCTCACTTATTTTGAGAATCCTTACAAAAGTATCCAGGGTGTGCACAAGGAAGTGATCACCTACAAGCGAGAGGACGGCTTACAACTATCGGGCACCTTGTACCTCCCGGTAGGGTATGACAAAAGCAAGAAGGAAAAGATGCCAATGATTCTTTGGGCTTATCCGCGGGAGTATAAGGATAAATCAAGTGCTGCACAGACAACTCAGAATCCCAACAGGTTTACCAGACCTTTCTGGGGATCTCCCATTTACTGGCTGGCCAAAGGATATGTCATCCTGGATGGTGCAGCATTCCCCATTGTTGGCGAAGAGGATACTGAACCAAATGACTCTTTCCGCAAGCAACTGGTCGCCAATGCCAAAGCGGCGATAGATGCCGTTGACGAACTGGGCTACATTGATCGTAACAGGGTGGCTGTTGGAGGTCATAGCTATGGCGCCTTTATGGTAGCCAACCTTCTATCCCACTCCAATCTATTTGCAGCGGGAATTGCAAGAAGCGGTGCCTACAACCGAACGCTGACGCCATTTGGTTTTCAAAGTGAGGAGCGATTCTATTGGGAAGCTCCGGAAGTTTACAACAACATGTCACCATTCATGCATGCTGATAAAATGAAAACGCCACTCTTACTGATCCATGGCGAAGCTGACAACAACTCCGGCACCTATCCACTACAAAGCAAGCGTTACTTCCATGCTTTGAAAGGATTGGGAGGCGTCGTCCGTTTGGTCATGCTACCTAACGAAAGTCATGGCTACCGAGCCAAAGAAAGCATCTTACATGTCCTTTGGGAGCAAGATCAATGGCTGGATAAGTACGTAAAGAACAAACCCGAGAACGAAGACTCAGAATAGTACTTTGCGTAATACTGCCTTCATCTGCCGGGTGCATTTTCAATATCCGGCAGATGATTTTTCTTATACCTCCCAGACATCCTCATCAAGGACCCAACAGCCCCGAACAAATCCCTTCATTCAGCCCCAATACCCTTACTTCTTTCCGAGTCCGGTAGTTCAACCCGGAATACACATTAGGAAATCTATTGCGGCCCCATGATTCTTTGCGATTTCACACCTCATAACGACGCTTTAACGCATAAACCGGGTTCAAGTGTCATGATAGTATAGTAACTTTCTCGCAGATACTTCAACTGAATGTTGGATAATGCAAAAACTACACATACCTTTTTTGGCCTTGCTATTGGTGATCGCAGTGATCTTCTCCTTCAAAACCTATCAGCTGGAACGCCAGAAGATTGAGGTAAAGAACGATCTCATCGAGCTTTCAAAGATCAAATATGGTCTGTTTAATGTAGACGAATGGAAAAACATACTGGTACAGGTCATTTCGAGTAAAGTTGAGGAGTTTAACCTGGATGATGTCAACAAAGCAGCCATGCGGCGCAAAATCTCCGGCTTCCTCACCACCACCATCAACGAAATGGAAACACGCTATTATGAGCAGAAGTCAAAGAGCCTGGTGGGCATCCTGCAGGGCGGTGTCGCCTCCATCACCGGTACATTTGAGCAACTGAAAAAAGACATCCCCATCTTCACAGAGCAAATACTGGACTTCTTAGACGAAAAAGAGAATCGGGAAGCTATCCGTCAATACCTGATTGATCAGCTCAATGAATATGCAGATGAAACATTTTCTGAAACGGACTACAGCACGGTAGATGTAATTGTCAAGAAATACGGTGCTGGCGATAGAGACGAAACGAGCCGATTGCTCGGCAAAAGACTAACAGAAATTGATACTGCCAATGAGCTCAACAAATCGATCATTAGCAGTATCGCAATGCTCTTAATGCTACTACTACTCACCGTAAAAAGCACCAGCAATACTGCGCTCTTTCTCTCATTGTCCACCAGCCTGCTCTACCTCCTGTTGGGCATCTTGCTCCCGATGATTGAAATAGATGCGAGAATTTCCTCCATGAGTTTCACCATCCTTGGCCAGCCTGTCGCCTTCACCGATCAAGTCTTATACTATAAAAGCAAAAGCATCCTGGAAGTAGTAGAGTTAATGATGCTGCAGGGCGACCTGAAGCTGATTGCAGTAGGAACGCTGGTATTAGCTTTCAGTGTCTTGTTCCCGGTAACCAAATTGATTTGTTCTGCCTCGTACATCCAGTCACCTGCCATGAGGAGTAACAGGTTGATTACTGCCATCGTCATGAAATCTGGCAAATGGTCGATGGCGGATGTCATGGTAATTGTCATCTTCATGGCCTACCTGGGCTTTGACGGGATCATTTCCGAGCAATTACAGACAATGGAAAGCTTAAGCACAACCGTAGACCTGTTGACAACCAATCAGTCCAATTTGCTGTTTGGCTTTTTCATGTTCACCGCTTTTGTACTGATGGCATTGCTCACCTCAAGAAGGATAGAGGCATTTCTGGTGAAGATCAAGGCGGATAATACTACGTCACGAATATCGTTGTAAGATATATGTCTCAAATCATGACCAAATGGATATACGTAACATTATTGATGATCCTTTGTCTGAGCTGTGAATCGGCAAAAGACCGTCAAATTTCCTTATTTACTTTCCCAAAAATTACTGATAGCCGGGACATCGATTACGCAGAACGAGTCACCTTATCACCTGACCAATTGGAATCAGTTTTCCCACCGTTTCTGGGAAAATTCAAATTTGGAGAAGACATTGACCTGAATCGTGCCAGACGTCCAATCAGCTATCAGGATGACATCATCAGTGAATACATAATTGAAGGTGACGACTCGCTACATGTCAATGGACTTGAGCTTTATGTGGACTATGAAACAGAAGTGTATTTCAACAGGGAATATGCATATGATTCCGTTTTGTGGGAGCACTACCCGGTCTATTTTGTGAATTCTACCGCTACAGACAAAATCTTTATTGCCAAAGACGGCTATGTTTTCGGTATTCAGGAGGCTGCAAAGCAGAAAGACTCCTGGGACTGGCGCGCCATAGAATGCAGCGGCTTCGACTTCTGCGGCAATGGTGGCTGGGGGCTTATCATTCATCCAGGGGAATATGCGGCCATGCTGATGAGAAAATATGAAGGGACATTGAAAACAGACTTGAGAGTTAGATTCCAGATGGGAAACTCCACTTTTGTCAGTAAAAAGTTTAGAGGAACTATCAACCCCAACCAGTTCAAGGTACGGGAACCTTCCTACCCCCATCTGGTTATGATGGATGGCCAAAGAGAAGTCCCTGATTGGCTATTTTACGGTGCAAAGCCAGATACTTCTTTTCAGATACGCTCGGTTACCACTGAGTGATAGACTAACTCCCAGTGATCTTCTTCAGCTTTTGTACTTTTCAACAAATATCTGCTTATGGGTAAACCGCTAGAATCCTGTTTTTTCACCATAATGTGTCTGATTTTGCTCCTAGCAGCATGTACCAATACTACTGTCGACATGCCTACTTCCCCATCAGAAAACAGACCAGTAACACATCTCAATGCTGCAACTGAAGTCCTCCTAAACAAATACCTCGGTAGAAGGCAAGACTCAGCAACCATTACTGAAAATGCCTTACTACGATACATCATAGAGGGAGATACCATTGGACTAAAAGAAAGGCTGGAGTACGAAACACTCGGATACACTTCAGGTATAAGAAACACATCAAAACTTGATGAACTGCTTGCAATTGATGAAGTAAGAATGGTCAATGGTGGACATAACATCTATAAACTGATGGTGAGCTATAGTCTCAGCAGCACTGTTCTACAAATAGTTATCACAGAAGATCTTATTTCAGACAAATACCAATTGAAATTTCTTCATTTTAGATTTGATGTCAAGGACAATACAGGTTATGTAGACACAATTTTCACCAAGAAGACAATACCTATCCAAAAGACAGAATGGATCAAATTCAACGAACTCGTAGACGTGGCCCTTTTTTGGCAGACCGCCAGATTTGCCGATGACAATAAGTTCCTGGATGGATCAGGGTGGACACTGGAAGGACTAAGAAAGGAACACATAAATGATACGAAGTACCACAGCCTTTATATTGATAGTCCTGAAAAATGTGCATTTCGTGACGCCTGCGAGTACTTGATGTCACTCTCAGGGGAAGATTTGAGCAGTTATCAGTATTACTAGTCACTTAACACCTGACCTTCAGAGGCAATTGCATTTGAATTCAAACTGAACGATAATCGCTACCGAATCTGTGCTAGCCCCGGATCGAGTCCGGGGTAGGTAGGTTATGGCATGTCATTCCGTACTTGACATGTCATTCCGTACTTGATACGGAAGCACCCTGATAGCGATCGGGGCAAGCTGTGAAAGCGCACAGATATTTTGAATGAGATTGCCTTGGGCACCCATGATGATCAAACAATTAGACCAATTATTTTAATTAAATTGCACAGATAATTAAACCGTTAAAAAGAAAATCATCATGCAAAAAAACGCTCTTTTGATCTTCCTGTCACTGATTACGATCCCTGTTCATGGCCAGGATTACAAAACACAATTTGACCAGCTCTTTTCCAGTGGTGATACCACAAAACAAATACCCAACCTTTTACTCAAATGGGAAGCAGAAGACTCCAACAACCCTGAACTACTAGCCAGCTACTTCAATTTTTACTTTCAACAGGCAGCGGAGGAGGTCATCTCTTTGTCCGACGCCGAACCCCAAAGTCAGGGCCTTGTGCTAAGAGACAGCACCGGAGAAGTATCAGCATTTCTTGGAAGTACCATTCTCTATGATTCGGGCTTGATCAATCAGGCATTTGAGAAAATTGACAGAGGTATTAAACTGTATCCCAATAGATTAGATATGCGGTTTGGTAAATGCTATGTGCTCATGGAATTAGAAAAATGGGAAGCCCTTGCGATGGAAATAATCAAGAGCATACAATAAGATCAAGAAATAAACAACGAATGGAATTGGACCTATAATGAAGCACTAGAAAATGCCCAATCAATGTTTCTGGAATCAATTCAGGACTATCAGGTTGGAATCTTCGAAGCACAAGACGATAGTCTCTTAAAGTATATGAAGGAGATAGGTGAGGAAGTCATTAAATACTACCCTGACCACGTTGTGAGCTTGTCCAACATTTCGATTTACCACCTGGTGACAGGGCAATTTGACGAGGCCATCATCATTCTTCAAAAAGCCGAATCCATTAACCCTGAAGATGGAATTATCCTAAGCAATATCGCACATGCCTACAAGCTACAGGGGGACACAGCATCGGCTATCAACTATTATGAGAAAATGACTCAACTGGATGAACCAAGGGCGATACAGTTTGCAAAGCAGCAAATTGAAGCATTGAAGAAGTAACAGAGGTAAATCAATCATGTAGGGAAACCACTAACTTAAGTGCTTTGAGAAAGAACCTCATTGGCTAGATTTTCTATGAGTCGTCCTGTCAGAAAACGATTTATCCAACAGCCAGCAACCCCAGAATTACTTACTTTTAGTGATTTCATTTGATGTATCGCTTGCATACCTTTGGATAAATATCTAAACACTAAACATCAGTCTATGAAAACCAAAAAAACTATTGTTTCCATCGTAATCTCTGCTGCCATCGGCACCTTACTCACTGTCATTTTCCGAAATTTATTGCGTAAAAATTGAATATTCAGTAACAAAAAGCATATATTATTTTCATTTTTAAAGGAACACACTACTATGAATCAGGAATACAAACTATCTGGTGAATCCGGAACTATCTGGATTGTAGGTATCGCCATGGGCTCAATTCTGGCCGTTTTGCTGTCCATCGTCTATGCCTACATAGACGTCTACAACCCTTTCATCTACCTAACCTTACTCGTCTACATCGGCTATCTGTTTGGCATTGTACTCATCCAAAAACTAGTGATCAGGGTGTCTAAGTGCAGGAATTTGACAAGTGCCTATATCTATGGTGCCCTGGTAGGACTCTTTGCCTTGTATGCCAACTGGTGTACGTTTTTGTTTGTACTCCTACAACGCTATGAAGAAACTGTGCCACTCACAGATTTAATGCTCAATCCAGGATTGGTCTATGAAATGGCCAGTCTCATTTCTGTTGATGGTTGGTATGAACTATTTGGCTCCAGTATCAGCGGCTGGTTTCTCTGGCTGATCTGGATCATAGAAGCTATCGGAGTTATCCTGGCTGGAGTGATTGGAGGCCCTTCTGTCATGCATGAGGAGGTTTTCTGTGAAGATTGCAACCGCTGGGTAGAAGACATTGAGTTTGACCTTCGTCTATCTGCTACCGACGAATCCCAAATCACAGCCTCGCTCAACGATGACATTAGCCTGTTAACGAACCTGCCGGTTTCTCACAGGATGGAAACCCCTCACCTCCGAGTGAACCTACACCATTGCAGTGAATGCAACAATTTATCCACGGCAGATATTGACCTGATGACACTCAAACAAAATGACAAAGGAGAAATAGAAGAGGACCATGAAGACTTCAGTCCCGTCATTATCTTGTCTAAACACCAATACCAGAAGTTTCTGGATAAGAAAGAAGAGCCTGTGGGTGTTATGGAAGTGCAGGAAGGTGAGGGTCAAGGTCCCGAACACACAGAAAACTAATGGGCCTTCAGGAGGATTTTCAATCAGTTAAAAATCCATTAGAACTATGAAAAGCAGCAAGAAAGGTCTTTGTACCTGTTATTGCTGAAGGTTAAATTTGTGTAACTATCACAACAGGCTAGAAATCAAACTCACTTACGAACACTCAAAGTATGATATTGGTCATGGGACTTTTTGGCTTATTCGGCAAACAATCAGCTGAACCTTATAATAATGAAGGTGTTAACCAGATTTACGAACTCCTTTTTTGCGATAGCCTTGAAAAATGTAAGTCAGCCAACGAAAATCCTTCGATCCATCCCTGGAGTATTTTGTTTGCTGAACCCACTGACGCTCAACTAAACGAACTCATAAATAATGACGAAACTGGATCAAGAGTTAGAGTCCTGGCTCACCACAAATTGAAACAGAAAACGGAAAAGAAGGATCTTTTAGGTGTTATCATAGAAGTAAATCAACCTGAAGGGCTTGATGTTCTCGCTGCATACTCTGATGGAACTGCTCGATATATTAACTATAGCGAAAAAATGATCATTTGGGATGCCAAAACAGAGGAATCTGAACAACTTATCAAGAAGTTATTTGAATCAAGTCAAAATGTGGTTTCTAAGACAGGGCCTTGGGAAGCCGATAGACTTAAATTTCCGAAAAAAGGAAATGCCCGTTTATCTTTTTTGGTTTCTGATCAACTGTATTTTGGAGAAGCTCCAATGAATGTACTTTCAACTGATCCGATGGAAGGAAGTGTTCTGAACGATGGTGCTATGTTGATGCAATACCTGATTAGCCAAACTGAGCAGGAAGGAAAATAAGTATATACCTAACTGATGATACAGTACATCCTCTCATTACCTCTAATATATTTAAAACAAAGTATGATCATATGAAAGACTAAAGTACAGTATTTTCTAATCTCCACTCATTATAGCCAGACACTACTTCACATTATCGCATTATGAAAGAAAAACCTTCATCAGCTATTTGGCTCTCCAGATTGTTGTTGTTCAAGATCATACTACTAACTGTAACAACTTTAACAGCAATTTATACCATTTACACCAACCCAGAACGTGGTTTCCTGGCAGGCTATGCCGATGCAATTTCTCAAAACCTCGACATAATAGATCCATACTCAAACCCTGACTATGCAGCGGGATATCTTATAGGTAAAAATGGATTTCTTGGGGTTTTAACGCTTATTCAACTCTTTACATTCAATCTAAGAAAACGTATTGGCTTCTGGGTAGCCTGGATAATAAACTTCATCACACTACTAAGCAATGGAGTATTACCAATATTATCGATAGCTATTCTAATTTTAGGATTAAACAAATCAACAATCCACTTTTTGAAACAAAAATAGACGCAGGGTGACAAATCTTCCTGAGTGGAGACTTAGACCTAAGCTTTCAAGGCGCTTGATCATATAGGTGAGGGCTAGTATCATCAAAATGTCCATAAAGCATATAATAGATGCCTTATGGACATAGAATTGATTTAGCTAGTCACCCATTATGAAGCGTAATCACTGATGTAATGCAACGTCATTTGGTTGATAAAACTACCGTAAATCACATCAATAGAGAGCACCCTGCAATTGGTTACCACTACTGACGCAGGAGGATTGCCTGAACCAGGCAGCTCATTGGCGTTAAATTCCACCGAACGACCTAGGTTGGTCGTAAACTTTCCCGCAATGACCACACCGCCGTAATATTCCATGTTGGCCGCCAGTTCAAAACCATTGTAGTATTCCCCGGCTTTCAATGTGAGCTCAGCGCTATTGCCTCCACCGCCTCCTTTGTGGACGCCGCCAATAGACAAGCCATCTAATACGTCACCGGAGCTAAATGCTAATTGGCCACACATTGTTTCGAAAGTAAAGTGATTAGGAGCACCTGCTCCTCCTACACTGATTTGCGTCAATTGAGAGTTTTGTGTATTCGTTTCCATTGTTGTTTTGCTTAATATTCCTACTCTTTTTAAAAATCGGCTTTTCGGGTTCCGCCGCGTAATAAAAGTGTTGATAGTAGCTACTCGATCGAATGTTTGACTTTGATTACACTTCAAAATTCAGGATAATGCCTCAGCCTTTTATACCCCAGAAGCGGTACCTGGTATTTTGCCGTGTTTGAGGGAGGTGCGAAATAAGTAGGTAGGGCCAGGCCCAAAAGGGAATTTAAAACCTTCACTCGAAGGGGCGAATAATGGACCAAGCTGAAAATCTTTGAGGAACCTACTCGAACCTCACTCTGCGCGAGCCGCTCTCACACTCAAACTGACAGGATTGCCTTAAGTTCAACGCATTGAAAATCAATACAATAATTTTGTTTTTCTTGCATTATCTCAGATATTCTGTTGCAGATTCTATTCCCTGCCCACAGAATTAATGCTTGAT
>ERZ1740068.818-NODE-818-length-12266-cov-9.980346_pt1 | contig 12266 bp, 11 predicted proteins | sample MGYA00581735_ERZ1740068 | MGnify/ENA primary metagenome ERZ1740068 (study PRJEB43018, sample SAMN04849740) | marine metagenome | isolation source: floating plastic debris | place: Pacific Ocean | collected 2008-08-30 | study: EMG produced TPA metagenomics assembly... | reverse complement strand
GTACAGGTATGAATGGGAAGCAAGCTGTTATCATTTCGGTAGAAATGTTCACAGCTGGGATTGACTTGGGTGCTTTCCTTTGTTGCTTGTCTAGGAATGCTTCAAGATGCTTGGGTGATAATAGCTACAAAATACATTTCTGTGGCTTCTCATAGATTGGAAGTGGAAATTAATTTTATCAAGTTATGATTATGAGGTAAAATTACGTTCATGAACGTTGGCAATGGAATAATATTAGTTTTATGATGGATGTAATTATTTTGGGCCTGGACTTACTAATTTGTTGCTTATCATTAGTAATTAGATGGTGAGAAATTACAGAGTTAAAACTGGAATTATCTGCTTCAAACAATTAGGTAATGAGGAACTGTAATTTATAACTGTGATTCTTTTTTCTGTATAACATAAGTAAACCGTATTGATGTACTCTGTGAACTTATTGATCTTCTAATAATTGTTTTTCATACTTTTGCTGAAGTTTCTTCTTGTGTTAGGATAGGAGGAATCGTATGGCTTGTCGATATCCTGACATGGCGAGAGGTTTGCTAACGGATGGTTAGGTTAGAGTAATCAGGATGCTGAGTTGTGTTGTCGTCTGCGGTTCTCATGAGACGTTACATACAAGTGCGATTGGAAAGCGATTTGTAAGGATTAGTTTGTCATGATCACTATTGGTATCTAGGGGATTAGAATATAATTTTTTATGAAGTTATTATTGAATGAACTATTATAACAACCTGTGGGTTTTTAAATGCTTAGAAATACTGCTCATCATTGTTGGTTTGCCTGGCGATGTGAACACATCACTCCATGTGCTCACATTATTACAACTTTTGTACTGATATCAAGATCGGGTTATCTCATCTAAGAAATGCAAGTCCACTATCACAAATTGGTAAGCTTTCACAATCCTACAGTTTACATAAATTCTCTCACCAGTAACGATATTGACATTTTCAAAAATCCATTTATTATAAAAGCTTATTAGAAAACATTTGATGTTATGTTAATTATTTTGACTTGCCCTGTTGACACATATCCAGGATATCGCCCAGGACCTGGTTTGGTCTGCCTTGCCTCTGACATGGGCATGGCGCAGCCAGAATCTAATTGATATGATCAATGATCTGCTACATTTGTTCTTCTCTAGCATGAAGAAATCTCATTATGTTTCTGTGTTGTATCATATTATGTAACCCAGACTATAGGGAATTGAGAGAGGATTAACAATCAGGCTAATAATCGAATAAAGCCACAGCTCACTGCGTATGATAACACTGACAGCACAGCTGCTGTTGAGTTTTAGCAGCGAGCAGCACCTTGGAGACCCGTGTCTCATCATCAACACATTACTCCCATCATTTAACAACTGATAACTAATCTTTCTTGCTTCACGGCACCCAATTTATATTAATTACCCGTATATGTTTCGCCTGTTTGCTTTCTGGACTTATGAAATTGTCATCGGGACACAGTTCCCTTTCCCAATTATCGCCTTGGGATCTTGGGATGAAGTGACAGGCCAGGTAGAGTACAGCAGCTTGTGTGTTGTTGTTCATTTGTTTGTTGGCTTGCTGGGTTGTCAGATCGTGACAGAAGGTATAGATAGCAGATAAATACAGACAGTATTAGCCATCTGTACTACAGTATGTCAGGACAAACTGGAAGGCTAAGCTCTGATTGTCTGAAAGGCTAAGCAGGAATTGTGATCATTGTTTTGTCATCAACCTCGGCTAATCTTCTTAGCTGGCGCAGCCATCAGCTTGACTGACGGGTTATATCTGAGAGTGATTGAGTTAAAGTGTTACGTCCACACAACACAGTGTAGCTTCTATATAGCACAATTCTGTTATTTACAGAAATTAAGTTGTCAATAGAAGAAAGGCACAGATTCTCTTTAGAGTAGTCTTTCAGAACAAATAGAATCTTTTCAATCGAGTAAACATTTCACTTATAAAATGATATAGAAGGCATATTGCCTGGCGTTAACTAAGAAAATATTGTCATTTTGTGACAAGAGATTAAACTGTAAGGTAGAGCTTCTCTTTGAGTCACTTGTAAGGCTTCTTCGCCACATGTAAGAGCATCATCATCTTCAGAAGCAGATATGTCGACATCTTCGAGGACCCGCAGCAGCACCAGTTTGAAGTTTGCTGATCGTTATGTTACTCAACAGGCTGCTTTCTCTTATTCGCCGCATACATCAGCATTTTCACATGCTCAGCACAGCAACAGTGGACTACCTTATCTCTCAAACTCTACCTCCAAATCCAGTCAGGTTTGGCATTCCTACATCTCTGGTTTACTGATAGGGGGCTTGTATGTACAACTTGTATTATTATAATACAAACCCCTTCCAGTCGACTGATGTTACCACTGTAGCAGTTATCATTGTGTAAATGGCGCTCAGGAGATTATCAAAGATGTGAATTGTTTGCTGAGTTGTATGTCGTTGGCAGGGTTATTTGGTCTGTTCAATTGTTAGCATGTTTAGTGTTACCCCCTCTGACTTCTCCCATCCACCGTGACTTGGTTTGATGTTCGTTAAATGTAAACATTTGTTAGATTGTAAAATCATTTTGCTTCAGACAGCTATGTGCATATGTATGAACCAAAAACTTCATATTTTTATGAAATCTGTCAGATAAAGGTTACAAGTATTTCATTTCATGATTTATACCCGTTACATTGCTATTGCCTTGTATTTATTGTCTTTGTCAGCATTTTATCTGATATTCCCATCAATCATAGTGCCTTGTATAATGTGAAAGCTGATGTCAAATATTTTTAATTGCCAAAAATGTAACAAAAAAACCACAAAAGATGTCCCAAGTTCTAAACAATTAGTTAATAACGAGAGACAGAGTCATCCATCAAATCTTTTCTGATTGGTTTGGCTCTTGATGACATGTTTTAGGGAGAGGAAAATTAGTGAGGCATTTTCTCACCAGACCCAGCAAAGTGAAGAGGCATCTTCAGATAATGGCAATTTTACATTTATTATCATTTTCTCATCTCTCAGGTTCGGACTAACACCAATAACAGCGCTTGGGCAAGAGGGCCGGAGCAGCAACACAACCCTAATGTGACTATCGCTAACGCGTTCCAGTTCGGAGACGGCCACAGCGTGACATATCAAGGAAGTACAGCTCATATATATGAAGAAGTAGGGCCTCCGGGACCGCCGCCATACATGGATCCCAGAGTGCCAGGAATGCATCATCCAGGGATGGATCTCCACTACAGGGAATCTCCCGTCTCACTGTGCAGCAGCTGTGGTACATGCAGCAGCAGATTTAACAATCCTCACATACACCCAGTTAGCGCACCTAGTCTTCCACCCAGCTCTTCTATATGCAACTGTACGGAGTTTATGACTACGCCACACACAATGTCACACCATCAGCAACCGCATTTCTGTAATAATATAAATAGTTCTATATCTCAACACATGAACACTTCGGCAGCATCACCGCTGACTTTGTCACATATGAACAGTACAGCTAGAAGCAGCCCCACACAGGTTCATACGTCCATACACCATACAATGACTGATCAGAGGCACATGACATGCCCTCTACATCAACACCAGATGATGGCAGGCGTCACTAATCAGAGGTACACCACCTCAACCCTCTCGCCAGATCAATTACATAATCAAACTACCGACTCAAACAGCAACACCAAAGCTAATGTTGACTCTTCTCGCTCATTGTCTCCCTTCGCATTCCTACGAAAACATAATCGAGACTCAAAAGCATCAACTAACAACATGCTAGACAACTCCAGCAGTAAATCATTGCTCATGTGTAACAGGAAATTGTTGGTAGCCGTTGTACTGACATTAGTTTTAATTCTCATCCTATCTGTAGCCGTCGGACTGGTCGTCACTTTCGCAGGTAAGCTAAGAAAACATGACACGCAATTAAACTGAGAGCATGCGGTACTTTTTTGTTAGGGACCACTTGAGAACTTATATGGCTGACACTCGAGCCATTAACTTTTTATTTAAATTGTGCCAATATTTAGTTGTTTAATTTAATAGTCACTGGGGGTAAATATGAAGTTTTGTTGAATCTCATGGCTGATGTTTCCCGAGTTGATACGATATGTAAACTAAAGACTTTCGATTTTATACTCCTGTCACAAACACTGAGCACATAAAAGTTGTGGACTTGTAGAACAAGACCTGTTGACACTTCAACCACAGGTTGTTGCATTTTAGATCAGCTGCTTGCTTGTGAAAAGGATTTTGTTTCATTTGCTCAGATTCATCTAATAGCCCTTTATGAGTGTTGCACACGGGCTCTTGAAATTTCCTAAATCCGTGTGTAAACATTATCTGGATGGCGTCTGCTGTCCCACCTTCTCTCTGTCCACATTGGCATCGACTCACATATCTTGGTGCATGTTCATCGATCAGTAAAATGTTAAATAGCCATATCTCGTGACTCAGATAGCGTGTAATTAAATTGAAATTGCTCTCCCTCTGACTGATGGCGGATTGATCTAGCCGACAATACCTTATTATGATATAATGTTGTGTGATACATTTATATTATGGAGTAATAATGTTAGAATTTCCTTTGCTACCCATTAAGCGTTTGAACTTCAGGGTATTGGACTTTCCAGACTCTTTAAAGCAATTTTGATGACAAAAGCTATTAATACTAGTGATTTTCCATGAAAAAATTTCTGTAGTCGCATCTTAATTGGCGCCAGGTTTGTGCTAATTATGGCATGGGAGAAGATGTGAAATTAATAAACATAAATAAATGGTCCTATCTTTATCACCATCAATCTCACTTGAACCATGATTTCTAGTGTTTCTACGGGGTACAATCTGGTCATATAGGATGTCTTTGCAGCCATGGTTGAGTAATTCACAAAATAGGTAGAATTTAATGCGTCGAAAATTGATGAAAATTAAGGTGGAAGGGAAGTAAGACTGCGCTCAGACTGATGATAGCCCTCTGTTATTGGTGTGAGTGTGTGGTGATTACAGGCTCTAAGCCATATACTCATTATTATTATTGTTACTGAGTTGATGATTCTGTGTTGTAGTTCAAAAGAAAGGCGAGGAAGTCACCACTGAGGTCAATCAAATAATATCAGAAAAATTAACACAACGACTCAACGGGACAGTGAGGGTTGTGGGGGGAGATAGATCAATCTACGACCCTGCCTTCAGGTCTAAGTCGTCAGCCGAGTTTCGGTCTTATACTTCAGCATTTATAGAAGAGGTTAGTACAACCTGTTACAATTAAAATTACAAGTTTCAAATACGCTCTGATTAATTACAAAAATTTGAACTCATATAGCACGAATTTCAATACATCAGCAGGGTGAAAAACTGCTCTTGTACTGGTAATTTGCCAAATCATAATGCTCTCTTTTCAATGTTCATGCCTAAGGAAACCTAGATTTTAATTTGTGTTTGTTATGTTGGGATTGGAAAAACATACACCGTTAATACAACAGTAACTGTGTTTATGTTTCATATTGATTGTTTGGTGTTCTTTTGTCCCTTCATGTTATTTCAACATTAGTGTAAGGAAAAATTGAAAACTCAAATCATTTAGGAATTTTGTGATATTGAAAGGAGTCGTCTGTTGTTAATAATACATTTTATTGTTGTGTTACAGGTCAATACTATTTTCAAGAAAAGACAAGCGCTTACAGAAAAAGTAAATCACATAGAAGTTGCTCAGCTAAGGTAAAATATGACTACCAAAGACATATTTGGCTTAGAAACACTAATCCTTATATCCCTGGCATTGTAGTGTTTCACTAAATATCTCAAGCCCCCTTCTGGTGCATATTTTCCAAACAAAGCAAACAATAGTCAACTGTGCTACATCACCTGCCCAGTCAGGGCTTGTTTGGAATTCGGAGACAAAATCAGTGATTATAAATTACACTTACTACCTACTACCCATTATTCTGGTCAAATTACTCGTAAGCCTCTTATGACATACACCAATATTAAATTACATGATTCGGAATGTAAACCAGCAATTTTCCTCATTATCCCCCATTAGTGACTTGTTTCTAAAATTCTGCAAAGCTTTGTAAAGATATTATAATTACCGTTTTCGAAGCTAATCAATTTAGCCATTGACTAATGTTGACAAGAAAACAAGTCCAAGCCCTAAACATGATGAATTTGTCTTTGACTTATGGGACGGAAAAGAAATGAGTCACTCTCCCAATTTTTCATTTCATATTTCATGCTTATAAATCCCCTCTGGTTTGATGCGTTGAACTAACAACATTCTCATAACGCAATCAATTATCACGCTATAATTATAACCAATATGAAGGGAAATGCTGTCAACCATTGAATCTATTCCCTTGTTGGCTATTGCACTGAAAAGCCTGGTATTTGATGAAAGCTGATAAAAATCTAAAATCAAACCTTTGAATGGTTAGGCTGGTTTGCACGACATGCTAAGGCAGCCATATTAGGGCTGATCACATTTTGAATGTCTTCATACTATTCCGCCACAGCGATTCCGTGACACTTGAGCCAAAGTAAGAGGGAGCGCTGAGCAAATTCATACCCTGCCAGTAGATGATAATAAGCATTTCAGACAATCTCTATCTTGCTTTGCGATCTTCATTCAGCCTTTCATGCTACTATATGGGTTTTAGTGATGTATAGTAGTCACTCTAATAATGGTGATAAAATCTCATATGAACCTAGTACAATGCACCATCTTTGTGAATTAAATATTGTATGAAAAATTGATGATGATTTCAATATCCCATTATTGCGGCTTTACAACAAGTGGATTTTCTCAGAACCAGACAAGCGAATTTGCTACATTGTATTCAATTCACAATCATAATTTTTTTAAATCCCTCAGGGGACCAGGTTATTGTCTCACATATGTCATCAAACATGTATGAATGTTTTATTTGCAAGAAAGAGGCAACATGCTACCACCAGAAAGTTTAGCACTTATGATTTTACCACCCTGACAAAATTTGACGCTGTGGTTCACAGTTGAATCATTTCAAGCCACCAGTGAAAAAATTGATGGTGTCATGTCACATACCTCAAGGGGTCAAACTAACATTATTTATGTTTTTGTTTAACTATAATAAGGCCATAAACAATGATAGAATGTGTATTGTACTTTGAAAATGATAGATAAATTCACCACTAATAGGAATGAGATAAGCATGGTGGGTCCTAGACTCCTGTGGTCAGAGGGCTAGCCGGCATTGAGGCTGCTGCGGCCGCCTAAATCACTGTCAACCAAATTATACTATCGACATTGCCGCTGATCTGTAATGAATGACATACAGTGTGTCAAGTCAGCAAGAGGCTTATAACAGCCAGCATGTCACACGTCAAGAAAAACATGAAAATTTGCTATTGATTGACAAGCAGAAGTGATGTAAAAAACACAGTCGACAGTAATAACACCAGCTCTAATTAGCTGTCTGTACAACACCAACTTATTTCAGCAAATTACTATAACTAGAAGCAGTCAGATGTTTCTATCTTTGAATGACAAAAACGAACAACTGTTCTGGCGACTGAAATTATTACAATTATGGTAATTACCCGGGCCTGCTGAAAACAAGTTTTTGATTTGAATCCGATAGTTTCCTGTGCTGTAGTGAATTGAGGGTGCTTGTTATGCTGATTAGTTTTAGGTGGTTTTTAGTCTCAGTGCTGATGTACAATCAAAGGGAGTAATCACTAAATGACAAGGATTTTTTTCATCAGAAAATTAGCATATTTTTCTCTTATAAGCTCTTACAATCATAGGTGCATCTAATCACGGCATCAACAAGACTTTTGCCCTGCCCTCATTTTGTTTAGTAAAAAAGCCTGCATAAATGATAATAGATAAATAATGGAATCATTTATGAAACAACGCATTGTTTATGTTGGTATAGACGCGAGACAGCAGCCTCTTCAAATAGGACTCTCACTGCACTTGATAAAGACCTGAGTGTGTTTTTTATCCCTGATTCATTGTATCTCATAGTCATTTGATACAAATAATCCTGGTGCGTGATTATTAGCCCTTACTCATAAACCCTAAAGTTCAAACATCACTACATTGCTACAGTCGCCAATAAAAACGTTATGTTGGTGCTGACTCCTTTGAAAATCGAAATGATTAATTTTATATCCCATCGGAGCCTTTCAGTAAATAGCAAACTTGCAAATTGTGCTGACGTAACGGATGTGGGATGCGTAAGAAATACTGCCTACAATAGAGTTTTTTTTCTGGGCTGGTTTAATAATGAGAAAACGATTTAATGTCAAAGGATTTTTTTGTGCATCAGGAGCATTTTTTTTCTGTACTGTATTTCAATACCGTTTCAGATTCATATTGTTGTTCATCATTATTATGTATTTATTTTACAGAGAAGGTTCTGTGATAATTGACTTCATCGTACATCTAAAAGGAGAGACGTTAGAAAAAGAAGCCTCTTCTCTGTCAACCAAAATCAGATCAGTATTTTACTCGGAGAGTAATACTACGACAGAATTTTCACAGAAATTCCCGATATCACTATCCAGTATTGCTGTTCAGCCGAGTAAGTAACGTGTAGCAATCAAGGGACAACTCCTGCCTTGTTTGTGTGGTTAGCCGGTGTCAATCATTGATCGCAGTATCTGATTAATGGGTGGCATCAAGAAGAGGGCTACTACTGTTTATAAAATTATGTCATTTTATTGGTATGAGGGTATGTTTATGTATAGATGCGGCCAGTTTATGGATGTTTGATTGCAATTTGGCACCAATGTGATGTGCAAATACATCTCAAAGATTAAAGAAAATGTACTTTGGTGTTTGTCTGATAGTAAGTAGATGACTTTTTCTTCTGTATTCATATACAATGTTGGAATGTTACAGAGTTTGGAGATGACACCGACATAACCACAGCAGCAGTTACACCTGAAGTTACAGGGGGCGTAGTTACAGAGGAACCAGTCACCACCCCCTCGACGCAACCCCCTCCTAATACGCCATCTACAAAACCTCCCTGTAAGTCTCGTCGGGCTCAGGATGTACCCACTTTGTCGCTAAAATAGTATGACATAAGCCAGCATCTTGTCACTTACCAAGTGACAACAGTCTATTTTTGACAATTGTCATGCCGCTTGCTGGTACCACAATCTTCCAAGAGATGGAATTGCTGGAAAACAAAGCGTAACCTTTCCCAATGGTTCAACAACAGTTGAAAACATTTCTTCAAAATGTCATGTTTTTGTGTCACATTTGAGGACAGGAAAGTGTTTTGACTGGAGCCTCATCAGTGTCAATTTCTACGCTACGATAAGATCAAAATTTCACAATGTTCAGCTAATTTTGACATATCTGAGACAGATTGCGATGTTGGATGCTGTTTTGACAGTTGTACTTGTTTTTCTGTTTTCAGTTACCATCCCTCCAGAGTCTGGCCAGTGCCAAGCTATCACTAACAGAATATGTCAGCAGATAGGTTATAACAGCAGCGGTACAACCTTCCCTAACTTTGTGGGTCACACAACACAGGTTAGTTACCGGGCTACTCCGACTCGTTTGTACCTAACTGACAGATGATTATGTGTTATAGTGTGCAACTGGGTTTGAGATAGGGGTACACCCACCATAAGTACATACCAACGAAACCTATTCAAAGAGAATATGAGCGGATTGAGCTGTTACCCTTTGCATAAAGGTGTGGGTCCAGCTCATTCTTGTGATTGCGGTTTTCTGCCGAACTCTTTGAAGGCTAACAGCAGATGAACCAGGGAGTAATTACTCCTAGGATAAACGCTGAACTGGCTTTGGCGCTTTTCAAAATGATGAGATTTTTTACTGTCACCAACCCTTTTGTCTTACAGTGTCTCAGCAGTGTTTTCTTGTGCATTGTTTATTGTGTTGAAAACAATTAAATTGTCATGAAAAATTACGAAGTCTCTCTTGACATGTGAGCGAAGGCCACGCAACTAGAGATTTACATCAACAAAGTTGTGACATTAATCCAAGCAAACTTTATCTCTATAGCATGTGTTTCTTCACTCAACAACAAATCGCTCAAGGCCTAATCAAGTTGTAGCTGCAAAAAATATTCTCATCTCGGTACCCTTGCGCCTCTTTCTTACAATTTATTGTGATAAAAGTGATACTTGAGGAATGCAAATACTTTGGAGCAAACAAGGGATTTCATATGCTGCAAGCTGAAACTTGATCCTCAAATCTCAACCGCTAGTAACATACCTGCAGATTTTCTCAATACCCACACCTGACACTGAGGCCTGAAAGTTGAGCAATGCGTCTGTTTTTATATCATTATTCTCTTGGACTGGAATCTGAAATTTCTCCATCTGATAAGGAAATCAGGCGTGTAATGAAATCATGTAACATTGTTTTCTGAGGCTGGAAGTATTCAACGGTACCGGTATTAAATGGAACCTCTACCGCCTCATAAAAGAGAAAAATATTATTATGCTCTGTCTCACATCAAAATATCATCAGCAAATAGACGACCCGCCCTTGCGGTCAAAAGGCCGCTCAGGAATCCATTTAAAATTTGATCGATTACTTCCATAAATGCTCACGCTGGTGATGACTACCTTGTGTGTGTATGCTTTTATAAGCTTTCCAGTGCTTATTGTTTCCAATCTGTGTCAATAAACATGAATTGCACCATCCATCCAAATATCAACACAGCGATGTTAATATGTTACAGGACGAGACGAATGCTATTCTCACTGTGGTGAATGCTGTATGGGACGGTACTGGTTGTTATCCCCACCTGAACACCTTTACCTGTGCTCTACTTAACCCCAAATGTGGAGCTGACAACCACAGACTGCCTCCCTGCAGACGCATGTGCGAAGGTGAGTTCACTGAACCTTATTCAATATGATGATTCTGAAGTGCTAGACACATTTTATTTGTTAGGTGCTGCAAGGTCTTGACATTTATAATAATTGAAACTGGTTGAAACCTTTGGGAAAATGTACTGAAATACAAATCTACCCGGGCTTCAAATATGTCAAGTGCCCCAAGACCTGCTTGTTGAGCATTGATGAGCATGGCTAATCCTATTGAAGCCCCTGTTGAAGCTGCGGTTTGTTTTTATACAATGACATGAAGGCTAGGTAGACTGTATACAGGGAGACAGTGTACGGCAGAGTGGGTATTCACTGTAATACTTGTAATTCGCCCTGAGGGTGCTAATCATGGTCTGCACAGAGCCAGAATCACATTCCTTTATGCTGGTAACCAAAGCTTATGAGATTTGGGTTTGATAGTTAATTTACAACAGATTTGTCTTTACGTACCTACTAATTACATTGGTCAATAAACAAAAGCAGAAACATGCTGGGTTTTCACTGTGGACCATAATTTTAATGGGTTTTGACCCACAACTAAGTTGTAAAATAACACCTAATAAATTGCACTTTTCTCTTCAATGCTAACACTTTAGGGGAGATTATAAATATTGGTTTGCGTGTTTATATACTGGTGATAATTAGAAGGCATTGATTTTAAGTCTGGGTACAAACAGTTTGAGAGTCTATGCTCGGTGACCACCGATTGTATGTTAACTTGTTGTGACATTTGAAGTTGATATGGTTGTACGGTATTTTGTAGCTGCGTTGAGCCGATGTGGTATTTATCTCGACACAGTAGAGTTGACACCTGAAGGTACTGGTACGGACAAGGTTAACTGTACTTGGTTCCCAGACAGTACTGACCCGACTGTTTGTGTAGATGAGCCTCCCACCACTGTCTCTCCGCCTCATGGTGAGTTTCCATCTCCCTCCCCTCTCCTCTCTAATCTCCTCTCCACTCTCCCTCCCCTCTACCATGATGATATGCACTGGCTCTCACAAGACAATTACTGCTGTACTTTCGGTTAGAATGTTTAAGGCAGCAAGTTTACTTATGAAGAGCTAATAGTATGGGCTTTTTTATGATGAATAGTACATTATAGTGTTATAGCGGCCAATTTATGGACTCCTTAGCCTGTAAAATAAACAAAAAATTATACCAGCCTAACTTTTCCATCCATAATTTTCTAAACCACATAAGAACTTTTGCGGGGAGAACAAGAGAACAAGACAAAGAAAGTGAACCAGACTGAACCGCCATGAGTTTTCTACCCAAATTCTGGTGGTTTTCATGGCAATTATTTTCAGATTCACACCTGTGTGGAATGGGTGATTTATATTGACACCAGATGGAGGATATGATGTAATTTTAGGTGTAATATTGTCATCTCGGTAATCCATCACTGAC
>ERZ1740068.817-NODE-817-length-12286-cov-7.750552_pt1 | contig 12286 bp, 9 predicted proteins | sample MGYA00581735_ERZ1740068 | MGnify/ENA primary metagenome ERZ1740068 (study PRJEB43018, sample SAMN04849740) | marine metagenome | isolation source: floating plastic debris | place: Pacific Ocean | collected 2008-08-30 | study: EMG produced TPA metagenomics assembly... | reverse complement strand
CTCCAGCTATGAAACTTTATGCATCCGTAACAGAAAGTGAAACTCCCGAGGATGTGGTGATGTTTAACTTTAGCTTGTGACATCATTTCTACAGTGCTGATTTACAAATTCTCAAATCAAACTAGACAGGAGTTAGAAGCGATGTTTGAAACATATATCTTTTTTAGGAATTACACAGCATAAGTCCTTCACAAAGTATTTTTACTAATCGGAAGAGAAAAATAGAAATCGCTCGGAAAAGGTTTTTCGATAACTTAGTCAAGTAAAGCGCAAATAAGATTATAAACACATAATTATTTCAAGATAGGATTTTCCCAATTATATTTAACTACACTTTATAGTAGACATAAAACTTATATATAGACCTAGCAATGCTACGTCTCCCACAATATGAAATAATAATTTTATATTGCAATTCAGCAACGCCATTTTTGTTCTATCAACGCTCCCATTAGTATTTGATTACATTAATCCTGACTGGTTCGTTTTCCTGCAAACTTAGGGAGACTGGGCACTGCTATGTGTCTACATCCAGTTAAAATCAATGAAAAAGACTACTATTAGCTGCACAATTGGTCTGCTGACGGCAAAGCAACAAATCTTAACTTAATTTTAAACATTTTTGTCTGGAATGCTTTGCGATGTGATTGTATCTTCACCAAGAATTAGTGTGTTTCCTAAATTTAATCTGCAAGTAACAGTAGATTTTTTTATCGTGGTCAAAAATAGCTGGGTTCTCCAAAACAATGATTAGTAAATTCCTCGCATCGCAGCTTCGTCAGCCTTCAGGATGGTTTGGTAAGCAAATTATTTCTAGAGTATTAAATAGAGATAATGCTGCTATGAATAAACTTGCACTGAGGATGTTGAATTTAGAATCCGCAGATGAGCATGTTTTAGAATTAGGTTTTGGTGGTGGCTATTTACTAAAGAATATTCTTAAAAAACCCGGAGTAAAAACTGTTTCTGGTATAGATATTTCTCCAGAAATGGTTGATTTTTGTAGAAAGCGTTTTGCTTCCGATATAGAAGTAGGTAAGTTAAAACTAAAATGTAGCAGTAAAGTAGAGAAAGAGTATTTTGAACATAAATTTACTAAAATCTGCACGGTTAATACGATTTATTTCTGGTCAGATGTCAAGCAAACTTTAACCCAACTGCATCAAATTCTTGAAGAAAAAGGGTCATTAGTTATTTGTTTTAATTGCAAAGAATTTCTGCAAAAAACAACTCTCCCGAAGCATGGTTTTGAGGTTTACGATAACGAAGAGGTAAAATATTTGATGCAGGATGTAGGATTTAAGAATATCAAGTGGATTATGAATTCTGAACCTAAAGAGCAATTTATTTGTATCGCTGGGGAAAAATAGAGTTCAATCGATAATTTATAAACTTTATAATTAGCCAAACCTCTGTTTTCTACAGAGGTCTTATTTACCTGTAATGCTCAGTTCTCAGTTGCAATTAAGATTGCTTGGTTAAGGTTATCAATTATAAGATTAAACTGTTACGCATTTAATACTTGCTCGGTTAAGGGGAGATACTCCCTAACCCTCCTTAAAAAGGAGGGAACTAAGCCCCCTTTTCAAGAGAGTTTGGGGGGTCTAAAAATTTTGTTCAATTCCTTGACCGGGTGGTGTTGGTTACACATTTAATTTAATCAAAATGTTAATGAATTTAATTTTTGAATCTCGACATAAGCCAAATATGGGAATATACCTCAAAATTCTTGCACTATTCTACTTGTATGGTGCAACCGTTCATTTTTAGCCCGAAACATGGCATGAGACCTTGTCTTTTAAAGACGAATAAAAACCAAATTTATCATTCCGCCGAATCCTCTACCTAAAGTGAAGGAGTATTACTTAATACTTGCTACTTAATACTTACTACTTGTAAAAAAAACGAGAGCGGATTTACTCGATTGTCGAATTATTATCGAAAATATTCTCTTAAAAATCGTGCAGCAAAAATAGCGCGATTATCGGTCAAAAAAGCTTAGAAAAGAAGTTTTTGCAATATTTTTGCAATAAATTATCATAGATAACCCCATATCCAGACGGACTATTCCCCTTAGAATGGGGACTTCGGGACGACAACATGATATTAATGTAATTAGTGTTAAGTTATGTGTCCTCACAACATATGCAACAAATTCAAAAATCATCTTCATTCTCAACTTCGATTGCAACATCCAAATTGCGAGTATTACACCTCGCGGGTTCTCGCGTATCCAAGTTCTACTACAACCTTTCAATCATGTACGTGAAGGAAGTAGTGCAACCTGCTGGTGTGAAAAGCCACTATGCAGTCGTACATCCTGATGGGTTTTGGCAGTTGGGAGCATCTCTAGATGAATTATCAGAAAAAATGTCACTTCAAGAGATGATTTCTCAGTTACCGACTCTTGATGTGGTTGTTCCCCATATGTTCTGTTCCCTCGGAATGACCAGTTTTCGGTCGTTTTTCGAGGATGTGATTGGCTTACCTGTCGTAGGCTCACCATCCCACTGTACTTCCCTTGCGACCAATAAAGGTCAAGCAAGAAGCGTTGTATCCGCATCCGGTGTCAGAGTCGCTAAAGCTCAACAATTCCGCCAAGGTGATATCTTGACGATGAAACCCCCATTCATCGTTAAGCCAAACTCGGAAGATAATTCTTTGGGTGTAACCTTGGTTCGTAATGAAGAGGAAATTGCTGAAGCATTGCGAGTTGGGTTTGAGTACGACCAGACCCTGTTAATTGAAGATTACATTCCCGGAAGAGAATTGCGTGTCGCTGTTGTAGAGCGCGATGGTAAGTTATGCGTTCCGTCTACAGTAGAGTATTTCATGTCAGAGGAACAACCTATCAGAACCGCAGGGGATAAGCTCGAATCTCTACCCGATGGAACTCTACTACAAACTAGAGGTACCGCTTCTAAAAGAGCTTGTCCCGCTGATGTCACCCCAGAATTGTTCGAGAAACTCGCAGATGCTGCAAAACGGGCACACATCGCTTTAGGTTGTCGCGACTTCTCTTTATACGATTTCCGCATCCACTCAGAAACCAACGAACCTTATCTGATTGAAGCAGGTTTATTCTGGTCTTTCGGTAGAATCAGCGTAATTTCTCTTCTACTCGAAGTTGATGGAGAAACTCTAGAAGATGTCGCTTTCAAACTATGGAGTAGTGCAGCCGCAAGGACTCGCGTTGCCTGTGGTTCTCTGTTTAAGTATCTGAAGATGGAAGTAAATCAAGAGTGTCTCGATACTTAGTAATAACCTAAAAATAAGCCTATTTATCTTATCAATTCAGAAGATATTTGACCTTCATCTTCAAGCAACTAACTCACCTAATTAGATTAAGATTGTCTTCCTCCCAAACGCTGCTGCTGTGCGGTAGGAAGCATATTTACCGAAACGGTTGCGTAAGAGCCTAATTTCTGACCGATTATCATAAATCGAATAAAATTGCCCATCCCTTCCAATAAACGCGCATTTCTTAAACCACCACAATCAACTGGGTTAAACCCGATATCTTCAGCAATTTTCATTACTATGTTTCTTGCTTCTTCGTCATCTCCTGCGACAAAGCAAGAAACGTTGTAATCTTTTAACGGTGTCGGTGCAAGCTCAAATACTTCTTGAGCCATGGTGTTAAATGCTTTAACTATGCGGACATTTGGAACTTCCGAGGCTAATTTTTCAGCCAAGGATTCTTCTATAGGAGGATAAGTAAAACCTTCGGGAATATCAAAATTATTACAATCAATCAAAACCTTTCCCGACAGTATTTCTATATTAGAAATCACTTCCCCTGGATTCACGCCACGAATAGTGTAAAGCAGCACCTCTGCAAAAGCTGCCGCTTCATCGTTAGTTCCACCTTGAGTGCTATTTCCAGCTAAATCAGCAACAGCTTCACCCTTTTCTTTAGTGCGAGAACCAAAGTATACTTGATGCCCTTGTTCTGCCCAAAGAATACCTAAAGAACGACCCATATTACCACTACCGATAATTCCGATTCTCATTGTTCTACACTCCTGAATTAAATTAATTTTAATTTAATTTATAGTTAATTGAGATAAAAACAGACAGGTCTGTATCGTAATACATTTTGAAAACTAACAGACAGGTCTGTATCATGTCAATAGTTGATTTGTTCTAAAGAGATGCCAAGAAAAGCCGATGGTTCAGCGCGAGAACGTATATTAAGGGTCGCGAGCCAATTGTTTTACCAGTACGGGATTCAAGCAGTAGGAGTGGATAGAATAATTGCTGAATCTGGGGTTGCTAAAACCACGCTTTACCGATATTTTTCATCTAAAGATGACTTAGTTGTCGCATTTTTAGAAGAACGTAATCAACTTTTTTGGGAATACTTTGATATTGCTGTGAGCAAGTATCCTGACGATGGGAGAAAGCAATTATTATCAGTATTAGAATGGATAGATGAACTGTTAGTAAAACCAGAATGCTATGGTTGCCCGTTTTTGATAACTACCAGTGAATTTCCTCAGCTAGACTATCCCGGACATCAAGTAGCGATAGTTCATAAAAAAGAAATGCTTCAACGTTTAATTAAACTTGCGGAAAATGCAGGTGTTCCCAATGGGTCACAGTTAGGAAAATACTTATTATTATTGATAGATGGAGCATTTTCGCACCGACGATTATTTGGATTGAGTGGGTTTGAGAGTAACTTGAAAGCTGCTGCAGAAATTTTGATAAATGCTCAATTTTGACAATTAACAATTATCAATTAACCATCCCCTATTCCCTTAATTAGATATTTATACTCATGAATATTTAGAGACATTACCGTAATATTTTACGCAATTAGCAGTAACCGAATTGTAGTTATAAAAAATGCGCGATTAAAAAATAATCCGTAATTTATTAACGAGCGGAAATTTGAGTTACTCACCCCCTATTTCATTTATGGAAAAATCTAAGGAATTGATTCATAAGGAAAATCCCCAAACAAACAGTGCTAGCAACAAAAAGACTCAACCCAAAAGCTCGCGGGGATTCTGGGGAAACATGGTTAAAGTTGCCATAGTATCTGCCGTTGCTGGAGGTCTATTTAGTTTTTTGCTTAATAGTAAGCCGTTCAAACAAGCTAATCTCAGTCCGGAAGAAGCGGGTTTTTTTGGAGACACTGCGATTGGTAGAGGACAATTTTTAGAGCTAAATCATCCCGTTAACATTTTGGTAATGGGAATGAGCGTACTTCCGACCGATACCAAAAATGCATCGGAAGATACAAAAGATTTAGGATATTTACCCCAAGTAAATTCTTTTGATGGACTTTCCGACGTAATATTATTAATTCGATTTGACCCAATAAGTAATAAAGTAAATATGCTTTCTATTCCTAGAGATACCCGCACGGAAATAGAAGGTTATGGTTTAAGAAAAATTAATTCCGCTAACCGCTTGGGTGGTGCTTATTTGAGTGCTAAAAGCGTTAGTAATCTGTTAGGAGATATAGATATACATGGTTTCGTTCGGATTAATGTTTTGGGAGTTGGTAAACTTATCGATGCTTTAGGAGGTGTGACGGTTAACGTTCCCAAAGACTTAAAATATCAAGATGATTCCCAACATTTATATATTAATTTGAAAGCCGGAGAGCAACATCTCGATGGTGATAAAGCATTACAATTACTCAGATTTCGTAACGACGGTAGAGGAGATATTGGACGTATCGAACGACAGCAATTAGTTATGCAGGCTTTGATAGAACAAGCTTTGAATCCTACAACATTAGCCCGCTCTCCGGTAATTATCGGTACAATTAAAGATAATATCGATACGAATTTAAACCTTGACAGTTTATTAACACTAGTTAATTTCGGTGTCCAAACCAACCGCTCAGATATCCAAATGTTGACCTTACCCGGTAGAGTCAGCAATGGTCGAGAATTTATAGCGAGTTACTGGCTACCAGACGATGAGGAAATAGATGCAACAATAGCTCCTTATTTCGAGGATTAGCTGTTAGAAGTTAGTTTTTAGCAATTACTAAAGGTAATTTGTCAAGGTTTGTCATTCTAGTATTTTGTTCATAAACCCACCTGAATGTGTAATTCTTGGTGGGTTTCTACATTATATTTATGGGAACATCCAATTTTGCAAAAAGCCCATGCAGGTGGGATTTGTTTACATAGCTGCACCCTTCTAGGGTGTTGGGTAAAATATTTGTTCAAAATTGGGATGCTCCCATATTTATAGATACAGCATATTTCATCTTTGTGAGCTACATTGGGCGGACAGGGATGTCCACCCCACAAGAGTTTTATAACTTTTGCTGTACCTCATTTACTTGCAAGATGCTGTATTTCAAATAATATAATTCAAATATTGTCTTAAATTGCGCCTTAACTTGCTTAAGTTACCTTGTGTAATTTTGTAAAATATAAGATTGTAAAGGCATCTATAATTTCAGATAATCAGTTTAATTTTGTTTAATATTTGACACTTGTATAAGATTATTGAAACGATGATTATAGTTTAGACATTAATTGGTTCAAGCTTGTGAAATTACCAACTGGTCCCAAAATTCCCAAACTGATTCAGCAATTTCGATTTATTCTGTTTCCCATGTCGTTTTTGGAAGATTGCACCAAGCGCTATGGGGATATTTTTACACTACAATTCACGTATGTCTCTATCGTTATCATCAGTAATAGTAAAGCGTTACAGAAGTTGTTAAATGATAGAGAATTCATTGCTCCTGGGGATTCTAATAAAGTTATCGAACCTGTGGTAGGAAGTAATTCTGTAATTACTATTAGTGGTGAAAAACACCGTCGTCAGCGTCAATTGTTGATGCCACCTTTTCACGGTGATAGAATGCGGACTTATGGAGAGACTATTAATAATATTACTCAAGAAATCATCGCCGATTGGCAAACTACTGAACCTTTTAATGTCCGCGAAGAAATGCAGAAAATTACTTTGAGAGTAATTATGCAAGCTGTATTCGGACTTTATAAAGGAAAACGTGCCGCAGAAATAGAGAACCATATCCAAGAGTTTTTAGAAGCTGGGGGTTCTCCTTTAGGTAGCATGATACTATTTTTTCCTAAGTTGCAGCGGGATATGGGTTCTCTAACACCTTGGGGAAGTTTTTTATATCACCGAGAACAAGCTGATAAACTTTTGTATCAAGAAATAGACGAACGTCGAAAGAATCCCGATGATTCGCGTACTGATATCATGAGCATGTTAATGGCTTCTAGAGATGAACAAGGTGAAGCTATGACCGATGAAGAATTACGCGATGAGTTGATGACGCTATTATTTGCAGGTCATGAAACTACTGCGACTGCTTTGACTTGGGCGTTATACTGGATTCACAAACTACCTGAAGTTAAGGAAAAGCTATTAGCAGAACTTGATAGTTTGGGTGAAAATCCTGATAGTAATGCCATCTTGAAATTGCCATATTTAAACGCGGTTTACTGTGAAACTTTGCGGATTTATCCAGTCGCTATGCTGACATTTCGTAGAGAAGTAGCAAGTCCGGTTTCTTTGGTGGGACACGAACTTGAGCCTGGAACACAAGTAATGGGTTCAATTTATTCGATACATCATGACGAAGATTTATATCCCGAACCAAATAAATTTAGACCGGAACGCTTTTTAGAAAGACGGTTTTCGGCCTATGAATTTATACCTTTTGGTGGTGGAACAAGACGCTGCATTGGTATGGCTTTAGCTCAATTTGAAATGAAGTTGATACTCGCAAAAATTATTTTAGATTTGGATTTGAATTTAGTTACTAGCGGTGAAGTAAAAGCAAAGCGTCGGGGTGTTGTAACTGGTCCAAATCGTCCGATTGAAATGGTTGTTAATAGTAAACGGGTTGCAAAGTCTCGTAGTTTACAAACAGTTGGTTAAAATTTTAGATTTTTAATATTACAGAAAGTTGGCGCTGAAATATTTTTCGCGTCAATTTTAGTGCCAATTTTACAAGATTTTTTCGGATTAAATCACATAAACTAAACAAATTATTTGGTAATCATTAAACTAAATTTAATTTCGACTTACTTTTTTCTTATATTTTCTTAGATAGCCGAATATTAGAATATTAATAGTAAGATTGAATTTTTTACGGGAGAATCCCAATTATGCAAATAACCCGCAGACTAGAAGTCTGGGGCTAATAGTACAAAGCCCACCTGCGTGGGCTATTAAGATGCTTAGCCCACGCAGGTGGTGAGACAAGGAAAGAGGTGTCGGTTTCCGGAGCCATTGCGGTCTTGGGGTCTCCCCAAGTAGAGCAAATGGCGTTTCCCAAATAAGCACGTTAGCGTTAGCGTCTCCTGAAAGGAGATACCTGGAGGGGCTTTGTTTATATAGCCACACCCTTACAGGGTGTTGGGTAAAATACTTGTTCAAAATCGGGATGCTCGCTTTTTTACTCGCATCTAAGTGTATTAAGAAGATGAAAATTCAAATTCTAACTTCGGTATTTATATCTATAGTAATCCCATCAGCTAGATTAATTAGATGGGAAATGAATTAGGGCCATTTTTGAGTTAAATTTACAATAATTAAATATATTTTTTCGCTCCATTAATGAATATTTTTCTCCTATACATAAGTAGGGAAAATTAATGCTGAATACTAAAATTTTCCCTTCTCCACTATTTTGGGAAAAGGGAAAGGGGTGAAGTTTTATCTAACTGAAAATCACCACATAAGTTTCTAATTTTTATTTTATTTCTAAATTTTCAATTCATTCTAAATAACTTTCCAAAGTCCGATAAAGCTGAAATAAACCCTTAATCGGAGAAATTCTGATGAAATATAGATTACTACTGGGCTTCGGTGTCGGCTTAGTTGTTTTTGCTGCTGTTTGGTCGCAATCTTTATTCAGGTCTTTTCGTAAACACAATATACCTTCTAAACAAATTCCACTCTCAACTTTGACTGAAAAGCTACCAGATTCAATCAGGGTAAAAGCTGTTGGAGATATGGTTCCCGGTACTAATTTTCCTAATTACAGTCTTCCGGATAATCCAAATCAACTTTTTTCTTCTTCAGTTCGAGAAAAGCTCAAAGGAAGCGATATTCTATTTGGTAATTTTGAGAGTACGATAACGAATCATCCCTACAGTATAAAAGATGTCAGTCGGGGACAAGTTTTTGCTTTTCGTTCTCCTCCTAAATATGCCAAGCTTTTTGCTGAAGTTGGCTTTGATGTGTTGAGTGTGGCTAATAACCATGCAATGGACTTCGGTAAAATCGGATTCCAAGAGACTATGAATAATATTGCTGTTGCTGGGGTGAAACCAGTAGGTAAAAAGAATCAAATCCTCTATTTAAATGTAGAAAATATTCCTGTCGCTGTAATTGGGTTTTGTTTTTACGAGTACTGTAATACAGTGCAGAACATAGATAAAGCGAAAGCATTGGTAGAAAAAGCTCGTAAGAAAGCTAAAATTGTCGTTATATCGATGCATGTTGGAGCAGAGGGTAACAATGCTCTCAACGTGAGCAATCAGACAGAATATTTCTATGGAGAAAACAGAGGTAATTCCGTCCAATTTGCTAGAACAATGATTGATGCTGGAGCAGATTTAGTACTCGGACATGGACCTCACGTTCCTAGAGCAATAGAAGTTTATCAAGGAAAACTCATCGCTTATTCTTTAGGTAATTTTCTTGGATATAAAGTCTTCTCAACAACATCCTTTAAAGGTTATTCGATGATTTTGGATATCAAATTGAACAGTAAAGGAGATTTTCTCTCAGGTAAGATTATCCCCGTTCGTTTGAATAAGCAAGCAATTCCTTATATTGACCAGAGTTTCCGAACTGTGGGACTTTTGCGCTCTTTAAATAAGAGTGACTTTCCTAATAGTTCTGTAGAAATCAATAGTAAAGGTGAAATCTTGATAGTAAATAAAAAAGGTTAAAGGTTAGGAGTTAGGAGTTAGGAGTTAGGAGTTATTAATTTCCCTCTTTCCCTGTCTACTTGTATCCCCATTCCCTATTCCCTATTTCCCATTCCCTACTTCAAATCATCATCCGATTCATCTGAAGTTGAAGAATAAAATTCCTGTATTCGGTCTAATTCTAATTCATTTAAATAATCTACAGTCCAATTCGATTGCCGTTGTAACATGTGAAATGGGTAGGTATTCGCAACTCCTACGACTTTCATTCCTGCTGCTTTTGCTGCTTGAATACCTGCTAGTGTGTCTTCGATGGCTAGACATTCGCTTGGTTGCAGATTTAATTCTGGATATTCTTGATTCAGACGTTCGATAGTAAGTAAGTAACCGTCGGGTTTTGGTTTACTGGTCGTGATATCATCGGCTGCAACTACAATTTGAAAATATTCAGCTAACTTTGCTCGTTCAAGAACTAAATCAATTTCTTTACGAATAGCACCGCTAGCGATTGCTAATTTTAAATCGCTTGAACGTATTTTGAATATAAAATCATTTAAGCCAGAGTATAAAGGCAATTCTTCTAAATTCTCTATTTGCTCAACGTAGCTTCGAGCTTTTTTTTGCTGTAATTTAGTTAAATAATCTTCATCAGCAACTCTTCCGCGACTGGCTAATAAATCTCGCAAACAAGCTCTGTCGCTACGTCCTAAACAGGTTTGCTGATATTCACCTGGTTTGAGTACCAGATTTTCTTCGAGCAAAATTTCTTCTATCAATTGCTGATGGATTGGCTCATCATTAATAATAACGCCATTAAAATCAAATATAACTGCCTTTATCATGCTATTTTTCTACGCTGGGAACGGAAAACCAAAGCTATCATCTAATGTACTACTAGAAGCAGGGGTATACCGCTTAATATTACTCGGAGTAGTTGTATCTTCCACAGTCATCGGCTTGATACCGCTAGTCAACTGACTAGTAAACCATACATCTTCAGTTCGTACCATTGCAAATCCCGCAGCACCCACATTCGCATCCGTACTATCAGCAGCATATTCGTGGATATAAGGTTCCTCGAAAAGATTGTTCAACCATTCCAATTGACGTAAAGTCTTCTGATTACCATCCAAGATTAAAACTTGTCCCCCAGGAACCTACTACCTAAAACACTCATACAAAATATTTTGTGCAACTGTACTTGGTGTTTCATGAAACAACAAAGAAGCTGTAACTAAATCAAATGAAGCATCAGCAAAATTTGTATTCTCAGCATTCCCCTGCTGCCACTCGATGTTTAAACCAGCACTCTGAGACTTGTGGAAACTTCTGAGCAACATATAAGGAGACAAATCCAATCCAATTACTTCTGCATCCGGAAAAGCTTGCTTTAAGATAATGGTTGTCGAACCCGTACCGCAACCCAAATCAAGAATGCGTCGGGGTTTTACCTTTACTCCTTTAATTAAAGCTTGACGAATCCAAGTTTCATTAGGTGGTAAAAGATACTGAGTAACCGCATCGTAAGTCACCGCAGCACTAGGGTTCAAATATCCTTGCTTCACTCCATGAAAATTTTGCGAACTGTAGTACTCTGGAATTACAACATCATCCCTTCGGAAGCGACTGGTTTCTTCTTCCCAGTCCACACTTTGAGAATAGCGTTTGAGTTCTTCTTCGTTAATCAACAGACCAGCCACGGGAGATAAAAAACGTTCCCAAATTGTATCTTCACGAACTGCCATCTGTGTAATTCCTTAATGGGGAGCAGAGTTTAGGGAACAGGGTAAAAGAAATATTCCCTAATTAATTAAATATAAAAGTATTTCCTGTAGAAAATTTTAATATATTTCTGTCAATTTTGTGATTTTTTTATTCCTGTGGGAGAAAGTTGACATTATATTTTTTTGTACTACAATCGTAATACAAGAGATGGTTAAGGTTCGTAGTTATGTTCTAGCCCTTCCGAGTAATAACGCGGGGTTGTTGCTGTTACAAAACAGAAAAACGGTTATAGCGTTTCTCAGTCTATTGAAGTACACCTAGAAACCTCACCCCTAACCCCTCTCCTTATTAAGGAGAGGGGAAAGAAGCAAACTGTACCTCAGTTGCTTGATAAAGGCTATAGATGCAGCGCTTACGAGTGTGAGTATAGAAAATTTTAAATTTTTATTTTAAAGTTTTATTTTTAAATTTATCGATTATGTCAATTAATATTAACCGAGTTTATTTAAAATCAATCAGAAATCCGTCTTAAAGAATTTGGGATGCGGTAACCGACAAACCACCCATGCAAAATTTAAATCCAAAATCCAAAATCTAAAATCCAAAATAGAATTATGCCTTATAAAAAGTTAGAATTATCAACAGAATCTCCTGTATTATCCTGGGCA
>ERZ1740068.816-NODE-816-length-12288-cov-10.093518_pt1 | contig 12288 bp, 8 predicted proteins | sample MGYA00581735_ERZ1740068 | MGnify/ENA primary metagenome ERZ1740068 (study PRJEB43018, sample SAMN04849740) | marine metagenome | isolation source: floating plastic debris | place: Pacific Ocean | collected 2008-08-30 | study: EMG produced TPA metagenomics assembly... | reverse complement strand
GCGATTCTAAATTGCAGCTCATCACATGTTTAGGCATTTTGACAGCGCTCGCAGCCCTGCTGAAACTTACGTATGATGTTGTTCAGCACCGTTGATAATACTCTGCAGAAAAATATTTTGGGATATTGAAGTAATGTTAATGAGAATTGTTCAATGTGCACGGTGAATTAATGTGAATTTGGCACTGCAGAACCTTGCTGTGCGAGCGTCTTATTCCAGAGTATGTAGGCCTACTGCCGAATTTTCTATTCTTGAATTTGTCTGCCAATCTTGACGCTTTTCTATCAATTATTTTTGGTTATCTGTACACACAGTGGTAGTGAATTAAATTGAGGATGTCTAAAACCATCTGTATAGCGCATCAGTGTTTGCTGCAAAACAACTACTAGATAGCTGGACATACCACACATTAATTATAAGCAAACTGATCTGACGCAGTGAATAAAATCAAATCTGGCTTCAGCTCTAGATGTACTTTTTTACGAAAGCATGTAAAACTTTGTCCTCAATATTGACGTTTGTCTGTTTTCTCATTACCGCAAGTATTCCTCTTGGGAGGAAAGCTGTATAGTTTTCATGAAAAGAGTGAAACTGTAATATTTGGCTTAAATTTATAATTATTTCTTTTCTTTGTTTTGTTTTAGGTTCTGAAGGGATTCCCAGAATGTCTACAAGCTGATATTTGCCTCCATCTGAATAAGAATTTGGTCAGCGAATGCCCAGCTTTCAAAGGTTAGATCCACATTACACACAAAAATACAATCAATCAATCCACTTGTTTTAATGAAACCTTTTTAGGACCAAGACGGGTGGGCACATAAATCCCAAATAAAGCAATATACTAGGCAAGATTTCTGGGATGAAACGTTAGTCCACAAAAACCTCGTGATAGAATCGATAAACTCCCTTCAATATTCGGTGATGATCAGTGACATGCATATTCCTACCATATGTCAGTTGATGAAACATTTGGTGGTTCTAATATTTGCCAATGCAGTATAGGCCGCCTTCATAGAAACCAACAAGGCCCTGACAACACGAAAGTCTGGGCAAATATTCTCCTAATGTGATGAATATTATTGTAATTTTTGTGGTTAACAGGTGCTAGCCCTGGCTGTTTGAGGGCATTATCTATGAAGTTTCACACCACACATGTACCACCCGGGGACACTCTTGTTCACAGAGGTGATGTGCTCAATGCTCTTTACTTCATATCTAGAGGTTCCATAGAGATTCTCAGAGATGACCTGGTCATGGCAATTCTAGGTAAGTTGAGCGAGTAGTTAAAGAAAATAAAACCCTTGATCCCAGGAGTGAAACAAACAGTTTAGTATCTTAAACCCAGGGCAAAGGAACATAAAGTCTTTCGTTTTAATATTTTTTTATTTCGTCCATTGATGTGGTAACACTGGAGCTGAGGTTGACTCAATGGCCAGCTGCAAATTATACAGTTTTTAATCTGGGAATGGTATGATTGTTTTTTTCTTGGCAGATTGCATCATTCCAGTCCCACTTTTTCTAGATTAGTCGATATACATAAAAACAGCTTATTTTGACCTTTGTGCCTATGTTTAGCCTTAATGAGGATTTCCAGCATTGGATTACCTCCAAATATACCCCACTGATGCCCTATGCAAACACTCTGTGTTAACTGGCGCTAACCTATTTGATGATAGGTCATGCCATTTTGATATTAATTTGCAATCGACAGCAACCATGTCATAAATGATTGAGAAGTGAAGATGCTTTTATAACGTGCATCATACGGAATGGCTATTACTAAGGAAATCGGTTTTAATTAGCTTTATATACCTATTCTATAACTATTAATTGATAATGAAATCACTGATTTTAGTGGAGTTTCTCTCTAGGGTCTCAATAATATGTATGTGATAAACTCCAGAGAGTTCAGCTAGGCAGATATAAAGAAATAAAATGACATACCTGTATAACCACCACCTACTTTCTAATAGTTATATCCCATCCTCACAATTGCATAATAATATTTAAGCATCACAAATGATGCCTTGGATAAATTTATCCATTGATGGAAACAGTATTGTAAATAATGTGAATAACACTGTACTCATAGTTGTGGAGTTGTGTACTCATAGTAATGAATAGGACAACTCTTGATTGAGTACTTGTACAATGTTTTCACATGTGTGACTTGATGCTGATTTTAGGAAAACAAGATGTATTTGGTGAGCACATATGCAGGTATAAAACAGTTGGAAAGTCAAGCTGTAATGTGCGGGCGTTGACCTACTGTGATTTACACAAAATACTAAGAGAAGATCTGATAGAAGTTCTGGAAATGTACCCAGAGTTTGCTGAGACATTCGAAAAGAACCTGGAAGTGACTTATAATCTCAGAGATGTAAGTTCCACTTAAAATTCTTCTAAGTTTTGCTTTTCCTAAGACTGCAATCTAACGCTGTCTGACTAGTGTGCATGTTGTTATGAGTAAACCCAACTAAAACCTATTGGTTATATTGATATCATTGTCTGCTAACTAGTAATAGCGTATATTAGGCTCATAAAAGCCTTAAATTCATACAACATTCCACTAAGAATCCTGGAGTGTAGTTATCATTTGCGAAATAAACGATATACGTTTTAGTCTACTGGTACTTTCACGTTCTCTAGTAGTTCCTGTCGAAATATGGCTAGTGATACTGGCCTGACATGCATATAAGTTAGGACAACTTTCAATATTGGATACATTGAAACACATTACGCTCTATCACTGGGATTCAAATTTTGAATTGTAAGTTTGAACGTTAGTGACTGACCTCTCACTTTTTAAAGCATTATTTTTGCTCATGGGTGAGTAGGAGGAGACGAAATTTTACAATGTGACTTAATCTATCTTTGATCATTGTAAGAGTTAATTGCCACTAAATTGGTAGCTCCCGGGGGTAAATCAAAAACTATCATGACTATATGAGCTGTGTTCTGTCAGTTCCGTGTTATCTAATCAACGTTATCTTCGGTGTCTCCGTGTGTAGATGTATACGTGGTGTGTGATCTAACATAACAACTTATGTGTACTACTGATTGTTTAGGAGTGTCTCACGGTATGTATTTATGTTGGCATGATGTCCCTAAAATTGCAAATTCCATGTTTATTGTCTATCCATATCAACAATGTACAGCTGATTTCTTAATTTTTTATAATGTTTTTACAAAAAACACACATCAACCACCTGCAGCAGATATGAGATTTTGCAGTTAGTCGGTTATTTATTTATCCCCGGAAGCTTGCTCATCATTTATTGTGCAGTCAGCAGAGACACAACCCACCTGCTCTTCAAGTTTTGCTGCTCAATTCAAATTATGTTTCTTTTTCAAGCTGCTTCCACTGCTAACTGTGGTGCTCACAAAACCATGCAGTTCAATTTGAGATGCTCGCACAGTACTTCACAAAAATTTCCATTTTTCTATTTTACCAAACCCAAAACCTGAAATGATGAGGGCTTTAAATCACTTACTATTAGGCTAATAGTTCGAGAGCACTCATCATTTCAGCCTTTACTATTGTAAACTGTTTCAATGGTCATACATTGTGAATGTATGTAATTTCAGTAAGTCTTGGACTACCTGGCATGTGAATTTATATACACGAACAGATAGGCTTCTCACATTTTTAATGTTTTGGAGGACTAGTTAGTTGGTTGATGATTGTGTGACTATGTAGGTTAATTAGAGTTCCACTTCCACATGCATATTGATAGTCTGATAATGTGTTGTACATGGTTTTGACATGCTCAGTTTCAAAAAAATTGCAGACTGGCCAGCGCCAGGGTGTCTTTTCTGGAGTTTTTAAAGCTTACGTTTACGGGTTTCATTGAAGTATCAAACTGTACATCAAGGCTCATCTCAATTGATGCTATTTTACTAAAATGTTGCATTCAATAATCTTGTTTATTCTTATATGATAGACTCGATGGCTGGTAAGGTGTTTTTTGATCACAGATTGTTCATTCTCTTATGCCTGTACCAGTATCATTACAGGATGGTGCTGATTTTGATAGCATCAGTACTCGCTGGCAGCTGCATTTTATATTTTAAGCTCAGAGCACAGATTCCCTCCATCCATCCTATATCCTATATCAGATGAAAAAGTTCATAGTGTAGACATCAGTATTTTTGTAGCAATGTACAGTACTTACTTTTATTTACCTCTACTGATTGGGATAGTAGTATCACACAAGCACGCAAATAGCCCACAATCAACACTGTTTAGGCCAGGACCTATTTAACCCTCAGAATTAAATCCAGTCGTAGACATGACATCCCTCTGATCTGTTTTATTCTTCTCATCACAACACAACTTGTCGTTACACAATATCTTCTTAGTCTTGGATCTTTGAGCATGATGCAGCAGTCATTGGTTTTGTTTTCAACATTGAAGTGTATTTCAGCACTTTGGATTTGTCATCACATGAATGAAGAGCAGAGAACTATTATTTTTGAGCAATTTTGAAACCTTGGCTCAGATCAGCTCAGCTTGCACTTTTCAATTCATCAATAGATTTTATTCCTTAATTATGTACTCTGTGTACACAACTAAAGAATTCAGTCATGATGCACAAAAGTAATAATGATACTGATGTTTGCGATGTTACTGCTTGCTTTAGCATTGGTATTCAAGTGAAAGTGTGGTCTACCATACCCACTGTTGTTTTGGTTCAAAACCACAGCAAAAACAACATAAACTTGTGATAGACCAGGCTATCAAAGCCTGGCCAGATTAACATACTTCTCATCGGTTTATGATTTAAGGAGGAACTGACAATTGGAGACCCAGATGATGAGTTCGGTAATTCAGGACGTAGCAGATGGAAAATGTTATTCAAGAAGTTAGCTGGTGAGTTGATCAAAGTCACATTGTGACAAGTGGGTTGGAAAAATAAAAGAGGAGTCACTTCAGTTTTATAACATTATTGGAACCCCGCTGCTCGCCATTAAATACCAGATCTTACTTCTCTTTCAAGAAGAATGCATTATCGTGTTTGTGAAAACTGTTGCTTATAAACTATAATGCCTTTAGTTCTGAATTCCACTTTGTATTATCTTCAACGATGGTCTTAGCTACAGTTAATGTTACACACATACTGTGTTCCTAGATGGTCAGAGTTAATATCATAATGAAATGTAAGTGCACTTAGAAAATCGAATACACATAAATATGATGTTTAAAGAGCAGATATTATACCACATTTCGGGGATCATTCACAATGCAAGCTTGGGTCTGGAATCTGGAACCCTTTTAGTGCTTTTTTGGCATATATGAAATTGATCGAAGGGTCATTTTAACTCAAGTCTAAAAGAAAACGATGAATGCTAAAAATGATGGATGCTAAATGAGTATTATAATTTCTTATTGAACCAATTTGTTGATCGTTTGTTGTAACTGTAGATTTGGAATTATCCACTCTCAATGCCACTGTTTACTGATTGCATAGCACAAATTGTCGCATACCTGCATACATACATGTTTACCCACAAAATTGTGATTATCAGTTGCCCTTTTAGCATTTATACCCCACTGTGCTTGAACAAATATCATTTCCAAATATTACAAATTGATCCACTCAATTTATATTCATCCATACCTCCTGGAGATTTGAAAGAAGATTTTTTTGCTTCAAAGCGTGGATTTCAATACTATGACATGCAATGCTGACTTGATTTTTCTGTGTAAACTGACAATGAATATGGGCCAATATCATCCACCGTTTATGTGTCAAAATGTCAAAGGATATTTTCCTCCTGGGAGGAGGGAGGGAGGGACATGACAAATGTATGTGGGGAAAAAAAGTTGATAGCTCCTCACATTATAACATTTTGTACAGCTATGATGATTGATGTATAATTGTTATTCAGACCCACTCGACAGTGAAGACTACAAGTGTAGTTGTGTGGATAGTGGTGAGTCTCTGCCCTACTGCCCCCCAACTGCACCCTCTTCAGTGGGCGTGGCCTTAAATGCTAGGTTAAAAAGATGGTAGTGGGTTGCCTGTTCCGTTAAATGTGATCTATTTTTATTTCTAGCTGTCATGTAAACCATTGTGATCAGAATTACCGCTGTGTAATTGAGACGCTGTTTTACAAGTGTATTTTGTATACTTTCTGTAAAAATGAAGACATCTTTACAATTTCAACTAGGGGATTTTCTTTCCTCAAACTGTACGTCGATTTTGTTGGGTGTTAAGAGGGGACAATCCTGTATAAAATTATAGAATTAGATAACAATAAATCATGTGGAAGCTTACAAGCTTGAGAAGCGATTCAGCTCTTCATAAAAATCTGAGGCTAAGTGTGGAAATTTAGTCTTTTGATAACTAACAACTGGAGGAAACCCCTTTGAAAAGGAATATACAGATCACCTAATGTAGAAAAGATGAACATGAGCTCTTAGTGGGACTGATCACAATTGTTTGCATTTTCTTTCTTTAGATGATTTTGATTGGTACTCTCATGGTTGATGTTGGGAATGTATTATTGACCATGGGAATGCTGATAGTTTATTATTGCATGCTATATGACTTCTGCAAATCTTGACTACAAAACACATGCGAACAGATCAACAATAATAAATCATGGCATTTAACAACAGGAATAAACAGAGGAACAAAGTTTTCCCTGACTCTGCATGATATTGGTATTGAGCACAGCAGTTGCAGTTTTTGATAGCAAAAATTATCCATCTATTTCAAACGTATTAGTGGTCTTAGATGAAAGACATGATGACATAATGATTAGAGTGAAATATGTATGTTCATTCTATAGTGCCATACCTGCTGAAAACGCAACCTTTCCTGCTATTTGCTGTTGTTCAAGTATTGTTATTTTGTGTTTTATATTGGTATTATTATTACTAGAAGCAACCTCATGCTAGCTAGACTTAGTAACAACGGGATGATGCTGATAAAACGGTCTGAATATTTCAATCCCCTGCGCCGGCATCAGATCTGATACTAAGAATTTGGTTAACCCCTCGACCAGTTGTTTTTTTATATCTAGTTTTTCTCATAATTTCTGATCAGCAGTACACCAATTTATCTTTTCAAGTCACTGACAAGGAAAAGGAAGAGAGTATGTAATAACGCATCCATAGTTGGGTCAACTTTAGACGCTTCATTGCCACTGAAAGCTATACATGATTCTCTTCACGCCGCGCTTTTTAGAATTTGCAATGAAATGAAATTTCCTAAGTCAACTGCGTTGTTCACAAAATGCAGGGAAGCCTCATTTATTGGCCAAGCTTTTTACCCACAGGTTAAAGGATATGCTGCACCCTCATCGTTTCATTTAGGTCAAGTGTATCTTAAATTTTGGTTGTTACACTTCACTTCCCAAAAGATTGTAATTTTTAGTTAGAGATAGCTCTGTCTGTTGGTTTTAGCATAGCTTATCAAAAATTTAAAAACTCTGCTGCCTTTGTAGTCAATTTCTTTCTTTTGCTGATTACTATGATTTTTTACCTCTACTCACATTGATTACCGTTTAATTTGTGACAGAGATCACTTTACAGATGCTGAATTGATTTACTTTAGCTAACTTTCCTTTGCATGCTTGTTATCAGTTCATTCCAATCGGAACCGTAAACCATGCAGACTTACTCTGTGGTGACAAGTTATTTACTGGGTAATTGAATAAGATGGAAGCAGAGCTATTGCCTACTTGAAATATCAATTACTCTGAAAATTGGGAGTTGTATCATCATGCATAATTACTGTATTCTAATATCACAATTATGTAAAAACCGTCACAAGATTGGCAACAAGAATCAACATCATAACTCCCCACTGAATGAATAAGATATGGATGTTGAGTAGTGCAGTCCATGCTTTTCATTGCTCTGTACCACCCAAAGGGGAAGTTCATTGGTACCACCCATCTGAACATAACTTGTCAACACACTGAAAGTGACAAAACTGTAGACCGTGTTGATGTTACGTTCTAAGTTACCTGTGAAGTTTGTTTCCAATTTTTGACCTGTAAACCTAGCAGGTGTATCCTTCACATTGATTGATTCTAACGATATATGTAACAAAGCTCTGTGTTTGATTGGCAAAGTGAAGGGGTGCCTTGTAAAGCTCCATGTTTCGTGGCCTCAAACACTATCCTTTTATTGTAGAAAAGAAAAGCTGCACATGCGATAAAAGTCCCACAACATGCTCGGTGCATCCTATACCACAAGCACAAGCTACCCCACCGAAAGCTAGATTAGTTCAGTCTGATTCGGATGAGAAGCGGAACAGTGGTGCTGGTATATTAGAGTTTACCCCTGCCAGGGCAGGCATGGATGTCACTCCTCTCAATCTGGACTTCAAGGAGTCTCCTGCTGCATCTCCTAAACTCTCTCATTCTAGGCTCAGTAGGTTCACATGTACTGTCTAGCTAGATATACCATAGACCATATCAGTATTATATGAGTTGTACTATCCACATCTGTTCACTAAACTCATGTGAATATTTAGACGTATAATGTTGGATGACTACGCTGATGATAATGATGCAGTTTGCCTGATGAAATGTTGTATATTGTAAGTTGTGAGCAATGATTTATTTGAAGAGTTAGGACCGATGGGTCAAGTATTTATGAGTGGTGTTAGAGCCATCAAAGAGAAGAAAAAGTCAGATGAAGAATCTCAGGGACTTCTTTCTGGTCAATTATCTAATGTAGGTCGATTCATTTATAAACTGCTCTTTCCCATTTCAATACCTATATAGTGATCATGCGGTTTGATTTTGTCATCCGAAATCATTACAGGAAAATATTTATGTCGATTACAATTTGAAAACAAAGATTCTCTATGTCTATGACTTTGTTGGAAATGAGGATTTATTGTTTATCAACATTTATATAAAACCATGATCTGGGTAAAAATTTGAGCCGTATGAAACCAATTACATCCCCATCCTCACGGTCAATATATTTGTGTCATAGAATATATAGCATACTGTGTCATACGACCGCCAGTGCACTTTGTTAAACGTAACGATGCACCCATGTGATACCTGACTTTGCTGGGGTGGGCGGGAGTCAAATACTGGGTTATATATTTAGCCTAGGTGAACCTCTGTTTTGCGCTCCCAAAGTCAAAATCATATTATTGAATTATTATGCAGTGTTAATTAACCTTTCATTGCAATCTTTGGCAAATTTATATAATGAGCTACAGTGTTATGTCTGTCGCTATTTGTCAGAAGAGTTGTAAACAACTATGAATTTAGAAAGCTCACATGTTAAGAATCAACAATTTTTAGATTTATATTGGAACTTCGACCTTGCGCTCACGGACATATACATAGCGTGTCACTGACCAATACCATTCCATATGATTCTAGTCTGGCACAGTGTTAAGGCTAAGAAGTGAGACCTCAGCCGCAATTGATTATGGTGGCTCTAGCGATGAAGATGATGTTTTCTGTTCTCCACTACATGAGAACGTAATGCAGTAGTACCATTGGCAATGCAAATTTATTTTACATCCTGGCAGCTACGTGTAACACTGCTTGTTGACACGGCTATAACTTTCAGTACAGTTTTTTTGCGTCCAATATGCATTGTTTTGTTCGTCTCTACTCGACAGCTAGGCTAAGCTAGCTTACACATGAATCTTTTTCCTCAGTGACTTTGAACCAAATACATAGTCTCACCCCTCCTCTCCTTAGCCTGGGTAATGGTTATTATTAATTTCATGTGTTCGTTTTCTTCGTATTGCATTGTAGATGATAGTCTCATCGGGAAATATGCTTGGTTTATGTTTGGTATGGGAACCCTTAACTTTAGAATAATTTGATTGATTTGTTATATAACATTGCTTTCAACTTAATATTCCTTGTGATGAGTTAATTGCAAGAGCTTTAATGTATCAAACATATATACAAATCAGATGCCTTCTCTGAACTACAACTGAAGATCTCAAGTTATCTTACCATGTAGAATGAGGAGACAACTGTATTTGGTAATGATATTTTTCTTCACTTCACGCATGCTACCTCGTCTGATTCGTTTAATTGCCTGAAAGATTTGTGGTACTTGATTTCAGACTTCTAACCTCTTGTCTTTCTTTTTCATTGATCAATTGTAGATGATAATAGAGCTGTATCCTTGACAAATTCACTTTGTTTCTACCCTGGATGCTTGTGATAACAGAAATATCTCTCACTCTTTTCCATCTTTTTATTGTGGTATGATTCATGAGGATCTTGAAGAAACTGCATCCAAACATTGTGGTGTGTTGAGGTTGCCAAAAATTGAAAGCAGATTCCCCTGCTCTTTTGTAGCCAACCATGTCTGGTGCTTTAGGTGGGCTGCCATCATCAATACAATCCGAACCTAGTAATCAAACTATATCTACTAACCTCACAAACACTATACCTGATGATATGCACACATACACACAAGTCAATGAAAAGTCAGAGGGAGGAAGTCATGGCTTACCACCTACAACATCTTCTCCTAGAGACCCAAGTGCATTCGAGCTAGAACATCGACTCAACTCACTCACTGAGTATGTTCAATATATTCCCAAACCTTAAGTTCCAAACTTATGCCTTCTGTTCTCTGTGTCATTATGGTCAAGTTCAACAAGTTTGATGGTATTATGCTCAAGTAGAAATCAGCATTATTGCTATGCATTATGCACAGCCATTGTTTGATAATGATCATGATTGTGATTTTAGATGTACTTACATTGATTTGATACATTTACTATATTACAGTCAATTGAATAAGATGGAATCCAGGTTGTCTAATGACATATCAGCAGTTCTAAAGTTATTACAAACTCAGCAGAACAAAACACCCACAGCCAGTTCAAGTCCTCGCACTCGTCGAATATCTCCGCATGTGAGAATAAGTGTAGATGGTGACGAAAACCACCTCCCCAGTTAAATGTACAATACGCCATTCCACATTTTACTAACACTTTCTTTGTGAATGTTAGAACATGCGTCACCCTCCAGTAACTGTTTCCATTGAGTGGCGGCAAGTTTTTTTACCCCGAATAATGTTTTTAATTTTCGTTATGAAAAATTTGTTTTCATAGGTTATGTATTATTATTATATATTTCAAAACCTTTATGGGGTTTGGACAATTTATTATGGTTAATTTCCAGTCGGAAACATGAAAGATGCAATGTATAGTATCTATTTGAATGCCTTAATTTTCTATTGTTTTATATATTTCACATGATATGGTAGATATTGTAGTAGATATTCCTTTTGAGTCCACATTTCTGCAATTAGTGCAATATATTGGTGCCTGCCCATTGTAGGTAAAACTGTCTTTCTGTGACCAGTTTTAGTTTTTTTCTTGTCGCTTATTCTTTGAAGAGAACATCAAGATTTTTCCTGTCCTAAGGTTTTCCAGCAATGTTTCAGTCAACTTTTTCTCCATATTTAGTTGTTTTTATGTACTCCTCGTCCATTAAGAAAGTGTTTGGTTTGTGCTGTTGAGAGCTTCTACACAAGCTCTCCTGCGTATCGATGTTCCCCCATGCTGCTGAGCTGTCACATGCTGTGTTGGCGCACATTTTTAGCAACAGTTATACATGTAGTTATTTTTCTGTCATTGTAATCATCACTTTCATTCAAGATAGGTTTTACGTGTGTACAAACAGCCTTTACAATATTACCCAACACATGCGATGGGTAACTGCATATGCTTATCCTGGTGCATGGACGAAAGCAGGTCATAGAAATAATCCATCACTTCTAAATAAAGGAAAAAGAACAATAACAGTGTTTTATTTTTGCATGTGACCTTATTTAGTTATTTTGAATCGAGCACTCTTCGAAAGTTTGCAGACAGTTCTCTCATCAACTGTCCAATGGTTAGACTTAACCCAGATGGCTGAAAGATAACATGTTTTATAGGCAATGGCAATTTAAAATCAAATGGTGGTAGTGCAAGTTACAAAAAAGTGTGCCAAAGCAAAATCAAGGAAAAACTTTTTTCATTCTGGTGAATGCAGATACCTCACGATCTGATCGACAGATAGCCAACAGTAATCAACTGCGACTTGAATTATGAAACACAACACAGCATACACATCAAAGTGTATATGTAACGGCTAATCGCCAGATAGAAGAGATGTGATTATTGGTTAGAAGACAACTCCTAATTTTATAGGATCCATGAGAGGGTGCTTTAGAGCGAAGGCTCGACCAGTAGTCAGTGTTAATTTATGTAATGGTTAGCGCAATCAGTTGATATATCGATTTTTTGAAAAATTTAATGTGTTGTAACCAGCTATATATATATA
>ERZ1740068.815-NODE-815-length-12289-cov-8.820909_pt1 | contig 12289 bp, 6 predicted proteins | sample MGYA00581735_ERZ1740068 | MGnify/ENA primary metagenome ERZ1740068 (study PRJEB43018, sample SAMN04849740) | marine metagenome | isolation source: floating plastic debris | place: Pacific Ocean | collected 2008-08-30 | study: EMG produced TPA metagenomics assembly... | reverse complement strand
TGGACTGGGTAAAGGTGAGGCAGCGGAATATATGGTAGGGTAGAGAGTGAGAGTGGAGAGTGAGTCTTGAGACTTATAGAAGCTTAATTGGAGTTAAAGCGTATTACTTTCTCAAAAAAAATACGCTTTAATTCTTTAGACTACTACATAGGGGTGCGGCGGGAGTCGTGCCCTTTTCTTAATCCAAAGTGAAAAATCATGAAATACTTTTTGATATTGGTCTTGCTGCTGGTGATGCTATCCTGCGAAGAACAGCGAACATTGAATGGTGGTGAGGTGACAGGAGCGGCAGAGCCAACTGCCGAAGCAGCTGATATGGTCAGCTTTCCTTCTTTTGAACTGATCGGCGAGATCGATGACATTTTCCAACATCCGGAGTCGGTCATTTATGACAGCGCGACCAGGTGGCTCTTTGTGTCCAACGTGGGGAAAAATGCCGACAATGCGGTGGACGGTGACGGATATATCTCCAAGCTCAATATTCACGGCGAAATCATTGACCCGCGATGGCTGACGGGACTTTCTGCGCCAAGGGGGATGTGTATTGTGGACCGGATACTTTACATCACAGATGTCGATCGTGTGGTGAAGGTGGCTCTGGCATCTGGGCAGGTTTTGTCCACGATTGGAGTGCCGGGAGCGGCGCAGCTTAGTGACCTGGAAATGGGCCCTGACAACGCTATCTACGTGACGGATACCCGCTCTGATAAGATCTATCGCGTAGAAAATGACGACCTGGTGCTTTGGGCTGAAAACCACGACTGGGAAGGACCGTCTGGGCTCTGCCGTCACGGAAACCAACTGCTGGTGACGAGCGCCGGAGGTCATAAGCTGCTGGCGGTGGACCTGGCTTCTAAAACCACTTACCAGGTGGCTGATTCGTTGCATCAGGCAAGGGGTATTACCCTGATGGGAGAGGACTTGATAGTAGGTGGCCTGGGTGGACAACTTTATGGTGTGAAGGCCGGGATTGATTTTCGCTGGCCTTTGATTGACCTGGAGATGCAGCGCGACAACATAGCGGATATCCTCTACGTGCCTGAGTTTGAGGTATTGTTTGTCCCCACTTACGGTGGTCATAGCGTGCTGGCGGTATCGGTGATGCGATGATCGTCGCTGCCGGTCATGTTAATTTGATTTCAGCAGCCAGTGTTTATACTTTCTGAATTCAGATTTTCCTGGCTTGGATTTCTTGCCCCGGATGGCACCAGGGGCTATATTGACCTGCTGGTCCAGGTAACGGATTCTGGACATGGTTGCTTTGTCGTTTCTGGTGACGCCTATGGACTGTGCCGCCTTGTGTTGAAGTTGGGTGATTTCACTGGTTTTGTTCAATACGTTTTGGTGCACATCATGGTGGATTTGGGTGCTTTGCCTATGCATTACGTCATCGGAGTTTTCCACAGTGATCTCTTCCTCTTCCAGCGGATACTGCCGGGAATTACTGGTTGACTGAGCGGAATTAGAAGAGATATCTTCATCGAGGGCGACAATGAGGGACATTGTGGGTAGTGAATTGCTTCTGATAGGTGAAGATCCTTCAGATGGAGAGTCTTTATGTGTTTTGGTGGTGGCGTCATTGTCTTCTTCTCCACTTCCTGCCTCATTATTTCCACCTATCAGCTGACGTACCGCGGCTACCTCATCGGAGGTTAATTCCGTCGTGTTTTTGATCATTGATCCTATTCCCTCTGCTGCTGCCGTCACAAGGCCTGAGGCGACAGAGATACCCTCAGTTTTTCCCCACTCTTCCCACGAGAAATTTTGTTTGTTCTTGAGGCCGTACACCAGGCCTGAGACTCCTGCCGATGTAAATGCGGAGCCTATTGGATTGGAAACACCAGAGATTGAAATAGTTGTTCCCAGAATGATCTCGGCGGCATCAAACAAGACAGATACAATCCAGTCTCCGGATTGGTGGCCAGTAGGGTCTATCAAATTGATGGGGTTATTGGCCGTGAAGGCATATCTGTTGTACCGGTCTGTAATGCCGGAGAGCATAGGATCGGCTGATATAAAACTGCCGGTGTTTGGGTCGTAGTAGCGCGCGTCAAAGTAGTACAGTCCGGATTCCTCATCCAGGGGTTTGTCCTGAAATTTATTGATCAAATCATCCGGGCCAGTGATGGCGTAGGGGGTGCCGTGTGGCTCATAGAAGAGCGCAGTCGCCAGTTGACCTGCCGTATTGGTGGTCACCGAAGTGCTGTTGAGATGATCCTGATAGAGGTATAAGGTGCCCGGTTGCGGAGTGCCATTGGCTTTACTGCCAAAGTTCCCTTGCAATGTTTCAGTCACTGTAGCAATGGTGTTGAGACCCGGGATGTATTTGGTTTGAATCACATTTCCCTGTTCATCGTTGATGACGGTGTAGTAAGGACTCACATAGCAGGTAGTGAGTTGGTTGATTAAATCAAGTTTTTGGTAGCGGATGCCTTTGTGGTTGTACGCCATGGAAGAGGACGGCACCTGGTTTTTGGAGATGTCTGTCAACTGGTCCAGTTCATTGAAAGTATAAGAAAACGAAGTGCCATTATTCACCGCGCTGGTTCTGTTGCCATTGGTATCATAGGAGGCGGTAAAGACAGTCTGCTGCTGACTGGACTGCGATACCCCGGAAATCACCTGGTTGCCGTCATATTGATAGATGATGTCATCTTTGAGGGTTAGGTTGCCATTGCCAGAAGGATCATAGGCGTAAGTTTTATCACCGTATTGCCCTGTTGCGGAGAGTAGTCTGCTGAGTGGGTCATAGCCAAACTTTTGCGTGAGGTTCATGGTGCTGAGGTCGTTGATGGCGGCAATTCTCCTGAGGTAATCCCAGCTGTAAGTCTGCTGGATCAGCGTGGTGTCTGCGTTGCTGCTGATTCCTTTTCCGTACAAGTAAAGAGACTCCGGAGAACCGTCGTCATAAAATGAGGAGATCAGGCTGGTGCCGTTGCCATACTTTACGGTTTTCGGGCTGCCAAAAACGTTGTGGCTGGTGTAGGAGGCCATTTGGATGGTGGCGCTATCGGTATACTGCACTGTTGAAAGGTAGTCTAGTCCCGAGTAAGACAGGTCTGCCCTGGTGCCATCAGGATAGATCAGTTGAGACAACTTGTCGGTTGGCGAGAATTGATATTGACTGTTAAAGGACGAGCCGCCAATGATAAAATTGATGTCTTTTGCATTACCATAAGCATCATAAGTGTATTGATAGGTGTCGCCGTCGGGCAAAGTCACGGTGGCCGTTTTGCCGAGGCCATAGGGCGCTCCTGTGGCGTCATAGGCAGAGACAATTGAGTCTGATGCAGACCATTTCATGGTAGAGATCCTGTTGAGCGGATCGTAAGCAAACAGTACTGTATCCATGTCCTGGTTGATGACATATCGTATCCGCAGTGAATCAATGTATTGATACTGCGTATCATTGAAACTGCCGTCATTGGTGCTGGTGGCTCTGTTGAGCGTACTGATTGCGATGTTGTTTTTGTTATTGGCAGGGTCGATGACCTGAATTTCACGCCCCAGCAGGTCCCGCTCGTGGGTGGTGACTCCTTTGGCCTGATCTACTACTTTGGTGATTTTTCGCTGCGACTGGAAATAGTCATAGTAGTAATGCAGGGTATCGGCCTGCGCAGTGCCAACCGCTTTGTAGGTGGTCTTCTTTTTGGATAATTTATTGTATTGTACCTCATGTACGATGCTGTCTCCATTAAGAAATGGGAAAGTCTTTCTGATGACCCTGCCAAGGTGGTCATAGCCGGTGGTGGCATATTGTTTCTTCCCGGTTTGATAAGGCAGCGACTTCGCAATGATCCGGTTTTTGTTGTCATAGTGATAATCAGTGCCGATGGTTTTATTGTCAGAGACCTTTTGCTTCCTGAAAATTCTGCCCAGCCCATCCAGTTTTGACCGGGTCGTCAGATAGTTTGTAGTTCCCCAGCTGAGCAGCTGTCGGGATTCCAGGTACATGAAATTGTGATTGTCAAAATCCCGGACAGAGGACAACAGATGTACAGGAGGGTTGTCGGGATTCAGGGGATCGGGTCCCAGCATGAGCGTGTCTCTTCCAAAATTATCCAGCTGAAATTGCCACTTTTGCTGATTAGGATTTTCATAGCCCGTAAGCGCCCCAAAGCGTGTGTCGTATTCATATCGATACGTTAATTGGTAAGTATTTCCATTGGGATCAGTCAGTAGGGGAGATGTCTTTGCGATATTGAAAGTCTGATATGTCTTGTCAAAAGTAAATTTGGTGATATCTCCTGCTTGCGAAGTGTGACTGGTGATGTTACCGTAGTCATCATAGCCAAACTGGTTATTGACGAAAGTCTGTTGGGCATCATCCCAATCCTGTTTTAAGATCAAATTGAATTGGTCGTCGTACTGATACTGCGTGAAGCTCAATGTATCCTTCCCGGAGCTATCGCTACTCTTCTGTGCACTACTGAGGTATCCGATGCGCCAGTTGACCGTATCGTTGATGAACTGATGTAGCGTGTATACGGTATTGTCTTTTGTGGTATCGCTTAGGTTTTTGATCACTGAGATGTTGTCAAATGGATCGTACTGATAATTGATGCCCAGCGTGTAAGCCCATTCACCTTTGTGGTAATAATCTGATCGGCTGGTGGCTTTTCTCAGGTGATGTACCTTGTAGCCTGCACCGGTGGTAGCGACGGAGTCTGTGTATCGAAAACGCTTCTGTACCATGATTTCATTGTGGCCCATTTTGAATACCGCTGAAGTATCTGTAGTGCCCGTACTGGGGAAATTTTGGAGATACCTGGTCTGTGAGTAGCTCTGCTGGGAACTGTCGGCCAGGATTTTCTGCTCAAAACCCAGCCAGCCCCTTCCGTTCCTGTCTATTTCGGCATTGCTGTATTGCAGACCGTAGGCGTAGTAATCGCCTACCTGACTGCTTTGGCTGTAGCTACTGACGACATAGATGGGGATGTCCACCTCCTGAACAGGGAATGCGCCATTGCTGATACCGTTGCTGTTGCCATAACCATAGATGGTAGAATTACTTCCTGCGGGAAAGCGCGCGCCATTAGAGAAGTTAAAAAAGGCAATGCCTGGTTGAGATTGGTTGCCTGCGGTGCTGGTGCTGTACAAAGTATGGTCAGTCAGCGGAGCGTAGTTGATCTGATAACTTCCTCCTACACCATTATCGGCCTCACTGATGAGATCAGGAAAAACGGTGATAGAAGGCAGCGCATTGATGGCGACAGTGCTTGCTGTGCTGATTTCCAGGGCGATTAAATCGGCTTTGGCATCGCCATTCATATCTGCAGGGATCAGGTCCAGGTTGTAGGCAGGCAGTGACGCTGGTGACAAGGTGTCTGTTGCGGTATAGCTGTTTCCCGATGAGATATAAGGCGTAATCTGCACTTTCCCATCGGTATCTGTCCATGAGACCAATAAGTCTGTAAAATGATCACCATTGACGTCAGCGGGAAGAATGGTAGCCAGCGGGTTGGCAAACCGTGTGGATATATCGAGGTCTGCCAGGCCTTCCCCGGTGCCTGTCAGCGGAATGATGGCAATGGTGTCATCTTCTATCAGGAAGGTGTGAACGAGATCTGTCAGGTTATCGCCGTTGAGATCAACAGGGAAAATATGGCTGTAGTCTGTGGGAAGATCGGTAGACAGGGTATCTGCTACTTGTAAGGTGGTGTCATTGGCTGCGATGATATAATAGACAGACAAATATTGGCCGTTGCCATTACTACCGCAGTAATAAAGATCGTTCATCGGATCTCCATTGATATTTGAGGTAAAGGTGAGTTGGTTGGGAGGTACGATCCACGGCGCATTAAGAGTGGTCGTTTTTTGGGCGAATTGGAAGGAAGTGCCATCCGACAGGCCAATGTTGTAGGTGAGGTAGGTCTCTGTATCGTCAGAGGTGAAGAATATGAGATCGCCATTTCCATCGCCATTGATATCTGCTGACTGAAAATAATAAGAACCCGCATATAAACCGGTCATGATGGTGTCGGAGGTGACCAGTGTGTCCGCAGTTGGTGAATAACTCAGGGTGAGCATGGCAATTTCAAACTCATTCTCAGAAGTTTTCACTGCAAACGGATAGACGATCTGGTCTGCGCCATCACCGTTGATGTCCGTCAGTATGGGTGGAATGCTATCCAGGCCCGGGTAGCTGAGGTCAGTAGCGTAAAATTTGGTCTTTGTAGTCAATCCCTGATGGGAGCCCAGTGTAATGGCACAGTTGAGCTGGTAATTATCGGGCCAGATATTGACCAGGTCGCTGATGCCGTCAGCATTGAGGTCGCCGATGGTGTTGAGTGAAATACCAGTAGGAATGGCTGATTGCTGATAGGTTGTCACCGAGTCAGGGTAATTTGCGGTAGGCTGTTGCCAGCGAAATCTGTTGGCAGGAAAGCAGTAGTTGTTTTTATCACATTTCGTAATTTTCTTCAGCAGGCTCTTCCCTGTAATAGCGGAGTTTTCATAGGTTATCTGGTACTGCAGCGCCAGGGTATCGCTGACTTCCGTCTGGATACTGCTGAGCAGTGAGAGGTATCGTTGCATATTGCCACTGCTGAAAGAGGTGACGGTATCTGGTCGTGTTTCATAGTTGAAATGAACATGTCTTTGAGCCACCAGGTCCTTGCCCGAAGTGTAATCGATACGGTAAGGATAGCTAACGCTGTTGGCATTGTCTATCAGGTAGGTATATTCAATGGAATTCTGATGGAGGTCGCTTTCAGAAGCCAGTAGCCATTCCCAATTGGCGCAGCCATCATTGGTGGTGACCAGGGTAGAATCATTGGTGCCATAGGTGAAAGCCATACCTTTCTTGGTAATGATCCGGAAGGAGTCTGGATCGGAAAATGAACCATAGGAAGTGATTTTAGACCAGCTCTCAATCTCGGTTCTGTACCAGCAGCTGTCTTTGTCAAATTGCTGATCGAGCATCAACCTTTGGCCGTTGATGGCGTACCTGGCGGTAGCGCCGAAGTTGACGGTTCCCCAGAAGCCATCCTGAGCAATGGTAGCAGCTACTCTTTCTATTTTATGGAGGCCTTGTAGTGTCCAGCCTTGCCCCAGGTATCCATTGGACGCATTGCTACTGTAGCTAATTGCCAGTTTGGGTGCCATGCCATTGGTGCCAGGTGGGACCTCAATGGCTACATGATAGTTCATACTGCCTCCTTTGTTGATACTGAAGTTACCGCCGAGGATTCCGGCAACAGTTTTGCCAGATGATTCATCTGAAGCGTTGAGAGTGCTATCCTGAGGCTGGGCCATCATTGTGTGGTAGGAGGCAAGCAAACAACACAGGAGGCTAATAAGGTTTGATCGGGTCATAGGGTGAGCGTATGATCGTGAAAGTGTGAATTAGAGACCAGGGGACGGTGGTGAGTCCTTGAACTGAGTCAATTCCACCAGGTCAAAAACCGGCGTAGTGAAAGTGACGGGATAATCATCATAATCTGAAACCGTTGTCGGATATGCGCATGCGGGGATGTTGTCCCCGGGAGGGTTCTGCCTTACCTTCCAAAAATACTTGACTTCAATGGCAGTTTTTAAGGTTTGGTCATTGGAAATGAGTTTTCCATCATAAATCCACCCGGCAGTGGTTTCCATGGAAACTGTATTACTTTGGCTACTGTATTGATCAGCCTCAGGGCAGAAAATAATTTCGCCAGGATCTGGTGCTACTACACATTTTTGGATGCCCGAGCTGGATGTCTCGTAAGTGGAAGCCTGTCTGAAAGGGTGGTCACCTATTTGTGTGGGAGCCTCTATTGTATAGTATATCAACCCCGGGTCTGTCAGTTGACAGAGGTAAGATGGCTCGAAGGTTTGAGTAGAAATGGTCTGGTTGGCAGCAGCGCCCGAGCCCGTACTACAAAACAACTGAAAGGAGCCTATGGAGATTTCTGTGTAGATGCTGTCGTTTGACAAGTTTTCCGCCTTAGCCGGGGTGACGACGTTTTTGATTTGATTGATGTCTTTTGTGAGATCCTTCTCTCCCGAAGCATCCATCGGTGTAAAAGTATTGACATAGGAGTATACCTGATAATAGTAACATCCCACTGTACTTTCCTTGTCTGCCTTTACCAGTCCGCCTGGCTGCATCTGAGAGTCTGTAATGGCGATAAGGTAGTAGGCAATAGAGTCATTAATACTGGTAGTATTGAGCGTGGCATAGGCAAAAAGCGTAATGTGCGTAATGAAAGTCATGGAATCCAGCCCTTTTATGCCAGAGAGGGTATCCCCTTTAGTGCCAATTTTTACCGTGTCCCAGTAGTCGATGGTTCCGATGGCATAGCTATAGCCGGTGCCGTAATTTGGAAACATAGTCTGTCCGGCACAAGGATCTAAAGATTGTACCACAGAGTTTAAGAGTTTTTGATCTGTTTTTTCTTTGACCTGGCAACTGATCAGGCATGCGCAGTAAACAGTCAATAGAAGGATACTTTGCTTCATTACAAATAGTCAGTTTGGAGTTCTTAGTAGCGTAATCCTGAGGTGCCTTTGGAGGCAACCCGGAGAAACAAAAAATGGAGCACTTGATTGGTGTGAGACTCCAAATTGCATCTAATGCAAGATAACGGTTTTGTATAATTGGAAATGTCTGTAGCAGAAGACAAATTGCTGGACATTGTCAGTCTTTAGAAGCTGCTCAGTTGCGGTGTTGGGATTTGTTTTCCTATATGCAAGTAAGTTATTTTTACCAAAAGTGATGTTTTTCTATCAGGTCATTGTCATCTACTGACTTGTTTCAAAAATCTGTAGTATCAACTCAGTCAATCGATATTTCCTTATTTGTGCGGTTTTCGGCATATTTGTCTAATTGTCTAAAATGAAATAAATAAGTCATTTAATCATTAAAAATAGTTTTTAACAAAAATTTACTTACAAAAGTGAGCTATTTTAATAAAAATATTCGATATTACAGAAAAATGCGAAGGCTAACTCAAGATGCTTTCGCTGATTATTTAGACATCAAAAAAGGTAAGCTGATTGCGTGGGAGAATAAGTCAGAGCCGAAATTTGATGAATTAGTGAGGATTTGTGACTTGTTGAAAGTCAATCTACTGGATTTTATCACTAATGAAATAACGAACGAAAATGCACATGAGTTTTTTGCTGATAAAAATTCGGCATTAGGTCAGTTTGATGAGCCGTTTGTTAATTATGGTAGACCTTCAGTAGATCTGAACGATCAAAATGAAGAGGAATTGGACGTATTTTCTTTAATAGACCGATTAATTACAACGAACGACATTGGTGCCAAGAGAGAACTTGGGGCAAATGCGAAGACGCAGGTGGGTCAAATATTATTGGATTTGGCAAATCAGAAAGATAAAAACATCAGGTTGCTCGAAACTCGTGGAGATGGTGGTAGAAGCAGGTTCGTTGTGAAGCCGCAGATTGCTCCGTCAGAGGATTTCGTTGATGATGAGGACGAGTCTGCCGAGGAAGAAGAGGATTGATGTTCGCTCACCTTTTTGGTATTCAATTAATTGATTCCTCAGGTCACAAGATTGATTAATTCGCTAGCTCCAATTGTTTTCCTATTTATTGTTTTCTAAAGATCCATCAGGTGCTATTGCTGATAGTACTTGGATGGTACGGCATGCTATTGACTTTCAAGAATAGCAGCTTGATAATAATTTCCTGCGCTTTTCAATGTGATCCCTTCAGTGGGAGCCAATCATCAATGAGCAATATTACAGACCAATCTTATTCTTCCGGACATGAAGCCGGATTGCTGGTACAGCTGATTTAAATTAATCCAGTCCTTGCATAGCTGATGTCTTCCTACTCAGAATATAATGAACCATGCGTTTTTATCGTTACTGCTTCGTAGAGGAGTTGCTGGTAGTGTATTTCCGGGTTTTAAACTGTTTAATTAAATTTTGATATTACGTCTTGGGGATTCCAGGTCGATTATCGCCTTACACTCGGTGAAGCTTTTTATTTTTGCATGGTGACCAATTATTACGAAATATTAGGAGTGAGAGACGGGGCCTCAGATGCTGAGATCAAGCGGGCCTATCGTAAGTTAGTAAAAATCTATCATCCGGATATCAATCCTACTGCAGAGGCCAACGAGATGATTGTTCAGATTACTTCGGCCTATGAAGTATTGTCAGACCCACAAACGAAGTATCAGTTTGATCAACTGTATTTTCAGGGAGTGGAGGTCACGGAAGAAGTCAAAGAAACACCGGAAGAGGCGGCCCGCAGAGCCTACCGTGAGCAGCGGGCTGCAGAAGAGCAGGAGCGATTGGCCAGGCTCTATCGAATCAAATCTCGTTTTTATCAGTTTCAGCGGAAGGCCAGCTATTTGTTTTTGCTGATTTCCCTGGTCTTTACACTGGATTACTTTTACATGCCTCAATATGAGTACTTACCTGTACAATCTGTGGTCATTGAAAAGGGTAACCGCGAAGTGTTGGTGACAATCATCCAGGGAGTTGATGGACGTTTGTATGAGGCTACCCGTGGTGTCTATGATCACTTTGATCCAGTCCATTATCAGGACCTTCGGATCTACTACTCATCAGTGTTTGATCTGGAAGCTCAAATTGGGGTCAATTACAACGGCGAATGGCTCACTTATCCGCTCTATGGAAACATCCATGAGTTCGGTAATTTCTTTGCCTATATTGTCTTGGTTATTAGCCTGGTGGTGATCAGGCAAAAGGCCTATAAAGACTGGGCGCTGACTATTGCAATCGTGCCTTTTTTCGTAACACTTTTTATGTTTTTGGTGGTATAGTCAAATGATCTTTTACTAAACCTTTTGTTTGCCAAATTTAATGCTTTTAGGTATTTGTGAATGGGTTGTTGTGTTCCCTCCAATCACTAGTGAAGATTCGATATTTCTTTAAGAATTGTAAAAAAAACAGCCTTTCTTCTAAAAAATTATCAAAAGATAATAATCTAGTGTCATTTTATTGTCGTTGAGATAGGTTTAAGCCGTTTAAAGGCCTATCTTGCTAATTCGTCTTTAGTCGGCGCTTATCGTAGATAAGTGCTGTCGTTATCGTTAAGTCAGGGCCCGGGAGCGGGCCCTGATATTTTTTGAACTTCGGTCAATTTTTTAACCTTCTCAGACCCTTTTTTTTGATTGCTAATTCTGCTATTTACTCAGGGCAGGAGAACTATGTCTTTTTGTTTCAAATAATCTATACCTTTCGCAAGGTTTTCGGCGTTTCTCAGGTGTTTTTTTGCGGCTTAAATAAGGACTATTTGAAGGAATAGTTTTGTCTTGTGACTTTGATGTTTTTGAGGCGTAAATGTGCTGGTTCAGTTTCTGTAAGATTGCCGTTTTGCCGTCGGAAAAAGAGTTTGGTAGTGGGTGGTTTCAGGTCCGGTCTGGTCCTTGTTTGCCTGCCGTTTTGATGTCCGCAGGTGAGCTGTTGAAACCTATTCTGGTTCTGGTGGCCAGTGTTTTCTGGTTGGTCTAAATTTTACGGACAAAAAAAATCCCGACTGTGACGTCGGGATTAATGAGAGGTAAAATACGACTCATGAGATATCATGAAACCAATTACCTCTTCCAGCCAGCTCTTTCGCATAGGTGCATGTATTAAAAAGTAGTACTACTAATACCGTGCCTGCTATGCGCTGGGTTAATTTTTTCTTACAGAAAGATAAGGTCAAAGTTGATCAGATACAAATTACGCTGAAAATAATTCAATTGGATAATGGAATTATGCTATTGTTTCGGTGTGACGGTACGGTTTGAGAGTGGGCAGTTATTGTGAGATGAGATTTGTCCTGAAAAGTATTTTCGCTATTGCGGAGTATTTTCACCCACGACTTAAACAATTTCCTATTGGCACTTTGGTTTGTACTTTTTGGCTAAGTACAGGAGGCTCAGATTTTGAGATTTGCCATGAATTTTAATTTATTGGCTAAAACTATAGGCATTTTAAAACTTTGGGCTACTTTTGTTATCCTTTGGGGCTATAGCTCAGCTGGCTAGAGCGCTACACTGGCAGTGTAGAGGTCGGGGGTTCGAATCCCCCTAGCTCCACCAAATGGGGGAAAGTATTATTGAAATGCTTTCCCCTTTCTTTTTTAGGGCTGAAATGTGCTGATAATGTGGGGATTACGCTGAAATAGACATTGACCCGATCGGTTCGAACTGTGTCTAAATCACGATTGTACCTTATTCCGTCGGGGAAGACCGTTGACTGGATGGTCTGTTTGCCATAAATATCTGCTTTCCTCCACATTTCCAGTAAGTTACCGCTCATGCTAACGGCGTAGTCAATGCATTTTTCAAGGTTCGAACTGCTGACTGCCGAATTTTCTA
>ERZ1740068.814-NODE-814-length-12293-cov-10.155091_pt1 | contig 12293 bp, 16 predicted proteins | sample MGYA00581735_ERZ1740068 | MGnify/ENA primary metagenome ERZ1740068 (study PRJEB43018, sample SAMN04849740) | marine metagenome | isolation source: floating plastic debris | place: Pacific Ocean | collected 2008-08-30 | study: EMG produced TPA metagenomics... | reverse complement strand
AACTCACGGAGAAGGCGGACTCTGTCCTGAGGGTTACTTCTGTCCTGAAGGTAAAGCACAAAGAATACTGAACATACTGTTGTTACTGAGATCTCAAGAATATGCTATTTTCTGCATATGTTTTCATGTCATGTAGGTATACGAGATTTATGATGTAGGTATGCCTTTTCAGTCTTATCGTTATGATCCTCAGTGCGGATTACCCTTCAAATTGGGGCAGCCTCAATGTCAATTGGATGGTATTTGAAGTTTTTAGTAAAAACTTTTGATACATTTTTTTCCTCAGGTACGGGAGACTACTCAGTACATCCATGTCCTAATGGTACATTCTCTAATGACACTGGACTGACAGCTGAGAGTGACTGCTTCGACTGTACTGCAGGCTGGGCCTGTGTGGGTCTCGCTCTCTCAGAACCTAATGTACCATGTGAGGCTGGATACTTCTGTCAGGGTAAAGCTAAAACACCAGCACCCCTGGATACTATCACAGGAGACAGATGTCCGGAAGGTCACTACTGCCCTGAGGGATCAGGTCTGTGTACTTAATACTGCTAACATAATTGATGGTCGAATCTACCTACTGATTGTTGCCATATCCTAAGAGTGAATTTTCGTTGGCGGTATATGTATTGGAAGGCTTCTCAAAATGAGAGAGGAATGTTTCACTGTCATATACGTGTACATTACTTTTGCCAGGTTTCCCTGTGCCATGTGCTGATGGTACGTTCAGTAATCAGACAGGTTTGACTGAGTGTTATGACTGCCCTGCTGGGTATTACTGTATGAATGAGGGAGATGATGATGGTGATGGTTATCCCGATGGTATTGTATCAGGTACTATCTGTCCTCGGGGTCGATACTGTCCAGGTTCTACTAACGCTACTATACCTAAGTGTCCTATCGGAACGTACAACGCACAGTACGGCATGATAAGTGAAGACGACTGCCTACCCTGCAGAGGTAAATTATTACTTTGTTAGAATTTTTTGATGATGAATATTTTGTTTCCACTATACGTACATTATTATTAATTGAATAAGTAGTAACATGATTCTTAGTGTACAGCATTCAACTTAAATTCAGGATCACTTCGTATGATCTGGCACTGGTCAGTTTGGGGGTGTTATGTTACTTGGTAACAGTGTTCTCTGATTTGTCATGTTTCAGGTGGATATTATTGTGAGAGCCCTGGTGCCTCTTCATTCGATTTCACAGTGAATAACACAGGCACTGGTAAATGCGATCCGGGATACTATTGTAAAGTGGGTAACTCTATAGCCAGGCCTACTAATGCTACTCTGATAGCTGGAGCAGTGGGAGGTGTCTGTCCAATCGGTCATTACTGTCCAGAGCAGACTGAGGTAATGTGTGAACATACGAACAAGATTGGAGCTGCTGTATCATTTTATTTTTTTGAAGCGATATTGGTGACATCAGTTGCATGCATATTTTTTGGTGAAATTCCATTCTGATTTTATCTGAATATGGAGAACCTATTTTAAATCTAATTCTTGTTTCTAACTTGCAGGATCCTATAAAATGTTCTAACGGCACATACAGAGATACTGAGGGCGCTGGGTCTGATATGGATTGTATAGACTGTGCTCTTGGACAGTATTGTCTATCAGAGGGACTGACTGAGCCCACAGGCCCGTGTCAACCTGGCTTCTACTGTCTCAGAGGCAATGTGGAGCCTACTCCTACAGGTACAATCATCGATTTGGAGTTTTATTATGGTTTTGAGGTGTGGCAGAATGTGCTATACTATGATCCTGATATAATATTATTTACCACTGCTTTAATAACTCTGCATGTCTCATCTCACCATTGGATACATAATCCACACTACAAGTGTACCGCTGTTGGCCTGTGTTAGCTTATAGATGTTTTCACTACTTTTAGGAGAGAATCCTGCAAATGGAGGACCGTGTCCGATATCACATTACTGTCCACTGAATACATCAACACCACTACCCTGTGAACCAGGCTATTATAACAACCTGACCACACAGGCCGAGTGCTTCCTCTGTCCTGCCAGCTACTTCTGTACTGGAAACATCTCTGACTTCGAGTACTTCCCTTGTGGAGAGGTAGGTACTAGGTATCCAACTCATTACATTTTCTGTGTAGTTATATATGTATACTATTTGAAATCTCATACTAAATAGATTATAATAAATCAGTCAGTTCCGTTCAATATTTTTGTGTCATGTGAGGGTGTTTCTAGTGTTTTGTGGGCAAACTAAATGATTGTACTGTACTGTATTGTACTCACACAAACACATTTCTTTTTATACAGGGATACTACTGTCCAAATGGTACGGAATACTCGACACAGTACCCATGTCCAGAGGGTACATACAGAAATGATAGTATGGGACAGAATGTAGATGATTGTTATCTGTGTCCACCAGGCCAGTACTGTGATAATGTAGCTAACACTGAGCCTGATGGACCGTGTACAGCTGGACATTTCTGTGTACTAGGATCAGCTACTGCTACTCCTCAAGACTATGATCAGTTCTTATCGGGTCAGTCACATATACCATGCCACCATGTACTACTGCTACTACTACACATGTAACCAACAATACTGTCACTGCTGCTTCTTTGATATATAGAGTTTGTTACATATATAGCAGCGCGATCCGGTGCTGGAATACTGACAGCTAACACATTAATAAAACATGAGCTATCATCTATGATGCTGTTTTTTTCTGCTGCAGGTGACTGTTTATGTCCGAGTAACCAGACAGGAGGATTATGTCAGGAGGGATACTACTGTCCTACTGGTAGCTATGAGCCACTGCCCTGCCCTGAGGGAATGTACTGTAATGAGACAGGACTGAGTTTACCTACAGGAGATTGTGATCCGGGCTATTACTGCTCCTCTGCTGCTATCAGAGCAGATCCTCAAGATATCACTACAGGAGGCCTCTGTCCTGAGGGCAGATACTGCGGTAAGTATGTGACTAAGAAATATAATAAGGGAGCTATCTGAACGTTGACAAAAAGAAGACAACTCAACTTATTAGTTGAGGCTACATTTTGTTATAAAAAACTTAATGGCATGTACATGTATAACATTCCCATACAAGTGCAGGCGCTGAAGCAGACAGTCAATCCACACTGTAGAACAGTCTAACGCTAAAGCATGATCAGTTTCATCTCTAGAATATACATTTTCAACCTCAGATAATATTGTGGGTTTTTCTATCATTATTCTGATTTTAAATTTTGGGTACATTGTGCGGTACGCTATACTTCAATGTTACTGGCATAACCCATTGCATAGTATGCTAATTTTTATTTACCAAATACCCACTGCAGGTAAATCCTTGTATTTGATTATTCTGGTGACGTGCTTGTTCTTTTTTCAGTTGCTGGTACTGGAATAAATCAACCCAAGTGCCCACTAGGAACATACAGTAACATGACAGGACTGATTGAAGAGTCTGAATGTTGGGATTGTTCTCCTGGTTACTACTGTGCTACTGAAGGACTAACCGAACCTACTGGACCTTGTGATGCAGGTAAGTCAGTGTAACGTCACCAGATTTTCTGACTCACCAATACATGCATGTTTCATCAGCAGCTTAGGACATATGGAGAAAGCTTGTGTTTTAAGCTTTTAGTAGTCCTACAACTTGTTTAACGATTACATGTACTACCTTAATTATTTTAGGATATTATTGCCCAAGAGGAATGAACATCAGTAACCCGTATGCCTGCTCAGTTGGACATCATTGTCCTGGGGGAAGTCATGAAGAAGTCAAGTGTCCTGCAGGCCAATACCAGGATGAGACAGCTCAAGCCTCCTGCAAGTTCTGTCTGGAAGGTACTTTTTCTAATTCCATCAGACATGGTTGCTGGTGAAGTAGATTCTCTGCATAATTTTGATTCTGTAGAGTAATTCACACCATGCATAGTCTGGCAATATTTTAAATTACTGTTTATGTTTAAGTAAGTTTTATACATGTTCAATGATTTCACCTTGTGAATACACTAATTACTTGATTTTAGGACATTACTGCGACTTTAATGACCAGCCGATAGAAGACTACACTTCTTATGCCTGCCCTGAGGGCTATTACTGTCCTAATGGTACTGAGTATTCCACACAGTATGGCTGTCCTCCAGGAACGTACAGCCCTGCTACTAAACTAACCAGCTCACAGGACTGTCTACCCTGTCCTACTGGAAAATACTGCTACGGCTCTAATGAAACATACACAGGTACGACCAATCTTCTGCTATCTGATTTCAATGCTTGTTAATGTAACACGCATTTGAAGATGTGGATAAAAAGCAGATCTTTAGGCCGCCATGTCTAAAAATGAAGTCAGCAAAATTCTACCTACAACCCAGAACCAGTCGAGTCAAGTAAAACAACATACGTTATACTTCTCCTCTCCCACACCTTCCTGTCCCCGCCATTCAGATCCATGATTCTCGGTGCGTAAATAAACACTCTTCATCATCTACAGGTGATTGTGATGCGGGATACTGGTGTATAAACGGCTCAGCTACTCCTACACCTAATGATGGAGTTACCGGCATTCTCTGTCCTGAAGGATACTACTGTCCTGCGGGCATTACCTCACCCACCCCGTGTCCGCTTGGCACATTCAGTAACACCTCAGGCTTGATTGAGGAGGCACAGTGTACTGCTTGTATTGGAGGTTATTACTGTGGCAGTGAGGGATTATCATCTCCTACAGATATGTGTGATGCAGGGTATGTGTTTATTATATTCCTACTGGCGTTTGTATTGTAAAAGTATGAGTTTCCGTTACCGTTAGGTTCAGAGTAACTTCTGTTGACTTGACTATATCTGCTATATATTAATGAGATAAATATTTGTAGATACTTTTGTCGAGTGAACGCGTCAGAAGCTGCACCTCCGTATACAGATGATGATAGTGGTGGACGGTGTACTGTGGGACATTACTGTCCTCAGGGTACAGCTGATCCAATACCATGTGCTGACGGTACATATATGGAGGATAGACAAGCCTCTGAGTGTCTCCAATGTCCTCCTGGTAGATACTGTATCACTGGACTCACTCCTGATCCCTGTCCAGCTGGCTTCTTCTGTTTCAACGGTCAGTCTGCATTCAACCCTTAAACTCTCTGTTTGCTTCCATAACACATTGGTGCATGTCAGAGATATCGGGCATTTAGTTCAACTTCACCTCATATATAATGCTATCATTGGTCATTTATTGTTCCTTGGCGTACAGTATTTTTGGGTTCCAGATGTAGAAAATAACAACAACCAACACAATTGTACAGTAGTTACCATTTCCAAAATAATACATGTGTTTCTGTTCTGAATAGGTACTGGACGAGTGTGGGAGTCGTGTCCGCTTGGTACATTCAGTACTAATGAAGGATTATGGGAAGCGTCACAGTGCACTCAGTGTTCACCTGGATATTACTGTAATGATCTGAACTCCACGTCCGTATCAGGACCTTGTGATGCAGGCTACTACTGTACTGAAGGTGATTATATACTTCTCAATACTACCTAAGATTTATCCAACATTCTATGTTTAGAATACTCTTAGTTGTAGCAATGGCTCACATTTTCTGTACTGTTTGTTGTGTAATATGCTCTCATAACGATATAATATAATATTGTAGGTTCTGACACACCAACACCAGAGCTGAACGGTACTGGAGTTGCCGGGCCATGTCCGGAAGGGCATTACTGCCCTCAGCAGACCTCCACACCTGATCCATGTCCACTGGGTACTTACAGTAACATCACTAAGCTAACCACAAAGTACCAGTGTCTCAACTGTACATACGGACAGTACTGCGGCTCACTGGGTCTCACTGAACCCAGTGGTCCTTGTGATGCTGGATTCTATTGTCTCATTGGAGCTGAATCACCTAACAACGCTGTAGAAGACGATACAAGTAGGTGACGCAAAATATTACTCTCATTACTACCCCTCATCATGATACAGTATAACACAAATGACTATTGAGTAAAGACATTCGTAACGAGCTTATAAATCTTTTGAAATAAATCCAGTGATGTTTGTTACATTAGATTCACTCAGTCATTGGCTGACAGTGATGTTATTCTCTTCTCGTTTGTAGGTGGTCCGTGTCCGTTAGGACATTATTGCCCTGTGGGCACATCGTGGCCTCTGGGATGTGATGCCGGTACATACGCTGCCTCTACAGGCCTCTCAGAATGTGTGGAGTGTATGGAAGGATATTATTGTCTAGAGAACTCCACTGACTATATAAATACTCCCTGTCCTACTGGCCACTACTGCCTGAATGGAACAAGCTTCCCAACAGAACACCCCTGCCCTATCGGCTACTTCAACAACCACACTGGTAAGATTGCTCAGTTGTAAAGCACATGCATGTTGTAATTGATAGGCTTGACTAAAATAAGATCATACAAGCACATGGTAATTTCTAAGCCTGATGACATTGCTGATAATTCTTTTTGTGCATGCTGTTGCTGTTGCGGTCATTCTTACTGTATGTGCCCTCATTTTACAGGTAAGCAGTCGTTAAGTGACTGTGTACCATGTACACCAGGTAGTTATTGTGAGACTACTGGTCTATCAGAGCCTACAGATTTGTGTGATGAGGGATGGTACTGTGTACGTGCCGCTGTCAGCTCACGGCCCTTTGATATCGGGAACACAAGCTATACAGAAGCTAACGTCACTGTGAACTGCTTCTGTAGTATTAATGAGACTGGAGGGATGTGTGCACCCGGTGAATATTGCCCCCGAGGTTCCAGCAGACCTCTCGACTGTGAAGCTGGTAAGAAATTAATATCTTCACCTAAACATGTTGTTGAATTATCTAGTGAGTTACCACTGTGGAGTTTAGTATTTTCAGCTGCAACTCTTTCAATCATGTTGTCCTTATTTGGTATTTGTGTTTGACGTATAAGCGTTTGTGTATCTTTTAATTTTTTTTTAAGGTTATTATTGTGAGCTGCATGGATTGCCGACATCTACCGGCCCATGTGATGCTGGATATTACTGCTCAGGTGGGGCGTCAGTATCAGCCCCCACAGATGGTATCACTGGTGATATATGTCCCACAGGCTCATACTGTCCTATAGGCACAGGCACTGCAGAGTTATGCCCACCTGGTACATTCAGTAATACAACAGGAAATGAAGCAGAGGGTGACTGTGAACAATGCACACCAGGTACAGTCCTTATGAATATAGAAAGTTGATAAATGAATAAATATATAAATAAATGAAAGTTAATATAACAAGTAAACATATCTCATATGGATAATATTTAGCACTCCTCAGTCGGTGGGCGATAATATGTAGTGCCAAGCCGCTCAGAAGTTATCTGCTCACAGATTTCATAATGTATATCATTAAATTTGTTTACATAAGAAAATGTAGCAAGGTAAATGAATTCTTATGTCCATGTTCGCAGGTACCTATTGCACCGGTTATGGACTGACGGAGCCAACTGCCAACTGTTCAGGAGGTTATTACTGCCCAGGGGGACAGAATACATCCACCCCTGTAGAGTACCAGTGTACTCCTGGACACTATTGTCCGATAGGCAGTGATGCTGAGGTATCATGCCCCTCGGGAGAGTATCAGGATGAATTTACTCAAGTAAGTTTCTTCTATTGTCTTCTCTTGAATATTGAACAAGTATACGTTTTACTCACAAGCTCAAAAAGTTTTGTTGGGTAATAAACACATACTCTTCAATTCTGACGGCTTGCTCGTTTGTGACTTGCTCATTATTGACCACTTATACTATGCATGTGCTGAAGTGGGAGTTACCCTCTATTGGAGTCAGGACAGACAATCCAATTATCAGCCCATGGCCATTTGGTACACGGATTTTATATCGGTAAGTTTTCTGAACTGGACGACACATGGATATAACACATACATACTAAGAGAAACACCTGGATTATTTTCAGGACACATGTAAGACGTGCCCGGCTGGATATTACTGTGATGGTAAACTACAGAATGATACAGTGTGCGATCACGGAGTTCAGAACCCTGTGATATGTCCTGAAGGTCATTACTGTCTGTCAGCTACTACCTCCGCTACTGACTACCCATGTCCGGCTGGTACATTCAAGTAAGTGTATGCATAATCGAGATAACCTTTATGTCCGCTTGATGTTTTAAAATTCACAGCTCCTTATTCTCATACTACAGACCTGTAGCATAAATCAGCTGGAGGTTTGAATGGAATTCTTGTCCTACCTATTAATTCTGGCCGTAATCTTATCCTGTTATCCCTTGTAGTAATTTGACTCAGCTTGAGGCGGAATCAGAATGTACAGATTGTATTGGAGGTTATTACTGTGCTACACCTGGGCTCTCAGAGCCTACCGCTCCATGTCAGGCTGGGTCATACTGTACACTGGGGGCTTCCACCGCTGCCCCTCGAGATAATACTACTGGAGATATATGTCCTACAGGCTTATACTGTCCTACAGGCAGTGAAGTAGGAATAAACTGCCCTGCTGGAACATACAACCCAGCTGAGGGTAAGAAAACTAAAGATTCACGTACATACATACATTGATGGATATGTGTAAATGTGCCTGCTGCTTACATGGGTATGTGTAAGTTCCAAGTTTAAGCAAACAAAATTTATGAGTTGAGAGGTACTTGTATTTACCATATATGTTGTTGAGAACATGATTTCTCATTACAGGTATCACTGCAGAGTCTGAATGTACGCCATGTGATCCAGGAATGTACTGTCCTAGTCCTGGAGCTATAGCCCCCGCAGGTAACTGTTCAGATGGTTACTTCTGTGCAGGTAATGCCACCACTGCTCAGCCTACAGATGGTACCACAGGAGATGAGTGTCCACTGGGACATTACTGTCCGGCTGGATCAGGACAGCCACTGCCTTGTGAGGACGGTACATACGCCGGAGTCACAACCATGTCTGTATGTGATGAGTGTACACCAGGATACTACTGTGTGCCTGGGGAGTCTGACGTCACCCCGGCTGCCTGCCCTGCAGGGTATTACTGCCCTGCTGGTACTGGTTATATCTGGACTCCCTGCCCTCTGGGTACATTCAGTACAGCTACTGGACTTAGTAACATCACACAATGTACACCATGTACAGGTAAACTTACTACTTACTTTATGTATATTCAGTTCTCCATTTCTTTACTAAAAGTAAAGATTATTTATTTTAAATTTTTGGTTTTACTGAATATAGAGTTTGGTTACTAACAAATATTAATTGCAGATGAAATATGAGGGCACAGTTTCAAGAGAAGTTTCAAATCAGTGAGTATATCACTGTTTCTAAATTACAGGTGGGTCATACTGTGACTCTTACAATGCTACAATGGTTGCCGGTAATTGTTCTGCTGGATATTACTGTACATCGGGTGCTGAGTCCACCACCCCATCCAGTGAAGAGTTTGCAGGGCCATGTCCTGCAGGCTATTATTGTCCAGAGGCTACAGTTAACCCCATACCATGTGAGCCAGGCACATACTATAACGAGACGCTGAACACAGATCCTAATTGTCTACCCTGCCCTGCCGGCTGGTACTGTGACCTCCTAGGTACGTAGAAGTATCCAATACTGAACACTGTCCCTGGCTCTATATGTCTATGTAAAATACGTCTGATACATGTGATAATCATCAAAATTTACACACATTTTGTGTTAGCTACACTCGCTGATAAGGTATTATGTGGAATGTGTTGTAGGACTGGCTAACCCGGTGGGAGAATGTGATGTAGGATTTTACTGTAAGGAAGGTAGTAACAGCTCGTCACCACTGACTGATAGTGATATCGGAGGTCCGTGTCCTACAGGCACATATTGTGTGAGCGGCTCTACCTCTGCTGTACCATGTGCTGCTGGTACATATAACCCCACACCAGAACAGGGCAGCTGTCTCGACTGTACTCAGGGTTATTACTGTGACCTAGGCAGCTCTAACCAGACCATCTGTCCTACAGGTATGTCACTGTGTGTGTGTGTGTGTGTCAACTAAACAGTGCTGTAATCTGCTGTGCCTTGTGCTGCTATCTGAAACGCCTGTTAGATATACAGAACACCGCGTGAGTTTTATAACGTTGTTTTGTCTGTGATTCCGGTTGTGTAATTCATCTGAGAGCATTATACTGGTTTTTTCAGGCTACTACTGTTTGAACAACACACAGTTTGAGACACAGTACCCATGTCCTAATGGTACATATAACAACCAGACAGGAGCCACATCACCAGACTTCTGTCAGCTTTGTACAGCCGGACATTACTGTCCCTCTGCCGGTCTATCTGAACCGGCCGGTCTGTGTGATCCGGGCTGGTACTGTGTACTCGGCTCATGGGATGCTCAGCCCGTCTACCTCGGCAATGATTCAGGTATGACTTATCACTTACATGTATATATCATGTTACCATCTGTTCACATTACTCATCTGAAGTAATATTTTTTCAATGTCTTACATATTACAAAAAAGATTTTTGTGTGGTAACAACTCCTTATATTTCAGTTACAGACTGTGCATGTCCTGCTGACAGAACAGGAGGTAAATGTCGGGCAGGTACCTACTGCCCGCAGGGTGCTGATGCTCCGATACAATGTGACCCAGGCTATTACTGTGAGAATGATGGTTTAGATACAGTGAGTGGCCCATGCTCTGCAGGACATTACTGTATTATATCGGCTATACTGAGAGCACCTATCAATGAGACTTATGGAGACATCTGCCCTCTGGGACATTACTGTCCTGAAGCTACTGATGACCCTATAGAGTGTCAGCCTGGAGAATATAACAACAGAACAGGAAGTGAGAGTGATGCTGATTGTCTCCCCTGTATACCTGGCTGGTATTGTCCAGGTATGTATAATGTGCTCTACCATTATACGAATATACTATTATCGCATCCGCTGTTTATACCATACTCTACAGTAGTTCTATCTGTAAACTGTATGATTCACACTTTGCTTATCGGTGGCTCCAGTAATTGCCACATATATAACCTCATTCATTATGGAAATGTCCTAGGTTGTGATAGTCCAACTTATAATTATTCAAGGAATGAGGTATTTGGAGAGTTGTGCACCTAATGAAATTGAGAGCATAATTCCCGAATATGCACTTCACTTACTGTGCATAATGAAATTTGTGTATCTCATCACTTGACTGATCTACTGATATGTATAAATGCCACAACTTCTAAGGAAAGTGCCTTAGCGAAACAGCCAGGCTCCTGGATATTTGACATCCTTTGCTGGTATGCATTGGCTCCGTCATAAAGTTTCACATCCAACTCAGTGTGCATAGAATAAAGAAATTACCGTGTCGGAGTAAGCTCATAATTTGTTTCCACCATGAACCTACCTAAATATACTTATGTGAAAAGTAAACATTGGGAAGCATTTCATAGTAATTCCCTTTGTCATTGATTGTTTACAGGACCAGCAAACATTGAACCGTATGCTATGTGTGACGAAGGATGGTATTGTCCAGGTAATAACACTTTGGCTCAGCCACCAGGTAATAAATGTTTGGCCGGACATCAGTGTCCACAAGGAAGCTATCAACAAGAGCCGTGCGCCTCAGGATTCTACCAACCTCTGTCAGAACAAGGAGAATGTATACAGTGCCCTGCAGGTGAGATTCATACGTCGATTAGTGCTACCCTGTGCTAGATCTTGCAGGGGGTGTTTCATCACTGCTTATTATGTTTTTTTCACATTATGAGTTTGTTTTGTTTTGCAATAGGGAAGAGGAACATAAATGGAAATGAATAAAGCTATTGAATTCATTATGTATCTTGTAATATTTTAGGTTATTACTGTGACCGCTGGGAGGCTACAGATGAGGAGCAGAGTGGAGCTAACTCCACATCACATGGTGTCGTGACTCCTAAGATATGTCCAATAGGCTTCTACTGTCCTAATGGTACAGAGACTGCGTCACAGTATCCATGTAACGATGGAACATACAGTAACTCCACCGGACTAGAGTCATTTGAACAATGTCTACCCTGTACTGAGGGATACTACTGCTCTGCAGAGAACAAAACTGCTCCAACTGGTATGAATAAAACCTCTCTCAAAGTTCAATAAGTGTTTCATGTGATTGTGTATAAAACGAAAAGAATGTGAAATCTATAGCATTTACTCACTTCTCTCTTTCCTTCAGGCTTATGTAACCCGGGATACTACTGCATAACGCGAGCTACGACCCCATCACCTAACATCACAGATTTGAGAGGAGGACCATGTCCTCAGGGTTATTACTGCGAGGAGGGGAGTGACACATA
>ERZ1740068.813-NODE-813-length-12324-cov-8.846687_pt1 | contig 12324 bp, 11 predicted proteins | sample MGYA00581735_ERZ1740068 | MGnify/ENA primary metagenome ERZ1740068 (study PRJEB43018, sample SAMN04849740) | marine metagenome | isolation source: floating plastic debris | place: Pacific Ocean | collected 2008-08-30 | study: EMG produced TPA metagenomics assembly... | reverse complement strand
GAGAACTACACGGAAGAGGATCAGGCGGTTTGGAAGATTCTCTATGACAGACAGATTAAAAATCTTCCCAGTGCAGCCACCATTGCCTATCTGGACGGGTTGGAGATTACAGAGTTCATTCCTGAGCACATTCCCTATTTCAGCAGGACCAACGAAATACTCAAAAAAACCACAGGATGGGAACTGGCGGTAGTGCCTGGCATTGTGCCCGACTATACCTTCTTTGAGTTGATGTCCAACAAGCGATTCCCGGCTACTACCTGGCTGAGAAAAATGGAGGAACTCGACTACCTGGAAGAGCCAGACATGTTCCATGATGTTTTTGCCCACGTGCCATTACTCACCAACGAAGCTTTTGTAGGTTTTCTTCAGGAGCTGAGTAAGATAGGTCTCAACTACTGCGGAGATGATTATGCCATTGAGATTCTTTCCCGAATCTATTGGTTTACAGTAGAGTTTGGATTGATCCGGGAAAAAGGGCAGCTCAGAATCTACGGGGCAGGTATCCTTTCTTCTGCCGGCGAGACCTTGTACAGTCTCAGTGACGAGCCCCAGCATCACGAGTTTGATGTGCAACATATGGCCGATACGCCATATCGCAAAGATGTGTTTCAGACAGAGTATTTCATCACCGAATCTTACGAGCAACTCTATCGGTCTATTCCTGAAGTCAAAGAAGTTTTGGCAGAAATGGTTGCCAAAAATCGGGAATCTGCTGATGCAGTAGTGTAGTTTTGCATTCCTAAAGAATTGTCAGACAATTGAAAGTAGCGATAATCAAGTACAACGCCGGCAATGTGCAAAGTCTCACTTTTGCCCTCAACAGGCTTGGCGTAGACCCCATTCTCACGGATGATCCGGCACAATTACAAAGTGCCGACAAGGTGATTTTTCCAGGAGTAGGGGAGGCGAGTACCGCCATGAATTACCTTAGGGAAAACCAGCTGGACCAGGTCATCAAAGAGATCAGGCAGCCATTTTTAGGCGTTTGTTTGGGTTTGCAGCTGATGTGCCGACATACCGAGGAAAATGATACAGATTGTATCGGAGTCTTTGATCTGGCGGTCAAAAAATTTGATGCGACAGAAAAAGTACCGCACATGGGCTGGAATACCATCCACCATCTGAAGGGTCCACTCTTTCAGGGGGTAGATGAAGGCGCCTATCTCTACTTTGTGCATAGCTTCTATGCGGTGGAAGACAGTGCCACCATTGCCAATTGTGGTTATGCTAATCCATTTAGCGCAGCGTTACAAAAAAACAATTTCTACGCCGTTCAGGCACACCCAGAAAAGAGCAGCGCTGCCGGTCAGAAAATACTTGAGAACTTCCTAGCCCTGTAAAAAACATGCATATTATCCCGGCAATCGATCTCATAGATGGCAAATGCGTCAGATTGACAAAAGGAGATTACGATCAGAAAAAAGTTTATAACGAAGACCCTCTGGAGGTCGCCAGGTCATTTGAAGATGCTGGTGTTACTCGTCTGCATTTGGTTGATTTGGATGGCGCCAAAGCAAAACGCATTGTCAATGCCGATGTTTTGGAGAAAATCGCCACTCACACCCGTTTACAAATTGATTTTGGGGGTGGAGTGCAATCCGATGAGACCATCAAAATCGCTTTTGAAAGCGGAGCCCATCAGGTGACTGGAGGCAGTGTGGCTGTTAAGAAGCCAGCGCTTTTCAGGAGCTGGCTGAGTGAGTATGGTAGTGAAAAAATCATCCTGGGTGCCGATGCGCTCGATAACAAAATAGCGACTTCGGGCTGGCAGGAGATCAACGAGATTGACCTCACCACTTTTGTGGCCGATTACCAAAAAGAGGGCGTAAAATATGTCATCTGTACGGATATTTCCAAGGATGGTGTGCTGGCCGGGCCTGCTACTGACCTCTATCAGCAGATGCTGAAAGACTTGCCGGGTATCAGTCTCATTGCCAGTGGAGGCGTGACTACCGTGGAAGACCTGCGTGCTTTGAAGGCGTTGGGTGTAGAAGGGGCGATTGTGGGAAAAGCATTGTATGAAAATAGAATTACAATGGAGTCATTGAAAGAATTTCTTTGAATATGTTGACGAAAAGAATCATCCCATGCCTGGATATCAAAGATGGGCGTACCGTGAAAGGTGTTAACTTTGTTGACCTCAAAGACGCCGGTGACCCGGTGGAACTCGCTTCGCTATATGCCGCAAGCTTTGCTGATGAACTGGTTTTTCTGGACATCACAGCTACGGTGGAGAAACGAAAAACGCTGATTGAGTTGGTGCGTCGTGTAGCGGCTGCTATTAACATACCGTTTACGGTAGGTGGTGGCATCAGTTCTGTGGAAGATGTGTCTGCCTTGTTGGGTGCGGGAGCGGATAAGATTTCTGTCAATTCCTCTGCAGTCAAAAGGCCGGAGTTGGTCAATGAGTTGGCGCTGGAATTTGGAAGTCAGTGCGTGGTGGTGGCCATTGATACGAGGTTTGTGGACGGCGAACACTATGTACATACCCATGGTGGCCGTAAAAAGACAGCGATCAAAACCCTGGAGTGGGTCAAAGAAGTAGAAACACGTGGTGCAGGAGAGATCTTGCTCACATCAATGGATCACGACGGCACAAAAGCTGGTTTTGCCGATGAACTGACCAGGCAGGTCAATGACATCGTCAATATACCGGTGATCGCCTCGGGAGGAGGAGGTAATACCAGCCACTTTATTTCAGTTTTTGAAGAAGGAAAAGCGGATGCTGCCCTGGCGGCCAGTATTTTCCATTATAAAGAAGTAGACATCGTTGACCTGAAAGAAGCATTGCAATCTGAAGGAATCAATATGCGATTACAATGACCCTATAAGAATAAGTCATGAAGATAGATTTTGAAAAAGGAAGTGGATTAGTGCCTGCCATTGTTCAGGACGTGGCCAACGGCAATGTTTTGATGCTGGGCTATATGAATGAAGAAGCAGTAGACAAGACCAGAGAATCCGGAAAAGTAACCTTTTTTAGCCGCAGCAAAGGCAGGCTGTGGACCAAAGGAGAGACCTCTGGTAACTTCCTGAATTTTGAAAGTATGACCGTGGACTGCGATTTTGATACTTTGCTGATCAAAGCGTCTCCGCAGGGACCTGTTTGCCATACGGGCGATGACACTTGTTTTGGTGATGTGGAGAAAGGAAGTTTTGATTTCCTTCATCAGCTTGAAGGCATTATTACCAATAGAAAAGAGAATCAATCTGATAAATCTTACACTTCATCGCTATTCCGCAAAGGGATCAATAAAGTAGCGCAGAAGGTGGGAGAAGAGGCTGTAGAGCTGGTGATAGAAGCCAAGGATGATAACGATGAGCTTTTTGTCAATGAAGCGGCAGACCTGCTATTTCATTACCTCATTTTATTACAGGCCAAAGGCTTTCAACTTAAGGATATTCTGTCGGTTCTGCAAGATCGGCACAAGTAATAAATATACGGTCTGCATATCGGGTCCCTTATGTGCTAAAGCCAATAAAATTGCTTAATTTGGCTAATAATAAGATCAAAAGGGACATCGATGGATAAATACGACCTATGCGTCATTGGGGCCGGACCTTCCGGCTACGCCGCTGCCATGCGTGCAATTGACTTCAAAAAAAAGGTTTTACTGGTTGAAAAAAAGCAGTTGGGTGGTGCTGGTATTCATCACGGCGCCTTGTCCAGCAAGACCTGGTGGGAACTGTCACGTGATGCCAAATCCATGAGGCGCAATGGACAAACCCTCGATACCAACTCCAACTTAAAGTTCAATTTCCTGCACATTAAATCAGAGGTGCGCAAAGCAGTCAACGAACGCATGACCATGCTGGAGCACCACATGCACAATGTGAACCTGACCCTTGGTGAAGACTTTCTTACCTATAAAAGCGGTGTAGCGAAGGTTGTTTCGCAGAACCAGGTTCAAATCACTACGGTAGACGGTGAGGAGACGGTAGAAGCCGATCATGTGATCCTGGCCACCGGAAGCCGCCCCAGGGTATTACCCAATATTCCCATTGATGAGAAGGTGATTTTGACGAGTGACGGGATTGACAAGCTGGAAGAATTTCCCAAGAGTATCGTGATACTGGGCGCAGGAGTGATTGGGTGCGAGTTTGCGACCATCTTTTCCAATTTTGGTCATACCAAAGTATACCTCATTGATAAAGGAGACCGTATTTTACCTTTTGAAGACGAAGACATCGTCCGGGTGGTAGAAAAGAATTTTGAAGAGAAAAATGTAGTCATTCACCGCAATTCCAAGCTGCTCAATATGCGGGTTGAAGACAACCAGGTGGTGTACACGCTGGAATATACAGATGGCTATCAGGAGGTTTTCAGGGTAGAAAAGGCCCTGGTATCAGTGGGGCGAGTGCCTAACTATGAAAACCTGTTTGATGAGGACCTCGGCATCGAGATCAACAAACGGGGTATTGTGGACGAGCATACGCAGACCTCGGTGTCCAATATCTATGCCGTTGGTGATGTTACAGCTGATATTTCCCTGGTAAATGTAGGTGAGTTGGAAGGACGCTATGCAGTAGAACAAATGTTTGGAGGCTCATCGTCTAAATCGCCTTTGGTCTATGATAACATCTCGGCCATTATGTTTTTCTCTCCTGAGGTAGCAGGAGTTGGTCTGAATGAAACGGCCGCCCAGCAAAAAAACATCAATTATAAAGTAGCCAGTCTGGACTATTCGTGCATTTCCCGCGCGGTAGCTATGCGTAATACACAAGGCTTTATAAAGATCTTGGTGACTGATGATGAAGAAATGAAAATCCTTGGGATGCGTGTCATCGGCGAGCATGCATCCAGTGCGATAGAGGCAGTCGCATTACTAATTTCGATGGATAAGGGCATCCGTGAACTGGCGGAATTGATCCACCCACATCCATCGATCATAGAAGGGATACAAGAGTGTGTGCGAATGTTACTCAATAACTCAGTCTTTAAAGCAGGAGTGCTACGCGACAGGATGCATTGCAAAGCCTATCGGGATGGCCAGTATGTGAGTCTTGAGAGTGGGAGTGAGTCTTGAGAGTGAGAGTGAGTCTTGAAGGTCTTTTATCTTTGTTCTTTACTCTTTTGTCTGAATATCTAGCGTCAGGATTTTAAAAAGGAAAACCCCAACATTTTACTGTCAGGGCTTAACCAGCTTTGGAACACAATCTACTTTGCTAGGCAACAGCTTTCGCTTGTTACCTTCACTATTCATACAAAGATGTATCATTGCTATCTCCCGTCACTGTCATAGTACTTTCCAGTCCTGACAAATGCGCTTCTGTGGGCCGAAATAGGAGTGTTTATAGAATTCTTATGAATCTACCTTCGCGGCTGCTTCGGCAGACGAGAAGATCTGGTTTCATTCCCCGACCCTCTGGGTCGGAAACGATATCGTTTGCTGTGCAAGCACCGTTTGATACCTCGGGTTTCTAACCCAGGGTTGTTCATTATTTCCATCATTGGTTCACACAAATCTATCTGGTACATGCGGCCAGTTTAAGACTGTAATGAGTAAGTTATTGTATGTCTCCACCTTGTACCGAGCTACTTCAAATACATTGCTGATATTAGTAGATAACTTTTTTCTCTCAGGCGAACTATATCTATAAGCCTTGTAGGATGGCAATGATCTTGCAATTTACGATCAACGAATCTGTGTTTTTGATGCCCAATATATTGGAGGTTTTGGCGATTGTCAGGGGCGTGTTTTGGGTGGATCCAATACTATTATTTTCCATTTGTTCGGCTAAGTAAAGCGGAATATTATTTGGTAAATTAAAGCTTATAGCCGAATGTTTTCATTTCATTGAGGCATATTTTTTATAAAATTAAATAACTGATTTTCAGGTATTTAAAATTAATTGTTTAACTTTTAAGGTGTGATATTAAACAAAAGTAAACCACTGCTGTTCAGTATTAAACAAAAAAAAATTCCTTAACATGATCTTATTAGACGTTTTAACAATTCCGAAAGATGATCCAATTGCGTTCACTTTCTTTACTGGCTACATGGCCATGTTAGCGGCTTCCATCTTTTTCTTCTTTGAGAGAGGACGAGTCGCAGGTAAGTGGAAACTGTCTCTCCTGGTATCTGCCCTAATTACTTTTATTGCGGCAGTTCATTACTATTACATGAGAGACTACTACCTGGCAACAGGAGAGAACCCAACAGCTTTGCGTTACATTGACTGGACACTCACAGTGCCATTAATGTGTGTGGAATTTTACCTCTTAACAAAAGCTGCAGGTGCTCAGGTTGGCCTAATGTGGAGACTAATTGCCGCTTCTGTACTCATGTTGGTAGCAGGTTATATCGGTGAGGCATTCAACCCTCCAGGTGGAGACACTGGTCACTCTGTCATGTGGGGTGTCATCTCTACAGTTGGGTATGTTTACGTATTGTACACCGCATGGTTTGGTGAAGTAGCCAAACTCGCAGAAGCAAGCAACAGTGAAGTAGTGAAAACCGGTGTTAGAACCCTCGCATGGTTTGTCCTCGTAGGTTGGGCAATCTATCCAATTGGTTACATGTGTATGCCAGGTGGTTGGCTAAACTCAGCACTCGGTTGGAGTTCTGCAAATGTGGATTTATTCTACAACATCGCAGATGCGATCAATAAAATCGGATTTGGTTTGGTGGTATACAATATTGCTATTACTTCTACCAACCAGGCAGAAACTGCATAAGACAGCATATATATTCCGTGCCTCCCAAACAGGCACGGAATAACCTATTTTTTTACAGATGACCAAAGCGATTTTTGTTTTTATATGTAGTTGTTTATTGCTCACGCCAATAATTTACAATGCGGGAGAGGTGTCCTCATCGTTTCAGATGATTTGTTGCCTGCCCTTTTTGTTGTTTCTGGGGATTCCCCACGGCGCGATAGACAATGTGCTCTACATGCGAAACAATAAAGTGAGCAATACAAAGTTCATCGCGGTTTATCTTGTTTTTGTGGGCGTAAATGTGGTATTGTGGATTTTAATCCCAGGCATTGCCTATCTACTTTTCTTGTTACTATCAGCTTATCATTTTGGGCAGTCTCAGTACACGCATTATTTTGCCAGGCAGCAGCTGCCACATCAGGTATTTTTTCTTTTTTGGGGAGTATCAGTCCTTTCCGGGATGATCTACTTAAACATTGAAGAGATTTATCAAATCATGAATAGTTATGAAGATTTTGCGGTCTTCAGCTCACTGCACCAGCAAGACGTTATGTACTGGCTGTTCATTGTTTCTACAGGCCTTACGGTGTTGTCAATGTTTATTTTTCACATTCGTAAAGACTTGACATTAGAAGCAGTATTCATGGAAATCCTGATACTGGGACTGATTTTGCTGTGTTTTTTCCTCATGCCGCTCATGATTGGTTTTACCCTGTATTTTGTGATCCTTCATTCGTTTAAAGTGCTTCGGGAAGAATACAATTACCTCAACTCAGAGAATATTGTAACCTCGGTGAAAGGATTTGTGAAGCTGGTAGCGCCTTTCACCTTGCTGTCCATCATTGGCATTGCCATGCTCTTTGGTCTCATTTACCTGGAGATATGGTCATTGTCCTATGGATACATGTTGTTGATCGTGATTTCTTCAATTACGCTGCCCCATGTATATGTCATGAATGGATTCTATAATTTTCTTTTTAGTAAAGGATTCTTCAAGATGTCCAGTAGGGGGCAGTAAATAGCTGTGGTTTCATTTTCCGATGCTGGTGTTTTCACCTGCATCTTCACAATCGTTCAGTATCAGTAAAATGTCTGTAAAAGTTTGTCGTAAACTTATGAATGCTATACAGCAATGATGATGGGCATAATGGAATGTGTAGCGGGTAATTCCGAGATCACTTTCCGCTGTAAAAAAAGAAAACCCTGAGTCTCGTCAGGGCTTCAACCAGCTATGGAACACAATCTACTTTGTAATAACAAATAGAATAATCTATTTACCTTTAATTATGATGTAAAGATGCACCGATCCATTTATTCATCACTGCCACAGTACTTGCCAATACTGCCAATGTCCATTTAATATCGGTTTTTTCGTCTTTCAAGAGGGTTTTTCAGAGAAAAATGAATCAAAAAGTCTTTCTGCGGGGCATGAAACCTTAAAGGAACTTTCTTAAAATGGCAGGTGGGATACTAATTCACCTTATTGACCTTCATTCTTTTGTATACATATATCTTGTTCGGTGTGAGTGTGAGCCGTTCCCGGCTGCGGGTGCGATGCGAAGATTGCTCATAAATTTTAACTTAATTCAGAGGCAGAGGTGCGGCAGGGCTGCTGTTACGCGATTGCAAACGAAAAAACAGCTCAGAAAAAAAAACTGAACTGCTTTTTGCTAACCTAAACCTAAATTTTATTTTCTATATCTCTTTCAACTCAGATTCCCAACTTTCGTCTTTACGGGCTGAGTTAAGCTCATGGATGATCTTATTGGCAAGCGCCTGATTGGATTGATCAAATTTAAAGAGCAGCGTAAAACCTTCCTTATTTTTACTTTTTGCGCGCAGTTCTTTGTAGTGGGTTCCAGAACCCCACTGATATTCTTTCAAATCAGGATTGTACCAGATTAATTTCTTCATAGCTTGTTTATGGTTTCAAAGTAAATCAAACAAATACTTTCAATACTGACATAATACTTGACATTCCTGTCAAATCTCGGAAATGACTAAATTTATAACTGGCAGAACGATCAAAATATTGCTACTGTTATCCGTAGAGCTAATTCTAATCTGCACATAAGTGAAGTGTATAGTGAAGATAAATAAATTTATTTGCGTGCTCCAATAATTCGGGATTAATCCCTTGAAAAATCTTTTTTTTAATAAAAATTCATGATTTTGTCTAAAGTTTTCCGCTCAAGCATCGGGACATAAGCATCTCCTTCAGGATAGCCGACAGGTAGCAATAAAAATGGCCGCTCATTGCCGGGACGGTCCAGGATCTTGCTGAGGAAATTCATGGGGCTGGGAGTATGCGGGACAGTCACCAGGCCCGCGTTGTGAATCGCTGCAAGCATAAACCCACAAGCAATCCCTACAGACTCATTGACATAGTAGTTATTGGCTTTTTCCCCTTCTGCTAACTCGTAGACCTTCTTGAAGACAATGATCAGGTAGGGCGCGCGGTCCAGAAAGGGTTTGTTCCAGTCTGTGGCGAGTGGTTTGAGGTCGCCCTTCCATCGCTCACTCATGCGTTTGGTATAGCTCTCGTATTCCTCCTTTTCGGCAGCTTCCCTGATCTGATGTTTGATTGTCGGGTCATGGACCACGCAAAACGTCCAGGGCTGTTTGTGTGCACCAGAAGGGGCCGTTCCCGCAGCCAGCACAATGTTTTCTATCACCTTACGATGTACCGGGCGATCAGAGATATCCCGCACGGTTCTGCGTTCGTCCATCCAATGATAAAAATCGATGGTACGGTTGAGCATCTCTGTGGCCGGATAAGTAGCCTTGGTATATTTTACATGCTGAAAGCCGTCAATGGATTTCTCTTTCATTCGGGCAACTATTTGTAAATAAAAAACAGTAAAAGTATTTCAAAATTTAGAAATGCTGGCAGATCATTTGGCAGAATGTCGCCTGAAAGGCTTGCCTGGATCAAACTAAATGAATAAGGGAGTCGTTGTATAAGAGTGTTTGTGTTAAACAAAGATTTGAAATTTGAAGCAGTACCACCCAGTCATTCCGATTCATCTGGCATAATCCTTGTTTCATCTAATAGATTCCAATACTAATCTAAATAAGCAAGTTGCACAACGTCTAAATAAATATCTTTGACTAATTATAAAATCCATATGCGCGGAATCATCAATAGATTGCTTAGTTTCTTCAAGAAAACAAAAGAATTTCCAAAGCCTTATTTGGGTATGTCATGGGAGGAATTCAATGTAGAAAGAAAAGAAGTGAATAAGTTGATCAAAGTGATCAATGATCATAAAATCATCAGCCGGCATGCACTGGTTAAACACCCAAATCCTTTTTTCAAAATCCTGGATCTCAACAAGAAGATAGACAATATCATCAATCAGATGGATGAGTCTTCAGTTGCGGTGGCGCCATTGAGGAAAATGAGGGCTTCCTGCCAGCGGTTTCTGCGTGATTTCTCATCAATGGATATTACACCTTCTCAATACCATGAGATGTACCGCAATTTCTCCAATACGCTCAAAATTCAATGCGCAGTGCTGATCAACGAGTTTTGGATTGTACTAGACGAAAACCTCGAAGAGCTGGAAATCAATACAACGCTCGTTTAAGAAGAAAGCCATCCCTACCTCCGGAAGGGAAAAACCAACCATTCAATTACGTTTCGCAGGCGCTGTCAGTCCTGTCAATACCAATCTTACCTATTATTTCGCGCTTACCTATGCACCTTGATCGCTCAAGGACCTTATCATGTTATGCAGGATTCATACATTTTCAGGAAAGTACCTTGTAGCAATCAGGCTGAAATTCAATGATCTACTTCCCAATCAATGATGGAGAATTGTGCGACTTTCGCACGTAAATAATAAATTTGCGCCCATACTAATCAATACATTAAACTTATGATCATAAACAGATTACCCATGCTGTTGCTGGTGTTGATACTGGCAGCATGTGGCGGTACTACAACTAATCAGGAAGAGGTAGAAGTGCCTGAGGTGTCTCTCCAGACCATAGAGACCAACATCCGTACTTTGTCATCAGATGACTTTCTGGGTAGAAAACCATTCACCGAAGGAGAGGAGAAGACTGTGAGTTTCCTGGTAGATCAGCTGAAAGGATATGGACTGGAGCCGGGCAACGGCGATAGTTATGAGCAGCAGGTCAACCTGGTAGAGCTCAACGCAAGTCCTTCCAAAGAAATGACATTCAATACGGCATCCGGTAATATTACGCTGGCGAGTGGGACAGATTTCGTGGCTTATACTGAGCAGGTGACTGAAGCTGTAGCCCTTCAAAACTCCGGGGTGGTATTTGCCGGCTTTGGGGTAGTGGCGCCGGAGTACAACTGGAATGACTATGAAGGCCTCGATGTAAAAGGTAAAACAGTCATTGTCCTGGTCAATGATCCAGGCTTTGGGGCAGAAGATGACAGCTTCTTCAAAGGAGATGTCATGACCTACTACGGACGCTGGACCTACAAGTATGAAGAAGCCATGCGACAGGGTGCAGCTGGGGTATTGATTGTACATGAAACGGTACCGGCAGGCTATGGCTGGGCGGTAGTGAAGAATTCCTGGAGTGGCGCCAGGCTATACCTGGATAATGCAGGAGCGGGCCAGGAACTACCAAAAATCCAGGGGTGGATCAGTCGTGATGCAGCCATTAAGCTCTTCAAGGCGTCAGGCGTAGACATGTCCAACTTTCAGGAAAAAGCTCGTGCCAAAGAATTCAAAGCCGTAGACCTTCAAATGACTGCTTCTGTCAATCTCACCAACGAGATCAAAAAGGATGTCTCTAAAAACGTCATTGCCCGCATTACCGGTAGCAAGCGACCAGAAGAATATGTGATTTACTCAGCGCACTGGGACCACCTGGGCGTAGGCATCCCCGTAGATGGTGACAGTATTTACAATGGTGCGCATGACAATGCATCCGGTAGTGCTGCCTTGCTGGCCATTGCCGAAGCGTTCAGCAAAGCAACTGTAGAGCCCGAACGTACAGTGGTGTTTTTGTTCGTCACAGCCGAGGAGCAAGGGCTGTTGGGTTCTGCCTTTTACGCGGCCAATCCCATTTACCCTCCGCAGGAAACCATAGCCAATATCAACATGGATGGTTTGAGTTATCATGGCAAGATGAAAGACCTCACAGTAGTAGGATATGGTCAGTCGGAGCTGGATGACCTGGCAGAGCAGATCGCCAAACAACAAGGCCGCTACATCATGCCAGACCCCAATCCTGGAAAAGGCTATTTCTTCCGTTCAGACCACTTCAGCTTTGCCAAAGTGGGTATCCCGGCTATTTTCGCATCCGGTTCTTATGAATCAATGGATAAAGGAGTAGACTACATCGCACAGAAAACAGCAGAATTTCTCACCACTGCTTACCACAAGCCTGCCGATGAGATCGCAGACGACTGGAGCTTCGAAGGTATGCAGCAGGATGGCCAGTTGTTTCTGGAGATGGGTATGGAACTGTCAAAATCCACCAGTTCTGTCCAATGGAAAGAAGGATCTGAGTTCAAGTCTATCAGAGAGAAGAGTTTGCGGCGGTAGCCAAAAGGTCGTGGGGGGGGGGGGGGAGGGGAAAAAATAAAATAAAAAAAAAAAAAGAGAAGAAAAGGGGGGGGGAGGAAAAAGATGGTTTAAAAAAAAAGAAAGAGGAGGAGAGATGGAAAAAAA
>ERZ1740068.812-NODE-812-length-12326-cov-10.626192_pt1 | contig 12326 bp, 6 predicted proteins | sample MGYA00581735_ERZ1740068 | MGnify/ENA primary metagenome ERZ1740068 (study PRJEB43018, sample SAMN04849740) | marine metagenome | isolation source: floating plastic debris | place: Pacific Ocean | collected 2008-08-30 | study: EMG produced TPA metagenomics assembly... | reverse complement strand
TTGAAAATATACACTATTTTGTCATAATTATTGTCATAGTCATTATCATATTTCATATAACTATATATGCATACAGTGTAAATACTGGTTTCTATCGTATCTAGCCACTAGAGGTAACCTAGCGGCCACTGCATGATAGCGTAGAGAAATGATGCAAAATGGCAGAACATTGCCGCGGGCGTTCAGACAATGCATCCAACATGAGCAGAGTTATAAACAGAGAAATTAGCGTGAGAGAGAAATATAGCCTTAGAGAGAGGGAACAGATAGCTAAGTAGGTAGCGAGAGTGAGGGTGGTGCATACTTCCAGACTTGTTGCTCAATGCAGAGTGGCGGGTCTGAGACGGGGCCACAGAGAGTTTCTGCAGTGGTGCTGTACCTTCCTGGCGCTGCATCTCCATTTCAGCTAGCTTATACTGTAGATTATTGTGGCAATAATCTCTAGACTGAGGTGAATAAATATGATCAGATTATCAGAGTTAAAAACTGGTTTGTTATGCTTATGATGAGCAAAAATTAGATGAGAATGAAAATGCATGGGCTGAGGAGGGATGTGTGTGTGAGGATTGACAGGTGAGATCCCTAATCTCCATCTGAGATACTGTAGGATACTAAAATATGATACATGTCTCAAACGACCAGAAATGATAGTTGATTATTTTATGTAAATCTCAATGGGATGTGAATAGAACCTTGACATATCAATCATAGTATATCGTTACCTCGTGGCATTGCCACAGAAAATAAAAGTTAGGTTGTAAACAGAATGAGTCCTTTCAATAAAGCCATGAAATGTTTGGTCTGAGACATAGCATGAGTGAGTCAGATGGTAAAAATCTTAAAATTTTAGGGTATCAAAGGACACTCACATTAATAATAAGTCTCATCAAACCAGTACCCTGACTCTTTGGAGATTCAGCTAGAATTGTATCCTGGTATTGTATAGCCAGTTTGAATGCATTTACTCCATCTTCTCCTATGCAGTTTCCTGTTCAAAAAACCGTAGACATCTACATAGCCATAATAGAATTGTGTTTCCCCTGAATTTAAGGAGCGTAACTCTCAATGCTTATAATCACAACTGCGTGCCTTTTTGCTATCAAGTATGAATATCAATAACAATCATCCTTTTTGAATCCTCAATGTATTTTCATCATCCGATTTGTCAGATTATAAATGTCTTTTATAGAGTGATTATATCGTTACCATGATAAACCTTACACTAAAGCTAGGCAGCACTCATCCTGCGACATCACAGCATTAGAAACATCTCAGGTTTGCAGGCGTGATAAGAATTGGCCCCCTATCAAATGAATCCATATGACCACCGTGCACCAAGTATCATTCCGCTTAAACCAATTCCATTTTCAAAACAATTTTCAAAAAGAAGTCTTAGGAATGCACATGCACATTCGAATTATAGAGAAGATAACTTACGCTGAAGGTTTAGATTGATGAGAATTCGGTTGCCTGGAATCCATAATTGGTTTTCAATGCTGTCAGCAGCTTCAAGCAAAGGATTCAGTATGTCTGAGGCCTCAGGCTAAAAATATTTACAGACACAAAATTAATGAAGAAGTGAGCAAGACACTGTCATGCACAGTTGAGGGGAAGTTATGGATCATGTGACATGCCTGAAGAGATGATATGTCACCCATTGTGGCTGACACATGTTAGTCTACAAACTCAAATTCCAGAGTTATCGTACTTTATTATCAACTGAAGAGTTGATTTACATAGTACCACAACCCGATCTGATTGGAATCCGAGCACTGAGACTACCTGTATGTGAAAGCAGGTGGTTCTCATTACTCTAGTATGATACCGTAATAAAGCATGGATGGTTTAAATCACAAGATAGATGTGAGAGATATTGGGAGCAGCCGTGTTTGAGCGAGAACAAAGCTAACAAAAAACGAGGATGATAGTAGGGTGTGTTTGTGAATGCCTGTTCAGTTACTCTGCTTCACTGGAGAATAAATGGAAAATAGTGCATTTGCAAACAGGCATCCATCATTTTGAAAAGGCTCCAAGTATAAGCAACATAATACAATGAATACCTTTTTCTTTGACTCAGTCTGAAATTAGTTATAAAAGAAAACAATTCAATCAAACCAATGACAGCAAGGTTACTAGTAAGTGTTATTGGCCAATGCAGCAAAACTAGCACCAGTGTTAACATGACAGAATATTGAAATTTTTCAAGAGGGGAAGGAAATCTGGAAGCCTTTTCAATGTACAAGTATAAGACAGCATGAAGTAGTATGTGTTATTATTCTTCATGCATAGAAAGAAACACCAAAATTTAAGTCAGTGAATCTTTTGGGAGACTGAAATACGTGTATAAAATGATACAAAATTCAGATTCAAATTGCAAAATATCTATCAAAACAGGTGATATATAGAAAATGACCAGATTGAACTCTGACTGAGTGAAATGTGATTTCACAGGACACATGATTAGCCTGAACAGTAGGCTAGCACAGCAATAAAGGAAGGGCTGGATGGAAAAGCAGTATGTTGTATTTTGAGTACATGCTTAATCAAACAAGTCACAAATCCATTAGAGTCAAAGAAATGCAGAAAATTAGGTTGGGATAGGATAACATAACATGATATATAAATATTTTAGTTACCGATGCACTACTCTAAAATGACAGACAGAGAAATATTAAGATCTACACGTACAACATCAATATTGTTCTACCAGCTAGAATATAAATTGAAAGACTTTGAGTTGTCTTCTCTGCTGGCAATGAGAAACAACTCTGTCTATTACTGCGTGAAAAGATTAAGCTGAATTTTTACTGATCCATTCATCTAGAAATTTATTATCGAGCTAGCAAAACTGAAACATCAGCTCTGTGTCAGAGAAGGCAATGCTTCATCTTGGTGCTGAGGCAGGAGGTTATTTTTCAGTTTATATGGCGAATTCCGTCTGAGGCAGGGAAGTTTTATACAGTTTATTGCCATAATATCTGACGAGGCATGAGGTGCTTTCATATTATCGCCTCAAAAAGTCAGACGAGGGGGCTGACACAGATATAATGTTCCAGTTTTGCTTCCCTAGGGGAGGGCTAATCATGCGTGAATCATACTAGCGTCTGAATTCGGGGTAGATCATCACAAAGTACTTGAGCTATGGGGGGAAGCATAAGTTTGCACTTTTACTAGAGCATGAACATCAGGCCTACACATTATTCTATTGATACAGCTACTGGTAATATTATTAGTAATACCACTTCTAATCACGTCTTCCTAAAAATAGAGCTTTACTAGCAGTTTGATATCTGTTCCCAACAACTGAAGAGTTACATTTATGAGGAAATTAGTTTTCACCAACGTCAAAAATTAGTTTTTTTTGAATCTAAAGCGCCAATTTATTTTGTCTAAGGACAACCACTCCACATCAATGGAGGCGTACAGCAATAATGTCAGTCTTCCATTTCAGAGGATGAGCAGGCTGCAGATGCTATGGAAATCTTCCAGGTTTTGTGATGTTATTAGTTAACAAATACCACTCACTACCAGTGACAATATTAAGCAGAAGTTATTACAGCTTGTATCGCTAACCTCTGGTTCATTAGGGGTGGCTCCTTTAGCCGCTCCTTTACCTCCCTTGGTAGTCTTTCCGCCTTTAGTCTGAGCTTTTGTGTCAGTGGCCGCAGCTTAAAAACAAGAATGAAATTTCAGATATCTACACGATTAATACTGATGACTATGTAATCGCTGACCAAACCAAGGTGGGTGGGATGTTGAATATTACTAGTGGGGGGATTATTATTGCTTACTACACTACTTTTACCCAACTAGACCATTCTCCAAACAACATGATTTACACAGTGAGCCTTCAAGTCTAGCCTGTCACAGATAAGCTACACAACATTTAAACATCAGCATGCAAACAAAAGAATAAAAATACAAATTAAGCAACAAAATACTGTTACAAGAGAGAATCATCCTTCCATGCAGCGTAAAAGAGACCAGATGCTTTACATCCGAGGCAGTTGGTGAAACTAGGCAGAAATGTCTCTCATCTACAAGGTCTAAACCCTGCCGTAGCCAGAAGAAGGTCCATGCTGGTGTGAACACAAAGAGAAAGTGTAGCAAGCGTGAACTACTGAATATATCATGACTTGACACTGAACAGCTGAAACTAATTCACATGCAGAAAATGCTTATGAGGCTCATTGCAGTGAGTAAAGAGACTATTGAGTCAACTAGTTGCAGTCACTATAACAGTGCTTCGCCATGCTAGTGATCCTACGAACAAGTATCTCTACTACCTAACAAAGATCCCTGCTGATCACGTCTGGATGACTTTCTGCGAGACGGTTTATACGATGATGGGAGATCGGAGAAGCTGTTACGAGCTTTAGACACTTCACCAGAGCTGTCTGTTGTGTTCTCTAAACTGTGTCTTTTTGCAGAGACCTCAAGAAACTCTATCATCACACAGAATACATTATGATGAACTATGACAAGGCACACTTCAAAACTCACAGAGGGTAACTGATTTATTACACAATGACTATGATGTTACTCAAATACGCCAAGCTTTGGATACATCAATGCGGGAGGCATATACGGAAGCGAAGCGATTCATCCTTAGGCTACACAGAGATAATCAAAACACATGTAATGAAAGCCACGTGATAAGTTCACAAGAATACTGACGCTAGGCATTATATAATAAAGGATTTGAGATATCAACGCTTTTTTGTGATTACTGGATAAAACAAGGGCAATGAAGTCACGACCTGCGACAGCAAACTGAACGTAAACTGATTCAAGGATTAGGGTATGTTAAAGGCAATGTGCTGATGTCATTAATGTGGATCTCAGCTAGTTAGGTCTGTGCATGCTGAACAAGATCTATGTTTACCTATGAAAGCTTTCATTATCATGGCCGCAGCTAAATGTATATACACGCATATTAGAAATATTTTATCGAGTAAAATCATAAATCTTTGAGCTTGGCGCGTAGATAAAAGCCTGAAAAGGAATTGCTGTAAGCAAGCATCGGTTAGAAGTTATCCAATCACAATTATTTAAGAGCAGACAACTCTGACAAACCTTCCATTGAAATCATAACCTTGTCAAACACAGGCATGCTTTGGGGATCATTTACCTCCAGCCGGCTAGAAAAAAGTTTCCTGGGGTGCCAAGTTTAGCTTTACAAGTAGGCGGATTTTCTGTGAAGCTTTGACATATACAATTCGGAAATGTTTTGTAGCTACTTCTTGCAAAATAGCAAAATTCTCAAGCCTGCTTCTTGTTACGATAATTACATGCAACAGGCTTGGCATGATTTTGTGAGCAATAAAGCATTGCATATCCAGAGGGGGACACAAATTTTGGATAGATCTACAGTGTCATAAAGACTCCTGTGTAGGATATTCCAGCAAACAAAAACAAAACGCCCAGGGACGTATTTAAGCATTGCAGCAGAAACCAGATAAAACACTGGGTTTCTTCATGTCTACAAACCCAATTATCAATGTTGGTTTGACTACTCTAGGTTGTCCGTCCCTTTTCTAAGAGGGGATGACTCCCCTATTAGAGTATGCTAATAGCATTGTAAATGAGATCTAATTAACAAATCTTGAGACATTCGTGTATTTGTTCGTTGTCGTACTCTATTTCACACTCTCTAACACCAAACACAGGCGGAGGATGGGTAGGGAAGGGATGGAGTTTACTCATGAAAGCTAGGTTACGCATTCAATCAGCTTTACCGCATAATTATTAGATATTTGGATGCAAACCAAGCAGTTAAATGCACACATGTGCTGCATTCAGCTCAGATCAAACTTACTTGCCACTAGTGCATACGCAGCTGATTTCATAGCTACATGCAAATTCAAAAGAGCGTTAATATTGTAATTCTGTCAAACATAACAGCATGGCAGCAATGAATCGAGCAGGATAACAGAGGCATTAATGCATGCAAATAGGCCAACCAACATCAATACTGCGCGCCAAATCAATGATGATCAGAGGGGGATGAAAAATGACTGCAACTCCATAAAAGGAAACTTTGACAAATAAATATAATTTTTCTTTCAACAACACCAAAATGGTTCGTTCGAGTTTTACGTTATCAATATTTTCATATGATATTTTGCAAAATAGCCTGATGATAACATTTAGAAGCAATGAATATTCACCAGCTGGTCAAATGAGTCAGTTTCCAGTGAGGAACATTGAAGGGGTTGGATTGATTATGTAACTGGGTTAAAACAAGGGGTTTGTTATTAATTTTCATAACTTAAATAGGGAAACTCCAACAAAATAAAAAAATCATGATTTGTAACGAACAGCTTATTCAAAACTTATATTATTATAGCCATGTTAAAAAGAGAACAGATTATTACTGATGACTAGCATAAGAAATAATTCTTTTATGGGGAAAAAGTTGTTTTAAGAGTTGTCTGCCCTTACATAAGCGAAAAGCACTAGTATCTACAAGATTAAGATAATATCATTTTCTTCCGTGTGAAAGATTAAGGTAATTTCATTTCCTTTAATGAGAGATGCTTCTACCCATGGCAATTGTCTTAGGAGATTAAATGGGCGCGATGTTAATCAAGGCCAGCGTTAAATTTATTTGAAGAGTCAGTTCAGTTGGGTTCAGTATGGTGAAAATCCGCTATGCAAGAGACTATGTTAGTCATTCAACTACATTACAACTACTGGAAAGCAAGGGCTAAGCATCTTTAATGATGACAGAGCCATTAATTTGGAATTCGCAGACGCACTGAGTCAATGATCATTGTATAAAACTTCAATCGAGTCTTTCCAGGAATTCTTGTCAAAAATTGTATGTAGGGAATACTTGGATTATTTGGGATACAGTTACATACATGTATAAGGTTAAGTGTTTTATCATGATCACCACAAAATAACAAGCTTCCCCCTATCAAGCACCAAATATTGACAAATATTCACCGCTTACTTTCAAGATGTAAGTTTAGCTGAGTTGACACATACCTTTACCACCCTTTGTGCCATCCTTCTTGCCTGGTTGAGTTTTCTCCACTTCCTTACTTTTGCCCTTCGTTTGACCTTTAGTATCAGCTTTCTCATCCTGTTCAAGAAGAAAAGGGGGAGATTATACCCTATATGCAAACATTTTAGCTTGTTGATATAGTTTCTCCTCTCTGTTTTTCATATTTGTATTATATTTTTGTATTTGGGGTTTTATTACAACAGATAAAAATGAATTGAAAATTACTAAATGCGAGCATGAAGAAAACTAATGCTGATCAATACTGGAGGAAAACAGTAACAAAAAGTTATCATGTTTAATGACTGATATCCAAGATTACTAAGGTTTAGTGACTGTGTGTCAATGTTTGCGTACCAAGCTATTATAATATTGCGTTGGTGTGTATTCACATTGAGAATAGAAGATATTAACCAATTTATATGTACTTTGCTCTGGGACAATACCAATTGCGCTAAATTCATATATAGCTAATAGCGACCACCAATTTTGGGGGGAGGGGGGTTCTATCAAGTAACAAAGAATGGAGGAACAGTATCTGCTCTGTGCTCTGCAGTAGTATGCACCAACATATACTATGAGACAAATTCTTGAGCCCCCAAAACAGACTTTCATATCTATAATGCACCTCACCTTTTTCTTACTAGACTTATCGCGTTTGTCTTTAGTGCCTAGGTGACTGCTACTCCTGTGACTGCCTGGTCTATCCTTACTATCAGCCCGCCTACTAGGGGGCGGAGACTTGCCTCCATCTGACCCGCCTCCTTTCTCTGATTTGAGTTTCCTTCTCTCGACTACTTCTTCGTGTGACAGTGGGAAGCACTTGATACTCTGAGCTAGCTCCTTAGCTCCAGCATCAGAAATTTGGTTCTGAGCCAAGTTTAGACTGAGCAAGGTGCGGTTCATTCTAAGTGCCTACCCGGCATATAAACCACAATAATTGTACCTCATATGATACAGATAAGAGTCCATACAAACAAACCAATTCGCTGCGGCCTTTCCTTAACCACAGAAATTGTTGATATATTTTTCCATCATTCCAACGGCAAATTTACTGGTACACTGTATTTTACATTTCATCTTATGCAGGAAAAGGGGACGCAAATGTACCACAGTACCAATGTATGTGAATGTGAACTTACATTGGCGAGAGCTTTTGCACCAGGATCTGCTATTTTATTTCCTGTCAGATTGAGTGAGATGAGCTTGGTGTTTGGATTCTTATAACCTCCCAATACCTGAGTAAATAAAAGAATCTGATACATCGAGGCTGATCGAAGTCATTTGAAAACCACACAAACGGGTTGTGTGAACAACTTGACTGGTCATCACTAGCGATTCACATACATACTACGTTGACATCGCTGTTCACTCTTCTATCTTCGTAGGACCTACATCAATCTGGGTACACTACCATAAAACGGAAGGCAAGACCATTTATTTCTTCAGTAGCGCAACATTTTATGACATGCCCACAATGCAATTTTGGATCGGAAATCCCATAAATATTCTATCAAAACCTGTATGCATTTACAAATACTAAGCACTCCTGGGATTTCCAAAATAATACATTGAGGGACACTCGTTCAGATGCCCTACCCTACAGGAAGGAAATCTCATCGGAATTTAAAATTTGCTATAGCACTAAATATTGTTGAATTCAAATCCCACTTATCATATTATCTTCCAACGATAGCTAAGATAATTGGAGTTTGAGTAATCAAAATTTGCTCATATTCAATCCTGTGAAATTAACCATTATGAGACATGTCGCTAAATTAAACACATTGTAATATTTTCATATGATAACAGTGTTATGAGTAATCACTCACACTACTGATGTTTTGTATGCCGAGATCCGTGATACCGTTGTGTCTGAGGGATAGATTAGATATTTGACTCTCCTCAGTAAGCAGTACTTGATAGTTCTCAGCTTTGATAGCTGGAGTATTCCCCTCGATGCTCACATTTCTAACGTTTACACAACTCGGTAAAAATGAGCCGAGAAGTCGCAGAGTGTCTTCTGTGAGCCCAGCATTCCACAAACTGTAAGCAGCGAAAACAATCAACAATAAGTGTCCAGCAATAAAATAGGCACGATGCTAAAGTTAACAAACCTTGGCTGTATGATGCTGTTTGAACTTTGAACTGTTTGGAATGAATATAATATTAGTTCTATATTGACAAATTGTGATGAGCTAAACGAGTTTTTAAGTATGAAACATCATGTGCACTGTTTTAGTCTTGTCGTTAGATGTTTCAAGAGGCTTCAATACAGATGACGTCATAGATGTATAGGACATGTTAACAACGTTCCCAAAAGCAATCTTTTACTGAAATCCCCATAAATACCTATTCAAAATCTTGTATGCTATCTTTGAATGAACACGCATTGGAACTCAAAAGCGATGCATTCTGGGATACTTTTTGGCATACCATATCTATCATCAGGATGGGGATTGTCAGGGAGAAAACCCTACCATTGCTATAAAATGAAAACATACTTAATTGTGTGTAGCTTCTCCATACTGGACCAGCACTGTCTGAATATATTCATCATTGTATCATCAATCTTCCAGCCTCTTATGAATAACTCAGTTACTGTGTCGTGTTTATCAGGATGGTCCATCTCAACCTGCAGGTAAAAAAGTATGCTTAGTAAGTGGAGTACCAGGGTTCTCTCCAGCTCTTTTGAAGGTTTGTTGATTTTGGCTGAAATCTTATGATCAGCCTGATTTCAAAGATAAACCTTTGGTGCTTACCGCATGTGTGTAATGATAATGTAAAAGGAAGAAAAAAATTTGGTCACATTTTTGTTTGGTGCAATCTCAGAAGGGTTTGGCGGGACGTCATGCCGGCCGAGCTAGACAGAACCCTGTGAAGTACCTATCTAGGGTTGAAAGAAGGTGTCAATATTTATCATTGGTAGCAGGTTGTTGCCAAGAGGTTTTGATACAAACGGCGTATTTTTAAATCCTGTCTGATATATTGAGTTTATCTTTATTTGATCCAGTAATCTACATGTATAGCCATAATCACCAAAAAAAAGTCCCCACACATAAAAACAAGAAAATCGAATGGTAAAGACAAACACAGTGCTAAAATTAAAACAAGAAACAGGAGAAATATTGTGAAAAACAATCCTATTTGGAGTCAGATATCAATGCTAACTTCTAAACTAAGACTTCCTGCAATTCACCTGGATTTGTGGCTTGAAATACTCAAATCTGTCTTTGGTGACGTAGGTTTTGGGTGGGGGCTCTGGAGGCTCTCCTTCCTCTGTTAGTGTCTCAGGTTCTGGAGGAGGGGCTGCTGCAGGCTCAGCTCCTTTCTTTCCTTTATCTTTTCCTAAAAATTGAAAAGAATTACAAGTTATGTCACTGAAGCTGAATGCGTTGAATTGAAATGGGTTCCCGGTAATAGTTATGAGCTTATGCCTAGGCCTCACCTAAATTTTCACTATTTGGGCAGCAAAAATTATATATTAGATCTGTGTCAGCTTCCTCATCTGACTATCTGAGGCCATAAAATGAAAACCGTCATACCTCATCTGGAATTTTGAAAAAAAATGATAAATCACCTCCCCGCTTCACATAAATTTCACCAAATAAACCGAAAAACCACCCCTGCCTCATCACCAAGACTTACCCTACTTTATTGTAAAAATTAAACTAAAATGCCTCCCTGCCTCATGGCTCAGTATTGCCTTTCTCTCACACAGATCTAATGCTTCAGTTTTGCTAGTCTTACTATGAAATGGGAATAACGGCTTCAGTTGTAGTCTCCGACGGCCTTTGGATCTGTTCAGAGAACCACATATTTGGCAGGATGACAATATAGTTGTATGATAGAATGATAAATATTGTAAATTATAGTTGACCGCAGATAATTAATATAATAAAATAAAAATATGTGTTTAATTATGTGAGCAAATAACCTCTAAGCAGTTTGGCACTACATAGTACCGCCCGGTCACTGGGTACAAACAATACAAAGCCGCCACTCGCTGATGAGAATCTACATTGCATCAAGTGCTGGTGGCCATGAAAGCTCCTTATCCGACTCATCTTATAAGTGGCCGTCCAGGTATCAAACCCCAGTTGTCAGATCTAGAACTTGAACCGCTAACCACTAGGCTAACCTGATAACCTGATGGACTCATAATGAGGCACATTCGCCTCTGAAAATCACAGGAAAAAGCTGATACAGATGCTACATTCAATTATTATGTGCTTCAGCATGTAAAACCATTGGGATCTGCCAAATTGAAAGTTTAAGGTTTGTTGGTATTTTTTATTCTGCTAACAGCATAGTATGTTAAACAATTAACAAACCTCCTTTCTCCGGCTTAGCCTCAGGAGGAGGTGGTGGAGTTCCAGGTCTGCGAGCTCTCAGTACCACCCCGGGTGTCATGTACAAGTTTGCCCTCTCACAAAGCTCTCTCAAGTCATCATGGAATTTGCCTGTACATACATGCGGCTCTACAAAGTAAAGTTTGCGTGTTAGAGAGCTTCCTATTGTTATATAAACATATATTCATCCAGAATGACAAGAGTTTTATATCACCCATCAGATCACCCATGCAGCAGACATGCAAATCAAACTAGCCATACAGCAAGCTAAAAACAGTCCAATTAATAATAATGCAATCGAAAAACAATAATAATCAATGCATGATAATGTTTGGAGGATAGAAATGCATTGAGCTGCAGCATAGATTGCTCTCAAAATTTTCTATTGTGATTGAACAAAACTGCACCAAAGTACAAACTTCATATCCACAACATAATTTGTCTTGGAGTACACATAATCTCAGACTCATCAAATGTTAACAACAGTATACATAGTCAGAACAACAGACATGCCTTACCATCGCGATTTCCTATTTGAACAATAAACAATGCGTCTATTAGGATTGTGCAAATGGCATCGGTAACTTGAAGGACCCATTACAAATTTATAAACAGTTGTGAAATTACCCCAAAAACAGGAGCTGGCGTCTGTGTACGTAGTGAAATCAAGTGTGACATTGAACAAAAGAGCTATTCAGAAGTTAATTGAAATGAGCCTTAATCCTCAAATTACACACAAGGGGGTTTTGCGAGGGCCCCAAACCCAAACAAAAATGCAGATTGGCCACTATGTGCATTTGAGAACTGGATTTTTTATGTAATGCCAGGGAGTGTGCACTCAATAATGGACAAATATCCCAGTTATGCAACACTCAGTGGCAGGCATTGCAACCTTTGAATATTTTGTTGGTGTTGACTATGGTAGTAGTAGCAGAACCACTTAGCATGTATAAGCATGTTTGAAA
>ERZ1740068.811-NODE-811-length-12332-cov-3.729983_pt1 | contig 12332 bp, 10 predicted proteins | sample MGYA00581735_ERZ1740068 | MGnify/ENA primary metagenome ERZ1740068 (study PRJEB43018, sample SAMN04849740) | marine metagenome | isolation source: floating plastic debris | place: Pacific Ocean | collected 2008-08-30 | study: EMG produced TPA metagenomics assembly... | reverse complement strand
CCCCGCCAGTAGCAGCACATCGGCAACCATCTTGCGGTTGATCACCAGCGAATAAGACAGCGTAAGCGCAATTTAGAGACTGATGCCAAGCATCAGCACCACCCCGTTCAGCACCAGTGCTGTACCAAGGCCAAGGCCGATCAGCGCCACCGAGGCCAGCACCCCTTCGCGGATCGTCATCCGTCCGCTGGCGAGCGGGCGCATACGTTTGGTGGCGTGCGCGCGGTCATCGGCCAGGTCCAGCAGGTCATTCCACAGATAGGTGCCCGAGGCACACAGGCCCAGGCACAGGAAGGCCACCAGCGCCGCCCAGACCCGTGCGGGTTCGTCATAGGTGTGCGACAGGATCAGTGGCACAAAGACCAGCACGTTCTTGGCCCACTGATGCACCCGCATGGCCTTGAGGAACACGCGCGGCGTCAGTCCGGGACGGACAAAGACCTGTTCAAGCTTTGTGTCGCCTGCGCGCTTGCGGGCGGTTGCGGTGTCAGCGGCCACGACATGTGCGCGCCCTGCGGCTTGCCAGATGGGGCGGTCTGCGGTGCTGTCGCCGATATAGTCAAAGGGGGTCTCTTTGAGATGGTCCCCGATGGCGGCGGCCTTGGCCGGTCCCTTGAGATTGTTTCCGGGTGTGCTGGACAGGACGGCATCAAAGATCCCGAGATGATCCGCCACCGTCTGTGCCACGCCAGAATCGGCAGCCGTTGCTAGGATGATCTGCCGCCCTGCCGCCTTTTCATGGCGCAGGAAATCCAGCACGTCGTCGTTATAGGGCAGATCCTGCAAGGCAAGGGGCGTGTGCGCGGCCACCAGCGCCTTGAGATGCGCGCGGCCCTTGGCGAGGCCGACCAGCATGCGGAAGATCGCCATCGGCTTTGCCTTCAGCACGACCAGCGCCTGTTCCATAAAGGTGTCCGTGCTGACCAGGGTGTCGTCCAGATCGACGACGAGCGCACGCGGCGGGGCTTGCACTGGTGTATCGCTGCTAGCGCGGGGGTATTCGGTTTGCATCGTCTTGAGGAACCATTCTCGAAATATGTCGACACGAAAACCGGGGCACGGGGCCGTGTGTAAAGCAAATCGGAGTTTCTATGCCCCAAATTGCTGCATGTGCCAAGTGGCGTTCCCGTGGCACGGATCACTGCGCACTTGCAATGTTGCATGCGAAAGACAGGCCCAGATTCTTGGTACATCTCCCGATCTTACGCCAAATTGCACATCAGGCCACAGGAGCGGACATTATTTGCGCACAGGGCGGCCACTCCGGTTGATTTTCTGCAACAGAGGAGGGCATACCCACAGAAATTAGGGTCCCAATTGCGTTAAAGAGCTACTTTTATGACAGCCCTCACTGACCCGCGCGCCTATGTGCTGATCTCTCCCTGCCGCAACGAGTCGGCCTATATGCGCCGGACGCTGGACAGTGTGGTTGCGCAAACGCTGACGCCGGCGCTCTGGGTGATCGTCGATGATGGTTCGACCGATGAGACGCCGCACATTCTTGCAGACTATGCCGCCCGCCATGACTGGATCCGGGTGGTGTCCAAGCCGGACCGGGGCCACCGGGCTGTAGGGCCCGGTGTCGTTGAGGCCTTTTACTACGGTTATGACCAGATCGACCCGACCCGCTTTGCCTATTCCTGCAAGCTTGACCTCGATCTTGATCTGCCGCCGCGGTATTTCGAGACACTGATCGAACGGATGGAGGCCGATCCGCGTATCGGCACCTGTTCCGGCAAGCCCTATGTACGGCAGGGCGACCGGCTGGTGTCCGAACGGCGCGGTGACGAGATGTCGGTGGGCATGACCAAATTCTACCGCCGGGCGTGTTTCGAGGCGATCGGGGGCTATGTGCGCGAGGTCATGTGGGACGCCATCGATTGCCACAAGGCCCGTCAGAAAGGCTGGAAGGCGGTCAGCTGGGATGACCCGGATCTGCGCTTTGAGCACTTGCGCCCGATGGGATCGAGCCAGACCTCGATCTATACGGGGCGGCGCAGGCACGGGTTCGGGCAGTGGTTCATGGGATCGGACCCCCTGTTCTATCTGGCCACCTGTGTCTTTCGCATGCGCGAGCCGCCCTATATTCTGGGCGGGCTGGCCATGCTGCAGGGGTATGTGGCGGCCTGGATACGGGGCGACCGGCAGTTGGACGATACGGACTTGCGCCGCTTTATCCGGTCCTATCAGCGCCGCGCCTTGCGCGTGGGCAAGGCTTGCGCCGTCGCCGAGATTGACGCGCAGCAGGCTGCGATCTTTAAAGAGGAATAACGTAATGGCCTTGCCAGATTTCTTTGTGATTGGCGCGGCAAAAGCCGGTACAACTAGTCTCTACGCACTACTTGACCAGCACCCGGACATCTTCATGCCCGAGGTGAAGGAACCTGAATTCTTTGCCCGTGATGACCTCTATGACACAGGCGCAGGGCTCAAAGCCTATGAAAGTACCTATGATGCGGCAGGCCCCGGCCAGCTGATCGGCGAAGCGTCGACCCTCTATTCCCTGTCGCCGCTGTTTCCCCAGGCAGCCGCGCGGATTCACGCCCATGTGCCGCAGGCCAAGCTGATCTATGTGCTGCGCGAGCCGGTAAAGCGCGCCTATTCCTTCTATCAGCAAATCATCAAGAACTATCAGAACGCGACGCGTGACTATGCGGTGCACCGCAGTTTCGAAGAGTTCGTGCTGCCCGAGCGCCACGCGCAGGCCGGCCCGAGGGACAAGGTGTTTTCTGCCTATAACGCGCATCTGCCCGATGTGCCCGAGCTGTGCCTGGCAGGCAGCGACTACCTGGCGCAGATCGAGGCCTATCTTGTCCATTTCGACCGCAGCCAGTTCCTGTTTCTCAAGTTCGAGGACTTCGTGGCCGACCGTCCCGCGGCCCTAGCCCGGATCACCGAGTTTCTTGGTCTGTCTTCTCTGCCGGAAGCCGTGATTGGCAAGGACGAAGTGCCCCGCAATGTGTCCAGTGCGCATTTCAACAAGATGGGTGCGGATGCGAGAGTGCAGGGCCTGCAAAAGAGACTTGGGCCTTTGTGGGCTTTTGGAACCCTGCTGCCGACGCCATTGCGTCGGCGCCTACGCGCGGGGATGGATCATGTGCCGGCAGCCACGCCTGCGCATTTGCCCTCGCCGATGGCCGCCGAAACCCGTGCGCTTCTGGAGGCACGTTTTGCTCCGCAGGTCGATCGGTTGTCAGAGGTGACCGGCCTTGATTTGCAAAGCTGGAAGACGGCGGTTGATTAGATCCTAATCGACGCCCTTCAGGACTTGCGCAAGCGCATCCGCGCTGCGCCGTGCTCCGAATTGCGTCTCGATCCGGTGGCGGGCCTGGCGGCCCAGTGTGTCGCGCAAGTCCGCGTCCTGCATCACCCGCACCATCGCCTGCATCAGGGCCTCTGCGTCCTGCGCTGGGACGAGGAGCCCCTCTTGTTCGTCGGTGATCAACTCGCCTACGCCCCCGGCATCGGTTCCGACGACAGGCAGGCTGCAGGCCATGGCCTCCATATAGGCCACGCCCAGTGGTTCATGCAGGCTGGCCAGTACGAAACCATGGCAGCGGTGCAGCTGTGCCAATACGTCGGCCTGCGTGACCGCGCCCAGCAGTGTGACGTGCGCGGCAAGGCCGAGACTGCTGATGCGGTCCTCCAGCACGCGGCGCTAGCCTTCGCCGCCACTTTCGTCCTCGCCTGCGATGGTCACGTGGCACGGCAGATCTGGGTGCGTCTCTTGCAGGGCGGCCAGAGCCTCCAGCAGCGTTTCGAACCCTTTGATGCGGTTGAGGCGGGCGCATGAAAACCACAGGAAAGGCGGCGGCGCAGGGGCCGGAATCGGGGTGGGGGCAAAGCGATCGGTGTCCACGCCCATCGGTACGACATGCATCTTGTCTGCCGCCTCCGGCAACACCTGCAACATCTCCTGTCTGAGCTTTTCGGTGATCACGAAGACAAAGGCGGCCCGGCGCCACTTGAAGGGCTGTTCGGGACCGTAATCTCCCAGCGGGCCATGCAGCACCAGGCTGTAGCGCGGGCCGCCCATACGCTGGCACAGGGCCGCAACCAGGGCCGCATTAGCGCAGGAATGCACATGCAGATGATCGATCCCGTCCCGCCGGCACAGGCGCAACAGATGCGCCGCCATCAGCAAAAGGGCGCCGTTGCGCAGCTGGCGCAACAGTTTGCGGACATCAGCCTGGGCCAGCAGCCGGGGCAGGGCCGCCACAAGCGTCACTACCGCAAGGATCAGTGCCCCTGGCGCAATGGGATAGAGATAAGTCGCCTCGGCCTTGCCCACCCATTCGTGATGCACTTTTTGTGGGGGCAGGCGGGTCGAAATGATCTGTACCTGATGGCCGTGATAGCGTTTCAGGGCCTCGATTTCCCGCCAGAAGAACGAATGCGTCTGGCCGGGAAATTCCGGGATCAGGACGCCGATGTCGAGACTGTGTTTCAAAGGCGGTCCTGAAAATCAAACTGTCTGGAAGACGGGCTGTGCCTGTGTTTTAAAGTCATCGACAGACAAAGGCCAATAGTCTTTGGCGCGGCCCTTGTACAACACTGGTTCGTGCGCAGGCCACAGGCTAGAAGGGGGCTGGTTCAGCAGGAAGAGCGCACCATCATGACCTCAGAGTCCGACATGTCACTGGGCGCCCGCCTCAGATCGTCGCTAGGCACAGTCCGGCGCTTTGCCACATGGGCCTGGCACGACCTGCGCGCGTCTCCGGCTCTTGCGCTTTATGCGCGGCGCCAGAGCCGGATCAACCAGCGTTTCTTTGCGCAGATACAGGCCCGCGACAAGACGGGTGCGAGCTCGTATCTGTCAGCTTTCGAACCGGGGTCCATGATCCCGAAAATACTGTGGATGTACTGGGCGCAGGGCGAAGCGGGCGCCCCGTTCGTGGTGCAGCGCTGTATTGCGAGCTGGAGAGACCTGAACCCCGATTGGGAGGTGCGCATTCTGGACGATGCGACCTTATCCTCCTGGAGCGATCTGTCGGATGTACCGGCTTTTTTGCCGCGGCGCTACATGGCGGACATGCTGCGGCTGCGGCTGCTGAAACAGCATGGCGGTGTCTGGGCGGACGCGACCGTGCTGTGCCACCGCCCGCTTGACGACTGGTTGCCCTTGCACACATTGGCAGGGTTTTTCGTCTTTTCTGACCCCGGCCCGGATCGCTGGCTGACCAGCTGGTTCATGGCCGCAACGCCGGATCACCCCCTGACGACGGCCTGGGAAGAGGCCTATGCTGGGCTTGTCATATCCCTTAGGCACAAGCCCGCCCCCTATTTCATACTGCACTATTCTTTCCAGAACCGCGCGCGCCATGACGCGGATCTGCTGGCGGACTGGAAACGCTGCGCCTGCCTGCCAGCAATGCCGACTTTTCTGCTGATGGCCGCACTGGAGGATAAGCTACCACTGCCAGCCGCAACCGAGGCAATCGCGCGGGGACTTCCGGTCAGCAAACTGTCCTGGAAAAGCAAGGTCGCGCCTGCGCATGCAGACGCCGTCCTGAACGATCTGGCACAGTGACAGGATGGCGCGCGGGGGTGCAGGTATCACAGTATTGAAAACCCTTGGCTGTTCAGAAAGTTTCTGCACAAGGTATTTTTATTTTCTGGATCTTTAGCTTAAGGATTCTTTTTGTGGTTCACTCTGCATCTGACAAAATTGTAGGTATCGAGTGCCTGCGGTTTTTCTCTTCGCTGTCTATTCTCTTCTGGCATCACCAGCATTTCGGTTTTGGCGCTGCCGGTATTGATATCATCCGTTCCGAGCAGCCGTTCTATCCCCTGCTCAAACCGTTCTATCAATTCGGAGACCTTGGTGTTCAGATCTTCTGGGTGATCAGCGGTTTTATTTTCTTTTACAAGTACTTTGACCGGATCGCGCAGGGAGCCGTTTCTTTCCGGACCTTTGCTGTCTACCGATTTTCGCGGCTTTACCCGCTGCATCTGGCCACGTTGTTGTTCGTGGCGTTGGCACAGTGGGTTTACAGCGCAAACCATGGCGTCGCCTTTGTATACAGTGGTAATACTGCGACGCAGTTCGTGCAGCATATGGTGTTTGTGCAAAACTGGGTCAGCCCATCGCTGAGTTTCAACGGTCCAAGTTGGGCGGTTTCGGTCGAAGTCCTAGTGTACATAGTGTTCTTTGTGACAGCCCTGTGGCTCAGGGTCGGGTGGATTTATCTTATAATGGCACTGGCCGTGCTGGTCCTTTCCGGGGCCGGGAACTGGAATCTGGCGCAATGCATCCTGTACTTCTACGTCGGTGGCCTTGTGGCGCTGTGCCGATCCCATAGCCGGACCTGTCGCGGCGGTCCGGCCCGCTATCTTTTCAACGTCCTCGGGCCTGTTGCGATGAGCGGTGCACTGGTCATCTTTGTGATGACTGGTTTGGAATACGATGCAGCCTACAGATCGGAGCTGTTTCGGGTCTTGGGGATCACAGGGATCGTTTGGCTTTTTCTGATGCTGAACCCACTGTTTCTGTCGACACAGCGGACATGGGTGTTTCTGGGCAACATGACCTATGCCAGTTACATGATACATTTCCCCGTCCAACTGATACTTGTGCTGCTGCTGCCGGTGCTGGATTTAACGGTGGATTATCGCGATCCCGGTTTACTGGTTGCCTATGTCGGTGTGACCCTTTTGCTGTCGCCTCTCGTTTACCAGTCCTTTGAAAAACCGGCTCAGCAGATGTTACGTGATATGGGGCGGCGTGCCCGCGCAGAAGCTTCCGGCACATTTGACAAGACCCTGTGAAGGCCGATTTGGGCGCGTCATGGGTTGCGCAGGCCCCCTGTCTCAGTGCGTGCCGTCGCCCCGCCTAGCCGGTCAGGTGGAGCAGTGCCGCCCAGCAGCGCTTCAAGGCGGGCGGCCTCGGTTGCGATGTTGAACTCGGTCTCGACAGTGCGCCGCCCTTCGGCTCCTATGCGCGCGCGCAATTCCGGATCCCCAAGCAGTTGCTCGAGCGCGTGGGCAAGGGCATCCACGTCGCCGGGTGGTACGGTCAGTCCGCTGACCCCGTCTTCGACCAGCTCGCCGATCCCGGCGATGCGTGTCGTCAGTACTGGCAGGTGGCTGGCCATCGCCTCCATCAGCACCACCGGAACGCCTTCGGCAAAGCTGGGTAGGGCAAAGACGTCTGCGCGCGACAGCGCCTGCGCCACCTCATCCTGCGACAGATAGCCGGCAAAGCGGACGGCCTCACCGCACCCCAGATCGGCGACCAGCGCTTCGATCGTGCGCCGTTCTGGCCCGTCGCCCACCAGCGTGAGCACGGCCTCAGGATGCTGCACGCGCACGCGTGCAAACGCCCTGATCAGCATCGGTACGCCTTTGACAGCAGCCAGCCGGCCCACAAAGAGGATGTTCTTGCCCTGGCTGGCCTGCCCGGACGGGCCATAGTGCGCAGGAGTGATCCCGCAATGTACTATATGCATCTTGTCCCAGTGTTGCGGGGCGGCGAAAATCATGCCCTGGCTGCGGCAAAAGTGGCTGATGCAGGCGACAAATGCCGCGCGTGCGATCTTTTCGTCGATGCGCCAGCGGTGCGGTTCAAAGAAAATCGCAGGCCCGTGCATCGTATAGCTGAAGGGGATGCCGGACAGGGCGCTGGTGAGCATCGCGACCGAGCAGCTGGAATTGCCAAAGTGGTTGTGCAGGTGGGTGATGTTTGCGTGGCGCAGGTACCGCGCCAACACAACGGCTTCGATCACATAGAACAGCTGGTAGAGCGCGGCGCGCAGGCCCGGTGCGCGGGTCCTCCATGCCAGAGTGAGGGTGGCCAGGCAGCGCTTGGGCCGGGCCAGAGCTGCACCGACCGCGCGGATCAGCATCACGGGGTCTTTGGCGGCCTTCAAGACATAGAATGTCGTTTCCGCCGCGTGCTTTTCCGCCGTGCCGCGATGATGTTCGGGCCCGGTTGTGCGGATCGAACATGTCTGCACGTCGATCCCGCGCGCGCGCAGTGCCTCGATCTCGCGCAGGATAAAGGTGTGTGAAACGGCCGGGTACTCTCCGGTGAGATAGGCGATGCGCTGCGGTGTCATGGTGTCGGTCTCAGGGTGCATTGTCTGTGATCCGCCGCACGGCTGAGACATAGGAACAATAGGTCTCGCGCGTTGTGCCCGGTATCTCTGACAAAGTCGTGGGGAAACTGCACTCTCTGGCTCCGGTGACAAGGTGGCTCAGGTCACGGCTGGTAAAGTTGCGCGCCTGTATCTCTATCACGCGGTCAAAAGCCAGCTGGGCCGTGGCCGGATCCGCGATGGGCAACATGACGCCGGGCGCGAGCTGCCCCACCTGGCCGTCCTGTTGACGCAGCCATTGGGTCGTTTGCTGCTGCGTCAGGTAATTGACGGGAAAAAAGAGACTGCCCCAGGCTCCATCAGCTACGTGGATCACCAGAGTGCGGGCGGGGTCCTCGATGGCATCGGCCAGCCACTCACCGGCGCCATGGGTGTATAAGACCGGGTTTTGCAACAGCAACACGGCGCCCAGTACCTTGGCAGCGATCGTGACGCCGGCACAGGCCAAAGCCAGCGCGCGAACCGCGCGGGGTCTCAGGGCGCAGGCCAGAAAACATATGACAAGCGGCAGTTGCCAGAGGTTGTAGTGCGGCACAAGCGCATCGATTTCGCCCCGGTTTGTGACAAACAGCAACACCTGCAATGCGGACAGGCCTAGAAAGCCGAGGCCAAGTGGCATCGCAACAAAAGCGATTGGAACAAAACGTTCGGCAGCAGGGTCCCGGGCGGCAGGTGCGGGTGCGCGCCACAGAACGGGCAGCACCGTCAGCCCCAGCACGCCGAGCAACCCGAGGGCTAGGGCCACAGGGCTTGCCAAAAGCACGGGATGAAAGAGATGGCGAAAGCCCAGCCGCCCTAACCCGTAGATCAGGTTTGTGGCGTCAAAGGCTGGCGCAGCAGCTTCTCCCCCCCGCGTGCCGTCCCCCAGAGACGACAGAACGAATGGCAGCACGCCGGACCACGCGCCGGCAAAGGCCAGTGTGGCCAGCACGACCGGCCACAGGGACCGGCGGATCCAGAGGTGGTGGACAAAAAGGCTGAACAACAGGCAGGCGGCCAGAGGCAGGCCGTAGAAATGCGCATAGCTGGCGCCGCTCAGAAACAGCACCAACAAGGCCCACAGGTGCCATGTCGTCGCCCGCTCTGTCTTCGGTGTAGTCAGGCAGACATAGCTCCAGACGGCCCAGGTCGAGAGGCAGAAGAACAGCGGATAGGTCCTGATTTCGACGGCATGCACCATCATCGACGGGCTTGCGAAGATGAAAGCGGTGGCAAAGAGCCCCCCCGCCAGACCCCCGGCCATACGGCCGGTCATGAAGATGGCGGGGGCGCAGGCCAGCACCATAATGATGCCGAACCAGCGCATCGAGGTTTCGCTCAGACCGAACACCCAACTCCAGCCCGTACCGGCCCAGTAACTCAGCGGTGGCATCCGGTCTAGGGGCACGCCCATCGACACATCAGCCTGGCGCAACATCCACGACAGTTGCGTGTCCAGTGGCAGCGCTAGCCCGGACATTTGCGTGCTTTCATCGCCCCAGCTCGCCTGAACAGACCCGAAGTACCCGGCACCCAGCAGATAGATCCCGAGGCTCAGCGCCAGGCCGAGCGCAACCGGCGGCCCGAATGCGGGTCTACTTACGGATAAAGCGCTTGCGGAAGACGACATATCTGTTCCCAAGGAAATTGAAGAGCATCCCACAGGCAATCCCGGCCAAAGCTGCCAGTTGCAAAGAGTAGGCACCATCCGTCAGCACCGAGTTTCGCATGTAGAGCGCTACTGCATAGTTTACGATCATTCCTACGGCAGAGGCTCCAATAAAGCCTGCAAATTGCGACCATACATTGCGCGAACGTGCATAGCTGAAGGTAAAGCGACGGTTCAGCAGGAAATTCGTCACAACGCTTGCGCCGATACCACCGGCCAGGCAAACTCCTTCGGCCAGCCCCAACGCGAGCAACAGGCTTAGCACGCCTAGGTTCACAACCACACCTGATCCGCCAACAACGAAGAACTGTGCCAGGTACATGGCGTTTTCGAATTTGTGCAGGTAGAGCCTGCGCAGGTGTTTTATGTACTTTAGCTGTTCGCGGAACGACAACTTGCTCTCACCATAAAGCCGGTCGACAAAATGGATTGGAACTTCACCCACGTTATCGAAATTGCACTTCACGATCAGCTCAAGGCCGATCTTGTAACCGACGGGATTGAGCGTGCTTGCCTTGTCGAAATCTTCTTTTCTTAAGGCGAAAAAGCCTGACATAGGGTCTTTTACCCGGGTGAGAGGGCGCGCCAGAAGAGTAGCGATAACGCTGTTGAGCCAGCGTAAAACACCCCAGTCATCGTCGGTCGAGCCCCCTGGCACATAACGCGATCCAATCACGAATTGCTGGCCTGATGAGAGTGCGAGAACCATTTGCGGGATCTTTTCGGGTGGATGACTGAGATCGCAATCCATACAGACCAGCACAGGCCCCTTGGCAGCCTTGAACCCGTCAATGACCGCCGGACTGAGCCCGCGGTCTTTTGTGCGCACGATGATCCGCGCCCAGTCATAGCCTGCGGCCGCCACCGCCTCGACGCTGCCGTCATTGCTGTCGTCATCCATGAAGAGCACTTCGAGATCGACCCCCAGCTCACGGCGCAGCGCGTCAACACGCTTCAGGACCAACGGGATATTCTCGCATTCCTGATATGTCGGGATCACGATGCTCAGAGGCGCATGAATGCGGATGTCTGCAAGAGTCTCTGAGGTGCCGGTGGATAGGTACTCTTCCGCTGTCGTCTTCATACTGAAAATCCTGCTCTACTCGACCCGTGCCACATACCCCGATTATATGCGGGTCCACTATTAAATGACGGTCATCGGCACAATTACCCCAGACCTCTTGCACTGGTAAGTCCAAATTTAAAGTTTAACCCTATCTGATACTTGTCGTGTGTTATGGGCATCGCTGCCAGTAACAGCGTGAAGATAAGCGCCGGTTTTGCGGCACGCGGGCAACGTCAGGATGCCTGCTCAGCCTCGCGCACATAAAGGTCCCACAGAGGCGACTGCCGACACAGTGTGAAATCTGTCCCCATGTGGCCGCGCACAAGATCGCTCACATGAGTATCTGTCACCGTCATCAACAAAAGCGAGACATGTCTGAGCGGTGTGCCGCCCTCAGCCAGTTCCACGGATGTGGGGCGGATCCAAGCAGGATAACCCTCAACCCGCTGCGTGCCCGTGGCAAACCCCAAGCCCATCCGCGTGTTGCTGGCTAGGCCAATCTCTGAAAGATCTGGGATGTCCTGCACCAGGCGCACTGCATCCATCAGCATGACGAAATCGATGCCTGCATCATGCTCTCCTGCGGCAAACCGCCGGGCTGTCCGCTCGAGGGTGACTTGCGCGGTGGGGTCAGCGGCATCGCCGGTGTCCGTGCGATAGTGCAGCCATGCGCCGTTCACCAGGTACCCGGCAAGGGGCCCACTGTGTACCGGGATCCGGTTCGACTTCAGAAAGGCGCTCGCTGTGCTGCCCGCCACGTTCAACCCATGCGGCAGTACCAGGGCGGTATATAGGACTGCCACTAGAGGCCAGGCCACCACTGCCAGCTTTAGCCGCCCAAAGCGCGGTATTAGCAACAGTGCGAGCGTCACGAGCAGTGGGGTGGACTGCTGACCTACCAGTCCCGCAAACCCCATGGTGACGGATGTCCCCCAAAACGCAATCATCAGCAACGTCCCAACGGCCAGCACCACTAGGGTCTCGCGGCTACGGTCCCTCAAGAGCAGCAAGACCATCAGGGTCAGCGCCATCATGACCTGCATCTGTTGGGTAAAGACAAGTCTGAAGGCCTTGCGCACGAACCAGGGTTCGGTTGCACTCGTGCCGGAGCTGGCCATCGTATAGCTCAATGTGCCAAAGGTGCGTCCCCCGGTCGGATCCATCAGCAAGAAAAAGGCTGTCATTGCGATCAGGGTTGTAATCAGCGTAGGCCAGCGTGCCATCATCGCAAGGCCCAGTGGCAGTACGATCGCGACCGGAAAGAACGAAAACTTGCACAGGATAGCAGCGATCACAGCGACGCCTGCAACGGCGCCACCCATGAGTTCCGCCGCCCGCGTTTCGGAGCGAACCATCAGCACGGTGGCGCACAGGATCGTAAACGCAGTGCCCAGACGGTTGTAAGCAAAGGAGTGCGCCGCATCCAGGCGGGTCAAAAGCCGATATTCCTCGAACGGCACCCGGGTGAGTAAGACGATGGCACATAGCAGTGTCAGTAGGGCCGTGATGGTCGGATCAATCC
>ERZ1740068.810-NODE-810-length-12367-cov-6.014295_pt1 | contig 12367 bp, 8 predicted proteins | sample MGYA00581735_ERZ1740068 | MGnify/ENA primary metagenome ERZ1740068 (study PRJEB43018, sample SAMN04849740) | marine metagenome | isolation source: floating plastic debris | place: Pacific Ocean | collected 2008-08-30 | study: EMG produced TPA metagenomics assembly... | reverse complement strand
GCCCACCGCGCCAAGCTGCCCGTCAACTTCACTTGGATGAACCGGCAATTCAACCAGCACCCGCCTCAAACCGATCCTGGCCTCATTGTGATGAATCCACCCTATGGCGAACGCCTGGATCGGGTTGATGTAGAAAACCTTTACCAAGGCATCGGCGATCAGTTGAAGCAACAATACGCCGGCTTCGAAGCCTGGATCCTAAGCTCCAACCGCGATGCCCTCAAGCGGGTAGGGCTGCGCCCCTCCGCCAAAAAAGTGCTTTTCAACGGTCCGCTCGAATGCCGCTTTCAGAAATACGATTTGTTTCGCGGGAAGAAGGGACATGGGGGTAAGGTGGCTGTGCCAAAGAAGAGTTGATCTCCTGGTTTCCACGACTAAGATTCAGGCCAGGCAATTCTTATTCGGTATTTGTGCCGCTTCTTTTCTATCCAAACACCGGCTTTTTTGTGTCTTAATCGCTCGATGCGGTACCAGTAGAAACCGTTTTTATTTCCTGATTTAATACTCACCGATTTTATAATCTCTTTGGTGGTTCTATTGCGGTCGACCCATTTAAATTTGCGGTTAGTGCTTCGAAATTTGCTTGAAAAATTTCGATCTACAGAATAGGTGCGGGACCTTTTGACGCTAAGATTTGTGTATTTGATCCTCTTGTATTTCCACTTGTAGACATAGTTGCTATCTATAGAATGGCCAGTGGTTTTCCATATTATGAGGAGCAGGAAATTGGATTGGATCCGCTGGGTCAAAAATTGGACGGAATCTCCCTGAACTTCTGCTGTTATGGTATCCTGCTGGCACCACGCAAGCCCATAAAAACTCAAACAGAGCAAACTTGTTATCATCCACTTTCTCATCACTTTTCAGTGCAAGTCATTCCATCACTCTCCAAACACCACCCGAAAAAGCAAAAACTCTGTGCCGTCTTCCAAATAAAAGGACTTTCTCAGGCCTCCTGCAGGACCTTTCGTGGTACGCAATTCAACAACATCCAGAAATTTCTTTTGCTGGTTGTGGAAGATTGAAGCTTTACCACGACTAAGCATCTTTGGGGCCACCTCTTCCACCACGAACAAGCGCTCCAGTAGCCCTTTCTCCCCTTGGTCGGAAAGCCAAAGGGTATCCGAGGAGTTCGACTGCAACTTTTCAAGCAAGGCCTTTGAAGCAGTAGGGTCTTTTTTCGAAGCGCGCCTGGCTTCCCTGATTACCGACTTCTGGTCGAGGAACACCTGCACAGTTTTGAGTTGTAGTGCGACTACGTTGGCTCCACAGCATGACTTCAAGTGGACGGTTTTGTGGGAAGTTTTGGCTTGGCCTGTAGCCAGACTAACAAAGATGGAAACAGCACCAACCAGCACCAGAAGCTTAGAATAATTCGAGTTTAAATAGTGACCGGTTTTCATACTTATGGCAGCAGTTAATTATTTATAACCACTGGACGGTATTTTTTCTTTTCCACTTTAGCTAATTTTCCATTGCGCCACACCTTTCGCTTTTCGATTCGAAATCGGAACAACTGATTGCGACCTTTTCGGTACTTTCTTTTCAAAACGGTTACCGTATTCTCCTTTGTATTGTATACAGTTTTTTTTTCTGAGCGCCTTCGCCTTTTAATATACGCTTTCAAGTTCCCATCTTTTGTGTATACTCTGGTCACTAATAATGGCCGAAGTCGAAAAAAAGAAACCTGCCGAATTCTAATGTAAGACAATTCACCATTTGCTGTTTCTCCACTGTATTGCCGAATCTTGGGAAACGAGAGCGAAGTGAGCTCGTAGTTGAAAACATGGATTTTACCTTCAATGGCGATGTGAGAAGTATCTGGCAGGGTTTGGCTTTTGGTTTTGTAAGCCATTGTGCATAGCAGGACCAACCCAATTATACGTTTATATAGCTGCATGGTAATTAGACCTTGATAAGGAGGTAAGTAATGAGCCTTGCATGCTGCAACTCGAATTTCGGACTTTGTGCAAAACGAATACTTGTTACCAATGCTACTTTTTGGAGTAGTTATACGGTTGGCTAAATCTTAAACCGTTAAATGTACCCATGCACTGCTAACTGTTGCCGAAACCAAACCGTCATTTCTTTTTGCACCCTCAAGCATTTGTGGTGCAAACGATAGCGGAATAACCAGTTTTTTCTCCACCATTTTACCGAAGGTTTGTTGGAATAGTTGTGGTAGTAGTAACGACCGCGTGTCTTCTCCAACTTGGATGAGCATTGAATCAAATAAAAATCTTTGGTGATCGAAGGGCTGCTAGAAAGCCATTGATAAAGGTTTAACTTACCATCACCTGGATAAAGTTTATTCTGATTGCGTTCCAAAAATTTACTGATGCGGATTAGTTCAGGAAATGCCTCATTCGGGTTGACATAAAACGAATCAGCGTTTTGATTCCCTCCAGCGAAATGAATGTGCAAACTCACTAAACTGTCTGAGTAATCATAACTATCAAGAGTAGTTCCGCATTGGCAGTTTTCCAGGAATAAGCTGTAGGAGAAGAAGAATAAACTTTCAGTCTTTTGGCCAAAAAGAGAGAGGTTCAATGCAAGAAAAAGAAGGGTACTAAGGCGTTTCTTGGTCATGCAAGGAAAAGCTTTTTAAAAGCCTTTGACACACTAGTTTGCTTCTTGATTCTCAGGAATAATAAGTCGAACCCGGTACTTATGACGTTTTTTATCCAATAACACCCCTGCTTTTTTGTGCTTTAGTCGTTCTATGCGAATCCAGTATGCTCCTTCTTTCTTCCCTGTTTCTCTGCTAAACTCTTTAATAACCTCTTGCGATTTTTTGTTCACTTGTTTCGAACGACCTCGATGGGCTCGGAAAACTTCTTTTCTATTAAAGTTCCCGTCTTTGGACTGAACAGTAGATTTAGTGATGTAGGGAGATAGAAATTTGAACCTAATCTGGCGAACCTTAATTGTGTGTGAGCTATCGGCTGAATGCCCAACAGTTACCCTCTTTTGGAAAAGCAAAACCGTTGTCTTCTGCTGTTCTGTATAAAAGCTCATTGAATCGCTACCTACTGACAAGCGAAGGGTGTCCTTGGTCGCGCAAACCACGAACGGAAGTACAAGGAACAGTATGGCGAGCAGGAAGCGTTTCAATCTTTTAGATATAAAATTGCCATCCGTTTTTCAGAATTGTTAGCATGGTTCAAAGATGCAACCAAGCACGAAAAATTTGCTTAGCATAATGCTGCGTTTCTAAAGTGAAAATACGGATATGTAAAAGGCCTTGCATCAAATGTACCCATGCACCGCCAATTGTTGAGTAAGCCAAGTCTTAACTTCCTCTTTCGCCTTTCTAAGTTTGCGATGCAATCGAAAGTGGAACCACCAGTTGCGCCTAAACCAAAACCGATTCCTTTTGGGAGCATAGTTATGAAAATGCTGGGTTCGTATTCTTTTGCCTTCTCGAGCATTGATTAAAAGCAGATAGAAGTCTTCTTTTAAAAGTGGATCATTCACCAACCACTTGAAGGCATCTAAGTGGCCATTGCCCGGAAACAGTTTCCCTTGCCGAGCTTGCAGAAACTCAGACAAATTTGAAAGTGCTCTCCAATCCACATTGGGTTGAACATTAAAAGTATCGTAAGGAGCATTTGTTCCCAGGAATAACACTAAGGCTACCGTATCGGTAGCCTTAAAATGCCCATTGTGTGCCACTACCCCGCACTGGCAACTTTCTAGATACACATGAAATGCGAATGGAGAAACGGAGTCTATATTTTGAGAGAAACTTCCTTTTCCAAAAAAACATAGGCTCAGTAGCACAAGAAAGGATAGTCGGACCACCTTTAAATTTAGGCAATACAACTTTTTCCACCGATGAAGCTCCCTGTTTCCATAGTGGAGTCTACGGGCTTTGCGGCTTATGCCAATGCATCTTAGCGTCATAAAATGGCCAATTCAATTTCTTGACTTGCCCTTTGGAAGACCGAAGCCCATAAACACCATTAAAAAATCGTAATGGAATAGGTGTGCTAGAGCTGGCTATGGTTTCAGATGTAGCATGAGGGATGAGGTACTCTTTTGAAGAAAATGGAACAACCTTTATACAAACGGCTTTTGAACAGGCTTTGCGATCTTTAGGACTAATTACCCCCATTGCATAGTTTAATGTACAGGGCTGGCCGGGTTGGGAAGCTTGGTAGATAAATGCCGGACCGTTCAACCATCCGTTGTTATAGTTGCATGCCGCAATCAATTTGCCCTTTTGATCGAAAACCCAGCTTCTTCCATGAAGTTTCTCGTTTCTGAACTGTAAAATCGTTTTGAGACGGCCGTTTCGAAAGGTCCAAAGTGTAGAGCTATCGACAGTACCCCACTTTAAGTCTAGCTCATTGCCGTGTACGGAATACGTAAATGAATTCAACGGGAACCCACCGTTGCTTCTGAATGCTTGTGGTTCAAAAAAGTGATTCGTTGTTTGATAGTTCACTGTCCCTATGGAAATAGAAGTATCCGATTTTGTGTTGTCGTATTGAAACAATACCTCTTTACCAGTATCCTGTAGGGCAGAATAAGCGACAGACCGTATAGTTGGTTCAACAAAGTTTTCGAACTCCAAGTGGCCTTTTTCTGCGTCCCACCGAAGGTAGGGCCCTATTCTTCCTTGAGGACTTTTGAACTCAATTTCCAATTGATTTTTAGCCTCGTTAATGCTAAAATGGGCAATGCTTTGCTCATAACTTGGAAGTTTGTCCAGTGTTTGATTGACCCAGCTTTTTTGAATTTGGGTTTTGCCCAACAGGGGGTAAAGAAGGAGCACCACCAAGGCAAGTGTTGGAGTAGATGTAGAAATCCGATTCACTTTTAAGCGAAATGAAATCTTGAAGCTACCCGTCTTCATTGTTTACAAGCACCAATATTCTATCATTACCGGCCGGTACTTTATTTTTTCATCTTTATTTAAGTTGCCAGTGCGTCACACTTTTATCTTTTGTTTTCTGGCTTATGAAGATGTTCCGATGGATTGTATGTATTGAAGTATATCTGCTTCATGGTCTTCTTGGTAGTAATTAGACCAAGGGCGCCATTGAAGAGCTTTTTATTGATTGGGACACTAAAATTTTCCTTTGTTTCTGCTATTGCATGAGGAACGAAAAAAAACTTATTGTTGACATAATCAATTTTTACATAAATAAGACTCTCGACTTTAGTACTCCAAGGGCTTTCTAACTCTCCCATCTTGTAGCTGTTTTTGGCAATGAGCATCCCTGTTTTATCTTGATATATTTTGGCAGTTCCATGTAGCCATCCATTCTTGTAGTTGGATTCTCGTGCTAAATGACCTTCAGGAGAAAAAACCCAGCAGGTTCCATTAATTTTATCAAAGTTAAACTCATAGACTGCTGTTAACTGCCCTCTGTAGAAGTCCCAGTGAACACCTTGACCTTTTGCATTTGTCCATTTTATTTGTAAGTCACCCAGGCCTACCAACAAATCAATTCCCTGAGGTAAGCCTTCAACTTGAAACACAAACTGAGTTTCATCAGAGCGGTGAGATGTCCATGAGGTTGCCTCTGGGCTAACCCAAAGTGTATCATTTAAAGTGTCTTTGTAATGTTTAACAACCTGCCAGCTACTTTCATCTACCGCAGAAAATGTGAACTGCTTGCTCCCATGGGGCCAAAATATCACCATACTATCAAGGCGATTTTTGTTTCCAAAAAATAGTTGTGGACCGAACAATCCAGAGTCGCTTTTCAAAGTAATTGAGTACTGGTTTAAACTGGTCGTATCTACGTGCAAGTAAGATTTTGTTAACTCTGGTAGGTAACTAAATGACTTATCTAACCAAGGTAGATGGTTTGCTTTGGCGTTTGCCAATATGAGAAGCACCATACTAATTAGAATGACCCACGGTTTCAATACTTCAGCAATTAAGGGTTAGAAGTAATAGGAGTTGTAGCAGGCCTGGGACCATATTGAGTTTCAACTTTAGCTACCTGCGTTGCTGAAGATCCATTAACTACACCATTTGAGGAAGTTGATATATCAACCCAAATTCCTCTATAGTCATATCTTGGCCCGGCTGAGGTTATGGAAAAATCTTCATAACCTCCTTTTTTCTTCTCTTCTACGTGTAAATTAGTTCGACTACCTAAATCGGTTCCAGCTTCTCCTCCTCTTGTTGCATTAACAGTAGAATATTTTTCCTGAATTATAAGTGCTTCAATTTCTTTTGAAGCTTCTTGACTGCCTCTAGTAGCACCATAAGTTAAACTCGCTCCAATTTGTGCGGAAGCAAACCCCTGCTCTCCCGCACCTAAATTGCTAAAATCGTCAAGATCAACGGTTACATCACTTCGCCCTTCAGATCTTCCAGTAGGTCTTGTAAAAAGTACGTTGGAACTTGGGCCTTGGAGAAGGTTAACATTAAAATTATGCTTTGATCGAACTGCTCTTACAATCGACTTTTCATAATTGGACAGGTTGCCCCACTGACTTTTCTTATATCCCCGAATAACCAATTTGCCGTTTCTTTTCGACCTCACTTGAAAGTTAGATAAACCTCTATTTACCAATGCAACATAAGTTGTTATGTCATTTGCAGTTCCCACCAAATATGGGCTTTCTCCGTCAGGATCAATGAATTTTAAAGGGCTATTTAATACGTAGTTATAAGGGGAATATTCGGTAAAATCCAAAGCCTTCGGATCCACCGCATGCCACCTTCCCAACTGCGGATCATAATTCCTTGCTCCGTAGTCGTACCAATTTAGCGAAAAGCTTTCATTCAACTCTTTGCCGTTGTAGGTGAAGGCGTGTTGCACGCCCAGGGCGGGTGGGGGAGCATCGTAGCGCATTTCGAGGCCGAAGGGGTAGTAGTGCCCTTCCTGCAAAATCTCTGAAGTGGCATCCAAGGAGCCGTTGCCGTCCAGGTCGGCGAAGGCCAGGCGCAGGTTGCCCAGATGGTCTTTGAAATGGTATTCGTATTGAAACTGCTGGCTGCCCGAAGAAAGGGGCGTTACCCGGCCTTCGTCGGTGGCGAAAAACTCCAGGCTGTTGCCTTGGTACACAAAGCCATTGGTATAGGTTTTCACCACATCGGGGTTGCCCGGCGATTTCACGGTGCTGCGCACCTTGGTGCCGGCCGCATCGTAGGTAGTGAGCAGCTCCTTGCCGCCCCCAAAGTCTACCTTGGTAGGCAGGTTCAGGTGGTTGTAGTCCACCGTGATGCCCTTGTTTTGATCTTCGATCATGTTGCCGCTGGCATCGTAGAGGTATTCCACCAAAGCCTGCGAACCGTTGTCTTTAAAGTCGTTGTCGCCCACGTTGGGAGCCAGGTCGTTCACGGCTTGCAGTTGGTTGCCCGCGTAGCTGTATTGCAGGTCGTCCATGGTGCCGTAGTTGCCGCTTTGCAGGTAGCCTTCGCGTTTCAGGCTCAGGATGTTGCCGTTGGCATCGTAGCTCAGGTTCGACACCGAATAGCGGTTGATGTGGTAGTTCCAGCCCTGGGTAGTGTGCTCCGCATAGTGCGCCCCGGTGAGGCGGTTGAAATCGTCGTAATTGTAGCCATAGCCCTTGCGTTGGCCATCGCTGGCCGATTTCCAGGTAGCAGTGGCAATGTTGCCGTTGTGTTGTGCCGCGGCTGTCAAACCATTCAAGGGTTGATCGTAGGTAAACTGGATGCCAAACACATCGTTGTTGTCGTTGTTGCGCCACGAAGAAGTGAGCTTGCTGCCCACGTAGTCGTCCACCACACCGGCGACCAGGGTTTGTGAAGAAGCATTTTCAATGCCCCGCTCGGTAAGGGCATTCGTTACGGCATTGCCCACTTCGGTGAGGATGCTCGTGTGCGACATACTCGAAGTCAGGTCTTGGTTGCTAAAGGCCAAAGGCATTGGATCCTGCAGCCAAAGCAATTGCTCATACGCTTCGGGGTCGGTTTCGGTGCGCTCGGCCAACACCAGGTTCACCGTAGTGGTAAACAGTTGTTCGCTTTCTCCGCCGGGCTCGTAGGGCATTCCTGCCGGCAGGTGCAGTTTTTTATCTTCCAGCAGTAGCTCAATGCGCTCGTTGCCCCCTTCGTCCATTACTTCCACCGCGCGCAGGGTCATTTCCTGAATCAACTCGTTGGGGTAGCCCCCGTTGCCGTTTTGGTCCAGAAAACCGTTGGTGAAGGCATCGTTCACCAGTTCGTCGGAATTCATGTTGGTGAGCCAGCCCCGAATGTTGTAGCCCAGGTCGATGCTTTGCAGGTATTCGCCGTTGGGGCTTTGGTCGTAGTGCAGGTTTTTCTCCACCAGCTGCCCCAGCTCGTTGTACACGTAGTGAGCCAGGGTAATCTCCGGATCGGAATTGATGCGTTGGGTAATGGTGGTGAGCCGTCCGGCATGGTCGAGTGTGTAGCGGTTGTTTACCGTAATCAGGTTGCCCTGGCCATCGTCGTGCGTGAGCCGGCGGTGGGTCACCTGCCCCAGAAAATCGAGGCGTAGCTCCTCACGGTCGTTGCCGCCCAACAGGTTGTTGCTCTGGTGCTGAATGGCCCGCCCCTTGTCGTCGTAAAAGGTAGCAGTTGTGAGAAAAGTACCCGATCCGTCGAGCACCAGCACTTTGCTACCAGTGAGGCGTGCCCGGTTGAACTCGGCGGCTTCTTGCGCATACAAGGCCGAACCAAGGTCAACAAAATAGGTGTAGTCGGGGCTGCCATCGCGGTCGAAATCGTAGTGGTCGTAGTAGCTCACCGTGTGCACCGTGCAAAAGTTTTGCGGAAACACCCGGTGGCTGTAGCCGTGCCACGTGGCGGTTTGCAGGTTCGAAGCTTTCTCCCAAAGCGGATCGCTGTTGGCCGTGCCCGTGTAGCTGTTTTCGTCGGCCCATTGCTGCACCACTTCGCGGCTAAGAGCGGGTTGCGGTCCGCCGGTTATCCAAAACGGATAGGCCGCCGAAGCATCAAAAATACCCGTAAGCACCGGCCGGTTAAAGGCATCGTACTTGGTAAAAAGCCATTCGCCGGTGCCGCGTAGGTTCTCCGATTGGCTCAGGATCGGGCGGTCGAGGGCATCGTATACCAAATAAGTAGTACCTGCGCCCGGCACCTGCTTTTCAATCAGGCGAAAGCGGTGGTCGTAGTGGTACGTGTAGAGCAAATCGCCACTCAAATCGGCGAGGTCGTTGCTGTTGGCCTCCACCAGCTCGCGGATGGCTTGGGGCGGCAACACCGCCCGCAGCATGCTGTTGGCATCGTACACAAAATCGGTGATGAGCATTTCTCCACCGTTGCCGATGCGCACCTTGCGCACAATACGGCCCAGCTTGTCGCTAAACTGGCGCAGTTGGTTGCCGTGTTCGTCTACCGTGGTTTGCACCGAAAGGCTCTGATCAGGATAGGTGAGCATGATCTTTTGTTCTACTCCAAGGCACAGCTCGTCAATGGCATTGTAGCCGGTGCCGCCGTTGCTTTGCACGGCAATAGCGCTTTGGCCAGTCACCACCACTTCGTAGTAGGTCCATGAGCCAGTAAGGTTTACCGTATGCCCGGCAACATCGAGCGAGGTAGCCCCTTGCGCCCAAAACGACACAATGTATTCTTTGGCAGGGTCGAGTCCATTTGCCAGGGCTTGCGTGCCGCTACCGCCCGCCCAAAACAGGTAGAAATGGCTACCGGTGTGCGGCACCACCCCTTGGTAGCTGGTTTGGCGGCCCGTGTTGGCGTAGGTCCATTGGCCCAGTAAGGGAGACACCGGAGCATTGCTCTCAAAGCCGGCACAGTTGATGTTCCACAGGTTGCGGTTCACTTGAAACAAGCTTACCTCATCAAAACGGGCTGTTACACCCGAAGCTGAAGTAAGCACTGCCTGGGTACTGCTCTCGATCAGTACTTCCATCAGGGCCCAGTCGCCGTCCCCTTCCGCTGGATAGTTCACACCGTTGACGCCGATGTCGCCCCCGCTTTTCTTCACATAAAACCGCAACAAATACTTGCGTTGCGCATCCAGTCCCGAAAAGGTAATGTTGGGATTGCCGGCTCCGTTGGGGTAAAAATGCCCGCTGCCCTGGTGGGCGCTGCCCGTTACCACGAAGGTGGGATCGTAGCTCACGTTGCCATGGTCGTTACCTTCCAGGCCGGTGTAGGCTACTTGGCTAATGTTGGTGGGGTCGTAGCCCAAATCCAGCTCAGGCTGGCCGCTGGTTTCGTTCCATTCCCAACGCCACACCGCATCGTTGCTGTTGTTGGCCCGAAAGCCATTTTGAATGGTATGGCCGTTGCCTGGCTGCCAGTTTTGCCCAGGCGCGCCCGATTCCAACACCCGGTTCATGGGCGAGTTTTCGTGCACGCGCTCTGCGTAGGGGTAGGCACTGTGCGCCACCCGGGCGGTTTGCTGGTAGAAATTGCCCTGGTCGGTAGTGGGGTTGCTAATGAAATTGCCCCCGTTGTTGGCCTTGGTAAAGGGCAGGTAGCTGCGGGTTTCGCGGCCAAAGGCATCGTATTGGTGAAATTGTACCACATCTCGCTGCGTGGGCGACTGGCCAATGGCCTGGCTTTGTACCGGACGGCCCAGGCCATCGAAGTACTGCAGGGCTGCGGTGCGGCCTTGTACGGGCAAAGCGCCAAAGTTACTTTCCAGTTGTTCTGCCTGGCGGGCCCGTTCGGTGCTAACGTAGTTTTGGTTGGAGGTTTGGGCCTGCAGGGCCAGAAAGGTGCCGCAAAGCAAGGCACCCGTGAGCAAAAGTGTTTTCAAAGCGTTCATTCGAATTTCGATTAATCGGTTCGTATTGCGTTGATCGGGTGCGATCAATTGTTGCGGTAATGGTAAGTGTTGCGTTCGAGGATGTTGCCTTCGGCATCGCGTTTCAGGCGCAAGCGGCCCAGGTCGTCGTATTCAAACGCCAGGTGCTGGCCGTTTTCGTCCAGAATGGCCACCAGCTGCTGCTGCTCGTTGTACACGTAAGTGGTAAACAAGGCTTCTTCCGGTGCCATGCGCAGCTCGTCGAGGTGCACTACATTCCCTGCCGTAGCGTGCAGTTCCACTTCTGTGGTGCCTGTAATGGTGATGCGGTAAAACTTCCAATCGCTCGTGAGCGGCAATTGGTGTTCGTACGGTCCGCCGGAGCCCGGTTGATAATCCACCCACACTTCGTTGCCTCCGCCACGGGCAAAAAAGGCAATCGAATAGCGTTGGCTGGCATCGAGGCCAGTGAGGGTAACAGCGCCCTGATCGGCCCGAAAGGCGCGGCTTCCGCTGGGGCTGCCATACACTGCTTCGGTGTGCGCCTCGGGGTAGGCCCAGCCGCCCCCACCGGGAGCTTCAAAGCTGGAATAGGCCGTTTCGCCAAGAGTAGCGTTGCCCACTTCCGCCACCGGCTGGTGGTGGGCATGGTGCCAGCGGTAGGCCGTAGCCGTACCCCTGTCGGGCTGGTAACCCGTCATGCGGCCGTGGATATCGTAGCTAAAATCGGCCAGCAGGTCGTAGGCATAGGTGTTGCGGTTCCAATCGTACACCGCCGTGCGGTGGCCCAGGTTGTCGTAAGCAAAAATGCGGCTGTACACCGTTTGACCATCCACCTCGTATTTCTCGCTGATGGGCAAATAGCGAAAGTTGCCGGTTTGCAGGGCCGCCATGTCGGTGCCGTAGTAAAGGCCACTGTGATCGTGGGGATAGGTCACCGTTTTCTTCACCACTTCGCCATTGCTGTTGGTGGTGATGGACTCCGACATTTGCTCGTGGGCCGGGTTGTTGTAGCGAAACTGGGTTTTGGTTTCCAGTAAGCTGCCGTCATCGCCCCAGGCGCGCTCCCGGGCTTCGATGAGCCGGGGCCAGCGCACTGCAATGCCGTAGTAGTTAAACTTCAACAAATTGCAAGGATTTTGCGTGGGCGGGCCGGTGCTCAGCATGGTTTTGCTGTCGGCAATGCCCATGGTGGCCACCATGGGGCAAGTGAGTTTCAAACCGTGCGCATAGGCCACGTGGGTGCTTCCGCCCGAGTAATTGCCTTCAGCATAGGTATTCACTTGTTCCGATTTGGCGGTGTATTGCCCACTGTTGGTGGCGTATACCGTGCGTTTCAGCAAGCTCCCGTTGCGGTAGTCGAAACCCTGCCCGGGCACCCCGGTCATGTAGGTGGGCGAGCCGTTGTGAGAGTAACCGGTAGAAAGGTAATGCTCCACCTGCTCGTCGTTGATGTATTGGTACACTTCTTTGCCGTTCTCGCCATTTTCGCCGTGCAATACGGTTACCTGATCGTAGCCTACCGAGTTGCCACCCGATACCAGGGAGGCCGAGCTGAATTGCAGGTAGGGCGCAGTAGCCCAACCCCAGGCCCAGTTCGACGAAGGGTCGGGCAGCTCTGCCGGCATCACATGGGTAGGCCGCCAAAGCAGCTTGCCGCTGGACACCGGGCTGCCCTC
>ERZ1740068.809-NODE-809-length-12451-cov-88.012827_pt1 | contig 12451 bp, 6 predicted proteins | sample MGYA00581735_ERZ1740068 | MGnify/ENA primary metagenome ERZ1740068 (study PRJEB43018, sample SAMN04849740) | marine metagenome | isolation source: floating plastic debris | place: Pacific Ocean | collected 2008-08-30 | study: EMG produced TPA metagenomics assembly... | reverse complement strand
GTGAACCGGAAACTAACGGGCATTTTCCACTTCTTCAGTCCTACTGCCATCAACACTATAGCGCTATATAGTCGCACTGTTTTGACCTCATTCATCACCCAAATCTACGTTTTTGACTCATGTTGTTTTTTTATAGACATCTCATACACCACGAGCACACATTTGCTTTAATTCTCTCCATCTTGGATGACTTCTGCTTTAAGTCAGTTGATAACATGCCGACACACTCCGTCTCGTGTCATTGTCATTGTCACTGTCATTATAGTAAGATAAATGATCACCAAAAACCATGAACAACCGTTGTGACGAAAAAACGTGTTTATTTACAAAACATACCAAACCCTGAATATTCATCTCCTCACAGAGGAGACCATCAGTCCAGTTGTAGGTGGAAGCATTCATGTCATGCCACACCTCATCCACCCAGCTGATAACTTCTACAGATGTATATTAATCCCTGGACACTGCGGTACCATATTCTTTTAATTCCCCAATCAAATCGATACTATGGTGGTGATAATAGTGGCATGAACCCAAAAAACGAATATAGAAAAACTTCATTATATCGACGGATTATGAAAATGTATTTTGTATATATAAATATCTGTCAGGGGAAGTACTATGTTTGAAAAGCTACTTTGGTCGAAGCAATTTTGTATACCAACAAGTCTCGGTTTATAGTCGCGCGGCTAAAATAATGTGAATTTAGGCACTGGCTGAATATTGAGAGTCATTTCCTCTTTAGATAGAAAGGTGACTGAAATGGCCTTAAATGGGCTCGTTTTTTAGCCATGGTGACTAAACGGTGTAATGTGTCTGAAAGATGAAGGTGGCTCAAATTAAAATTGACTTTTTCACCTTAAGATGGCGTGATACAGCATTTAGCCGCGCAATTATAAAGCGCGGCTTTTTGGTACGTTGAAGCACAACCCATAAGTCCTAATTATATTGTCCACTTCCCTCACTTACCAATTAATATCCCAATTTGTAAATGTACATGTCTTTTTTCATTGTGGCCGTTTCTTGAGTTTTTTGCTTTCTATTTCGTTTGTCAATAGTTGCTCTAAAAAATAATCAATAAATTATAAAATGTAGTAATGAAATCCATTTCCGGTCAACTATATCAACACAATGATCAAAAGCAACACATCAATTAAATATTTATGTTATATATATTTATAATATATTGATAATGACCATCAACGAAGACATGGGAATTCATGTCTAACAGTCTGAATTTGTCGTTGAAGCGGTCAGCTACAAGCAGAGTGTGAGGTGTGATGAAGATGAGCTCATGTGGGTAATCATGCCGAGAGTGGAGTAGTGTGCTATCTCAAATTTCATCGACTGGCTAATTATTTGTGATTGGCTTAATTTTCTCCCTTGAGCCACAAAACACATTTCATATAACATACTTATTGTAGCCATTTCATCAAAAAATTATCAAGTTAAATGACATAAAATTACCATACAAGATACCATTTTCTAACAAAAATCATAAAAACAAAAGACCAACATTTTAATCATAAAAATCAATCTCAAACATTTACCTCTCAACAGTAGAGATAGACGCAGCAGTAGAAGTGTACCCACCTGTAGAAGTGGAGGCAGCAGTAGGATCAGAGACAAGAGTAGCTGGGGTGGCATTTTATGAGGAATCAAATGACAGGAAGATCAATATACTCATTTAATTTCTTAGCTCACTATCAGCTTCAATTGAACCATCCCTCATAACAAAGCTTATAAAAAACACTAAAATTTGGCGCTAATTTGTTTTTAAATGCAATAAGTGCTTAAAAACACCGGATGGTTTGAAAAGGCCCATTGTTTGGTTGTGGTGGTCTAGTACTTGATAGGCCATCTCTTGTTGTTGATCACCAGATTTATTGATCTAGCATGGTGTTCACCAGTTTCAAGCTCTGCTCCTTCGATATCGTGGCCCAAGTTTGCCTGATCTTTGCAGTCAGCTCAGCTTTTATCTTCGGTTTCATTGCAGAGACTTTTTGACCAATTATTTGCCAAAAATTATCCATTGTGTTCAGATCTGGGCTTTGTACTGGCCACTCTATGATGTTGACGTTCCTTTCCTGTATCCAAACTTTGACTTCTTTAGCTGGCCATCACCACAGACGATTCTCCGGAAACAACACGAGTGCACTTGGTAGCATTTTCCTGTTGAGAGTAGAGATCCATTTCTCGCCGTTCATGATTTCCTGACATTCCTCGAGAAATCCTACACCAGAGCCTGCCATGTACCCCCATACGATGACAGAGACCCGTTGTTTCAGTGTGGGTCGATTCATTCTGGTTACCACTCCTCACCACGCCGTCTTCTCACAAATGAATTCCCAGTATGAATGCCTACATCAAACTTTGACTTAACATCAAACTTAACAATACTCTTTGCCTCTCTACCTCTGAACACTGGCACCCCACAGGGGAGATGGAGAGAGAGAAATAACTTTTTATGATAAAGGTAGGCGACTAACCATTGCATTTCAGCTGATTTGTCTGTGTAGTATCAGGAATATGAATGGAGTGAGTATGGGAAGCAGCGTCCTCGTCTGACTGTGTCAGCGGTAACGGCACAGATTGTGCAGCTCCTAAACTACTGATTGAATTCCGAGCTCCATCTTTATCTGTGATACAACACGTTGATAACAATCCAGCAGTGTTTGTGCATATAAAACATGGTCATTCTATTATGTATGAGAGCCGTTTACGATTTAAATATTCCCATGTAATTGTATGGCCAATATCAGAGTGCTCTGGTTAAAACGGATATGCGCAGTAACAGTTGTACATCATCCTTTGTGGTGCAGGTAGCATAAGCTGGTGTACATATTCACATCTCGTTATGCAATCAAGGCCCGCCTTGCACTTTGTATTCCATATAGTGTGATGTTTACAGCAAACATTCATTTCAGTGCATGGTCAGCCATGACATATTTCAAACTGGGCACAGCAGGTTCATGACAGGACCAATATAAAAATATTCTGCAGGCAACTGCATGAAAATTTGATTGTTCCTGCCATAGCACTTTTCCGGCATAGTTACAGTCTCCCTTGGTCTTTGTTTTTCGTCGTGGCCTCTTGTGAAGCTGTACGCTTTCTATTTTGTATGTCAATAGTTGCTCTATAAAATAATTAATAAATAATAAAATGTAACAATGAAATCCGTTTTAGATCAAATATACATGTTTCAGCAACACGAAATAAATTTTATGTCATGTATATCTTGATAATGTATTAATAAAGACTATTCAACAAAGACCCAGGAAATCCTGATAATTCAAATACACTCAAACTTTTTCCTAACGAGGTGTGTGAAGATAAATTGCTGCAGAAAAATAATTTTTTACTATCTGATACCAATATACCTTGGACCTATGAAATTTCTTTCGCCGGAAGTGGTCCCAACTGGGACATATAATTAGACACGAGGAAATGACGCTCCTGTAAAACCGTTGGTCTGTAGTTTTTAATTTGGTACAGTCATGTACAATGTCCTGTCTAACATGTTTGGACTCAGATCTTGGTGAGGGTCCAATAGACCTAACCACCTGTCAACCAACAGAGCTGCTAAAGTCCTCCCGAGTGCAGTCGGAATTTTCTCTTTCGTCGTCAAAGCAGTGAACAGACTTTTTGGCTACTTTTCCTGCCTTGACTACGGCTTTCAAAGCCGAAAGGTACACTTTTACAGGATCATGATTTGCTACATCGGAGTGCTTTTGGTTTTTGTTAGCTTTGCTAGAGGTGACTACTTTGGCAATACAGTCTGTGTACCTTTTCCCATGTATTATTCTTTACATGCAGGTGGTCAATATTAGCTTTGTCTACTGCTTTGCCTATTGGAGGCAAAAACTCCTGGCGATCAACCTAAGTCCTAACTAAATTTCTTGATCGTTGAGAAGAATATATCAAATGCTCATCGCAATTTGATGCTTGACATTGTGTCAACGCAATAATGGAATTCCCTCAAAAAACGTTTACTGTCCAGAGGTGACATGCTAAGTTTTTGCCAGACAACCCTAATACTTGGCATACGTTGGCCTATGGTTCTACGCCTCAGGATTGGGCTGCCAGAATTCATCAAAAATGACCAACTTTAGTCCAAAAATCAGAATTCTACGACAAAACGCTTATCCGCTGGAGCTATTGAACTGATAATGGTTGCCCCTGACACTGTCCTACAACATGACTAAAATAAAAAAAAATGTGATAAATGATGTATGATAAAATGACAAGCGCTTGTCGATAAATGCCATGCTGATTGTGATAAAATTGTGGTTTCTGTTTTCAAGCAGAATTTGACTGATTGAGTGAAGCTATGGAATTAATGTATCTTGGTAAGGGTCAGGTCATACACACCCATGAACCTCACAACATAATTAAGTTGTCATAGGAAATAGTTGGCGACAAGTTTAATTTAGGAACCGTAATACCATGGGTACCGTATACATTTTTACGTTGAAATTGCAGCCCAAATACCCAAAGAGGGTGATAGAAATTGGATTTGATTCACACTTATCTTGTCATTAGCACATTATAGTACCGAGTGTTGTTTTAAATCAATATACTATTTTAGGAGTCTTCCCTCGCCTTTAGGGAGAGGGTAACTCTAAAGATTTCACTAACATTTTTATCAATTGAAATAACCATAAAATATTTTCTGTTTATGCTGTTTCCTATGGTAACAGTTCTGTCGTAATTAGAAGTGAGAATATACTGCTTAGTGTGGTGATATCTTCTTATTGCTCGAATGTAGACTTAGTCGGCTTCTAAAGGCGATAGTTATGAAGCATAACGCTATGTCATTATGATCTGCACATGACCCATTCAAGTTGTATTATGCCTATTAAGTCATTAATAATGCTTACCAATTCAAGGCAAGGCAGCTTTGCATAATCAAGAATGTCGATAAAACCATCTTATGGTTGAATGAGAAGCTGATGCAGCACAAAGAGTGCTACACAGAAAGATGTAGACAAGGAGGTCAGACTAGTAACCTTCCGTCTTTTACATTCTTGTTCATCCTCCTGCTCTAACCATTTTTTCCATGGGTTATTCTTTTTAGTTTATAAAGAGAGCCCCAACTTAAAAAACCCAGAAGGCCCCACACCACAGGCTTCAAACCCCATCAACTGAAAACCCCAATCCCAAAAACCCAATATATGACCCCAACCCCAAAACCACCATAAATGAGCCAGAATAAGAAAAAAAATATGAAGAATAACCCTGGGAAAAAATATTGCATCCTGCTCTCAAATGGTATGTCAAGGACAGTAGGCAGGCCAACTAAAATTTATTGGTGCCCAGCGGGCAAAATCTCGTGGATTCTGTGGGGAGTCCCTGGGGATTGTGATTTTTGGTGGAGGGAATCCACACGGAAATTTTTAAATCGCGGTTGAAATGAGTGGGAAGTTTCCCCAAACCTGTAAAAATTTTAATTCACCAAAGAATGACATCAAATTATCACTAGGATATTTTGACATAACTTGGACCCTCCTATGTCATTAAATTTCTTTTTGAAATATTTGAGGGAAGCACAAGGGAAATTTCCACGCAGAAATATCCCCAGGGATTCTACTGTGAAAGGAGACGGAAATATCCACATAGAAAATTCCCCTTCATTTCCCTTGAATTTCTGCAGGGAAATCATGAGGAAATTTCCGCGGGGATGATCTTCTGGGAATTCCCCCATAAATCCGCATGGAAATCTGGGGGACGTGGATGCCCGCTGGGTCGGATTTATCATTACTTCATTAATGGAGGGACAACTTTTTACAAAAATTGCTCTGAAAAATTAAACAGATCTTTACCAAAGTGTATGACAGCCTGTATTGAATTATGTGGGTCTGGCGATATGAGTTCCAGTATAGCTAAGCTGCACAACAACATCGGAATATCCACACACATCTCGGGTACGCAGCCCTACATTCAATGTGGACATTTATTAAAAAATGATAGAATACTTGGAAAAGCTTAAAACCATTTATGATGGTGGATAAATGATAATTTTAACTAACATATGAAATATTGATGGTAATAATGGCATCACGTGCTTAAAATGCACCAAACATACCAAAATAGATTACTGGGAAGTGATCATATTTCGGCTGATGTCAAAAAAATTGGTGACGAGTGAGATTATGGCATGATATTCCAGTTAATTTATTTTCATCCGCACCAATTGTGACTCCACTAGGGGTGATAGCTGCAGAAATCTGAATCAGGCAATTAAAAAGTCCTAGATTTGAGGCGGGTTCCAATGAGTAAGCCCTGAATTGGATCAAGGGAAACATGGATTTTTCGTCCAAATTGATTCAATGAGACTTTTTAGATGAAAGTATAAAAATTCCTAATTCGCATCATTTGAAATATGTTTTTTTGGCATTAAATTCCTATGAGTGTACCTATAGAGGCAGATAACTGCCACCTGCAGTTTGCGAAAATGGCTTGGACTTAAGTACACAAATCAGTTTTTGTTCTCATAAATTTGCAATGTGGAGATATACATATATTTCTTCAAATTCGAACTTTGTAGTCACTTTTGACTAGATATGCCCTTGATGGATGATGTTCAAAACTCTGCTGTTCATAGAAATATTTATTTGAAACTGCCATTGCCAAGAGTGATTTTACCCGCCTATGCAAGTCACAGAAGCTCAGAGATGTCAGAACAGTATTTTGCAGTGATGGTCAAAAACTTTTTTCCAATTGTGCATGGACAAACATACTAATTTTTTGGTACAGAGCATTGTAACTTTTAGCCAACTTCACAACTTAATAAATAAAATATTTCTACGACTTGCATATATCTCCACACTGCTGGGGTCACACAGACTTTATCTGTAGTTGATGACTTCAAACAGTTTAACATTGAAAATAGAACACTTGGAAAAGCTGCAAGGCAGATAATGGGGGAAAACAAGTGATGGAGTGATGGAAAATACTGGCGTAACACTTTACATGCACCCAGCATTTTCTGAAATAGATTTATCGGTAGAGTTGTTCATCACACTGCTGCAGACAAAATTGATATAGTGAGACCTTGGCCTAGGCTACATCTGGGTTGTTATTGTTTTGGCATTGACATTCAATATCTTCAACTGACCGATGTTTGAAGAGAGTCCTCAATGTGTTGAGATCTTGCAGTTAGGCCCGCCTAGGATGTTACATCATGGTTGTAATCGTGGTGCATTGACATGTAAGTGAGTATCATCAAAGCGGAAGAAATTTATAAGTTGATATGTGTAACTTAACACAGCAGGCAAAAACCTCTGGATTCCGTAACGGAACCCCCGGGGATTATGGTTGTTGGTGGAGGGAATCCACGGGGAAATTTGGGTTGTAAATGGAACGAGAATCCACATGGAAATTCAGGAGAAAACTTTTAAACCCGGGTTGAAATGAGAGGGAGGTTTCCCCAAACCTGTAAACATTTTATTTCGCCAAAGAATGACATCAAATCATCACTGGAATGTTTTCACATAACTGGGACCCTTCCTATGTCATTAAATTGTATTTTTCTGGGGAAGCACGAGGGAAATTTCCACACAGATATATCTCCAGGGATTCCACAGGGACAGGAGGCAGAAATATTCACATAGAAAATTCCCTTCATTTCCCCTTAACTTCCGCAGGGAAATCATGAGGATGATCCCATGGAATTCCCCCCTAAATATGCGTGGAACGCGGGGGACGTGGATGGCTCGCCCGTTAAAAACACTCATTGATTGGTCTATAACTCTTTGTCATTAAAGGGTTTAAAAGTTAAAAACTTGAAATCAAAGTGCAAGTATCTAACAGATTTTTCGGGTCATATTTTACATTGCCTGGGTAAAATGGTTAAAGAATCTTTGATGTACATGTACAAGCGTATGAACCATGATGCAGCCTTCTATACCAGCCTAACTGCAAGACCTCACCACATGATTTTGTCTGCAGCAGTGTAATGAAAAACACTACCAAGTAATCTATTTCAGAAAATGCTGGGTGCTTGTCAAGCAATTGCCAGTATTTTCCATCACGCGATCAGTTGTTTTCCCCCATAATTTTCTTGACAGCTTTTCCATGTATTGTTTTTCGATTTAGACTTGTCTGAAGTCAGTTGCTTCAAGATGGAGTCCATTTTTCTCCAGCATTGTGAAAAAATCAATGCATATATATGATATTGCACTGCAACAGACACTACAAATAAAGTAGTTTTCTTCTATTCTCACTACAACTCTTTTTTATATGGACAGCGATTCTCGCAACAATTGTTTTAGAAAAATTGATGTCAAAATCTTTGTTGTGCACAAGGCCCTTTATAGTAATTACTGCCCATAATCGAACATAATGTCATATACTATCAATGGCTGTGTTAGTGATAAAGTCCAGATCTGGCCCAAATTATTGTCTGGCGACTAACATTTACCTTTTTATTTGTTGGTTACGCGGTATCATAACACGTTACATAAAACCCTCGGCGTAGATGTTTTTCCATCATTTGTAATTATTGAAAGCGTCCCACGATATTGGTTTAGGCTGTGTAACAGTAACGAAAAACACTTCCAAGTGTTCTATACTATATTGTGCTGGGTGCTGGTAATATATTCTACCAGTGTTTCCAGTAAAATTAAACAGTATCCAGAAAAGACAATATGCTAGACAGCTTTTCAAAGTACTCTAGTTTCAATTTCTAACAGGCAGTCTTTGTTCCGTTGCTTGAAATAGCAGCTTTAATCCAAAGCATTGAATATGGCATGGCATTTAAAAATAATTTGAATGTGCTTTTTAATTTTCACATGGCTCTAGACAAAAAACAATGGGATGAGATATTTTAGTTACATCACAGTTTTTTTGTGATGCATTAAATACCATATTTAACAATATTGACAATGATTAGTCTATAGAAAAGTTTTTTAACCATGTTTGTGGACAACATTGAAAATTGTAGTGGGAATCTTGAATCCTCTTCAATGCCAGCACAGGTTGGAGATACCTTTTGCAACCTTTGAAGCCGAGGCGTTTTACATCATAAGTTCAATAGGCTTAACATGTCCCAAAGCAAAATGGTAATCCAAAAAGAGGTTCATACTCAGTACTCATTATGTCTTGAAATCAGGGCTGCATTCAATGCGACTGCTGCTAGGCCTAAGCCCAGCAGAGCTACAAAACTTTGCAATCTAAGAGCAAATGGATTCGAAACTCAGTGGGACTCGATAAAGTTTCTCATAATCTGGTCAGAATGTTGTCAATTTTGCTCAGAATCTGGTATTACATGACGAGATTCCTCCAAGGAAACCTCATTGCTCTATCAGCGAGGAAGCTGAGATATATATATATATAGAATTTAGTATTTTAGGAAAATTTAAACCTGTAACTAACATGAAGTGTTAATTCGTTCTTTATTTTGTGCATTACATGTTTATTTATTTCGCATGCAACCCCATCTGAAAATTGGTAACCAAATGGCAAACCTGGGTAAAATGGTTAAAGAATCTTTGATGTACATGTACAAGCATATGAACCATGATGTAGCCTTCTATACCAGCCTAACTGCACGACCTCACCACATGATTTTGTCTGCAGCAGTGTAATGAAAAACACTACCAAGTAATCTATTTCAGAAAATGCTGGGTGCTTGTCAAGCAATTGCCAGTATTTTCCATCACGCGATCAGTTGTTTTCCCCCATAATTTTCTTGACAGCTTTTCCAAGTATTGTTTTTCAATTTAGACTTGTCAAAAGTCAGTTGCTTCAAGATGGAGTCCATTTTTATCCAGCATTGTGAAAAATCAATGCATATATATGATATCGCAACTTTAAACTTTGGGTTTGACTTGTTGAGGACATATGTGAATGGTAGGGAGCTTTGCTATGAGCACAGTAAAGAAAACATCTTTGTGTTTTTGGCCAAAGCTTTGTCATTATCTTGTCAACGAAAAGAGAACCAAAGGGCGTTTCCAGTATGATTTGTTAAGGTTCTTTCAATAATACTGCATTAATTTGCATCAAAACCTGCCTATACCTTACCAGATACCAACCTGATTTTTTTCATGGGATCTTGAACCCAAAGTAAACCTGAATTTGCTGTCCCGTTTCATCCCATACATACACTTTGGTAGCAACCCTTTTAAATATTCCAAATGTACATGTATTTAAATACTTGTATCTGTGTCATATCAGGCGCTAGGATACAGATAAAGTGACAAGGAGCAAGATGACGCAAGAGCTGGCTATAAAATGCGGTGGCCTGTTAGAGCCACACAATGATTTTCAGGAGAACAGTAAATTTCACTCTGGCAAACTATAATTTTGACAAAAAGTGCTGTTTTTACTACTTATTCACTTAAAAGGCTATTTTTAATTTATAATAATATAAATATAATTTTGTTATCAAACTAGAAGGCAAGTTGCAAGTTGTTGCACAACAGAAATATGTCTTTTGTTGTGATACTAGTGTCTGCATTCCAGCAAATGCAAGTTTTCATGCCAGCGAAACATAATTTTCAGATTGCCAAAGACATAATCCAAACGCTGTTGGCCGAGCAATACATAGACTCGACACATTTACAGTGTTGTTATAAAGTATAGTTTGTAGCCCAAGATTTTTTTTAAATGTTTTGTAGGTCTTGATTGATTTGCAGAACTCGAGTTTGATTTTGACATTGGTATATATCATAGTGGGTGTAATTTTCTTGGTGCAAGGCTCACTGTTTCCATGCATGTAGACCCGAGTTCAATCCCTCAGTCTTTTTAGCACTCATTCAAATGCCACTCTCTACATTATTTTGCAAATGTACATAGTATATGTAAAAAGTCTAAGAATTTCAATATTGGCAATCAGAGAAAACATTAACTCAATTGAATGGAGATTAATTTTCATGATTCTCATGTGGTATTAAACTATTTAACAGTATATTTACTTTAATTTATATCTCACTGATTGATGTGCGTTTGTCCTTTTAGGTAGGCAACAATATGCAGCAACACTGGTGTATTAATGACAATCGCACAGTTTTCTCAACACATCAGGTTTCAATGCTAGAATAGTAGAGATAGATTTTCTGATGGCTTTCATTTCTCATTGTGCATTGTTTTTGACTTTACCATAGGCCTATTCCTACTGGAAAGAAAATGATGAACGTTTATGCTATAAGTTGAAAAGAAGCATAAACCAACCCAGGGCAAACATATCTATAACTTGGAATAATCGGGGAATAACCTCTCCTGAAATCCTGCTCTGCTGGGTGGCAATTTATGTGTAATTGGTATCAACTGTTTCACAAGTGATTTCATAAGAATTTTTTTGATAGTCGTAATTTGCGACTATATAAAGGTATTATAAAAATGGAGCTTTAGTGTTATTTTGTGGAGGGTCATACTGACTGACTTACTGCCAACAAATCTGGATTTTGCATTAACTTGAACTATCTCTTAGTAGCAAAACCAAAACCTTTTACTGATGTCAGCTCAGATACCTTATGTACCTTTCCAATATCTAAAATACCCCAAAACTTGTAGGTTCATTAGACCCAAACCCAAAAGCTTTCATTCCAATGCATCCCTATCGTGTCAGGGTTAGTTTTGTGCAATAAATATATTATGTGTGCTTCAGAACACAACCCCCAAGCTCAGTAGAAATACGGACTGATTCCGTCCCATCACAACCTGGTGCTCTATTATGGCAGATTTCACAAGAGAGATTGTGGTAACGATTTAATTTCAATTTATATAAATATGCTTGCTTTGAGTGCAGAGTCATGAAATTCTTCGACTTTTTTAAATATAGCCCTATAAAAAATGTGATATTTGAATAAGGGTTAGGAAGATTTGGGGGTAGAATGAAAGGAAACAGTTGGCCATGCACCAACAAAATGTCATCAACCCAGATCCACTTTGTTATATATCAAAACCAATATGAACTTTGGAGTTAACCATGACCTATAAAATAATGTAACTTGAAAGAATTTGGATTTGTGCACACAATCTTGACCCAGCTATGTTCTTGTGGAATGTAAATTGCTGTGTGTCCCTAACAGGCAATTGTAATAACAACAGTCAAACACTTGTTAGCAATCATTAGGGGGAGATAGTAGATGATATAATTATCAATGACATGCTCACACGTAACCATGTTGATCGGTAACAACAAATGATCTATACAATATCTTTACTCTCCTCGATTCGAGTTTGTGAGATACTAAGACAATCCTCCGAGTAGAGTCTTAGTATTAAACTCCTGCCCTCAACGGCTGCTTAGATAAAACAATTGTCATGGAGTTAGTTAGGCCACGCCTATAGTGATTGCTAACCAATCACCATTTACTTAATGCTTTATGGGCGGCACTTGACTGATTCGTAAATGTATAAATTGAGCAATCACACCATAAAATAGGTACATCGACACATACAAAGCAGTCATGTATTTTAGACAACTCTTGGTGATCACAGTTATTGC
>ERZ1740068.808-NODE-808-length-12455-cov-4.879355_pt1 | contig 12455 bp, 15 predicted proteins | sample MGYA00581735_ERZ1740068 | MGnify/ENA primary metagenome ERZ1740068 (study PRJEB43018, sample SAMN04849740) | marine metagenome | isolation source: floating plastic debris | place: Pacific Ocean | collected 2008-08-30 | study: EMG produced TPA metagenomics assembly... | reverse complement strand
ACTGTACGTGGTGTCGCTATGAATCCAATTGATCACCCACACGGAGGAGGTGAAGGTAAAAAATCAGGTACATCTCGAACACCTTGGGGCAAACCGAACCAACGTGGAAAGACTAGCAAATCAACTAACAAATTAATCATAAAAAAGAAATAAATGAAAAGATCAAAATGGAAAGGACCTTTTACGAAAAAAATAGATGTTACTGCTAAATTGCCATTATTGGCACGAGATTATGAAATCACATCGTACGTTATTGGTTTAACTTGTAATGTACACTCTGGTAGAAAACTTGTTCCTCTGACATTAACTGACGATATGATTGGACATAAGATTGGGGAATTCGTTCCAACCAGAGCAAAGTTTGAATTCAAGAAGAAAAAGAAAAAAAAATAAACATATTAAAAAATAAATGGGTCAAAAAGTAAATCCAAATATTCTTAGATTAGGTGTTAACAAAACATGGAAAACGAATTTTTTTGAAAAAAAACATCAAGAACTGCCTTTATATACTTTTAAAGATTTAGAAATAAAAAACTATATTGAGCGATTTTTAGAAAATCATAATCTTATATTACATGATCACAGACAGCATTATAGTAATTCAACGTTAAATCTTTATATCTCATACTTTATAACATCTGACTTTAACTTTAAAAAATCTGAAAATCAAAAGATTACGTTTATTAACAAATCAGGTGAAAAGAAGCGAGTAAAAAATAATGCTCGTACTATGGATTACACTTTAAGTACATCTGCAAAACCATCTGATAAGATGATTAATCCTATAAAGTTTTATAAGATCAAAAAGTATTTAAAAGTAAATCGTCTTAACGACTTACAAAAGTTTACTCAAATCCAACAAGCTTCTTCAATTAAAAACCAAATGAATGAAGTAAAAGTAAAGAGCGTCTTTGATCAATTGTTCAAAGTATTAAATTTATTTACTGGTAACAAATTGAACATCGTTATCAATTTCTGTTGTATTAATAAAGACTTAACTTTTTTAAAATTTTCACAAACAAAAAAGTTCTCACTACTCCAGAAGTTTCGTAACGCTTCGTTTTTAAAAGAAGGAATTGAACTGCTATTTCATGTTGTTTATAACAAGAACTCAGCAAACTTACTAGTTCGGTTTATCGCGCTTCAGCTGAAGAAAATCAAACGACAAAAATTATTTTTTTCGTTCTTAAAACAAACATTATCGGTTTTGATCGATTCTAACTTTTCTAAAGTAAAAGGGATCAAGATCATAGTGAAGGGTCGCTTAAATGGGGTTCCTAGAGCTAAACATAAAATCATTACCGTCGGTGATGTTCCTGTACAAAGTATTGATGCGGAGTTAGACTATTCTCAAACAACCATACACAACTCAAGCGGTAGTTATGGAATAAAAGCTTGGATTGTTAGTCGATAATTTAGTACGGTTTTTAATAATTAAAAATGTTTTTACAACCACGGAAAACAAAATACAAGAAAACAAGAAAAGGAAAACTGAAAAAATTAGAATTTAAATCAAACTCAATAAAATTTGGTGAATTAGGTCTCAAAGCTGAAGTCGCTGGTTTAATATCTGCACGGCAGATTGAAGCTGCAAGAAGAACAATTGCAAGAAAAATAAAAAGAAAAGGTAAAATCTGGATTTGTATTTTTCCTGATTTACCTGTTACTGCAAAACCTACTGAGTCTCGAATGGGTAAAGGAAAAGGAGCAGTATCACATTGGGTTGCACGAGTTCGAGGCGGGACTACCTTGTTTGAGGTTTGTGGTGTTCCAACTCATGTTGGAATAGAAGCTTTAAAAGCCGGGAGTAAAAAATTACCTATTAAAACAAAAATATTTGACTAGAAAAATTTTTATAAACGTTGATGGGATTCTTTGATTAGAAAGTAAAAAGCTGCTTTGAATCGTTCGAAGTAACATAAGTCATATAATAGTGACTTATGTTATTACAAGCAGCTAAATGTGTTGGTGCTGGATTAGCAACAATTGGACTAGCAGGAGCTGGAGTAGGTATTGGTACCGTTTTCGGTGCTTTAGTAATCGGTATTTCTAGAAACCCTTCTCTGAAAGACGAAATGTTTAGAATGGCTATTTTAGGTTTTGCGTTAACCGAGGCTATTGCATTATTTGCACTTATGATTGCTTTCTTAGTACTTTTCGCAGTATAAAAGAAATTAATCAAACCAGAGTATATAGCTCAGTCGGTAGAGCATTGGACTTTTAATCCACAGGTCCTGGGTTCGAACCCCAGTATACTCAAACATGGCTGGAATTGAATTAAATTTTTATTTATTAAGTACTGCCATAGTGCTTTTTCATATAGGAATGCTTGGTTTAATCTTGAACCGAGGAAATATCCTGAAAACAATTATGTCACTTGAAATCCTGTTATTGTCAGTAAATTTAAGTTTCATAACTTTCTCTTTATATCTGGATGATATAGTGGGTCATATATTTGTATTATTCATTTTAGTGCTCTCAGCAACCGAATCTTCAATCGGTTTATCTATTTTAGCTGTATTTTACGAGCAACGAGATGATATTGCTTTAGATCCAATTAAAATTCAGAATCAAAATCTAAAAATATAAAACGAAAAAGATGGGACTTGAACCCACAGTCTCCGACGTGACAGGTCGGCGCTTTAACCAATTAAGCTACATTTCCTTTCAAAGTAATATTAAAACTAAATTTATTTTAACATGTCAAACGCAAATTTAAATAAAGTATCTCTACTTGCATATCTAATTAATTTAGGTATCTCAGTTCCACATTATTGCTATCACAATAATTTATCGATCGCAGGAAACTGTAGAATTTGCATTGTAGAAATGGGTAATTTAAACAAACCCGTAGTATCTTGTGCTGTAAGTGCAGGAACAAGTTTATTCAATCACGAAATTTACCATAATAGTGGATTAGTAAAGAAAGCTAGAGAAAACGTAATGGAATTTCTATTATTGAATCATCCACTAGATTGTCCTATTTGTGACCAAGGAGGAGAATGTGATCTACAAGATCAATCATTATTTTTTGGATTCACAAAGAGACGATTCTATAAATTCAAAAGAGTTGTCTCAGACAAGAATTTAGGACCGATTGTTAGAACAGTGATGACAAGATGTATTCCCTGTACACGTTGTGTACGGTTCAGCGCAGAAATTGCTGGAGTTGAAGAACTTGGTATCTTCGGTAGAGGAAACCAAAGTGAAATAGGAACTTATGTAAATAAAGTTCTACTTTCAGAATTATCAGGAAACGTCATTGACTTATGTCCTGTTGGAAGTTTAACTACCAAAACTGAGTATAACAATTCATTATAAATTTGACAAAACACTATATAAACGGTAATATGATTTTATTGTTAATTTGGATCGTTTTTGTCTTTTCGTTAAGTTTGGCTAAAGAGTTAGATCAGCTTCACTATTTTTTGTTTAGTGGCTTAATGTTTTACTTTAGCTATCTTTATCATCAAATTTATCCTATAAAGATCTCTTTGCGAACGAATGTTTGTTTGCTAGTTATTCCTAGTATAATTTTCTGGTATATCGCATTTGTTTACAATAATTTCTTATGTCTGACACCTGTTAGCGATGAAATTTTAGTAGGAATGTTATTTTTCCATACTTATGTTATGTTGTATGTTTTCTGGGAATGTTCCTAGAAACTCATATATCACACGTATAGTAACTAAAACGTTTTTAAAACTTATTGTAAACAAATCTGTAAGGTTTTTAAGTTATAAGAAGATAAACTTACCAACTTGATTTTCTCATACCACTAATTTGGCCAGATTTAACTAATTTCAAAAAGACTGTTCGCGAAAAGTTAGTAAACTTATGAAATGTCTTTTTATTTATAGTTTTTACACATCGATTTGAAAGAACAGTCTTAGATCTTCTCTTCGTTAAGGAAGAAAGCTTAGATAGCGCATTCCATTGTGTTGTTTTTGAAAAGTTCGAATTTGCCGATATTTGTTTTAATATAAAATTTTTCAATTCTAATTTTTTGACAATCTGTCTATTCTTCTGATCTTTTGCAAATAGTTTTTTCATTATTTAATTTAATTCTAAAGTTTCCCATGGCGAAGTAAACTTGAATGCTCTAAATTCTTGACTCAACTCAACTCGCTCATGAACAACTCTTTTTCTAGTATAATCATAACTAGCTTCAACAAATCCACTTAAAGGGAAATCTTTCCGTAATGGATAACCTTCAAACCCGTAATCAGTTAATAGTCGGGTTAAATTGGTGTGGTTGCTAAAGAAAATCCCGTACATATCCCAAACTTCAGATTCATACCAACTAGCTGCAGCAAAAATTTTATCACATGATTCTACTGGAGTTAATTCGTCAGTAAGTACCTTCACTCGAATTCTGACATTATATCTGACACTTAGTAAGTCGTAAACAACTTTAAATCGGTGTTTATTAGCAGGATAATCTACTCCCGAAATACAAGTCAAAATTTTAAATTGATACTTTATGTGATTCTTTAAGAAGATTAAAACTGGAATCAAATGAGAATTCTTAACGATAAGGCTAATTTCTTTTTGGTGAATTTGAACCTTTAAGATAGGTAGGACTTTTGTAATAACTTTAAGATTTTCAGCAATAAATAAATTATTCATTTTATGTTGTGTTTGTTACGATCGTCTACCTTTTCTAGCAGACTTCGCATTTGTATGAGTTCGTTGCCCTCGCACAGGAAGACCACGCACCCGTCTTAGACCTCTATATGACTTAATTTGAATTAAATTTTTCAGGGTTAAAGATCTAAGCTTTTTTAATTCATTGTTTAAAACAAGATCCATCGAATCAATAGTTTGTAGTATCTCGAGGGTTTGATCTTGTGTTAAATCCTTAATTTTTAGATTCGTAGAAAATCCCAATTTTTTACAAATACGAAAAGCAGTACTATTTCCTATGCCGTAAATGTAGGTCAAGGCAAAAAATACTGATTTATTCTCGGGTAAATTAGTTTCTAATAAATATAACATTTAATTGTTAGAAGTACATATTTTCAATCAAGTTATTCACACTCATGTGAATAGAACTTAAATACGGATCTGGAGTTAACCCAAAAATCAAAGTGTAACAAATTAATGGCACAAAAATAAAGAATTCTCGTTTGTTTATATCTAAAGTTTGTTTAATATACTGACTCTTAAGATTACCATAAGCAATTCTATTAAATAACCATAAAGCGTAACAACCACCTAGTACCATTCCAGTAGCACCGAAAACAGTTACACTAGTATTTACTTTGAAAGAACCTGCAAATATTAAGAACTCACCAATAAAACCACTAGTTCCTGGGAAACCAATGTTTGCCATTGTGAAAAATAAGAACACAGAGATATAAAGAGGCATAGTGTGAACAAGACCACCATAATATTTAACTAATCTTGTTCGGTATCGCTCATACACAACTCCAATAATAACGAATAAGGCACTTGCAACAAACCCGTGACTTAAACTTTGTAGTAATGCTCCTTCAATACCAACATTATTAAAACTGAAAATACCTAACATTACAACGTTCATGTGTGCAACAGATGTATAGGCAATAATCCGTTTAAAATCAGTCTGTCTTATAGCAGTTAAAGACGCATAAACTATTCCAATTAGCGACATTGTATAAACAAGTGGTGCAAAATAGAATGAAGCTTGAGGGAATAAAGGTAATGAGAATCGAATAAAACCATAAGTTCCTAATTTCAGCAACACTCCTGCTAAAATAACTGAACCGGCTGTTGGAGCTTCGACGTGTGCTTCAGGTAACCACAAGTGTACAGGAACCATAGGAACCTTTGCTGCGAAAGCCAGGAAGAAAGTAAACCATAAAATTTTCTGTTCGAAATCAGAAAACATGAAAGTTAATAAGATTTCATAATCAGTGGTCCCTACTTGTCCATAAATATAAAGGATTGATAATAGCATAACTACTGAACCAAGTAAAGTATACAAGAAAAAGTAGTATGAAGCTAACATTTTACGTTCTCGCGATCCCCAAATACCTATAACAAGAAACATAGGAATCAAAATACTTTCAAACAAAATGTAAAACATTAACACATCTAAAACACAGAAAACTCCAATTAAAAAATATTCAATAATTAAGAAAGAAATTAAATAACCTTTTAGATTTGAACCTATACTATTCCAACTAATTAAAATACACAAAGGAATTAAAAAAGTTGTTAACAGTAAAAAGAACAAAGAAATTCCATCTATCCCCAATGTTACATTTAAGTTTAAAACTGGAATCCATAGTAGTTTACTAACAAATTGAAAAGTTCCTACAGATTTCTTGAATCCTCCCCAAACAAACAAAAAAAGAATAAAAGGAATTGACGAAAAATTAATAGCGATAATTTTCATCAGCTTTTGTTGCTCAGGATTTATAAAAATTAGTAAAAAAATTCCTATTAACGGAATAAAAGATATGTAAAGCAAAATATCTTGATAATAAAATAATGAAGCTAAATTCATACAAATTGAGATTAACTGAAAGTTTAACCTCAGCTATCTTTTTAAATATCTCTTCTTATAATAAGAAGATTGTTTCGAATCGAGATTACTCTTAACTTTTTTTTGATTAAAATTGAAATTTTTTTCATCTTGTTTTTGAAAATTAACAAGCTTATTTAAGCCTGATAATTCAGTATTATAACAAAAGTATAAACTTCCGTTGGATGCTATATTAATATTTTTAAAAGCTTTCATATCTTATTTACTGCCAAAAATTGGAGTAAAAGGATTCGAACCTTTGAATGATCGTACCAAAAACGATTGCCTTGCCACTTGGCTATACTCCAAAAGTATTTTTCGAAGCTAAGTACTTTTTTACCGATCAACTTCTCCAAATACAATATCTTGAGTTCCGATGATAGTCACCACGTCAGCAATCATATGACCTCTTGACATCATATCTAAACCTTGTAAATGAGCAAATCCTGGAGCCTTTATCTTACATCTGTAAGGCTTATTAGAATTATTTGAAACTAAATAGACACCAAATTCACCCTTTGGAGCTTCAGTTCCTGTGTATGTCTCATTCGCTGGAATGTTTATACCACTGGTATAAAACTTGAAGTGGTGGATTAAAGATTCCATAGACTGTTTGATATCGAACCTTGATGGCGGTGTTATCTTATTATCTGAAGTTTTGATAGGGCCGAAAGGCATATTATCTAAACATTGTTCAATAAGTTTAATAGATTGTTTCATTTCAAAGATTCGAATTAAGTATCGATCGTAACAATCTCCATTTGCACCTGCTAAAGTATCAAACTCTAATTCGTCGTAGATTTCATAAGGTTGGCTTTTTCTTAGATCCCACTCAAGACCAGATCCTCGTAACATAACGCCACTGAATCCCCAATTTTGAGCTTGATCTAACGAAACAACACCGATATCTACAAGACGCTGTTTCCAGATCCGGTTCTCGGTCAACATTTCTTCAATTTCAAGTAACCGTAATTTGAATTGCTCCTTGAACAGATAAATGTCAGTTAATAACCCTTTTGGTAAATCAGTATGAACACCTCCAGGTCTAAAATAAGCTGCGTGCATTCGCGCACCAGACACTCTTTCGTAGAACTCCATTAACTTTTCTCGTTCTTCGAAACCCCATAACATTGGTGTCATTGCTCCTACATCCATAGCATGACAACCAACAGCTAAAAGGTGGTTTAAAATTCTTGTAATTTCTGCAAATAGAACTCGAATATATTGAGCTCGCTTTGGTATACTACAATTTACCAACTTTTCAATTGCTAAACAGTAAGTATGTTCTTGCGCCATCATAGAAACGTAATCTAATCTATCAAAATATGGCAAAGCTTGTAAATAATTCTTATACTCAATAAGTTTTTCAGTACCTCTATGAAGAAGACCAATATGAGGTTCTGCCCGTTCTACTACTTCACCTGTTAATTCTAAAACAAGTCTTAAAACTCCGTGTGCTGCAGGGTGTTGAGGCCCAAAGTTCACAGTGAAGTTTTTTATTTCCTTTACTAATTCTTTTTTTAAAACCATAACAAAAATATATTTAAGCCTAAGTAGATTTGAACTACTGACTTTACGCTTATCAGGCGTACACTCTAACCAACTGAGTTATAGGCTTATTCATATCTAAACAATCTTAGAATAATTTAGATACAACAAAATAATGGTACTGAATTGATGGTACTACTAGAAGTGCAATAGGCATGAATCCATGATTAACACCACAAATTTCACTACACTGGCCAAAGAACATACCAATTCGTTTTAGGAACACATTTACCTGATTTAATCTTCCAGGACATGCATCTACTTTAACTCCAAAAGATGGAATAGTCCAACTATGTAACACATCTACTGAAGTTACTAATAACCGTAAATGGGTATTTGATGGTAATAATACACGTTTGTTGGTTTCTAGTAATCTGAAGAATCCTAAGTAATTTTTTTCAGAAATACTTTCTTCAGTCAATAAATAACAAGTGTATTTTAAAGTTTTATCAGAGTCCATACAAGTTGCCATTGTATCAAAATCTGAAATTTCATAACTCCAAAACCATTGGTGACCAATTACTTTAACTGAAATTTCTGGTGTTGAAATTTCATCCATAGAATAAAGTAAAGTAAATGATGGTGAAGCTAAACTTAATAATGTTAGGGCAGGTAAAGAAGTCCAAACAATCTCTAAAGTGTTCGAGTGAAAAAAACTCTGGCTATCTTGTGAGTTGAATTCATCAAAATTAGAAACTGTTGCGAATACTAACCAACCTACTAGCATTACTATAATTGTAATAACAAATAATAAATGTTTGTTAAATTCTAATAATCCTTCCATAGTAGTTGTAGACGGATCTTGTAGTCTTAGCTGAGCTAACTCTGGAGCATCGCAAAAAAAGAAAATTTTTTCTATACTCATTTATTTTTATTTTATTACCGTTTTGAACCTGAGATAAAAAATAGTGTAATGATAATCAATACTAAACCCCGATAATCAAAATTATAACCAAAAACTGACCATATATGTCTTGCACATAACATTAAAGTTAATGCAGTCAATATAATTAATGTGTAATGATATAATGATCCAGTTTGAGCTTTATGTAATTGGTGAGCAGTTCTCATAGCTACTGAAGAAAGACCTGTTGGACCTATAATTTCGAAAGTAGCTCTGTCAATTGATTTATAACTCATTGAGTAACCGAATTTGAAGAAAAATTGACCAAATAATTCATTATACATTTTATCAAAGAACCACTTCTTGTTTAAAAAGCTATAGACTTTACGACCTATAAATGAAGTTTTAACATAAAATAAAATAGAACTTTGAAAATTATAAAGAATGAATGACAAAGTTGCCCCAGATATACTTAAAGTTACAGGTAGAATCTTATAAAAAAATTCTACAAACTCAGCATCGAAAACGTGAAGAGTTTTAGGATTGTTATAAATAGCCGCACCAAAGAAGTCACTTCCAACTCCTACTATCATGTCTTTGGCAATAAAACCAACGAAGATACTTGGTACAGTTAAGAAACATAAAGCTACAAATATGTAACTAAAAGTTTCTTGAGCAAAACCAATTACTGATCGATAACCGTTAGGCTTAACTAGGAAAGTTAAACACGCTAATCTGGTTGAATAGAAGGCAGTCAAAAATGCACCAAAAGTTCCTAACCAATAACTAAAATGACTTGATGGAGTAAACTTACCGTACGCCAATTCTAAAACTAAATCTTTCGAATAAAAACCAGCTAAGAATGGAAAACCTATTAATGCAAGCGACCCAATAGTCATTGCAGAATAAGTAAAAGGTACTAAATTTTTTAAACCACCCATTTTCCGCATATCTTGTTCATCGTTTACCGCATGAATAACAGCACCAGCTCCTAAGAATAGAAGCGCTTTAAAGAAAGCGTGGTTAGCTAGATGAAAAACACCAGCGCTATAATCTGAACAACCACAAGAGAAAACCATGTAACCTAACTGACTACAAGTCGAATAAGCAATCACTTTTTTCAAATCATTCTGCAATAAACCAACACTTGATGCGAAGAAAGCAGTCATTGCACCCATAACAGATACAAATTCTAAAACATTAGGTGCTAATTCAAAAAGAAATGAGCTTCTTGCGATTAAAAATACCCCTGCAGTTACCAGGGTTGCAGCGTGGATTAATGCTGATACTGGAGTTGGCCCTTCCATTGCGTCAGGAAGCCAGGTATGTAAACCTAATTGAGCAGATTTACCTACAGCACCTAAAAAAAGGAAAACACAAATAAGAGAAATAACGTTGAAATCTATGTTCAAAAAGTTTGCTGTTTCATTTTTGAAAAATGGTGCCATAGCCCCTACAGTTGCATAATCAACAGATTTAAAAGTCACAAACATAACTAAAATACCAATGATTAGGCAAAAATCTCCAATTCGATTTATAACCATAGCTTTAATTGCAGCTTTATTTGCCTGCACTCTAGTAAACCAAAAATTAATTAGTAAATAAGAACATAAACCAATACCTTCCCATCCTAAGAACATTTGAATATAATTATCTGCTGTAACTAAAATTAACATAAAAAAAGTAAACAGAGACAAATAAGACATAAATCGTGGTAAATGAGGATCATGTGACATATATTCAATTGAATATAAGTGGACAAGAGATGAAATGAAAGTAACAACAATACACATAACAACTGTTAAACTATCAAACATAAAACCCCAATTAATTAATAATACTTCTGAACTAACCCAAGGAGCTAAACGAATGTAAACAACACTGCCCATCAATCCTACTTCATAAAATGCAAATAATGATAAAAGAAATGAAGTAGCAAGACACCCAGTGGTAACAATCGCTGCACCTTTAGGTCCTATATATCTACCGAATAAACCAGCTATACAAAAACCTATAAAAGATAAAAAAACTAATGGAATATACATTTTGCAAAAAAGAAAAGATTTTAATCTTTTTTTGTAATTAGATGTAAAAAATTTACATCTTAAGGGATTCGAACCCCTGACCGTCAGCTTAGAAGGCTGTTGCTCTATCCAACTGAGCTAAAGATGCAATTCAACATTTAAAAATTTTATATTAGTGAAAATCGGTTTTTAAAACCATTTCCCCATAACAATCGAATAATTGAATGTATTTTTTTGATACTGACAAACTTTGACTGTTGGATAAATCCAAATGTGATAGTAGATTTGATTTTCTTGTGGTGTTAAGATCAATACTATCTGGATTTAGTGCTATTAATTTTTTTTTAGTATTTCGTTTGAATAAATTTTCTATTTTCAAGTTTAATCCAGAAAAACTTAAATTATTTATTTTCTTTAAAATTAAAAAGAGGGTTAGAGGTTTAAAAGAACTGATCACAAATTCTTTAGTGTATACTCTGAATTCAAATTGTTCTTGAGCCGTTTTGTTAACATGAGGCGATTTCAATACAGTGACAAACTTACGTGAATTATGCTTAGAAAGTGAACGTATCGAATTAGAAGTAGACTGAAGATTTGAAATAAATTGGTTAAAGTTCTCTAACACTTTTTTATCTTTTGCAGACACTTTTATGTGAAAAAACATTATTAATTAATTTTTTGAAAACAAATCAGAAGAAGTGGGATTCGAACCAACGATATAGGTCATTCCTATATAAAGATTTAGCAGATCTCCGCTTTAAACCCCTCAGCCACTCTTCTTGAATTAAATATTACAATAATCTAACCAGCAAGCAGAGTTGCTTTATAGAAAACTAAATATAAAATAGTTGGATCGATACATAAAACAATCAATGACAATGCTAAAACTGAAATTAGCAGAGATTTTTGAGTAGTAATTGGAATATACAGTTTTCCAACTAAACTGTTCTCAAAATATAAGATTTTAATCAACCTAATATAGTAAAATGTTGAAATAACACTGAAAAGGATACTTAACACAGCTATTAAATATGCAGACGATTTAATTACAGTTAAAAAAATTCCAACTTTTGCTAAGAACCCAACAATAGGTGGAATTCCTGCAACAGAAAATAAAGTCATAGCTAATATTAGTGCTAACATTGGATTAGATTCTTTCAGTAATACTAAATCTCCAAGTTCTTTATTTGATTTATTAAAGTAGAAATTTCTTTTTTGTCTTAAAAACATATAAACAGACCATAAACATAATCCTGAAATCATATAGATAACCTGATAATAAAACATCATTTGCATACCTTCAACATTACCAGTACTAAATGATAACATCAAATAACCAGTATGGCCAATAGAACTATAGGCTAATAAAGTTTTTAATTTTCTCTGTTCTAGACCACCTAGAGCACCAACAAAAACACTACCAAGAGATAATAAAAAGAAGAAAGTTTGGTAGCTGTCAAAAATATTATAAAAACTTACATAACAAAGTCTCATCAACAGTACAAATAAACCTATTTTTGGCACAACC
>ERZ1740068.807-NODE-807-length-12458-cov-9.052165_pt1 | contig 12458 bp, 7 predicted proteins | sample MGYA00581735_ERZ1740068 | MGnify/ENA primary metagenome ERZ1740068 (study PRJEB43018, sample SAMN04849740) | marine metagenome | isolation source: floating plastic debris | place: Pacific Ocean | collected 2008-08-30 | study: EMG produced TPA metagenomics assembly... | reverse complement strand
TGTTTGGTGGGTAGTTTGACTGGGGTGGTCGCCTCCAAAAGAGTAACGGAGGCTTCCAAAGGTACCCTCAGCACGCTTGGTAACCGTGCGCAGAGTGCAATAGCATAAGGGTGCTTGACTGTAAGACTGACAAGTCGAACAGGAACGAAAGTTGGGTATAGTGATCCGGTGGTTCCGCATGGAAGGGCCATCGCTCAAAGGATAAAAGGTACTCCGGGGATAACAGGCTGATCTCCCCCAAGAGCTCATATCGACGGGGAGGTTTGGCACCTCGATGTCGGCTCGTCACATCCTGGGGCTGGAGAAGGTCCCAAGGGTTGGGCTGTTCGCCCATTAAAGTGGCACGCGAGCTGGGTTCAGAACGTCGCGAGACAGTTCGGTCCCTATCTGTTGTGGGCGTTAGAAGCTTGAGAGGACCTATCTCTAGTACGAGAGGACCGAGATGGACAGACCGCTAGTGCATCTGTTGTGGTGCCAACTGCATCGCAGAGTAGCTATGTCTGGATGAGATAAGCACTGAAAGCATCTAAGTGCGAAACTCGCCTCAAGATGAGGCTTCTTTATAAGGGTCGTTAAAGACGATGACGTTGATAGGTTGCAGGTGTAAAGGCAGTAATGTCAAAGCCGAGCAATACTAATTACCCGTAGCTTTCTGTCACAACAATAAATCTTGATAGGGCTTCCTATTAAAATTTCGATTCTAATTTCAAGTTGTTAAACGTATTGATCGATTTACGGTGACTATTGCGGTGGGGATCACCTCTTCCCATTCCGAACAGAGAAGTTAAGCCCACCAGCGCAGATGGTACTGCTGTAACAGGCGGGAGAGTATGTCGTTGCCGTTTTTACTTTAAAAGCCTTGGCTCATTGAGCTGAGGCTTTTTTTTTATGCCTTCTGCAAAACTCTAATCGTGGGTTTGCGCATTTGTTTTTAGTTTTAGCATCATTTTTGATTGGCTGCCGCCGGTATGATGAAATACGTGTTGCTTTCTCTTTTCGCTTGTGTTGTTCTTACCACCCAGGCACAGCAAAACGACACCAATCAGGTGGTGGATAGGCCCATTCAAACCCTCCAATTTTCCGCTGTTGATTTTGAAAACGACCTGGACAAAGGTTTAGCGGTAGATACTACGCTTCGTCCGGTGCTCATGGGTACACCCACGCTACCTCCTTATTCTTTTTCCGCGGGAAATGTAGGCGACCCTGGTGGACTGCTGTGGTGGCTGGCCGACCATGAAGTTGGTTTTAATCCAGGCTTAACGGTTTTGGACCAGCATCGCATTTCTAAAGACAGCGTTCGCTACTTTTCTACCAACCAACCTTTCTCGCGCATCACCTTCACCAATGGCTCTAAACAAGAGGTTGGCTTATTGGGACAGCACACGCAAAACATCAACGAGAGTTGGAACATTGGGGTCAATTATGACCGTACTTCGGGAGAAGGCTTTTTTACCCGCCAAAAATCGCGACATGCCAACTTGGTGGTTACCTCCAATTATGTAGCTCCGGGAAATCGGTACCGGGTGTTGGCACACTATTATTATTCTCGGTCGCTGGTGGAGGAGAATGGCGGAATTTCCAGTCAGGAAAGTTTTGAAGAAAATGGCGGATCGTTCAGTGGCAATGGTCTGGTAGTGGTACCGGCTTTTTTATCCAATGCTCAGAATGATGTGCGCTACAACCGAGTGTTGGTGAAACAGATGTTTCGGTTTGGGCAGAAAGAGTCTACGACCAATCCTGGTGATACCATTGAAACGTTCAGTTTTCGCCCTCGGGTACAAGTGTTTCATGAGTTTTGGGCGGAAGAAAGGGAAATGTTTTACAGGGACGAGGCACCCGATTCAGCGTTCTATGCCCCTAATCTACCGAGCTATATCACTAGCTTAGACAGTGTGATCAACTTTGCTCGATCGGTTACTTATAACAACCGTTTCGGAATTCAAAATGGAGTGAGCACCAAAGCCAATGTACCTTTTGAATATGAGGATTTTGGCCGCCACCAGAGTATCCGCTTTTTGCAATCGGCCAATCGGTTGAATGGCGACAACCTGTTTTTGGGTGGGGCCATTGCCCTACGCGTGGGACAGTTTGCTTTAAAGTCGAAAGGTGAATCGGCCGTTGGTGGGTTCAATGCCGGTGATTTCACGTTTCGTACCACCATGGGGCGGAATACGTTGAAGCAGGATTCGGGCAAAAAGGCGTGGGACTACCAGGCTTTTCTACAAGTGGTTCGGGAGCGGCCACAGTATACACAAGAACGGTTTGGGTCAGCAGATTTCGGCTGGGAAAACGATTTCAACAAAGAATCGAGGGCTCAATTGGGGGTATCTGTTCGGCAAACAGCATGGAAACTTCAACTGGGAGCTAAGTTTACACAATTAGATAATCTAGTGTATTTCGATTCGTTGGCGCAAGCCCAACAATTGGGAGAAGGTGTTTCACTGATTCAGTTTCACCTGAACAAGCAGTTCCGTGCAGGGCACTTCTACTTTAATCCTGGTGTTCGGTATCAGTTGTTTAGCAACGATGATGTGTTTCCCATGCCAGCTTTCCTCACCTATACCACGGCCTACTATCAAGGAAATTGGTTTAAAAATGCACTAACGGCACAAATAGGCGTGGATGTGTATTATACCTCTGCATTTAAAAGGCCCGGCTATCATCCGCTCTACCGCAACTTTTACAATCAATCGCAGGAAATAGACGGATATCCTTTCATCGATGCTTATCTCGCGGTGCGTATCAAAAAAGTACGTGCTTTCCTAAAGGCCCAGCATGCCAATGCCGGATTGATGGGAACCGATTATGTTTTGGTGCAAAACAACCCGATGCCGTTTCGTACCCTACGGTTTGGCCTCGACTGGATTTTCCTTAACTAAGGTTAGAGGGTAATCCAATACACAAATTTTACAACCAGCGCCCGGTTCTTGACATTCAAGAGGGGATCATAATTATCGGTATACACGATAAACAGGTCTGACATGGGCTTGAAGCGCCACTGGAATCGGCTGTTGATGTTGAGGTTGTCTACCTGTGAGTTGTATTGAACAAAGGTGGTGAAGAACAAATTGGTGGTGAAAGACAACGAAGACCGGGCCCCGATCAGGGAAATGTTAGCATCGTTAAAGTCTTCTCCGGGAAGGGTTATCTCATTTTGTTCGTAGGTCAACGAAAAATTCCCCCACGGTTGTACCCGGTAACTCAATTCTCCCTGATAGGTGAGTTTATGACCAATGTAGTAGCTTCCGTAGTCGAAATTGAGGTTGGCGTTAAAGGCTTTTCGTTGATCGGTTTGGTAGCGAAAGGTAAAGTTGCGGTAGTGGTAATTGCCACTGGTAAGTAGTGGGTTGTCTGTAAAAGTGATGTCGGTGTCGTAAATCAGGCGGGTATACCGTTCGTCAAAAGAAGCCCGAAAGCTGCTGGTGTTTAGGAATACCACTTCGTACCAAGGTTTGATCAACATGTCGGTAGTGGCCAAATCTTTGTCCAGGTAATGGTTGAAGTAGAGGGTAGGGCCGTGCCAATTGATGGCGCTTGATTCCGGGTAAAAACGGTAACTGATGCGAGGTTCTATTCGCCAGTACGTAAACCGCACCCGTTCAGAATTTACCGCATCGAAGCGGGTGTTGCGCGGCACAAAGCCTACTTCGGCGATGTAATTAGCACCCACATATTCGTGGTTCCAGTCGAGGGTAAGCCTTGGGTCCTCATACCGTAGCCAGGTGGCATTGGCGTTGTTTCGATTGGTGTCTTCGGGCGTAATGGCCTGATGGAAAAAAGCAATGCCCCGCCAGCGGTTGTCGTTGGAAGCCAATTTAAAATCCAAACCCACAATGCGGTTGTAGTCGTCGGCATTCACTTCTGTGCCTTGGCGAAAGGATTGTCGGTTGACGAAAATTCCTCCGATGTTGGAACGCCCCCAAACCTGCCTTTGAAAAGCTGCCACCGTATAGTTTTGCGAAGGGAGTCCGGCCGTATCCCCTTCGGTTTGCAGGTTCATGAGGCCAATGCGCCAATTCTTATTCACCTTACCACTGAGGCGTGCACCGGCCAAAATGGGTACGGTTTGACCCTGGTTGAGTCCGATCCGGCGAGAGAAAAATGGGCGAATCTGTGAAAAGCCGAAACGACCAAAGAGGTCGCTGTTTTCCAGAAAAAAGTTGCGCCTTTCCGGAAAAAAGAGGCTGAACCGTGTGAGGTTGGTCTGCTGCACATCTACATCCACTTGCGAAAAATCGGGGTTCACCGTGAGGTCCAGATTGAGCGAGGAAGTCACTGCTACCTTAGCATCGAGGCTGCCGTCCAATGAGGTGTTGGTGTTGCCGTCAGGATCTTGAAAATCGCGCGAAACTCTTGAAATAACACTGGGAATGATGGAGATATTCGCACCGGATGGTTCTGGCGGGGTATCCCAGGCCAAACTGCCGGTGAAGGCCAAAGTGGAAACGTTGAAGTTGCGCGGCACCCATGACCAGGAGGATACTTGATTGTTTTTGAGGTCGTTTCGGGCAAAGTTGATGCCCCAGGAAGTTATATCGCCTTTGTAGCGCAAGGTTTTGAAGGGAATGGCCATCTCAACGACCCATTGGTCCGGCTGGCGGGTCACTTTAGAAAACCACCGGTTGTCCCAGGAGAGGTTGGTGCCAAATCCGCCACCGTTTTGGATCAGCCCTTCCGTTTGAGCGCCATAGGGGTTGACGGTAAAAACAAAACCGTTGAAACCATCCTGAAAAGGATCGAGAAAAACGGAAAACGCGTCACTGTTGCCAAATTCAAAATCGCGCCTCAGCGATTGAACCACATAATCTCCCGGTTGAGGATCATAACATACCGCACTAACGTAGAGGTAATTGCGATCGTAGGTGAGGCGTACTTCGGTAGGGCTCAGGGCAAGTCCGGTATCCATCGGAAAACTGGCCTTGAAATTTTCGGTAACCGGAGCAACAGCCCAATCTTTTTCGTCTACGATACCATCCACCTTGATTTTGTCGATGGCCTTGCGGATGGCGTAGGTCGGTTTTTCTGTATCCGACTGCCCGAAGGTGGCAACACTACAGCAAAACAAACAAACAAAAAGAAGGTACCTGGGGCCTGGCATGAGTATTTTTCAAGCAGGCAAAACTACTGAAATCAAGGCAGACCAGGGAAGCGATCCTGAGGCTCAGGTTTTTTGCTTCTTCTTTTTAGCGGCAGGAAACAGTACGTTATTCAGGATGAGGCGGTATCCGGGAGAATTCGGCACCAAATCGAGGTCGGTAGGAGGGTCGCCTACAAAGTGTTGGTAATCTTCCGGGTCGTGACCACCATAAAAGGTCCATTGGCCTTTTCCAAACTCGCCATGAATGTATTTGGCCGAGTTGAGGGCTTTGCTTTCGCCCATGATCAAGACATCGGGCTTGACGTATTTTTTGTTGTAGGCGGTAGTCTGTCCCATAAAGCCTTTGATCACCTTTTCGTGGTTTTGGCACAGCATGGTGGGCACGGGATCCCATTTGGCAGAAAAGTCAAACAGGGTGAAGACGTCCAGGTTCTCAGGAGTGCGGGCATGAACGGGAGTAGCATCCACATTGGAAAACTCGTATTCATACGGATCGCGGCTGATGAGGTAGTTGGTGAAGGCAAAAGACCGTTCAAAATCCAATTGGTTTTGCGCGTTGGGACTGGCTGGGTCGCCGTCGAACATGCTTTCACAAATGTCTACGTTTTCGGCAGCCAGGGCAATGTCATAAGAATCGGTGCCCGAACACATGGAAAACATGAACCCTCCTCCAGCGGTGTAGTCACGTATTTTCAAGGCCACTCCCAATTTTAATTCAGAGACTTTGCTGAAACCCAAGCGCTGGGCGGTTGCTTCAAATTCGGCTACCTGATCGCGGTACCATTTTGCGTTGCGGTAGTTGGAGTAGAATTTTCCGTACTGACCGGTAAAATCTTCGTGGTGAAGGTGGAGCCAGTCGTAGAGGTGGAGTTGCCCCTGAATGATCTCATCATCGTAAATCACATCGTAGGGAATTTCTGCATAGGTGAGTACCAAGGTCACTGCATCATCCCAGGGCTGGGCAGTTTTGGGAGAATACACCGCAATTTTGGGTGCTTTTTCCAACTTTACCGCATCCATATTGACTTGTGGATCGGAAATTTCGTTGAGGATGCCCGTAGCGGAAGCATCGGCAATAATTTCGAAAGAGATGCCCCGGTAGTTGCATTCCCGCTCGATAGTGGGCACGTGCTTGACCATAAAACTGCCACCTCGGTAGTTGAGCAACCACTCTACTTCTACATCCCGTTCCAAAATCCAATAGGCCAGGCCGTAGGCTTTCAGGTGGTTTTGCTGTACTTCATCCATTGGGATGAGCAGGTGACGCGCCATGGAGGGCACCGTCAATAGCATTATAAAAAGAAAAAAGAGCGGTTTCAGGGGGTTAAAAGGGCGGGTCTTCATCTTCAATGTCATCCATTTTGGAACTGCGGATCACTTGTCCGGGCTGTCCGGGTGAGGAATCGAATTCATCGGAGACCGGTAAATTGTTGAAGCCTCCGAAGTCATCTGTCTCAAGATCGGCAAATTTAGCGAGATGATTGATAAAACGCACCTTTACCGTATCGAGTGCACCGTTTCGGTGTTTGGCCAGAATGAGTTCGGCAGTGCCGGCAACGGGGGTTCCTTCCTCGTCTTCGGTGATGCCGTAGTACTCTGGCCGGTAGATGAACATCACCATATCGGCATCCTGCTCAATCGCTCCCGATTCCCGAAGGTCGGAAAGCATGGGACGTTTGTCGCCTCCGCGGGTTTCAACCGCACGGCTCAACTGTGACAGGGCTATGATGGGAACGTTCAACTCCTTGGCGATGCTTTTGATAGAACGCGAGATGGTACTGATTTCTTGCTCCCGGTTGCCACCTTTATTATCGCCACCGGCGGTCATCAGCTGCAGGTAGTCAATGATCACAATGCCAATGTCGTGTTGGGCCTTGAGCCGCCGGCATTTGGCCCGTAGTTCGAATACCGAGAGGGCAGGAGTATCGTCAATAAAAATAGGCGCTTCCGCCAGGTTGCCAATCTTGGCGTTGAGCTGTTCCCATTCGTGGGGTTCGAGGTTCCCTTTTTTCAGCTTTTCTGCCGCAAGTTCCGTTTCGCTGGCAATCAAACGGTTGACCAACTGTAGGGAAGACATTTCTAACGAGAAAACGGCAACGCCAACTCCAAAATCTACCGCAGTATTCCGACACAAGGAAAGTACGAACGCCGTTTTACCCATACCCGGACGCGCGGCCAACACCACCATGTCTGATGGTTGAAAACCCGAGGTGAGCCGGTCGAGGCCGGTAAATCCGGTAGCGACCCCACTCACGCCATCTTGTCGCTGGCTGAGCTCTTCGATGTGCTGCACGGCCTGGTGCAGCAAGGTGCTCATCTTATCGTAGTTCTTGCGGATGTTGCCCTCTGCTACGGTAAACAAATTGCGTTCTGCTTCGTCGAGCAATTCAAATACGTCAGTGGTGTCTTCGTAGGCGGCTTTGATGGTATCGGAAGAAATGCGGATGAGCTCCCGTTGAATGAATTTCTGCGAAATGACCCGCGAGTGAAACTCCACGTTGGCCGCGGAGGCTACCCGGTTGGTGAGTTGCGAAATGTAATACGGACCGCCCACCAATTCCAAGTCGCCCGACTTGCGCAACTCTTGGGTGACGGTGAGCAGGTCGATGGGTTCCGACCGTTGAAACAGCTCTTGAACGGCCGCGTAAATTTTTTGGTGGCTCTCTTTGTAGAAACTTTGAGGAGCGAGAATGTCAATCACATCATTTACCGCTTCTTTTTCCAGCATTAAGGCACCCAGCACGGCTTCTTCGAGGTCGATGGCCTGTGGCGGGAGTTTGCCCAAATCGCTGCTCATTGGTAGAGAAGCATTGCTTTTTAATCGCCTTTTGGGGGCCTGCTCGTTCACTTGTTCCATCGACTCGCTCATGGGCCAAAGATAGGAATTTAGCTACCCGAGCATGGGCTTCAAGAGCGGCAAACTATCCGGGTGCGGCTGAGGCTGCGCGAACCTTGAATCGAGGCATTTATACACAGCGAATCAACAACTTTTACACAGCGGTGAATTCATTTTATTGGAGGGGCCATTCGGTTGGGATTGCCCTGGAAAACGAATCGGGAATCGGTCAAAAGGCGCGATACCTGTATCTTTAAGCCATGAACCTGAAAAAGCATTTGCTTTTTGTGCTGGCATGGTCGGCAGTAGTAATCGGTTGCCAGCCGGATGCTGACGAAATTCCTCCGGTGGTCATCGTTGATACTCCGGTAGAAAACCAATCGGTGCAAGTACCTGAAACACTCAAGGTACGGGCGGCCATTTCTGATGAAAAAGCCCTGTGTCAAGTGGCCGTCACCCTGCTCGATGCCAATCAAATACCGGTTGCCGCTCCTATCAGTCAATCGGTGGAAGGTTCACGTTTTAACCTGGAGGTAGATTACCCGATCACGGACCTTTACCTGGAGAGTGGAACTTATTATTTGCGCATCAGTGCTTTCGATGGCACCAATCAAGGCAAAGCCCTGGTGGCACTTGCGCTGGGAGGTGTTCCTAAAATGCTTCAAGAAGTGGTGGTCGTAACCCAAACCGGCACCAATCAGCTGGCCGTAGAGGGATACCAAAGCGGAGTAGGATTTCGCAGCATTGCGCAATATAGCAGCGATTATGCAGGGTCGGGAGTAAGTTCGAGGCACCAATACATGGCCGTAACGGGCAACAAAACCGGCTCTTTCAAGGTGTTAGAGTATCCTACCGGAAATCTCTTGTGGGAAGTACCTATCCTGAATGCCAGTTTCGAGAACTTCACCAATTGGGGCTATTTCAACGACCTCAGTTATGTGGGTTTGGCCGATGGCAGGGTGCACGGCTACAATTTTTTGGGCGAACTGGATTTTGCCTCGGCCATTGAGCAGTCTTGGATACCAGAGAGCTTCCTATTGCACGAAGGGCTTTTCTTGCTTGAACAGCGGGCGGTCAACGGTACCGACCGCCGAATTTCCTGGTATTTTGATTTTTCAGGTGCCAAGGAGCGCGACTCAAAACCCATCCTCTTTGATGTGGTAGAACTGTTTGGCCACAACGCCAATGAAGTGTTGCTGTTTTGCAATGAAAACGGAGAAGGGGTGATTAAAACCCTTTTTCAAAGCACCAGTGGCATTTCCAACGCGCGTACCCTGCCAAACGGCACCATCCAGGCCGTGCTGCAAATCAATACGGATGTTTACTTGATCGCCCACTCCACCGGAGTGTACGAATACCGGTATGGAAGTTCCACCGGGCTACTTTCCATCATTGGAGGAAAAAATGCCCAGGTATTGGGTTACGATTCTCTTGGAGAGCGCTTGTTTTTGGGGATTGGCAATCAGTTGGAAGAATACTTCTATGTGCCGGGCAGCGGGTTTGCTTCCACTTTAGGAACTACCCTCACCGGAGGCACCGTTTTGGGGGTGCATCCGATTTACAACAAATAGAATAAGCAACGATTAAACTTCGGAGCCGGTATCTTCTACCGGTACATGCACCGTTTCGATGGTTTCGTAGTGGCCCATGGTCGAAAATTTCTTGATGCGCCTTTCAATCCGTTTCTCCGAATCCATCTCTTTGAGTTTGCCAAGGTGTTTTTGAATTTCCACCTTCACCCGCTCAAAAATTTCCAAGGGGTTGGCGTGGGCTCCACCGAGTGGCTCTTTGATGATGCCGTCGATGAGCTTGTTGGCCAACATGTCTTTGGCGGTGAGCTTCAACGCACTGGCAGCCAACTCTTTTTGTTCCCAACTGCGCCACAATATGGAAGAGCAGGATTCGGGAGAAATAACCGAGTACCAGGTGTTTTCCAGCATCAGCACTTTATCGCCAACGCCAATTCCAAGGGCTCCACCGGATGCTCCTTCGCCAATTACAATGCATATAATTGGCACCTGAAGTTGTGACATTTCCAACAAGTTGCGGGCAATGGCTTCACCTTGACCTCGCTCTTCGGCTTCTAATCCAGGAAATGCTCCGGGCGTATCGATGAAGGTAACCACCGGTTTGTTGAACTTTTCGGCCAGTTTCATCAGGCGCAGCGCTTTGCGGTAGCCTTCGGGGTTGGGCATGCCAAAGTTGCGGTATTGCCGCATTTTGGTATTGATGCCTTTTTGTTGACCGATAAACATCACCGTTTCTCCGTCAACCGCACCGAAGCCACCTACCATTGCTTTGTCGTCCTTCACGTTGCGATCGCCGTGCAGTTCTTGAAATTCTCCACCGGTGATGGCTTCGATGTAACTCAAGGTATAGGGGCGGTCGGGGTGACGAGAAACTTGTACCCGTTGCCAGGGCGTTAAGTTTTCGTAGAGCTCTTTGGTAGTATTGCGAATCTTGCGTTCCAACTCCTTGATGGTCGTTTTAACGTTGACTTCGCTTTTTTCCTCAATGCTTTTGGCTTGTTCCAACTGATCGATCAGGTCGGCAATTGGTTGTTCAAAGTCCAGAAATGTGGGCATAGGTAGAGTGGTATTTTAAGCCTCGGGAAGCGACAAATTTAGGCAATTTGTGGTTTTGACCTCGGACCTGTTAACAAAAGCTGTACTTCCCGGTACGAAGATTCACCTTGTTCGCCTCAACCACTGCTATGCTTGGTTTTTTGAAGTCCTTCTTTGTTGAAACCTGCCGGATGTTCCATCCAATAGCCAGCAACTACAAGTGCTCTACCGCTTTTGAATTTGGAAAACACGGGGCTAGTACGGTTGTCCCCGAAAGCTGGAGCAACCTGCTTTCGAGTTGCCAATCTTAAAACTTTCTTGAGCCCTCACCGAAGTTTTCCCTTTGTGTTGAGTAGTCAGGGGCCACCGGCTTAGCTACCACTGGTTCCGCCTATATAAAGACAAACCATAAATTTCTTTAGCCACTTAGCGGAGACCAATTACACCTGCACCCGGAACCAGTGGCAAGCAGATGGCTGGCCCCGGTCGAGGAGGCATGCCGGTTCTGGTCTTTCCTCACATGCATCCATTTTTTTTGCGCAACTGTCGGGGACAACAAGCGACCGTACCCGGAACCAGCAGTGGTGGTGCGGTTGACCCCGGGTGGTAGGGGAATGTGGTTCCGGTTTGGGGCCGCATCTGTCGTTTTTTTACGCGTAAAGCGGAGACAAAAAGCTGAGGTGCCCGGAACCACTGGCGCCCTGGTTGGTGGTCCCGGGCAAGTCCACCTGTTGACCCCGGCTGCGCCAGAAAAAAGTGTTGCGTAGCAAAACAGTACGCAACACAAAAGTGGATAGTCATAGTGTTGCGTGCAAAAATTAGACGCAACATTGCGTGCTAATCCTGGACGCAATGTTTTTTTGAAATGATTTGGAAATGCTTGCCCGGGCACACCTTGGTGTGGTGGCTTGTCCCCGTCCGAACACCGCTTTTGTCTCCAACTGTTTTCACTTCACCGAAATGGCTAATCTCCCGATATGGGGTGATCTCACTCAAAAAAATGAATGCGCCAGCCCACCAAAGCAGTAGGCTCGTGTATCTTATGGAAACCCGCAAGATGTAAACGAATACCTGTGCTTATGCTGCCCACCCGATCGCCACAACCCGAGTTGTTCAAGAATGCCCGAAAAAAATTGAAATACAGTCAGGCCCGGCTGGCCCGAAAGCTGGGGGTGCACCGCTCCACCATCTCCCGCATCGAGCAAGGCACCCAGTGCCCGAACATTCAGCTGATTGAAGGCATTGAACGGTTGACCGGAAAAACAGCTGAAGCCATCGTGGCAGATGCGTATTGGTGCACCACAGCCCAGGAAAAACTGGCGCAAGAGGCGGTGGCCATGCCCACCGATCGTATCGACTACCTGCACATTCAATTGTACCACGAGGATGCACTGAAAAAATTGAAATCGCGCTTGCGGCACACCCAGCGGGAATTGGCTACGGTAAAGCGGTGCATGGCCATCGACCGGTCTACCCTTGCTGCGCTAACCGATCAGGTCAAAGGTTGGGAAGACATCGTTGAGCTGTTGGCCCCGGCCCCCGATGCCCAGCAGAATGCCAGGGAGTACTTGCGTCAGTTCAAAGAAAATCACCAAAAGAAAGACCGCATGGCCCTTATTTGGGCACAACGCTACACTTTTCAAATGGAGGACGAAATCTTGTTGATCAAGCGCGAAATCGCTTCCCGGGAGCGGCTTAGGAAAGTGGCCAGCGACAAAGTAGAAGAACTACTTGCACTGAAACAAGCCCTTGTCGAGGCAAAGAAGGAGCAAACGGCCCGCCCAAAAACTTCTACCAAGCTGGGGCGGGAAGAAACACCACGCAACACCAAAGCGCCTCCCGAGGCTACACCTTCGGCAAGCCCTCCGGCACCGCGACTGAAAAAGGATGAAAAACCCGGTTCAGATACTGCTCCAAGGAGGAAGCGTGATGATAGGGGTAGGGAAGTTTGATGGGGGGC
>ERZ1740068.806-NODE-806-length-12482-cov-10.386014_pt1 | contig 12482 bp, 9 predicted proteins | sample MGYA00581735_ERZ1740068 | MGnify/ENA primary metagenome ERZ1740068 (study PRJEB43018, sample SAMN04849740) | marine metagenome | isolation source: floating plastic debris | place: Pacific Ocean | collected 2008-08-30 | study: EMG produced TPA metagenomics assembly... | reverse complement strand
TATGCTGTGGAGTCTGAGGGGCCCCCCTCCAATGTCACTCACACAAAAACAACATGACAGTCAGGCCAGAATTTCTTTCATGTTGTTTTTGTTCTCAAAATGACAACAACTCCTTTGCATGTAGTTTGAGTTAGACTTTTTATTTCCTTTTTTAGGTGGCTAGAGTCAAGAAGGCGTTAGAGCTTCGTTATCTTCTAGCTGAGCTAAGCAATGACTGTGCTACTGACCATCTGCAGGTTTGTTATATGTTCAGTTTTATGCTGCAAGCTTCCCTCTATCGCTCTGTTCTTCAAAAGAAGATATCTTGTGTGAGACGGTGACAATTCATCAAACTTGCTTTACCAGAAATTCTTCAACTTAAGATTTTTCATAGCTCAACTTGTTTGATTTTTAGCCAGACAGTGGCACTGTATCAACAATCTAAGATTTCTCACCCCTTATTCAATTTTTGTGACATTAGTTACATTACATACATTTAACTGAACACCGACGGGTTATCAAAAGATGTAGGGCTTGTTGTAATGAGGGTCAAATATTATATTATTTCTTGTTTCAGGAGTTATATGGCCTTAGCCAAGGTGACACAAAAGATGGTATATCCACAAGATGTGAAAAATATCTCATACAGCTTTTGGTTGAACAGCCAGTTCTTGGAGTTGAGCTGTTTAAATTCTTTCCATGCACAGAAATAGTCTTCCAGTGTAACAATATCATGATTGATGCTATGCAACTCAGCTTTGACTTACACGTGAGCAGTTTTTTAACTACTTATTTTTTCTTTTGCTTAACTTTTGCTCTTCTGCTTTTAGTCAACTTATAAAACTTGAATTTAAATCAAACACTAATCTAAATTTAAACACTAATCTAAACAAAGATTAGTGTGTGATGAGCTGCCGATGGTGAAGCTTGCGTCAAACCTTAGCCACAGTGAACAATATCAAGTAACTATGATATAATGTGTTTACAGAAGTCATGTAACGGGAATTGCTGTTTGTGAATCTCTAATTTTACTAAGACTACAACAGTGATCCTGCTATGATTAATTTTATTCTTTAATACACCCTCCATATTTATATCATACAGAAAAAACAATCTTTATGCAGTCTGCTATCTCTGGTTAACATTGATCAACACACGGATGGTACTAAAGATAGAGCGGAGAACCTGCTCAAGACAATAGTCAAATCGTGCCACGGTACGCCTAGAAATAAACGGTTGTGAATTGTTCGTTTACATATAATGTGCAAAGCATGCTCAAAAATGCAGTCAAGGCTTTAAGATGACCAATTGTGTGAGCAAAGCAGATATCGTTTTGGGCCTTTGGGTTTATGGTGTAAGGTTGCAAAGTGTTGAAAAGTTTTGGGTGTATATGTGTAAGGTTTTGGGTGTAAGGCTCCCCTACCAAAAACACAGAAATCTGAAAACCATTAATGCATGCCTGTTTACTTTAGATTTTCATTGCATTATGTAACTGCAAATGTCTGTACCACTTGCTTGTACCACTTGTACGTCCTTAGGGTGAGATATATGACTCAGGTTTACATTTTGTTTCACCCAACCAGGTATTATAAAATATCCATTTGATAACATTTTGACAAACTATCATCATCATGTAAAACATCTAATAAAAGCTAAGACTCTGCTGAAAATATATTCATAATGTTCCCTTACAGTTTATTGGCCTCTGATTTTCTGGTCACATCTACAGATTAAAAAAAGAGAGTGCAAATGAAATAGTGATGACTTCTCATATTATGTGTATATCTTCTAGGCATTAATAGTTGGATCACTGTAAATGAGTTAAACAGAGCTGCGGCCTGCCGAGAAGACACAGAGTTATACTCTCTAACCCAGTCAATCACCAATAGCTGTGATTCTGAAGATACTCAGTCTACGACAGTGTACAACAAATGGATGAGGATAGCCTTAGACACTGTCTCAAATCAGAACCATTTCTTTGATGTCATAATGGTAAGTCATAATATTAAAATAGTGATGCTTGTTTTAGCAATTGTAGCCTAGCAGGCAATGTCAAGTCAGTTCCCCTTTTCCGCGGAATCAACAGGAATGACAAATCTTAGCAAAATTTGCTCTGAAACATTCAATGCTCTCATGTCATATACTTTGATACAAACAGTATTCGTGGTCATAAAATACTGTAATCCTTGCCATAACAATATGGTTCATCCATAATGGTGCTTTAGAAATCTATCCAGAAATATGTGTATAAATAAAATTGAAAATTGCTGTTCATTAACAGGGCAGGATAATCATGAAATCTGTAAAATACGTTGTGCCTTTATACTAAGGAATTGTATACGGCTCATTGCTTTATATGCTTCAGTCAAGGGCAAACACGCTAATGAAATCACATGAATACGAGGACTTAGTGAGGCTTCTGGATACGGAGGAATGGCGCCCTCTACTTCCTGCTATATTTCATCTGGCCTGGAGACAGTGCTCCAGTACAGAGCAGAGTCACAGGCTTATAACTGCCTTCTCTAAACTTAGCAACCCAAAGCTGAAAACTTTACTGGATCAGCATCAGAGAATCGATGTCATCGAACAAAGTCTAAATCTGTCTAGGTTTGTTTGTTTTGGTTTTTCTATCCCTCTACAGGAGATTTTGTTTACTGAAGGTCTAAAAGTAGGATGTCAGAAGGCACTGTAAATCAGAGCATCATATTACCTATTCCTATAAACTTTAAAAAACAAACATGCTCTTGGGACATACACTGTAAGATTGAAAATTATATTATATCAGTACATGTATTTTTATTGTGTTGCTCAACCGCATAGGGTGCCTATTGCTGTGGTTAATGGTACCAAAGAATGTTTGGTAATTATAAATTCTCATTGATTTTAGTGATGTGGGTAAGAGGTCCGCTGGTATCTCTTCTGGAATGTTGTCCGTCGGTTACTCTCACAGTGTGCTACATGCTCTGCTCATGTGTCTAGATGACCTTCACCTGTGGAGCTATCAGAAAATGATGCAAACCCTATCAGCCAAAAGTGCCTACGGTATGTTTGGATTTCACTGAAAAGTGGATCCTATCCCAAAACACACTTGAATGATTTCAACCATTTTTTTGTCGCTGTGGTATAGGAAGAGGTTGTAGCTACTAAAACTCTGCATCAATTTACAGATTGCCATCAGTTCAATTACATGAGTGTTTCTGGCTTTATTTTCTTTAGTATCAGTCCTGACGCTACCAAATCATCTAACCAAGCAAGGCTAAAAATTGTCAGTGTTTGATATATATTTGCATGAGTGTGTGAGCAGTATTTGCCTTAACAGTTAATCCTATAATAGCCGGTATTAGCTTAAAATGCTTTTGTCATACATGTAATTTGATGAGGATCATAGTATCAGAACAAACACAGTGATGTTGGATTGGACTGAGGTTGTGATATTGATGTTGAGAAAGCTTCTGCAGCCGGCCGTGGTTTTGTGACATTGGCATATATGTTTTGAAGTCCTAATGAAGGGAAATTCATTGCAACTTGTACCCTGTCCGTGTGCACCTAAAGCGCTGCACAGACAAAACTAAGAATAGACCTCTGTTTATTAATACTTATAACAAAATTACTTATTGTGTGCTATTGTGGTGCACGAATAGCACTAGCCCTTATCTGCACAATGAATTTTGTCCTTGATGCAACACAATCTCATGATAATGATTCTGCAATGTCAACCATTATGAGGGTGCCCTTGCTTGTCTTGCTCAGTTTCATCATAATGGTTCTATGAGAAAAATTACCAGAATAGTATGCAGCCTTTCAGTTTTTAACGAATAAACCTCGTATCTGTTTTAAATGTTGCGTAACTGATGTATTTTGTGGTTATCCTATTAGTTATAGAAATTAGGAATACATTTAAGTTTTAAGTGCTTTTTTTTCTGAAGCTGCTTGCTCAACACTGTTCCAAAAATACATGTAGAAATATAGCCGCTCACAGCCTCACAAATCTCACCCAGTCTGCACTACATGCAAAATGATGCAGCCGGAGCAATGAGAAGACAATTTTCCTATGAACACCTCAAATAATCAATGAGATAAATATGTTCATCTCATTGAATTATCATTGTGATTTGTTTGTAGCATTGTTGAGACAATCGGAGAGTGATTATTCAGACAGTGATACTTCTCTATCTATGGAGCAGCAGAGAGATATCAGTCTATTCAGCTCATTCTATATTATCAACTGTACTCTACAAGCCATACAAGCTGCTGCTGATCACTCAACTACATCAAAATCATTCTCTTCTAGGTCTGTTACCATAGCCCACCAGTCAGATCTCTAGGCACAACCTCCGAGTTCATAACTGTTTGATGTTGTGGTCTCACCTACCCCTGCAAATCAGCAGTCTGAGTGACTAGGCTGGCTTTGAGCGCAGGTTTTAATATTGTTTTTAAAGTAAAGATGGGACTGCTATTTTCATCTCTAATTGGGATACCGTTCTGCTTAGATTCAAAGGATGCCAAGATGTTCTGGGATTATTTGATGCCGATGTACAATGATATCTCACTTTTCGGGCTTGCAGATATGTTATATTGTGGCCAAACCTGGGCTACCCTGTCATATTTCTGATAATTGCAGTTGTTCAGAAAATTTACATGCAATTTAATTGCATTGTACAATATTTGCCTTCACCGAAGCAAAGCCTCATGCTCAATGTTATCAGATATTCTCAATCTTCATTCATCTAATTTATATAATGATGGTGTATTTTGTAGATACACTGAGATAGTTCTTCCATTGCTGGAGAAGGTCAAAGTTCACTTGGCGGAGCTTAGACCACTCACACTCCGACTAGAGGTTCTAGAGGATATTTTCTCTGCTCTCTTCTCACAAGCATCTGACTTTGATAATGTCAGCGTCGGAGAACCCCCGGCAACATCAACGGTGGGTATTCTTGTTCGGTCCTCTTGTGACGAGTGCAAGAATCATATTATTGGTAGTGTAAGTCGCTAACTGCACCAGATATGAAGTCTGCGCACTAAGTTGTTGCCCAACAATGAGTTGCCAATGAAAAAGGCTATCAATCAAGCAAAGAATATAGTTTAGACTAAAGTAGAGTGGCATTGGGATACCGCGTCGCCCGGTCACTCTACATGTACTGTAGTCTGTAGCACAAGAGATCTAGAGATGATACACCTCTCCACTTTGTAAACAACTGAGCAACCTTTATTTTTCTGATATACCACAGCTCTCCTGGAGTGGATGAAATTATAGTGCATGAACATCATACATCATATATTATTATTGTTGCAGTTTTACGTTGTCGCTCATTTCTTACAGGAAAGTGTAATTTCCCGTCCGACCGCCCCACACGCGAAGGCAGGCAGTGAGGATGAGTGTTATTATAGCGCTAAAGAAGCTCTCAGTCCTCAGAAACCCCACAAGTCTAAACAGGTAGCCTAACGTAATAGCTAGCCCTGCGATATGGTTTTATAAATCAGAACTAGTCAGTCAGGTACCAATTATTGGGTTAGGTTCATGGAAATATTGAGGCGCTGTGCCTGGCAGATATCAGTAAACCTATAAAACTATTTGAAAAGGCGAAATAGTGAAATCAAAGTTAAGCTTTTTAGACAGCTAATGTAACTCATATGAGTATAAAGTCAGGTATTTGTTACAGCGTATTATGGATTAGAATTACGTATTGCATATTGTATTTATGTTTGTCACAGGCACAACAATCACCTAGTCTGATGAAAAGAGCCCTGATGAGGAAAACAGAGGCAAGAGTGAAGAATCCGGAGTTATCTGATCGCTCAAGTGATGAGAATACCATGGGGGAATCCCTGCAAACAACTGTTGGGTTTCTCGCCAATGAGTTTTTAGTCAGAGATTTGTTACATGTTATAAAGGATTCTCTCACTGATCTCAATGCAGCTCATTACGAGACGGCTAGTAAACCTGTGAGTACTCTGTTTAATTACATGTATAAAGAAATTTTTTATCACGTATTTTCTAATACTGATGTACTAAGACTTTACTTAAACTCAAACACAAATGTAGGCGAATTTTACTGCTTTCTTTATACGCAATTCGCTAGTTTCTTTTCCACCCCTCTCACTGAAAGAAAAAGATACCACGTTACCAATTTTGGAAAACATATGCGTCATAGAGTGTATGCTGTATGCATCATAGCCTCTATGCCCACATGCGTTATAGAATCTTTGCCCGTTTGGTAATTGGCTGTAAGCCGTTATACATACACATTATATTTACATGAATCATAAAATCTTTGCTCGTATATTTCACATTATACATGCCAATATGCATCATAGAGTCTATGCCTATATATGTTATATAATCTATGCCCATATACGTTATAGAGACTATGCCAGGATGCCCATATGCCTCATAGAGTGTATTCTCATTTTAACTTCTGCTACTTATTGTTTATTAAATGTTAGTCTGTGTTGCAGGATATGATGCGTAGCGAGGCAGAGTTGACCCGGCTGACTCTGTGCTCAGTTAATGAGCACAGCATGCTGTCGAGATGTTCACAGTTACATCAGAGAGTGAGCGAGGCAGTGTGGAGATATCAGCTTATACTGCAGGACTCTATCAGTACACGAGAGTACGGCTCTACTACTGTCAGAAGTGTTGGACATGATCTCAACTTAGATGATGAGGGATATGGTAAATATTTGCTTTGATACAGACTGATAATCTGCATGGGTGCAATAATTTTGTGTTGTTGGCAATGTGGAGAAAAGAAGATTGTGATGAGGCTTTCAAAATCTTAATTCTGATGAGCGTTGAATCAATTTTCACTTTCGGGGAAGTTCATTGGTTGAATCGCATGTACATGTACATTAGCTATGCTGCACATATAAAAAAGAAATCTTACTATCTGCCACTTAGCATGAGATGTTTTCCCGTTACATCATGAATGGATAACCCTCAGTTTATATGTAACCACAACTCATGAAAATTGTTGAATCTTCGGAGACGTGTTGTTTATCTTATCAATAATTCAGTGCCTTTTTGTTACGCAGCTACCTATGAGAGAAGTTTTTACAAGTCACCAGTGAAGAGATTTACTGCTTCAGGACAGCACAGACCTCCCGCTGAGTCGAGTCAGGAATCAGAACTGAGCAGTGAGGTGCACACATACAGTAGTGGGGCGACTAACTCCGGTCCTGCTAGTGCTAGTCTGTCTGCTAAGAGTAAAAGGTGAATGTCTCATATCTCATATTTATTGTATTGTATTTGAGGAAAGGGTATTTCCCTAAATACAACGTATGCTGGCTGTGGAGTATATCATCTAGTATGCTTGTTATTACTTGCTTATAATTTAGCACACTTGTGGTATTTTGGATATTGTGCTTTATATCTAATGGACATAAATGTGTTTGTAACATCTAGGCACACGTTATGTCTACTCTGTCATAATACATAATTATATAGTGGTCACTTTCTCACAGGAAACTTGTAGAATTTCACCAACAATAAGATGACGAAATCAAGAGACTAGTTTGGAAGAGAGTTTAAGATCACTGCTCTTCTCCCATTTTTTCAGGTATAAGAAGAAGAAAAGTCGTATAGGTTCGAATTCGTCAAGCAGTAGCAGCACTCCATGCTGTAAACTTAGCCTCATTTCTCGAATGTTATTATCCCCTATATCACTACTCAACATGTGTATAAAGAGACAGAGTGCTGTACAAGCTGGTCAAGTTATGAAGGTGAGGCTAATCTATAGATAGGGAAATAGCGGACTAGCGGTATCACATCACTTTGCAACGGATTATTGGTGTTAAAGGTTCATAGTCAGGGTGTCCTGATAGCATAAAACCTGTAGCAAAATTGAAATCAGAATAGTCTCTCAATATGTAAATTTCTAATATTGTTTACTTATTGGTGTTGCGCTACGAGGCAAAACAATTTTGTTCGTATGGAGATAACTTTTGAAAACCTGATGATGCGGTCAGATTTATAACTCAATTTTCCTATTGAAACCGTACACATACTCAAAACATCAAACACACATTTATACAAGATTTTTTTATACCAGGGTGTACTTGTGCGACCTGGGAATATGTGATTCAAAAGAAATCATCCCGTTTTGCTGTCGACTCATCAGGGCTTACACCAAAAATAAAATTATAGTATATAGAAATAACGTCGTCAGACAAGGGAGATCCATGTATTCATGTCATAAAATTTCGTTTTTGTTAACGTCCATATATGATTGCCTGTTTTCATGAACACCTTGTCCTAGAGTTATGAAAATTTGTGTCCTGGGTGAAAAAATTATGCAGATTCCTATGATAGTATGATAGTATGATAGTCAATTTACTCTCAGCGCATTTCCTGACTGTAAACCTTTAACTGTTAACAAGTACGTAATACCAGCAAAGTAGAGTACTAGGTCGTATACTAAACAAACAACTGAGCCGTATTCAAACCCTCAACATTGGAGTTATCCTCTTTTGCTTTCCATCTATTATTCTTGTGGTAGAGGTGGATGCCTCACATTTACTGTAGATTCATAAAATGTCTTTTGATATTCATCTTTGTAGTTGATGAATTTGGAGGAACATGCAGAGGGTAAAGCATTTAAGTTTAGTCAGCAGTATAAGACGATATTACATCAGCTCACCACCCAGAGCGAGATGTCCAGCAGCTCCGGCTCGAGAAATAAGGGGCTGACAGGTGGTCGAGATCTTGCGTTTATCAGAAAGGCGTTCGCTTCTAACCTCAGCGTCATGGAGGACGGAAAGCGAGCCGAGGAGTTGTCTGCTGATGCTGTGATGCCGTCCAGTGTTGATACTGCTGAGAGTCAGGTGGGTGGAACAATACGAAATGTCTGGAACTTTGTATTTTTTGTTTGTTGTTGACGTCTGACTGCGTGTGAATGTGTTAATATTTGTAGAAGGTGACGTCCACAGCTGTTTTGCGGGGTGGTAACCAGAATGTATGATAGAGACTTATCCTCGCTGCTATATTTGCAGATTTTAGCTATTGTGTTTTTGTCAAATCTGACACTCGATCAGCATGTGGGCTGTGGCTAATTTTTTTTATATCCTAGGAAGATTTGAAGCGGTTTTTGATGATTATTGATTTCCAAGATCTTTCCAGATCTCCAAGGAGTTTTTTGTCTCCTCAAAGTGTCAAACAATGAGTACATTCTAACTCCTTGTCCTACATAAAAGCTTTAAACCGGTTTGCGTTCCTCTGTGCAACCTACGCATTGGATGGTTAGCGTATGATCTATTGCATACTCTCAAGTTTCTCGCTTCATCCATCTGGAAAACTATCCCAAGTAATTGCACAGCATAATACTACCATCTGAATCTTATAAAAAACAATAATCTTTTAACTGCAATTTTGTCATATAATTATTCTGTATTATTTGGTTAAATAATCATCTTTGTTACACAAACTATTGTAATGTATTTTGGTTATCCTTTTGGCATAAGAGTAGGTAGTTTAGGGAAAACACAAAGAATGACCCTGGTGCCAAAGTTTTTTGTTATGCCACTGTAACACAAAGGGATTATACTCCCCATCATCATTTAGGCAAAAAAGTTGAATGTTAAAAACAGTTTTAAATGATAAATTGTCATTACTATTCTAAATAATTGCCTCTATTTGTAGGCTTAATCAAATCCAAGAGTGTAATTATGACCATTAGTTTAAAAATGATGATAATTTGTCATTTCATCCTTGCTTTTGCTAATGTAAGTGTTTTATTTGGAGAGTAATATAAGGATGTTGGATTGATTTGATTTCTGTTTACCTTGTTTTATCTTATTATTGTTATTTTACCCAACGGTTGATTAATGGAAGAATGAATTTGTGATGAAACTTTAATAACAAAATATAAACTGTGAAATTGGTGGATTATCTGTGCCTTTTTGATGTGTGTGTATATTGATGTTTCTCATTTTTTAGATTAGCAAGTTTCTAGGACTTGAGCCGGGTCAAGCCAGGAATTCAGCTATGGTGCTGCTAGATTTGACGATGTCAGCTACGTGTGACCCTCAATTGTGCCAACAACTCTTATCTTCTGTTCAAAAATTGCTCAACACCTCCGGGAAAACCACATCAGGTACTTACATAGGCAGTTTCCATGTTTACTGATTTTTATAGGGCTATTTATGTGATCCATGATCTTGAAACAGGCAATATAGACAGCACTTCTGTTTAAAGAAAAGTTAAGATTCATGGTTAAACCAAACCTTTTTTTGGTGTAAACATCGATACTAAACTAGATCTGCATGAGCATTCCACAAAATAATGTATCAAGTGTCTTTTTTTGCAGGATTGCAGACTTTGGCTAAGCATTGTATTGCCATCAATGAAGAAGCATTGTCATCTGACCAGTCAAAGATAAGACAACTTCTCTCATTGGCTGATGACAATCTGTCTGTTCGTTCTTGTCTTCTCTCAAGCTTGCTGAGGCTAAATGTGACTGAAGTTCGCGAGAAGGTTTGTATGATCTGCAGAAGGCTTGTTAATTACCCTCCACCCCTCAATCCACGGCCCGTGTGATATCAGTTTCACGGAGAATTGCCAACCCATGTTAATTGTATCCCAGTCCACTACGTAACAGGCAACATGTCTGGTGAGTGGTGATCCCCATTTATCTTTAACTTAATTTTTATAGGTGATCGGTTTGAAATGAAAAGCTGACCTTGTTGTACATTTCATCAAATGCCTTATGGGACAAATGCGTGTGCATATACATATGTGTTTGTGTTGGACCAAGTAAAAAACTCTTAATCCAATATTGTTTCTTTGACGACATATTAGCTCATGTAATTGTGTCCCAATGCACAATGTTGCAGACCACATGATCTGTCTTTCCCAAATCAAATTTATTTCTCTGTAATTCAATGAGTCTTGACAGCCTCACCGAGATAGAATAGAAGTCGGTCTGTATTATAAGCTCATTTATAGCAATAGAATTATGACTTTCCGGTCAGTCTATTAGAAATTACTCGATTCAAAGTTACTTTTTTTTAAAAAAATGTATCAAAGGACAAAGGCATATATGCATTGTTTGCCCACCTTGCAAAATTGGTAAAAGTTCTACCACTTCCTGTTCACTTTTCATCAAATAGTTAAAAACTTTCAATTCGCAGCTGAAACCATTGATAAAGATCAATGAGGAAGTGACACAGATAGACAAAGCGATATCAGCGTGGAGAAAAACTGGTAAAGGTGAAAGACTGGTGGCTTCTTCTCCTATTAAATCTCTTATACAAACTCTGCAGGATACTTTCCCTGAATCCAGGTATATAAGTAAATATATTATAAATCTCAAATACCCTGCTGGATGAATAGTCTGCTGGCTTAAAATAGACAATATCACGGATCTAGATATCAGCAAAATTTGAATTGTTGAAGTCGTTTCTCTACGCTCTCGTTGAAAAAATCTAAAGGAAAATCTGATAATTACCAGAATAAAGATTTATTGAATTTGCCATCAGAAAAACAGCGAAATTTAAGCTCCAATGAAAGTTTTCTGCGTGTTGAGTACATGAACGTTGTATGTTGGTACATATAGAGGAACACCAGATTGAAAATCCTGTCAGAGATCTCATTTGAGGCCCCTTTAGGATTACAATGGTTAGTGATAATTAATATCGGCCTACTTCTATCAAATATTGACATCCAACCAATATGGTGTAACTTATTTTTGTTTTGATTTTTTCATGTTTAATTTGGGAAACCCAATGAATGAGGTATTAGGATGAACCGATGAAAATGGTACTTATTGACATTGAACTAAATGGACTTGATATGACAATGTGGGTGCTGTCCTTTTATAATCCTATTAACTAGACCTGGTTTACTCTGCCACCATAGTAACATTTAACAAGCACACACCCATATATTCCGGCAAAGTCAAAGCATGGTTCAATTCATTTTGTGCTATCAGAATTGCAATCAATGAACATATTCATTATAAAAAAAGTGTATCAAGTACATCAAAACTCAAACACAGCTGAATCACACCTCGATGCATATCTCGAAAATAAATCTGGTACTGTGGCATATCGTATTCTCATGTACAATTGATATGTAATGCCGTTATTTCGATCTTTGGGAAGATAGCAATACTAAGCCTGGATTGAATTATTTTTACTGGGAAATCCATACACACTCGATTGAAAACGTGTTTTTGAGCAATCCCTAATTATTCTCTTTATCTGTATGATCAACAATCAAATGGATTACCCTCAAGATTATAATTGCCAATCAGAAGAGAATAAATGCTGTTTGTGTGAGGACCTTCATCTGTCTTTTCTGGGAGGATAAAACAATATACCTGGTAGTCAATTTTGGAAGAAAGTTGAATGATGTTTAACTTTGCTCCAATTTTAAATCTCCACATGGAAAACAGGGCTGTCTCCAGCCGGGGTGGAGGGACGGAGAACCCCGAAGGAATGGTTGAAAATAAGGGCATTTGTAAACTTGATTCCGGTGGCGGAGCAGTGCTCAAGCACTGCCCGCA
>ERZ1740068.805-NODE-805-length-12511-cov-7.527055_pt1 | contig 12511 bp, 19 predicted proteins | sample MGYA00581735_ERZ1740068 | MGnify/ENA primary metagenome ERZ1740068 (study PRJEB43018, sample SAMN04849740) | marine metagenome | isolation source: floating plastic debris | place: Pacific Ocean | collected 2008-08-30 | study: EMG produced TPA metagenomics assembly... | reverse complement strand
AAGTTTTTCTAAGTTTTTTTAAGATTTAGATATTTCTTTCAATAGTGTCCATCAAAAAATTAATTAAAAAAAGTGTTTTAAAAATATATTGCCAACGGGAATCGAACCCGTACTTTTATCGTGAAAGGATAACGTCCTAACCTTTAGACCATGGCAACAGGGCAAGACACCAGGATTGAACTGGCGACCTCAAGTACCACAAACTCGTGCTCTGCCAACTGAGCTAATCTCACCAATTGATAGAAAGGGGACTTGAACCCCTAACTTTTGGCGTATGAAGCCAATGCTCTACCATTGAACTATTCTACCTAAGCCAAACAGGAATTGAACCTATGATCTGCAGATTATGAGTCTGATGCTTTACCAACTAAGCTATTGGCTCTAAAAGAACTCTCCAAGAGGGATTCGAACCCACAACTTTTTGGTTAACAGCCAAACGCTCTACCGTTGAGCTATTGAAGAAATTTTATAAATGTTTTAACCTTTTAAAAGAGCAACAGCTTTACGGAATTTCTTTAAAGAATACAAAATAATCCAATAATAAAGAACTCGTTGAGATGAACTGAAACTTAAGAAAAGGGGGAAATCTACATTAATTTTTGCATTTTTACCGCAAAAAATACCTAGAACAGGAATAGATTTTTCTCTAGCGTAAGCAACAACTTCTTGATGCGCTGCAACGTCGTACACAAGAACAACTGAGGGAAGAGTTAATGATACTTGGTTTGAAGGTTTATTTTTAGGATTTATTTTAGATAAAAAGACTTTTGCACGATAACTGCTATCAGCATACAAACAACCTGATCTAAAAATTTCTTTTTGAATAAAATTATTTGAAATCTCTGAAGGACTACCCACAAAAAGGAGGCGACTACCTAATAAGAGAGAAGAAAAAAGTTTTTTAAAAAAACGTCGATGAAGCTTTTGAGAAAAAAAAACCATTTTATTTTATTTTTTTGTTTTGAATCTTCATGGAAATACCGGCGGGAAGAAGTGTTGTAAAATGTTTTAAAAATAAAAACGTTTTAAAAAGGTTTAAAGAATCTACTTGAATAAATAAAGTAATATATTGAAATTTAAAATCTTCTTTTGATTTATTGTGTAAATTTTGTGTCAATAACTTTTTTGTTTTTTTGACATAAACTAATTTTACAGAAAACAAATGGTTTTTTAAAATTTTGAAAACTTCAGAAAGAAGAGAAAAATTAGTTCCACTAATTGAAAGAATAAACATGAAATTTTAAGTAAACAATGCTAATAAACTAAAACGAAATTCTTTTAAAAGAGTTTCTGGGTATAAACCAAAAAAAAGAGTAGCTAAAGCTAGAAGAGCAAGAATTAAAAATTCCCTAGGCACCAAATCACGCATTGGCTTTAACGCATAATTAAAATTACCATAAGCAAAACGGTTGAAAAGCCATAACGAATAAGCACCACCAAGAATCATACCACTTGATCCAATTAAACATGCCCAAGAATTAGCTTTATAAATTCCTAAAAGAAGCATAAATTCACCTACAAAACTACTTGTTCCTGGTAAAGCAATATTAGCCATTGTAAAAAATAAAAAGAAAGCGATGAAATAAGGCATAAATAACGCAACTCCACTGTAAAAAGCTAACAAGCGAGTGTGATAACGGTCATAAACAACCCCTACACAAAAAAAAAGAGCACTTGAAACAAAACCATGGCTTAAACTTTGAAGAATTGCACCCTCAATACCTTGAAGAGTACAACTAAAAATTCCTAAAACAACAAGATTCATATGAGCAACAGACGTGTATGCAATAATTCTTTTTAAATCTGTTTGTCGGATAGCTGTTAAAGATGCAAAAACAAGACCTATGGAAGATAGCGAAAAGACAAAGGGTAAAAAAAAAGTTGAAATTTTACCAAAAATACCTAAAGAAACTCGTATTAATCCATAGCTACCTAGTTTTAGTAAAATACCTGCTAAAACAACGGAACCTGCTGTAGGAGCTTCTACATGGGCTTCTGGCAACCAAACATGCAATGGAAACATCGGTATTTTACCAGCAAAAGATAAAAAAAATGCAAACCATAAAAGTTTTTGCTCTAATGAAGAAAAATCAAAGAATCTTAATACTTCAAAACTTGTAGAACCTACGCGAACTTGAAGGAAAACAACAGCAATTAACATTAAAATTGAACCTGCAATAGTATAAACAAAAAACATATAAGCAGCTCTAATTTTTCTTTCTCGTGATCCTGCAATACCTATCAAAAAAAACATAGGAATTAGAACACTTTCAAACAGAACATAAAACCAAACCACGTCTGTAACAACAAAAACCCCAATTAAAATTGTTTCCATTAATAAAAAAGACATTAAAAATTCTTTTTGACGAGTTTTAACTACACTCCAAGTAGATAACAAACATAACAAAGATAGAAAAGTTGTTAAAACAACGAAAAAAATACTAATACCATCAACACCAATAACTAGAGGAAGATTTAAAGCATCTAACCAAGAAAATTTTTCTATAAATTGTAATTTAGTAAAAGAAGCATTGTAAGTCAACCATAAAACAACAGAAAGAAGAAAAGTTGCAACAGCTGAAATTAACGAAATTTGTTTTTGAAATTTCGAAGAATTAACAAGTGAAACACAGATAGCACCTAAGACGGGAAAACTTAATAACGAAGAAAGCATTTTGTAAAACGAAAAACGGGACTCCAACCCGCAACACCTAGAATGGCAATCTAGTGCTCTAGCAGTTGAGCTATTTCCGCTGAAAATATTTAGAAAAGAAACAAAATAGATTAAATTTAAACCCTCTGTTATTTAAAACAACAAAATCAGACGTAAAATAAACTGACCCAAGTTTTAAAAATAAAAGATATAAAAGACTTATAGAGGGAAAATTTAAAGGCGTTTTAAATGAAACCCGAAAAAAAGATGATTTTTCGTCCAAAGAAACTTTTTCAATAATTTTAGTTCGCAAAACAAACAAAACCGATAAAAGTTTATTTAAACGCATTTTTTTTAAAACTTGTTTCGAAGCAGGTAAAACGAATTTTCGGCCTTTTTTAGCAGGACTATAATAAAAAGGAAATTGTTTTACTACAATTTCTAAAAGAAAAGAATTTTGAAGAAAATTTAAAAAGCGCTGTGTTAAAGAACCTTCTTTTGAAATGGAACGGACAACAACTTTTGAAAAAACTGGCATTTCATGGCAATTTTTAAATTGCAAAGAATCTACCCCATATATTTTTTTTTGTTTTGTTAAAAGTTTATTTGCGAACATTAAATTTATAATAACCCATTAGCTAAAGAAGCAATACGTAAAAACTTCGTAGATCGAAGCTCTTTAGCAACCATACCTTTAACTTTCGTAGCTAGGGGTTTTTCCTGTGAAGTAAGAAGAGCAACAGCCGAAAAATCAAAAGACAAGCAAAACCCAGAAAGCCGTTGTTTTCTTTTTTTCAAACGAACAACAACAGCTTTAAAAATTTCACCTTTTTTAACCTTTGATCCAGTTTTAGTTTTTGAACGAATTTTTTGAACGGAAACCAAAATTAGTTGGCTTAAACTTGCATAACGTTTTTTATAACCTTCAAATATACCAATGCATTTAACTAAATAAACGCTAGAATTATCGATAACTTTTAAAAGAGTACCTTTTTGAATCATTTTAATAAAATTTTTTAAACACCTCCCCACCAGTAAATTGCAACAAATAGGAAAAGCCAAACAACATCAACAAAATGCCAATAGAAAATTGCTGCCTCTAAACCAAAATGATGCTCTGCTGTGAAATGGTGAAAAATAAGACGAACTAGGCAAACAAATAAAAAAATAGTCCCAATTAAAACATGGGCACCATGAAAACCTGTTGCCATAAAAAAACAAGCACCGTAAACACTGTCTGCTATAGTAAAAGGTGCTTCTAAATACTCAAAACCTTGCAAAGCTGTAAAAATAGCTGCAAGAACAATAGTATAAATTAGACCTAATAATGAATGTTTTCTATCTCCTGCTAGAATAGCATGGTGAGCATACGTAACCGTCGCACCAGACGACAATAAAATAACAGTATTTAACAAAGGAATTTCCCAAGGACTTAACGGTGCAATTCCTACAGGAGGCCAAACTCCTCCAATATCTGGCATTGGTGCAAGGCTAGAATGAAAAAAAGCCCAAAAAAAACCAACGAAAAACATAATTTCAGATACAATAAACAGAATTACTCCTGTTCTCATACCTGTTTGAACAACTGATGTATGCTGACCTTCAAATGTTGCTTCACGAACAACATCTCGCCACCACACGTACATACATGATAAAATTAACAATTGACCCATACATAAAACAGTAAAACCACTAATGTAACCATGCATCCACATAACTGCTCCACTAGTTAAAGTTAAACCGGCGAAAGAAGCAATAAAAGGCCAAGGGCTAGGGTCAACTAAATGAAAAGCGTGTCTATGACTTAAAACTTTTGACATATTTATAAATAATAAAATTTTAACCTTTTAGTAAGTTTAAAGTGTTCATGCTAATTGAACCCCGCAACCGGTAGTAAACTACAATAATTGCTAGTCCTATGGCAGATTCACCTGCAGCAACACATAAAATTAATAGTGCAAACAGTTCTCCTAAAAGATCATCAAAATAACTTGCAGTTAACAGCAAACCAATATTTACTGAAAGCAACATAAGTTCAATTGACATAAGAATAATTAAAATATTTCGGCGGTTTAAAGCGACACCTAAAACCGCTAACATAAATAATAACGTAACTAAAGTAAAATCAGCAAATAAAGTAACTAGCATATTTTACTTCTCATTTTTATAAGCATAACCATTGGAGCTAAAACTCCTTTTAAGTTTAATGCGTAAAAACTAGAAAATACTAACAAAGACCAAATAATTTGTGTAAAAAAAGCAACTTTATCAAATTGTGGCATAATTTTAAATATAAATTATAAAAGATTGTTTTAAAGAACCTTCTATTTTTCTGTTATCGGTCTACTTCACCGAAAACAATATCTTGTGTACCAATAATAGTAACTACATCGGCAATCATATGGCCTTTACTCATTTTATTTAAATATTGTAAATGGCCAAATCCTGGAGCTTTTATTTTGCAACGATAGGGTTTATTGGTTCCATCAGAAACAAGTGCAACACCCATTTCACCTTTGGGAGCTTCAGTCGCACCATAAAAATCTCCAGCAGCAGGGCTCACGCCTTCCGTGTAGAGTTTAAAGTGGTGAATCAATGCTTCCATAGATTTCTTCATGTTTGTTCTGCTTGGAGCCGTAACTTTACTATCATCAGTTTTTACAGGACCCTCTGGCATTTGATTTAAACATTGAAAAACAATACTTAAAGATTGGCGCATTTCTTCAATTCTTATTAAATAACGGTCATAACAGTCTCCTTTTGTTCCTACAGGAACTTCAAAGGAAAGCTCTCGGTAAACTTCATATGGTTGGGTTTTTCGTAGATCCCATTTGATACCAGAACCCCTTAACATAACACCGCTAAACCCCCAATCTTTAGATTGTTCAGAAGTAACAATTCCAACGTCTACCAAACGCTGTTTCCAAATCGGATTTTCAGTCAATAATTCCTCAATTTCATCAATTCGATTAGAAAATTGTTTTGCAAAAACAAAAACATCGTCTAAAAATCCTAAAGGTAAATCTTGAGAAACACCACCGGGAACAAAATAAGCTGCATGCATACGAGCTCCAGAAACCCTTTCATAAAACTCCATTAGTTTTTCACGCTCTTCAAAAGCCCATAACATGGGGGTTGTTGCACCTACATCCATTGCATGACAACCTATTGCCAATAAATGATTTAATATTCGTGTTAACTCTAACAGTAAAACTCGAATATATTTTGCGCGTAAAGGCAATTTTGATTTTAATAGTCCTTCAACGGCCATAAGATAAGTATGCTCTTGGGCTAACATTGAGCAATAATCTAAACGGTCAAAGTAAGGTAAAGCTTGTTTGTACGTTTTAAATTCAATTAATTTTTCTGTACCTCGATGAAGTAAACCAATATGAGGGTCTGCCAATTTAACAACCTCTCCATTTAATTCAAGAACTAAACGCAGTACTCCATGAGCAGCAGGATGTTGAGGACCAAAATTAATTGTAAAATTTTTTACACTACGCAAAAAAGAATTTTGTCTTAAAGCCATTTTTAAGTTCTATTCTTCTTCTGAAAGACTTAGTTTTGCACTTAGCCAGTCTACGTAATCTGTCAAATTTACTGCATCAATAACAATCGGCATGAATCCGTGACGTACTCCACAAATTTCTTGGCATTGACCATAGTAAGTTCCAGCTCTTTTAATAAAAATTGAAGCCTGATTTAACCTACCTGGACAAGCATCAACTTTTACACCAAATGAAGGAACTGACCAACTGTGTAAAACATCTTGGGCAGTAACTAACACTCGAATATGAGTATTAATCGGTAAAATAACACGATTATCTACATCTAGTAAACGAAGTTGACCTTCTTGCAAGTCGTCTGAAGCTAACATATAAGAGTCAAAACTAATATCTTGATCTTCTTCTCCATCGTTAATCACCCAATCCGAATATTCGTAATGCCAATACCATTGAGCACCAGTAACTTTTAAAGTAAAGAAAGGATCAATTACTTCATCAAGAGAATATAAAAGAGCAAAAGATGGAACTGCAATAACCATTAAAATCATCGCAGGTAAAACAGTCCAAGCTACTTCTAAAAAAGTAGAATGAGAAAAATTTGAAGCTGGTTTTGGCGAGTCCGAGTTGTATAATTGAACTACTCGAAACATTAACCAACCAACAAGAAAAGCAATAATAATTAAAAAGAATAAAATATGATTATGAAAATCAATAATCCCCTCCATTAAAGGAGTTGCAGGATCTTGAAAACCTGTTTGCCACGCTTTTGCGGAATCTAAGAATGTTAAAAACATATTTAAATTAAAATTTTTGAAAGAGACAGGGTTTGAACCTGCGGTATGTTATTGAAAACATACGGTAGTTTAGCAAACTACTACCTTCGACCACTCAGCCACTCTTTCTTAAATTTTTGGTTTTTGAAGAACAGAAACAGCCACTGGAATTTTAAAAGACAAAGATTTTAGGGCTTTAAAAATCAAAGATGCATTAGGACCAGCAACCTCGAATAAAATCGTACCCTTTTGGACTTTTGATGCCCAAAAATCTACAGCACCTTTTCCTTTCCCCATTCGAACTTCTGAAGGTTTTGAAGTTATGGGATGATCTGGAAAAATACAAACCCATATTTTTGCACCTCTTTTCAAAGATCGTGCTAAAAATTGGCGCGAACTTTCAATAATTTTTGCAGAAATATAACCACTTTCTAAAGCTTGAAGACCGTAAATTCCAAACTTTAAACTATTCACTCGAGGAGAAACTCTTTTCAGTTGTCTTCTAAATTTTTTACGAAATTTTGTACTTTTAGGTTGTTGAAGCATTTATTTTAATCGAGTAAAAAATTTTATACCAAAAACACCGTTTTTTGTAACACCATGCGACGCACTATAATTCACCTCTCCTTTGATTTGTTGCTTTAGTAAATTTCCTTGACTTAATTTATAAAGTTTGGCCCGAGGACGTTTATCAAAACGGCCAGCAACACTAAAATTTAAACCTGCAACTTCGGAAAAAGATCTATTTAAAATAAAACTTGAACTAAAAAGTTTTTTATAAAATCTAAAAATCGGCATATGTTTTCTAGTTCTAAAAAAAGAACCTGAAACTAAAGAAGAAATTAAGAAAGACCAATTTCCAGAAGAACTTGAAAGTAAACCCAATAAAATTAAAAGCACATATTTTTTTTGAGTACGAAAACGGTATAAAGCACGGCTTAAAAGAAGAAATAAACGTAAAAATTTCTTATTTGATAAAAACCTCAAAGCCGGGGACGTAAAAAGAAAACAAACAGGAAACCAAGTACCGGTTCTTGAACTAGGCGTAGTCATAAGGGCTTTTGTTTTTAAATTTATCTTGTTTTTTAAAAAAATCTTTTTTTTAGTTAAACTAGAAAAATCTAGAAAGTTTCCCCGAACACGGCGAAGCAAAAACCTTTTTTGAGTTTTGGGGCTAAATACTTTATTTAAATTTTTTGAAGAAGTCTTTTTTTCTTGAAAAGGTGCTAACATAGTAGTTAAGTTTTTAAACGCCAAAATTTTAACACGAACCAGAAATCCACTGCGCAAACTTTGTTCAATTAAAATATCTTGTGAGAGTACTTTATTTGTTGAAAAAAACTGAAAAAATAAACGACGTAACTCAAGTTCTTGTTGAAAACGTTGTCTAATTTTTAGAGCACTTAAATTAATATCAAATGTTGTTTTAAAATTTGAACATTGTCTAAATGTTAAAGGATGTATTTTTTGACCCATATTTAACGTTTTTTCTTTGAAGTGTTCTTATGATTTGTGTAAGAACGAGTATTAACAAAATCACCCGCCAAAGAATTTAAAAAAGAAGGATTAATCGTAAATTTTTGAAGAGTTTTACCGTTTGGAACGGCTATATCTAAATCTTCAAAATCTTTTAAAAATTTTTGACTGCGATTCACAGAAAATTTTGAAAAAGATTCTTGTTTTTTTATTAAAGAATTGTAAAAATCTTTTGGTAAAAGATTAGTTTTCCAAGAAACTCTACCCATTTTTTTTTCTTTTTACTAAAATTAATTTATTCTTTGACCTACTTGTTGGAACACCGTGCGCTGGTTTACCCCAAGGAGACACAGAAGGACGACCACCTGAAGTCTTTCCTTCACCACCGCCATGTGGATGATCTATTGGATTTTTTGCAACTCCACGCACTATTGGGCGGTAACCTAACCATCGTTTACGGCCAGCTTTTCCTAATTGAATTAATTTATAATTTTCATTAGAAACAACACCAATAACAGCCGTTCTCTGTGAAGGAACCTTTCTCTGTTCACCTGACGGTAATTGAAGAACCACAAAAGAGTTTCCTTTTTGTAAGATTCGAGCAAAAGAACCTGCAGAAGTTGCAAAATTTGTCGTTTTTGAAATTTGCACTGAAGAAATTTGAGTTCCTAACGGAATAGAGGCAAGGGGTAAAGAATTCCCAATATTTGGCTCTACTTTTGATCCAGAAGCTACAAAATCACCAAGCTTTAAACCTTTAACAGCCAATATATAAAACCGTTGGTTTTTTTTAGGATTATAAATCCGAGCAAGCGAAGAACTTCGGTACGGGCAATACTCAAAGTTTTCTACATAACCTTCTTCTACAACACGATTGAAAAGAATAGAACGGTAGCGTTTTTTGCAACCACCGCCTTTAGTTCGTGATGTCAGAAGACCATGATGATTTCGACCACCATGCGAAGGGCAGGGCATCAATGAAGATTTTAAAGGTCGAATTTTTTTACTTAATTTTCCTTTTTTTAACAAAATAGTATGCCTTGAACCAGGCGTTGTAGGTTTAAGTTTATTTAAACACATAATAGATAAACGAGGCAAGATTCGAACTTGCGATTGATTTCTCAAACAGGTTTACAGCCTGCCGCCTTAGACCGCTCGGCCACTCGTTCCATATTATTTTCTTCGCGGCTTTGGTCTGCGACAACCATTAAAGGGTTGTTTTAAATTTTCTTTAATGTAAAGGCAGGTAGGACCTGGAAAAAAAATAGATAATAAACGTGTTCTTTTTTTCTTGCCATGAACTCTTTTTTGAGGTTGCAACTTTCGAACTTTTGGCTTAGTTTTTCTCAAAAGTTGTCGAAGGAAAAACCGACGTAATCTATGTCGCCCCAAAATTTCTACGGCAAAAAATTTAACAGAATACTTGGCTAAATGTTCCATTATTTGCGATACTAACAAATAACAAACTTCAGTAGTTTGTCGACCTCGACCTTTAAAACCGAGAAGACCACTAGACTTGCTTAAAAGGTTTTGATTTGTCTGGTGGTCTTTAAGTAAGACGAAAATGTTGTTTTCCGTAAAACGCAAGTATAAAACAATTGAAGAAGAAGAGCTTTTAGGTGAAAAATCTAAAAAAGAATCTGGATGAAATTTTAGACCTAAATTTTCTTTAGATCTTTGGTATAATTTTTTAAAAAAAACAGATGATAAATTTTTATTTTTCATAAAATATTTTTACGAAAGTTTTCTTTTAGCCGTTTGGGCGTTTGTTTTCGTACGTTGACCTCGCACAGGTAAACCTTTAAAAAATCTCAAAGCACGGCGGTGTTTTATAAGCCGCAATTTTTCACGAGATTCAAAACTTTGTTGTTTTAAATCACTTCCATAGACTAATTTTAGAAGAAAAATAATTTTCAAAAGTTTTTTTAGGTGAAAAGATTCTAAATTTTTAAATTTTAACAATTTGCTTAATCCTAGGCTAACAATTAGCTTGGACGAAATTTTAGAACCAAAACCATAAATTCCTTGTAATGAATACAATAATTTTTTATTTTCATTAATAACAAAACCTAAAAAGAAGGCCATAAAATTTTTAAAAACGCCAAAACCTAAAAAGAGATAAATTTTGACGATAAAACGGAGATAAAGCCAAACTGTATACAGAAGACTTTAAATAAAAAGACAAAAAACGATAATCCACAAGAAGGTAAGATGGAACTTTTGGTGTATTTAGTTCTACAGGCCACGACGATAATTTTCTATGTCGATATCTTTTTAAATCTTTTCGACGAGAATCCTCAATAAAAAATAACTCGGAAACGACTTTACTTGCAGATAGACACGCTGCCAAACGAAACAACTTAGAATTTTGACACCGAAGTTTTAACAGTTTTCTTGTAACAGTATTTTGGTTAGGAAAAAGAGGGGAATTCTTAATCTTAAAAGAAAAACTTTTTTTCGCTGAGAGCACTTGACGTACTTTTTGTTTTGTAGAGCCTGTCAAATGAACAAAGTCATGCACAGATAAAATATGTTGGGGTGATCTAACACATTTTCCATTCACAAAAACATCACCTGCTCGAATTGCCTGCACTGCGTGAGATAAACGATCAAAAAAGCCAGAGCGGAGTAATAAAACAACAAGACGGCGTTCAAAAAAATTTAATAATTGAATAGACCGGCTTTTATTCACACGACGCTGCAAAAAAGCAGTCCTTTTTTGTACTTCTGTTTTTTTTAACCTATGAAAAAATAGTTTTGCAGAATTAAAAGCTTGTAAACGGTGAAAATAAGAAAGTTTTATTTTTTTTCGATTAGAGCGAGCTGTTTCTAGACCTTGATCAAGGAACCAAAATTTTTTATTTCGACGGTATAAAAGCCCCCGAAGAAAAAACCATTTTTTTTTTAATAAATTTTTAAATTTTAAACCAAACCCTAAAGAGAGAGTTTGAGGCAACAGTAAAGATTTTAATTTTTTAAACATTATTTTTTTAAAACTTTTAAATTAATTTTTTGGCCTCGGGTTAAAATCCCTTTACCTTTGTAAGCATCAGGTTTTCTTAAATTTTTTACCTGAAAAACAAAGTTTTCAATTAAATTCCGATTGGGACCAGTTACTCGGATTGTTGTTTTTGTAGGACAAAAAACTTTTATTGAAGATGGGTATTTTAGTTTTTTTATTTTACTAAAACCGACTTTTAGAAAAAGTGTTTCGTTTTGAATTTCTGCTCGATAACCCACACCACGTAAAACTAAGTTTTTTGTAAAGTCTTGGTGCAAAAAAGAAAAATTTTGTTTTAGCACAGAATAAAAAGTTCCTAGCAAAGTTTTTAATCCAAGTGTAGTTTTGAAATATTGAAAAAATAAAATCCCAGATTCAATTTTTAAAAGAATTTGAACCGGCAAGACAATAAAATTTTTAGAAGAATTTTGAAAAGTTAAAAAATGTTTTTTAAAAAAAGGTTGAATATCTGACGAAATAACGAGTCGCTGTTTAAAATTTTTAATCATTTTACGCAATAACACAAAGAATTTCACCGCCTAAACCAAGCTTAATGCAATCGTGATGTGATAGAACTCCCCGTGTTGTGGAAAGAATAAGCAATTCATGTCTAGAATAAACACGAATTAAGTGTTGCCATCTAATAAATACACGTTTCTGAGGTTTTGATATTAATTTTAAATTATGTAAAATAGATTTTGAACCCCAAAATTTTAAATAAATTTGTAATTTATTTTGAGACAAATTCTTTTGTTTTAAATTTTTATAGCCTAAAATAAAACCGTAAGACCATAAAATATCTAAAACTTGACATGTCACAGTATCTTTTTTACAAATTGTAAATGATTCTGTTTGTTGAACGCTTTTTTTTAATTTATTAATATTTTGTTGAAAAACTATAGACATGATCTACTGTTATAAAAACTAAGGAAAAAGAATTTCCTATAAGAGTTACTAAAAAGCAAGTACATATTTTGTATAAGAACTCATTACGAATATTATATATATTTTGTAATTATATAAAATATGAAAAAAATAATCATACATAAAGTTAGTTAAAGATTTAATATAAGAATTTACTATAGATAATATATATATT
>ERZ1740068.804-NODE-804-length-12518-cov-8.255797_pt1 | contig 12518 bp, 11 predicted proteins | sample MGYA00581735_ERZ1740068 | MGnify/ENA primary metagenome ERZ1740068 (study PRJEB43018, sample SAMN04849740) | marine metagenome | isolation source: floating plastic debris | place: Pacific Ocean | collected 2008-08-30 | study: EMG produced TPA metagenomics assembly... | reverse complement strand
AACCGAAAGGGAGGTGACCAGCCCTGATAAAATGCTCTGAGACTTAACACTGCGGAGGCAAGCAGTGGAATCAGGAACAATTTATCATAGGTAATCAGCGTATCCACTCGGGTAAAATACATCATCCTGATCATTTATGCGTAAGAATAGTTGATTACATTGCCTTATCCACCACCACCAGTGTTTGCACCATCGCATTTTGGCGGGCATGGACGGCCGAAGTTGAACCCTTCCTGTATCCTGTTAGGAAAACTATCTTCTTTTTCGACTACAATATCTATGTCCACAGGCTTGTTTTCGACATACTTCTTTCTCGTCGGGTACACGATTAGGCATGTTTGACCTGCAAATTCTTTATGATCATCACCATAGGCACCAAAGTAGAATCTCAGACCGCTTCCATTAGAGATATCTATCTCTTTCAGGAGTTTCTCAATGTGGTCTTTTGTATACCATACGCTTCTGGTGTCCTCCTTACCGAGATGTTTACATGCATTTTGATACTTTTTGTCTACATAATTATTAATCATCTTCTGAGCTACTTCTTGTCCTACAAAGAAGGAGGGTACAGGCTTATCAGCTTTATCTTCTGCCATTTGATTAGTTGTTTGAAATGTTAATAGATATGATTTGGACATACGCTTTTTATATGTCATTTCTGGCAAGCTAAGGAAACTCAAACCATAAAATCAGAAGTTAAATTCATTCTCAGGGTTATTCCTGACTTGATGAATCAAATACAGGTTTTTTCCTAAAGGAAAAAGGTTTTTACTCTTTCAAAACCGACTAATCTTTGTCAAGTGCCCGCAGTATTTTGGGCTTTAACCTAACAAGATAAGTATGGATTCTTTTTTTCTTTTAGATGGTTTTGAGGACGATGAAAAGCATGTTGGATGGAGTGGCGGAACCGCCATTGACTCTAAAAAAAATAGACTAAATGAAGCAATCATTGGAAGGGACAACTTTAAGCAATTAGTATGGCTGGAAAAAGCACTGGATGCGTCTAAAAGGGTTGCAAAAATAGACGGATGCATTGAGGCTACTGGTTTTATGATCGCTAAGAATCTATTTATTACTAACCATCATGTATTCGATTCTGCAAAAAAGGCTGCAAGATGTGACCTATGGTTTAATTATAGAAAAGCTTTTGATGGTAAACTTTCTGATGTTGACTATTGGAGGGTAGACTCAGGGTCACTCTATGAAAGTAATGAAGAACTAGACTATGCAATTGTAAAGGTATTTCCAAATGATCAGGGACGCGATGCAGGAGATGTTTGGGGCTATTTTGACATAAGCATTGATGCGGAAATAAAGAAAAATGAAAGAGCTAATATTATTCAACATCCAGAGGGGAGAAAGCAGGAAATTGCATTCAGAGATAATCAGATTAAGGCTATAGGAAGCAATTATTTACAATATGTCACAGATACTCAACCAGGTAGCTCTGGATCTCCTGTATTGAATGATGATTTTGAGGTAATCGCAATGCACTCTGGAAGCATAGCAGATCCAGATTCACCAGATAGGAAATGGTATAGAAACCATGGCTTTCTAATATCTGCCATCTATGAAGAATTGAAGGATATCATAAACAGCTTGGATAAAAGATGAAAAAAATATCTTTATCCTCTCTTAGGGATGAGCAGTACGATAAGGCCAAATTATGGTTTTCAATTAACCTTTGGTTTAAGTTTTTTGCTGTTTTCTTGAATATCCTATTAATTATTTGGGACAGTGATAACCTTTCCGGCAGTCAAAAAGCCTGGATTGTAGTAGCCACTATATTGGTAGTTACACTTGTTGATCAATTATTTAGCACTATCTATAGAAGATACTATTCTTCGGCAGAGGAGCTTAGAGTCTTACAATTCAACTATTATAACTTAAAAATTAAGATACATCCATCACAACTTTCTTATCACATTGCAGATAGTAAGTTATCAAAGATCGATACTAAGGATATTGAGTTCGATGAGAACTATTTCGAAAATCAAAATTTGAAGTTTAATCTCTTACAAAATATTTTTTTCACGTCTCTTCTATTCAAAACGCATGGTCGCTTTTACTTGTGTATCATATTCTTGGCCTTGTTTTCAATAGTCTCGGTCTTAATTATTTCTATATATAAAAGTGCATTAAACGCTTATTTAGAGACAACCTACCTTCAGGTTTTTACTGTAATGTTGACCTCCCTATTTGCCTTCAATATTCTTCCGATTTTTAGAAGTTTTCAAAAGAAGCAACAAAGTCTGAGATGGTTGGATAAGTCATTATCTAATCTGGATAATAATGACCATAACCAATTGATTTCGGTGTTGATCAACTACAACACAATACTATGTGACGCTTACCCTGTCTTTGATTTTCTATATAAAATTAGAGGCAAACAAATCAATACGGCTTGGAAGATCAGAATAGACGATCTTTTCTCTAAGAGCACGACTCATGATGCTTATCAGGAAATTCTTAGGTCAAATTTTCAGGACTTGTTTGGTTTTAAACTTCGTTTCAAAAAGGTCTTGTTAGACTTCATCGGTTCGATTTCAGAGGATACTTTCATCAATGGTCATAGCGATCTGGATGTTCTGTTAGTATTTGAATTATCTGAAAACAGCCAACTCGACGAGTATGATCCATTCGAGTTCTACAATCAGATTTTTAAGATGCTTAGAGCTAAGTACAGTTATAATTTACTTGAAAGTAGGCCAGCCTTTATAGTCCACGATTTTAATGATCTCATTATTGAATTTACTCCTTGTTTGAAAATAGCAGAGCAATATTATATGGTTGGAAACTCCAACAGATGGCAAGAGATTTTTCCAAAAAAGCAAAGTGAATTCTTTAAAAATCTTGAGAAAGCTACCGATGGCAGATTTGGAGCGATATTTAAAGAGATCAAAGAATGGAAGTATTCCAATAACATTCAAATTAGGTCCTTCTATCTACAATGTTTCTTATTGAAACTATTTGATGACCCTGAAATTGAAAACCCATCAATCAGGACATCCCTATTAAAAAGATTCTATTCAAACTTACTCGAATCAAACTTGGAGGACATTGAGGACCCATTTAATGCAGAAGCGACAGTAAAAGCGTTGTTGAAGCATGTATCAAAGAACTACCAGGACGAGATCGTTAAGCAAATTCAATACTACTCAAATGAAGAATCAGAAACTGAAAACTAGAATAGAACAATATCGAGTCGATATCGCCTACACGAAAGAGGCATATTACAGCGCATTTTTCAGATTATCCAAAGAACAGAAACAGAAGATGTTAATTAGACGGTGGTTATCATTTTCAACGATAATATTTGGGGTGGTGACATTATCAGGACTCATCAATATGGTTTTTGGTATTGAGGAGAGTAGACTAACTATAGTAGCCACTGTGTTTTCGGCTCTATCACTTCTTATAAGCATTTATTTAACTGGACTTGAACGTATAGATGATCCTCATCCATACTTACAGCGAGCGGATTCGTTTACTGTGTTTTATAAGTGGATAAAGACCAAAGAGGCAAGTCTTGATGAAGCAAATACCGCTGAAATAGAAGGTATAATAAAAGCATTAGAAAGAAAGTATCAGATAGTTGGTACTAATCCGCTTCCATTGGAATTCGAAGATTATAAAAAGGCATTGGAGAATATCAAAAACGGTAATCTCACCTACGTGGAAGAAGACTTTCAGAACACTTAACTACCCACAAAAACATGCAACGAACCAAGATTAAACTGGTTGCTGAGTTGAAGCAACACACACCACTCATACACTTTCAGGTGGACCAGGCAGGGGCGACTTTGCGGGCTACGGAGGTAAAACCTAAGCTGGATCACTTCCTACTCAATTTGGAAGGTGCTGATCAATATGAAACAAGGCTGAAAAACGCAAAGGATAACGGCTGGCTCGTGGGTCAGGGAGCACACCCTGCACTGGATTACCAGTTGCGAATTGTGGACTTGAGTGCTAAAGAAGAACGCAAAGACAAGCGCAAAATTAAACTGATCACCGAAAACGATAAGAACAGTATTTTCTCATCCGGTAAGATAGAATTGTCCGTATTGTGCTTTCACGAAGGGTTGCTGGACTTGATTTGGCAGCACCTGGAGGCATTTTTTGTGCTTCACAATTTTGGGACCAGACAGAATAAAGGGTGGGGTTGTTTTTACCTGGTAGAGACTACTAAGGAGAGGTTTACCAAATTGTTGACTCAAACCAAACGCGCCTTTAAGCGCTGGACTGTCGCCGAAAACAATTGGATAAGGCAGGTTGATGTTGATCATCGTCGGATGAAAAGCGGGGTAAATCATTCCTCTTTTGCAGGCGCTGTAGGAAATCAGAAAGGTTACGAAAAGTCGAAATTGCGGAACTACTTCCAGAACCATGGTATCAATTGGGATAAGGCAAAGTTTAAGCAGGAAATTCTAGCATCACCCCGTTTCGATTTCAAGTTGCGTCGCAATCGTCAAAACCCTCATGACATTCAGCAAGGTACAAACTTCAAATATGTCCGCGCACTACTTGGGCTTGCCGAACACTATGAATTCCAGACGGAGGGGCATTATATGCCTAAGTACAAACTAAAAGTAAACGGTGGTGATATTCAGCGGTTTAAATCGCCTTTGACTTTTAAGGTTTTTCAAGGGGACCGATACACCAATATTTACTTACTGGTTGAGGAAATTCCAGATGCCATGTTTGAGCACGTCTTTAATTTCAAATTGGGAACGCGTTCTATGCAAGCAGGTGGTGAAGCTGATGATGATAATTTCGAAGACCTACTAACGCTGAAGACGCCTAAGAAATCAGAAATTGACCTGATTGATTTTGTCAGGACATGTGGACTTCCTTACAACTACTTACAATGATGGATCAATCGAATAAGACAGAATATACAGGGGTTACCATCGGGCCGATTGTGACTACCCTGCTGAGTGCCAAAAGCACCAAAGGGACGTGGGCGGCCAGCTATCTTTTTGCTTCCTTCATGCGCAATCTGCTTGATGCGTTTTGGAAAGCACACCCGGATAGCCGTACCGATTTGCTCATGCCTGCCTTTGATGGGACATATGACGAAGATGTGAGGGCTGGCCTTTATCCGGACCGCTGCATCCTGCAAGGTGACTACGTTGCTACATTGGAGAGTGCCAAAACTTCGCTGATTACACAACTGGCAAAGGACATTGTAGCAGACCTGGAATCATCAAAACTTAAGCTCTATGGTAAGGCTGGTAGGTGGGAAACGAATGAACTGACCCTTGATAAGGTCACCCAATATCTCTTTGAATACCTTACCATTCGAATACACCTCTTTCGGTTTGAGGAGGTGGTTGAGAACCCTGTGGTGGCTATCAATCGCTTGTTGGACACTGCAGAGTTGGATATGCGTCCCATATCGGAGGCGGATACAGACTTTCTCTACTACTTTTTGGATCATGTGTACTATAATTCATTGGTGCGTGAGCGGTTTTCGATGGGGACACGAGAGCTATTTTTCCCCAGTACGGCTGAGATTGCCGCACAGACTTATGATGGGCAGGATGCCTATCTGGCAGCTCAAAGTATTCTGCGCAGTAAAGAAGGTGAAGGAGCGGTGGACGACCCGGAAGCACAGCAAAACTTCTATGATGTGCTGAAGAAAAGCTATGGTGACAACTTTCGGAATTTTCAAAAGTATGTCGCCGTCATACAAGCCGACGCGGACAACATGCGTGGGGTGATTCAGCAGATTTTCATGGCAGGGGATGATGGAGGATTGTCCAGTGAGGAGTTATTCCAGAAGTTCTCTGCTTTACTGAAGTCTTTTTCCAAGGAAGCTGTTCAAATGATTGTGAAAAATGGAGGCACTTCCGTATTCGGCGGTGGAGATGAGCAACTATTTTTTGCCCCGGTGGCGCAGTTAGTCATTGAAAATGAAGGCGGAGAGCAACAAGCACTGGTGAGTTCTACGGTCTTTGGTCTGATAGACAAGTTAGATGCGCTCTTCCAAAAACGGATTTGTGAAGGTGAGTTCAAAGACCTGATCGCCAAACTGGACAAAAGGCCTACCTTTTCCTTTGGTGTGTCCATTGCTTACTACAAATTTCCGTTCAATGAAATCCTCTCTTTATCTTTTGACCTTATGAAAAACAAGGCAAAGTCTGGAGATAAAAACGGGCTGGCCTGGGAAGTTTGTAAACACAGCGGCGTCAGGTTTGGTACGGTGATGCAAAAGGATACTGACGTTTACAAGCAGTTCAGAGTTTTTCTCAAATCTTTTACTCAGCAGCGACCCGAAGGTAACGTGATTAAGGGGGTCGCTTTTAAGCTGCAGACGCTGGCATTACTACTACAGGAAATAGGCCTGAAGCCTGCGCATGAGCGTGCAAAGCACCTGGCTAGTTTGTTCAAAAACCAGTTCAATGAAGAGACTCACCTGGAGCCTGCTAAGCCAGGCATGTTGCGCAAGGATCGAAAGCTAAAAGCTTATCTGGAACACCTCAAAGAACTCATTTTGTGCATTTATGCTATGAATGAGTTGTCAGATTTTACGAAAAAACAGGTAGCTGCTGAGAATCAACGCAAGATAGACCAGGTGGTGGCAATACTGCGGCTGGTCAATTTTATCCACAATAACGAAGAACGAGATGAATTTTGAAAAATATCTGGTAAAGCTCACGCCGCTGGACTACTTCTTCTTTGGCGGGGAAAACACTTTTGGTGGGCGCGATGGCTCACAGTCCAACTACCTGGTGAGGTCACAATATTATCCGCAGCAAACGGCGCTTTTGGGACTGGTCCGTCATCAATTGCTGTTGCAGAATGGCTTGCTGGTCAATGATCAGATCACGAATCATCAGGAAGCAGCACTGCTGATCGGAGAGCGGAGTTTTTATCACAGCGAAGGTGCCAATCCCAGCTTTGGAGCCATCCGGTCGCTTACCGGGCTCATGTATGCACGGAGAGATGACTTTTACTTTCCTGCTGGGCGCACTTATGGCTATGATCCCGATACTAACACATTGAAGAAACTAAAGCTGACGCAGCAGGCTGGACTGCCGCTACTGAAAGACTACAGTGAGAAAGGTGGCGTATTGAATCTGCTCGGTGCAAAAGGTAAAAATAAGCTAATGACTTATGAAGAGCATCTCCTGGAGAACATTGATAGTTGCTACCTATCCAAGCGGCAGCAGGGCATTCACAAAAACTACCAGGGCAAAACTGAGGAGAAAGCTTATTTCATACAGACGGTTTTTAAGCTCACGTCGGATTGTGCATTTGCCTTTGTGGTGGAGCTGGCCACGACTGTCCCTGGTACCTCTAAGCCTGTACAGCTCCAGTCGCAGCGGATGGTGCGCTTTGGGGGTGAGCAATCTACTTTTCGCATGGAGGTGACCCCCTTTCAAGGCGAGGTAGAAAAGCAATATCCGGTCTATGAAGCCGATGCTCATTACCACCAGATCATCCTGCTCAGCGATGCCTACCTGCCGGAGTATGTGCCTGGTCAGTCGGCTTACTTTGCCAACACGGCCATTACGGACTTCAGGTGTCTGCAAACGGAGGTGCGACACACCAGCAACTATGCGACCCTGGGGGCAAAGTCTTCTGCTTCGCAAAGGCCTGTGTACAAAAGTAAAAAACTGAGTTTGCTACAGCGCGGATCAGTTTTTTACGGCAAAGACCACCAGTCTCTGGAGTCGCTTGCTGCATCGCTGGAAAAGGAAACTGCCTTTCGTACGATTGGCTATAATCAGTATGTTACCGTCCCTGCCCCCGCCCCCGCATCGAGTGCGGGGTGACGTGTGGGTTAGGGGGTCTGTAGTTGGGGGCTTCCCTCGCGGGTCGGGCTATTCGCTATATCCCTCCTCCCGTCGGGGATGCCGCCGGTGGCCGGTGCCATGCTATCCCTATCCCGAGCCGCAAAGGCCGTTCCTGGTGTTAGAGGCAGATTAGGGCATACGGTTGAGAAACGGGGAATAGGCAACTGGCAGTAGGCAAGTTGGTGGTTGAGGTGACGGTGTGACTGTTATTGAAGTAAAAAACTGGTAAGACGCGTAGTCCGGGGCCTCGCTTGATCGTGTTAGGTAATTGAGGATAGAGGACGGAATGAGACGAATTGATCAAGGAATAGTAAATGAGGTGAGTAAATAACTTATTTAGGTGTGGCGTGAATAGGAAGTGTGTGCGGTCATCAATGAAGGTTATTGATAATCGTTTGTTAGGACCTGTCTGCCGACAGGCAGGCACAATTGATAGCGATAGCGGAGGAGGATTTTGTGGACAGGCAGGCAAAATTGATAGCTGGCTAGTAAGTAGATCACTTACAAGGGCTGTAAATGGGGATTATGGGGGAAGAAATAAGGCATCAACTCACTCGCTTTGGAGGGGTGTGGAGATGAAAGACTGAACGAGGAGGCTCCTGCTGGCCTGGACGAAATGGGCTAGGGATAGCAGTGGCAGCCCCCGGTTCGCAGACCGGGGCGTGAACGGATAGCCCGACCTGACGGTAGGAAGGTAGCCCCCAAATGAAAAAGTATGAATCTGCCTGCGCAACAGCTTCGGCAGACGAGAAGTTGTAGGTTAATTTTTCAGGGTTCTACAGCGAAAAATAAGGTGCGGGTCTTATTCGGAGAGTTTGCACAAAAAATTGAATCGTTCGCCTTAATAGGGTGATGATGTGAAGTATAGGATTTATGATATCGAATAAAATAGCTAAGAAATGAACAATTACCAAGTAAATGCTTATCAGCTGACTTGCCTGACCAACATGCATGTGGGGGGTGGCGAGAGTGAATACGGCATTGTAGACAAGCGGGTGCAGCGCGATCCGGTATCTGAGCGTCCGGTGATCTTTTCGTCCAGTTTGAAGGGTGCCATTCGTGAGCATTTTTCACATTTGCTGTCCAGCGAGAATGCGCTCATCACTTATATTTTTGGGCCGGATGGTCAGCGGTCGGTAGGGAAAGGCAAGCCAGGCATCGGGCATTTTAAGTTTTTTCAGGCGGATTTGTGCGTCTATCCGGTACGGAGTGATCAGCGGGTTTTTAGGCGAGCTACTTCACAGAATACTTTGCAGGAAGTGGCTGACAAAGCGAAGATGCTGGGCAATGGTTGTGACTGGGGGCGAAACTTTGGTGGTTTGCTGACGGCCAGTGAGCCGGAGCAGGGAAAGCCGCTGTGTGACCGCGACCGGGAGCGACTGGAGGACTTTCTGAGTAAGGGCGGTTTGTCGCTGACGAATAATCATTTGCTGGGGGAGCATCCGGCGTATTTCCACGATTGCGATTATAAGCGGCTGCTGAAGAAGTTGCCAACCATCGCGCGCAATCAGCTGGAGAATGGGGTGAGTCAGAACCTTTGGTATGAGGAGATCGTGCCGCGACAGAGCCAGTTTATCTTTTTTGTGGCCATGCCGGAGGAGGTTCCTGATGATGTGAAGTTGCAGCCTTTTCTGGAAGTATTTGACAGTGAGGATGGTTTTGTGATGCAGGTGGGCGGCAATGCGTCGATAGGTTATGGTTATTGTTCCATTAAAAAAGTGAAATGATGCTGCGATCTATAGACGACTACATACCACTGGCGGTAACGGCTATACAGGACTTTCTGTGCTACCGTGATGGCGAAATTAGTACCCAGGAGACTAAGGAAGGGATCGTTCCCGGCGATGTGAACAAGAAGTATCAGGGCTATCTGGCGTCATTCGGACCTAGTGTGTTGCAGGCGGGGCTATTGCCGACGCTGGCATTTTGCGGCACTGTAGACAAGGGCAGCAAGCATGCCGACCGGGCTTTTGTGCTGGAAGCGATCATGTCGATCTTACGGAGTGAATCGGGTAGTGAAGTCAAAGAACAAGATCACCTGCTGAAATATATCTTGAAAAAGGCTGCGCTCCGGGAGAATCCGCAACGGTTGACACAGGCCGATCTGGACGAAACTGTGCTGACGGGGCTGGAGGATCAGATCCTAGGGGTGGTGGTGGCACTGAAGCTGGCACTGCGCATTTTTCCACTCAAAGAGACGAAGTCATGAATCTGGGTTTACTATTCTACAAACTGTACTACCGTAAGATTGACTACAAGAAGCTTGATCCTAAAGGTAAGGAGTCTCACCATGGGGATATACTGAAAGACCTCAATGCTCAGTTACTGGGGAGTCAACTTCGCTATCCTGAAGACGTGCTGGCCAACCCTTTAGCTCATCAGCAGCCCGAAATGCGCACAGTGTATCCGGGTTTGATGACCGGAATAGGCTATCTGCATGACATGCGGGAAGACGAAGCGTTTAAGCTGGGTTTCACCTTTGACCATACTACGGGGTTGCCTTACTTGCCAGGTTCTACTGTGAAAGGACTACTGCGACACGGCTGTGAGCGCAACAACTATGCGCTGCTCCATCATGTGATCAGCGAATTGCAGGCAAAGGACAAACAGTTTGCAGTAGGGGAAGTAGATGCTAAGGCCTTTGTGGCAGAAGTATTTGAAGGACAGCGAAACAACGACCAGTTGCCTCAGCATGCACGGGACATCTTCTTTGATGCTTTTCCCTGCGCCTCGGGACATTATCAAAATTACTTCCTGGGTGATGACTATATCACTCCTCACAAGCATGACAGCAAAAAGGTTAAAAGCGAAGATAAGACCAAAAATCTGGATGGTTTGCAAGCCCCCACACCATTGAAATTTCTGAAAATACTACCTGATGTGACGTTTCGGTTTCACTTTGATTTGAGGGGCGATAAAGCAGGTATATCCGCCACCGACCGACTCAAGATCTTCTTGCAGCTCCTGAGTGAGTTGGGCATCGGGGCCAAGACCAATGTAGGTTACGGTATTTTGACTCAGAGAGACAAACCTACCATGCCCGTAAAAGGCACTGACGCTCCGGGTGTGATAGAGAAGGAGTTTGAACCTAATATTCCTACAGATGCTGTACAGTATTTAACAACCGGAGAAATATTCCCTGGTACTGTGATCGGCAAGGATGAGAATTATGTATTCCTCTCTTTTCAAGTATCAGCAAAAGAGGCACAGATCCGAAAGAGGTTTGACTCCATCAAAAATAAAGACAAGAAACGACTCGAAAGCATAGACCAGGTTGCCGAGGGTGATGAACTGGTCATCACCATCAACAAAGACTATGTGCATGGAGAGACGACAGTAAACTGCTCAGCAAAATTGACGAACAAATGAAGAAGATTACGATTACCAATGTGACTTTTGACCAGGCGGTGAAGCCTGCCATTTTGAAGAAATTTAGGGGCGCTGTGATAGAGCACGTGCTGTCGCAAAAGCAGGTGTTTGCGTCTGCGGAAATCGCTACTACGGTTTTCCACAACCATGTGGAGCAGGTAGCTGTAGCGGCAGACGATGAAGAGATGGTACTGCCAGAGAAGGGCGGCAAGGGACGCTACTACCACTATCCCATGATCCAGTATCAGCTCCGTCACGGCAAGGCGGCGATGACGGGCATTGGGCCGGGGGCGCAGGCACTGCAATTTTGGATGGCCCTGGCACCGGACGAGTTGCAGGTACACCAGAAGCCGTTTTCGCTGGAAGTGGCCGAACACCATCACAGCCACTGGGAGCCACAAATAGGCAACGAACTTCACACCTATCGCATCAACAAATGGCTGGCCTTCAATGCCGCCAACCACGATGAATGGAAACGCACCCTCCGTCTACATGACAAAGCGCAACTGCTTGACAAACGCCTTTGGGGACATCTCTGCCACCTCTGCGATTCACTGGATATTGTGCTGGACAAAGAAAAACTGGAGCTATTCGTCAGCACCATCGACCACCAGTGCTACCGCGACTGCTACGGCATCCAAAAACTAGCCCTAGACATCACCTTTCAGACGAACCTCAACCTGCCTTCAGAAATCGGTCTTGGACAGGGTACAACTATTGGTTTTGGGAAGGTGCAAGGGATCACATCCAAGCAGCAGCCTCAGAAAAGAAAAGTGAACTTTCGAAAAGGTTCGGGGGCGGAGGAATAGTAAAAAGTTACCAGACCGATACCGCCAATCATCATTTTCAAGACCGGAGCAAGCCCGCGAGCCTGTTCCGGGCTTTTTGGTTTCTGGACCTACGTACCTGCCAGCAACCAAACCTAAGTTCTTTGACGTGTTGTAGTGATTATGGTGAGTATCTATCAAAGAGGTGACTGAAACCTTATCCTCCAAAAATATACCACCCTCACTATTCTGTTAAAGTGAGTATCTACGGGCACGCCCAGTGCAAAGAGGTGACTGGGCTGCGTAAGCTAAAACGACTATTACTCTAAAGTGTTGAAGGCTGGCCGCCCGCGTGAGTATCTACCAAAGAGGCTTTGAAATCAGTAGCCTTGGTGTAGGATGTGTGACTGAAACTCCATTTCAACTCTGGGCTAATCTCAGAGTTTCCAGTTGAAGTGAGTATCTACCAAAGAGGTGACCTACCTCCGCTAAGGGCTTCGGTAGGCAAGGCTGAAACCGAATCGAAATTAGTTGAGAGCCTGTCCCAGACTCTGATCTGGGATGAGTATCTACCAAAGAG
>ERZ1740068.803-NODE-803-length-12524-cov-7.490817_pt1 | contig 12524 bp, 10 predicted proteins | sample MGYA00581735_ERZ1740068 | MGnify/ENA primary metagenome ERZ1740068 (study PRJEB43018, sample SAMN04849740) | marine metagenome | isolation source: floating plastic debris | place: Pacific Ocean | collected 2008-08-30 | study: EMG produced TPA metagenomics assembly... | reverse complement strand
GTTGGGAAGGAGACGGCATTTACGATATGGAATTCTACAACGGGGAGTTGTATGTGGGCGGCAACTTCAATCATTGGGACTTGGGGATCAACTCTGTAGCTAAATGGAATGGTACCAGCTGGGAAGCATTAGCAAACGGAATCGTGGGTACGGCTTCTGCTGTGAACGATTTGTATGTGCACGATGGTTTGCTTTATGCAGGTGGATTGTTTTCTGAGCCTTTTGGTAATCCGGGAACGGCGGTTGTTGCTTGGAACGGTACCACATGGGAGTCTCCTGGATCAGGTTTGGGTGGTTTGAGCTTCCCACGAGTGAATAAGATGATTGAGTACAGTGGCAAACTTTATGCTGTGGGTGCTTTTTTGGAGGCCAGTGGTATTGATGCTTCAATGTTAGCTTCTTGGGATGGTTTACGCTGGTGTACACACGGCTATTCATTGGACAATGAGATCTTTACTATTGAACATTTTAGAGATACCTTAGTGATCGGTGGTGCTTTCCGCACCATTGATGTAGATTCGTTTCCTTACATCGCTGCCTGGGATGGTGGCGAATTTGATTTTGAGTGTTCCGCCCCGACCGGACCGAAGGATTTGCCTTCGGCTTCAGAGTTGGAGCTTTCAGCTTACCCAAACCCTGCAGTAGATTGGTTGCACCTAAAATTGGGTGCTGGTGTTTTTACCCCGGGGGGGTATGAAGTGCGCTTGTTGACGGTGGACGGGCGCTTGTTATCAGAATCGAATTGGACTACAGGCCGTGTGCATTCAGTAAGTCTCGATGCATTACCGGCAGGTTTTTACATAGTAGCGGTACAAGGGGCTGGCCAGCGCTGGACGCGGAAAGTTTCGGTTAAATAATAACCATTACCCATTACAACAAGCACTGATAAACGTATCAACTAACCCTCACAAGCAATATTTGAGGGTTAGCATAATTAACCCTTCAGGTTGCTCAATTGCTCTTCGATCAAGCGGATGCGCGCTTCGGCATCTGCTTTTTTCTTTTGCTCCATCTCCACCACTTTGGCCGGAGCGTTGTTGACAAAACGCTCGTTGCCGAGTTTCTTCATCACACTGCCCAGAAAGCCTTGTTGGTAGTCGAGCTCTTCTTTCAACTTGACAGTTTCGGCTTCTACATCGATGGTACCGGCTACCGGAATAAAATATTCGTTGGTACCTACAACAAAGCGATGGGCGCCCGATGGTTTTTCGGTGATCATCTGTAGGTCGTCCAGAATACCCAATTTGCGGGTAAGCGCATCGAAACGGTGGTCGATAACCTCCCCTTTCACCAGCAGCTGAAGTGCGGTTTTGTTGGGTACATTCTGCTTCTTACGGAAGTTTCGAATCTGACTTACAACTTCAGACATCACTTCGCAACCGGCCAGCAAACTGGCATCATTGGTTGCCTCAGTTGGCCAGGAAGCAATGATCAAATCGTCCCCTTCGGTACGATCTCGCAACAAATGCCAAATTTCTTCGGCAATAAAGGGAGTCCAAGGCTGAACCACACGCAATACCTGCTCAAAATGGTAGATGGTGCGGTCCATGGTGGCTTTATCGATGGGCTGGCCATAGGCGGGCTTTACCATTTCGAGGTAGCGGGAGCAAAACTCATCCCAAACCAGTTTGTAGTTGCTCATCAAAGCGTCCGACATCCGGAATTGGTCGTACTGCGCATTGAGTTGTTTTAGGCAATCCTGGAAAACCGCAGTGAACCATTGATCGGCCACATTATTCTCCTCAGGTGTGCTTACCGCTTCCGAAACCTCCCAGCTTTTTACGAGCCGCAATGCGTTCCAAATCTTATTGGTGAAATTACGGCCTTGCTGACAGAGTTTCTCGTCAAACAACAAGTCGTTGCCGGCCGGTGAACTCAAAAGCATGCCTACCCGCACCCCATCAGCACCGTATTTGGCAATGAGGTCGAGTGGATCGGGTGAGTTGCCCAAGGACTTCGACATTTTTTGGCGAAGTTGGTCGCGGACAATTCCAGTGAGGTAAACGTCTTTGAACGGACGCTTACCACGGTATTCGTATCCGGCAATAACCATCCGGGCTACCCAGAAAAAGAGAATTTCGGGAGCGGTTACCAAGGTATTGGTCGGATAATAATAGTTGATGTCAGCATTTTCCGGGTCTTTAAAACCATCGAATACTGAAATCGGCCAAAGCCAGGAACTGAACCAGGTATCAACTACATCTTCGTCTTGTTTCAGGTCAGCCGCCGTGAGGCTGTAATTGCCCGTCTTTTTACGGGCAAGGTCAAGGGCTCTTTCCTCGGTTTTGGCTACCACATAATCGTCCATCTCCTTGCCGTAGTGCCAGGCTGGAATGCGTTGTCCCCACCAAAGTTGGCGAGAGATGCACCAATCGCGGACGTTTTCCATCCAATGGCGGTAAGTATTTTTGAATTTAGGCGGCACCAGGGCCACTTCGTCATTCATCACTACTTCCAGTGCTTTTTCAGAGATTTCCTTCATCCTCACAAACCATTGCAAAGAGAGCTTAGGCTCAATCACTGCTTTGGTGCGCTCCGAAAGGCCAACCTTATTCATGTAGTCCTCGGTTTTCACCAGAAATCCTGCTGCATCAAGGTCTTCGACAATCTTTTTCCGTACTACAAAGCGGTCTTCACCAATGTAGCGGCCCGCCTTTTCGTTGAGCGTAGCGTCATCGTTGAGAATATCGAGTACTGCTAAGTTGTGGCGCTCACCAATTTCTTTATCGTTTTGATCGTGGGCTGGCGTCACTTTCAAACAACCCGTACCAAAATCCATGGCCACGTAATCGTCGAAAATGATGGGCACTGTTCTGCCGGTAAAGGGCACTTCCACCCTTTTACCTTTCAGGTGCTGGTAGCGCTCATCGTTAGGGTTAACACACACTGCAGTATCGCCCAAAATGGTTTCGGGACGTGTGGTCGCAATGATCACCCACGCATCTTCCGCCCCTTCAATGGGATAGCGAACATGGTAAAGCTTTGACTGCACTTCTTCGTGGATAACCTCTTCATCTGAAACCGCGGTAAGTGCCACCGGGTCCCAATTGACCATGCGGTAGCCCCGGTAAATCTTCCCTTTTGCGTAGAGGTCGATGAACACGTCCAAAACGGCCTCGGTCAGGTCTTCCTCCATGGTGAAACGCGTGCGTTCCCAATCGCAGGAAGCGCCCAGTTTCTTCAGCTGTTCGAGAATGATTCCACCATGCTTTTCCTTCCATTCCCAGGCGTGTTCCAAAAACTCATCCCGGGTGAGGTCGAATTTTTCGATGCCTTCGCTTTTCAATTTGGCTACCACTTTGGCCTCTGTGGCAATGGAGGCATGGTCATAACCTGGCACCCAACACGCATTGTAGCCCAACATTCGCGCCCGGCGAATCAGCACATCCTGAATGGTATTGTTGAGCATGTGGCCCATGTGCAATACCCCCGTTACGTTGGGTGGTGGAATCACGATGGTGTAGGGCTCGCGCTCGTCGGGAGTGGAATGAAAATACCCTTTTGCGCTCCAGTGGGAATACCATTTGTCTTCCGTGGCGATGTGGTCGTATATGCTTGGAATATCCATGGGATAGGCTTGACTTAAGGTGGCCAATGATAAAAATGAATCTGCAAATTTAAGACTTCTTACAAGCTTGTGTAAGTACGATGCTCCTTTTTCATCCACCGCTTTTTGAGGCCAGAAATTGCTCCATTGGCATTGCTTTTGTTATCCACCTGTTAAAATGGTTATGCGCCTGTTAAAGAAAATGAACCCATCCAACCGGGCGACTATCTTGAACTCAAATCAATATCAATAGCCATGAAAACCTTTATGATTGCCGCCCTAAGTTGTTGCATGCTTTGTGTAACAGCGAATTTTTCCAAGGCACAGACCAGTCCTGAAATTCAATTGGAAGCCAATGTTCATGACTTTGGCGAAGTAGCTCAAAACAGTAAAACCGAAGCGAAAATTAAGGTAAGAAATACTGGTAGTGCCCCACTGGTAATTACCAATGCAAAGGGCTCCTGTTCCTGTACAGTAGCCGATTACCCTAAAAAACCAATACTACCCGGTACCAGTGGCTTCGTTACGGTGCGCTACAACAGTTCGAGGGTTGGCCCTATCAACAAAACGGTTACCCTGCACAGCAACGATCCCAACAATCCGGTAAAAGTCATTCGGATAAAAGGAATTGTGAGGGCTCAAAAACAGGGCTGAGGGCTCAAAAAAGGCGAAATTTCATTTGTTAATGATTTGTTATTTCCCCCTCTAACCATAGGTATTTTGTTACATTTGTTTGATTCATCCTTAACGCGAACTCATTAAATACACCAAATAAACTCAGACATGAAACAGATTGTATTTTCACTTGCCGCTGTGCTGATGCTGGTTTTCGCCGGTACTGCACAAAATACAGTGGCTACTCCGGGCAGTGGCCCAGAAGTTACCTTCGAAAAAGATGTGCACGATTTCGGTAACATGAAGCAACACGGTGACGCTTCTTGCGAATTCAAATTTACCAATACCGGCACCGAGCCACTGGTGATTTCCAATGCCAAAGGTTCTTGTGGCTGTACTGTACCCGATTGGCCACGTGAGCCCATCATGCCGGGTAAAACTGCCGTTATCAAGGTAAAGTATGACTCAAAGCGTGTAGGTCCGATCAACAAATCGGTGACCATCACCTCCAACGCATCTAACGCACCTACCAAAGTGATCCGCATCAAAGGCAACATCGAAGCTGTGCCCAATGCGCCTACCACTCCGGTAAAAACAGCACCTGCTGCCGCTCCGATTGCCAACTAATCGGTTACCTGCGTGAAAGTTTTGACTTCACTGATGCTGTTTTTGTTGCCTGCCTTGGTGCCGGCGCAAGAAATAAAGTTCGAAGACAAAACACAAAAATTTGAAAAAGTCAAAGCGGGCGAAATGCTCAGCTTTGACTTTTTTTATACCAATACCGGAGATGCCCCACTGGTCATCACCAAAGTAACGGTCGCTTGCAGCTGTACTGTTCCTACCTTTCCCAAAACACCCTTAGCCCCCGGTGAACGTGCCGTTATCAAAGTCACCTTCGATACGAAGGGCAAATACGGTTATCAAGACCGTATCTTAGAAGTGTTTTCCAACGCTCCCAATTCCCCTTTCAAAATCCGCTTTAAGGGAGTGGTAGACAATAAGAAAAGCTGAACGATTCCTACCCATTTTTGGTTCGGCCATTTCTCTATTTGTCCTTATTTTTACCCTCCTCAATCAACTTTTATTTGGCTTATGCCCGGTATTTCCGATAAAGGCCAGCGCATGCCGGCTTCCCCCATTCGCAAACTGGTTCCTTTCGCCGAAAAAGCGCTAAAGGCAGGTAGAAAGGTGCACCACCTCAACATTGGTCAACCCGATATTCACACGCCTGAAGTGGTGTTGGAAAAGATGCGCAATCTTGACTTGAAAGTAGTAGAATACAGCCACTCAGCGGGATTTTCGACTTACCGTGAAGGCCTGGCCAACTATTATAACAGTGTGGGCATTGGGCTCGATGCCAGTGAAATCATTATCACTACGGGAGGCTCTGAAGCCCTGCTGATGGGCATGTTGAGTTGCCTCAACCCTGGAGATGAAGTAATTATCCCTGAACCGTTTTATGCCAACTACAATGGTTTTGCTGTAGCAGTAGGTGTAAACGTAGTGCCGATTCCGACTTCCATTGAATCAGGATTTGCTTTGCCACCGATCGAGGCGTTTGAAGCACGGATTACTGACCGAACAAAAGCCATTCTCATCTGCAATCCAGGCAACCCGACAGGAGTACTATATCGGAACGAAGAGTTGGAGACTTTGCGCAACCTGGTGTTGCAGCACGATCTTTTTCTTTTTGCTGACGAGGTGTACCGGGAGTTTTGCTACGATGGTTTGGACCACCATTCCATTATGAACCTGGAAGGCCTGGAACAACACGCGATTTTGGTGGATTCAGTTTCGAAGCGCTACAGCATGTGTGGGGCCCGGGTGGGTGCCATTGCCAGTCACAACCGGGAAGTGATGGATACGGTTCTCAAATTTGCTCAGGCCCGTCTCAGTCCTCCTACATTTGGCCAAATTGCGGGTGAAGCCGCTTTGGAAACGCCCACTTCTTATTTTGAGGAAGTGATTGAAGAGTATGTAGAACGCCGGGATACTTTAGTAGATGGCCTCAACCAAATTGAAGGGGTGGTTTGCCCGAAACCTACGGGAGCCTTCTATGCCATGGCTGAGTTACCAGTGGACAGCTCCGAAAAATTTTGCCAGTGGATTCTCGAATCGTTCGAGCTCAACAACACTACGGTGATGATGGCTCCGGCAAGTGGTTTTTACTCCGACCCGGAGCAAGGGAAACGCCAAGTGCGTTTAGCATATGTATTGGAAAAGGCCTTTTTGCAGGAAGCAGTCGCTATTTTGGATGCTGCACTCAAAGCATACCCTGGACGGCATGTAGCTACCTCGTCTGAAGTAGCGGCTCATTAATGACTTTTCTTAGATTCGGAAACAGCACACCAAGTGCCCGTTTCGTCGTTTTGGAAGGTGAGCACCGAATCACCTTGACAACCGACTCCGGCAGCGAACTTCATTCCGAAGGCCCACAACACCGTATGTGGCCCATCCGTTTCCAAGGTTACCGAAGCACCAGCAGCAAGTTTTCCTGCAGCGGTAGCATGGTTCGTATCGCACATAAATCGGGGGCAGACGTACCAATCCACTTCGAAAGAATCGGCATTAACTAAGGTGATCATAGAATGAGAGGGGTTCGGAAAAAGAAAACAAATTTCTTCAAAAATCTTTCGGCTTTCAAGCGTAAAAAAACGGGAGTTATACCCTACGTATTAACACGGTCCAGTAACCATTATTAACAATTTGAGGTAAAATTAATCGAATTCCTAAATCAACACTTTCTGAAGTAATATTCTTCCACAACCTCTTTCTACGCTAAAATTTATATCTGAACATCTGTACATGCTTCAAAAATTGGGAATAATTATTGGATTTTTACATATGACGAATACGTCTATATGCCAAAATCTGGTCAAAAACCCCAGTTTCGAAAATTATTTGCAACTGTCGCCTACACTGGGCAACATCAACGATTGCCAATTTTGGACCAATCCGCTGGCCACCAACCCCGATTTTTACCACCAGGATTCTCCTTATTTCTATACCCACGCCCCGGTGAACATTGCCGGCATTCAGCACCCAAGAACCGGGAAGGGCTATGCGGGTTTAATTGCTTACCAAAAGGGAGATTCGTGGTGCGAATACCTTCAGGGGCAGTTGGTGCAAGCCCTGGAAGTCAATAAGGTATACGAGATCAGTTTTTGGGTCTCTCCCGGAGAACTCAGTTCTTTTTTTACCGATCAACTGGGCGTTTACTTTTCTTCGGATAGCATTTTTGAACCAGAGGAGTTTGCATACACGCCCACCAGCCGTATTCAAAGCAAGTCTACTCCTAAAGACTATTTCTACGACCAACTGGATCGCTGGACGCGGTTCACGGCCAGTTATACCGCAAGAGGGGGTGAACGCTTTCTTATTATCGGTAACCTTGGAGGTTGCGACCCCAAATATGCGGCCCGGGAAAACCCGATCACCGTAGGCATGAACATCGAAAACATGGCTTATCTCTACCTGGACGATGTGCGCCTCATTCCTCATGATTTCGACACTTTGGCTTCGGACAGTCTGAATAGAGGCAACTCCAATGAAATGCCGCTCGATCAGGAAGTGGTTCTGGCCAACTCAGACGATGTTTTCCTCGGGGAAACAGCCGAAATCATGAACGAACGTCAACTGGTGCGCAAATATGGTCTTGGGGTGGAAACCCAGATCATGGTGCTCAACTACTTCATTCACTTTCTAAAGATCAATCCGGAATTTACTTTTGAGATTGGTGTTCACATCGACGATGAATACGATGAGGAGTGGAACCTGGAGGTTACTCAGGCGCGGGCTGAGAGCATTGTCACCTACCTTTTCCGACAGGGCATTCCGCGAGAGAGGATGACTGCAAAAGGTTATGGGAGTTCGGTTCCAATGAAATCGAACGATACGTTAGAAGGCCAGGAGGCCAACCGCAGGATTTCGTTTAAGATAACCGCGCGTATTCCGGCCAAAACAGAATAATCAAGCTATTCGAAATCGGGATAGAGCAAGTAGCTTTTGCGCAACTTTTTGAATTGATCGAGCTCGTTTTGCCAAGAGGCTCGAATTTCCTTTTCGCTTTTTCCATTCTTCACTTGCTCCATCAGTTGTTGGTCACCAGAGAGCTTGTGAAAAAAGCCATTTTTTAGAAAGAAAGAAGCCTGATTTTCTGAATCGCGGTAGGCAGTAAGCAACCAAAAGAGGTAAAACCCTTTGTAGCGCGTCATTTGATTTTCGCCAAATTCTCGCAAGTCATAGCCTTTGCACAATACGCCTTTGTGAGGTGGGTATTTAGCTCCGGGTTTCGATTCAGGGGTGAAAGAAAAATCGGCCTCTAACAATTGTGGATGCCCAAATACCTGAAAAGGGTAATCGGTGCCCCGCCCTACACTCACCACGGTTCCTTCGAAAAGTCCAAGGGAAGGATAGAGGTACACAGAGGCCATGTTGGGCAAATTGGGCGAAGGTTTCACAGGAAGTTGGTAATGATCGGAATGGGTATACCCGGCACAAGCAATCACTTGCAAATCACACCGGACACCATTGCGCAACCAACCTTCACCATTGAGCATCTGGGCATACTCTCCTACCGTCATGCCGTGCACCAACGGAATGGGATGCAAGCCGACAAAGGAGGCATTTTCGCGCTTTAAGACTGGTCCGTCCACATAAAAACCATTGGGGTTGGGCCGATCCAAAACGATTACCTGGACTCCGTTTTCTGCACAAGCTTCCATCACATAGGTCATCGTGTAGATGTACGTGTAGAAGCGTACGCCTACATCTTGAATGTCGAAGAGCACCACGTCAATACCTTTGAGGTCGCTGGCTTTAGGACGTTTGTTGGCCCCATACAGTGAACGAATGGTCAGGCCAGTTGTAGGATCACGGGAATCGGCAATTTTTTCGCCTGCATCGGCAGTGCCGCGAAAACCGTGCTCGGGAGCAAACACTTTGGCAATTTGAATGCCTTTGGACAACAGGGTATCTACCAAATGAGTTCCCTGTATTTCAGAGGTTTGGTTGGCCACGATGGCTACCGTTTTGCCTTCAATCAAGGGGAGGTATTCGGCCAACCTGGCGGCTCCAACCTGCACTTCACTTTGGGTTAATTTTCGAGCTTTAGGAAGCGATTTTTCTTGCCCAAACACCGAAAGTACCATACCGCATAGCACACCAAGTGCGCAAAGATATTTGCTACTTTTACCGCGCATTGCTGGCCACTGTAACGTGGAAGAAAAAACCAAATTCTGCAAACCTGGGAGCAAAATTAGCAGGGTTAACCGAATACGCAAACCGTGAACTTTGAGCGCTTTATTGTTGGTAAGATGGTGGGACCGGGCAGCCGCAAGACGGCTGGCAGTGGTACCCGAACCATTATTCGCATTGCGATTTTGGGCATCGCGCTCAGCATGGCGGTAATGCTGCTCACCAATGCTATTGTTACCGGTTTTCAATCCGAGATTCGAGCCAAAGTCATTGGTTTTGGGGGCCACTTGCAAATCGGGCCTTATGAAAGCAGCTCTTCGCTGGAAAGCAATCCGATTTCCATTCAACAGCCGTTTTACCCCTCGCTCAATGAAGTTCAAGGCGTCAACAACATCCAAGTCTATGCCACTAAAGCGGGGATTGTTCAAACCAAAACTGAAATTCAAGGGGTCTTAATAAAAGGGATTGGCACAGACTTCAATTGGTCGTTCTTTGAAAAGAACCTCCAGGAAGGCGAATTGTTGACCCTGTCGGACTCCAACCGGACCAACGACATTCTCGTTTCCCGCTTTCTCACCGACAAGCTGCAACTGAAACTGGAGCAGAAGATTTTAGTGATTTTTATCGCCAACGGGAAAGAGCGGAAACGGCAATTTGTGATCAGGGGCATCTACGAAACCGGCCTGGAACAATTTGACCGGGCGGTGGTGTTGGCCGACATTCAACACGTGCAACGACTCAATGGCTTTGAACGCGATGAAGTGAGCGGCTTTGAAGTACTGCTCGACCGGTACGAAGATTTAGAAAAGCTCGATCAGATTGTGGAACAACACGTGGGCTACGAGCTGAACACACAGAAAATCACCCGAGAGCACTCCGATATTTTTGGCTGGCTGGAATTGCAGGACATCAACGTGATCATCATCATCAGCCTGATGATTTTAGTGTCGGCCATCAACATGGGATCGGCTCTGTTGATCCTGATTCTGGAGCGCACCCGAATGATTGGCATTTTGAAATCGCTAGGGGCGGCCAATTGGAGTGTTCGCAAAATCTTTCTCTACAATGCGGCTTACCTCATTTTCGTTGGGCTCCTTATTGGCAATGTGCTTGGGCTGAGCTTGTGTTGGTTGCAGGATGAGTACGGCTTGCTCAAGTTGCCGGTTGAATCGTATTATATCTCTACGGTACCCATCCGGCTCGATCTGTTCACGGTGCTTTCATTGAACCTCGGAACCCTGATTTTATGCACCTTAATCATGGTTTTGCCTACCTATGTTGTCACGAAAATTAGCCCGGTGAAGGCTATTCGGTTTGATTGAAGTGGCTACCTTTGCGGTCAGATACACATGGCCCAATGAAATTTTATTCTAACATTCTCGATACCATTGGCGATACGCCACTGGTGAAGCTTAACCACATTGCTAAAGATGTGAAAGCCACGGTGCTGGCCAAGGTAGAAACTACCAATCCCGGCAACTCGGTGAAAGACCGGATGGCGCTGCAAATGGTATTGGATGCGGAGGCAGACGGCAGTTTGAAACCCGGAGGAACGATCATTGAAGGTACTTCTGGAAATACCGGCATGGGCCTAGCCTTGGCTGCTATCGTGCGCGGATACAAATTGATTTGTACGCTCAGCGACAAGCAGTCGAAAGAAAAAATGGACATTCTGCGGGCGGTGGGTGCAGAGGTCATTGTTTGTCCGACCAACGTAGAGCCAGACGATCCACGCTCGTATTACTCGGTGGCCCGCCGGTTGGCGGAAGAAACCCCCAACTCGATCTACATCGACCAATACAATAATCTTTCGAACCGGAAAGCGCACTACCAGACTACCGGACCCGAAATTTGGGAACAAACCGAAGGCAAGATCACGCATTTTGTGGTAGGTGTGGGTACGGGTGGAACCATCTCCGGAGTCGGGAAATACCTCAAAGAGCAAAACCCGAACGTAAAAATTTGGGGCATTGATACCTACGGTTCGGTTTTCAAGAAATACCACGAAACCGGCATTTTCGACAACAACGAGATCTATCCCTACATCACCGAGGGCATTGGCGAGGATATACTGCCAGAGAACGTAGATTTTGATGTGATCGATCACTTCGAAAAAGTAACTGACAAAGACGGAGCCATCTACACCCGGAGGCTGGCCCGCGAAGAGGGTATTTTCGTAGGAAACTCCGCCGGTTCGGCCATCAAAGGCGTATTACAACTCGCCGATGAACTCACCGAAGATGACGTGGTGGTGGTGCTATTCCACGATCACGGTACCCGCTATGTGGGCAAAATCTTCAACGATGATTGGATGCGCGACCGCGGATTTCTGGAAGTTGAAAAACCAACAGCCATCGACTTGATCGCCGGACACAAAGACAAAAATTTGTTGACGGTAGATGCTGCTGCTTCGGTGCAAGCCGCTATTGAGCAAATGCGGAAATTTGACATTTCCCAAATCCCGGTGGTGCATGAATCTGACTATGTGGGTTCGGTTGATGAAAGTAACCTGTATGCGCAATTGCTGGAACACCCCGACTTGCGCACGGCCACTGTGAAGGAAGTGATGAAGGAAGCTTTTCCCTTTGTAAATGGAAACGATCCTCTAGAAAAGGTCTCTTCCATGATCAACCGCGAAAATCAAGCGGTGTTGGTGCGCGATGCCGCGGGCAACGACCACATCATCACCAAGTACGACATCATTGATGCCATTCGATGAGCGATGAAAGGCGGGAAGTAACCGACCAAATGGGTCGGACCATTCATTATTCTTTTCCGCCCAAGCGCATCATATCGCTGGTTCCTTCGCAAACTGAACTGCTCCACTACCTGGGCCTCGAACAGCAAGTGGTTGGTATCACCGGCTATTGCATCCACCCTGATGCATGGTACAGGAGTAAACCCCGAATTGGTGGCACCAAAAAATTTCGCCTGAATAAAATTGAAGAGCTGGCTCCCGACCTGATCATTGGCAACAAAGAGGAAAACGAGCAACAGCAAATGGAGGCCTTAATGGAGCGTTATCCGGTATGGATGAGCGACATTTTCACCCTCGACGATGCCTTCGATATGATTCAAAAGGTTGGTCATCTGGTAGATCGGGAAGCCGCATCAAAAACCCTGGTGCAAACCCTAAAAAAAGACTTCGAGAACCTCCATCCCTCAC
>ERZ1740068.802-NODE-802-length-12532-cov-11.003607_pt1 | contig 12532 bp, 12 predicted proteins | sample MGYA00581735_ERZ1740068 | MGnify/ENA primary metagenome ERZ1740068 (study PRJEB43018, sample SAMN04849740) | marine metagenome | isolation source: floating plastic debris | place: Pacific Ocean | collected 2008-08-30 | study: EMG produced TPA metagenomics... | reverse complement strand
GCCGATATCACACATTGCCGGTAACTTAGTTCCTGGTGTATTGCGGATGGTGATAACAACAAAATTTCCATTTAGGTCAAACAATCATAGCTAAAGTGACTCTATCACCAACAGATACCGAATAATGAATATATATATATATTTGTATTGCATAGACTAAGTATAGTGTGTGATCACAAACTTTTACAATGTTCTGCAAAACATGCCATATACATTCTTGATTGCACCATCATGATTAGCAGGCTCATGTTGAATGAACACCCTAATTATCAGCTTGTTAGGGTTGATTCATAAGACATGTACAAATTTTATTAACGTGATACTTTCTTACTTCCCTCTTGCATCAGACCAGTGAGAATGATATCCAATCACAAAATTTGCATGGAAGAAAGTATGAATAAAAATTTCAAGAATTTGAAGCATGATGAAATGAAGGCTGTAAGTGTTTGCTTTTACACAGCTATATGATGTACTCTCATATTTTTGCAGGGTTGTGTTTGGGCCTGAGCGCATGATTACAATCGCACCAAGACATTACTGTGTCATTGAGAACCCTGTACAAAGAAAGGAGAATGGAGAGGTTATCATGGATCATGGCCAGGCCAAGCTTTTACACGCTGACCAGGAGATTAGACTGGCACAGGTGAGCAACCCTTAAAATCTAGGGGCGTATAGAACATGGGGCCAAACTATGGCGGCTTCATCTGATTGAAGTTGAGCGATTTTTATTACTACAACCAAGTAGAGTAGCTGTTACAACACTGTTGCATCACTCTGTGATAAATGAATTTTGTAATTGTAAGATCTGATATCATCATATATTGTCTTACTTTTATGACAATGGTCATATGTGACAGGCTCATCTCACAGGTTGTTAATGCTCTCCTACTGATTATGTGTAGATGCTATACTACATATCTATAAACTCACTACACACCCACATAAGAATGCATTTCAATATTCCATATTTGCATTGCATGCCCTAGTGACCTTAATTTTCGCAATTTGAAAATCTTCTGTCTCACTTACTGGAACCAAGTGGCAAATGTGGCCTAATTTCGGGAAACACAATACTTTTGATCACAGGGGCTATGCAGTTTATAAACTGGACTCATTCATTCACTAGACTTCAACCATAATACCATAATACCTTTGTGACTTCTACAAGCTTGATAGTACTTCTGGTATTGAACAGCATGACAATTTATTCTTGCGGCAACATCACTCGCTAACTAACTTGATGGCAATGTTGGTGTTTAATTGCAGGAACCTTTTCCCCTTTACCCCGGAGAGGTGATGCACACAAAAGTGTCCCCTCTTAGAGTGGTAGCAGCAAACACAGCCCTCAGACTTAAAGCTCTTCTAGATTATGAAGATGGTGCTGAGAAAAGAACCGCAGGCGATGAGTGGCTCTTTGAGGGACCAGGTACTGTACAGTACGTAACCTCGTGCGCGTGTGGTGTAGATGTTTGGAGAAAGCATGAAAATCTCCCATGACTGTCCAGGCCAACTAGGCAACAAAAAAACTTCCAAAAAACCTCCACATTTCACTGGAAACGCGTGTGCCCTGGCCCCTGGTGACGTCCTCCAGTTGTCAAAATACTGAGGCTCAGAATTTTATTTTATTAGGGAGAGTTGGGCGTTGACAAGTTGCATGAATGAGCTAGGGACTACAAGGAAAAATAGTACCCTGTGCATGCATACAATAAATTGAAATTAAAATGAATAAAATATCAGCTAAGCTGTTCATAGACTCTATTGCTAAATTCAATCTTGGTGGTGCAATCAATATTATTTGGAATTTGGCAACCACAGCTTTTGTTTGCAGTTTGATACTGTGCATACACAAGCGAAGCATTGAAAGTGACGCACAAGTTCAATGAAACTTATTTTCCTGGTAAATATGCCGGTAAATGCTGCCTTAATACCTGCTGCCGAGTCCATTGTGTTTATCTAGTGGATTTCATATATCAATAATCCTGTTGTGAGTGGGCTATTGAATTCTTTTTGCTTTAGACGACGCCCATGTACATGCATGCATGTGCAGCTGATAAATAAAAGTGCAATGTATAAGCATACTTTGGTCCGCTTACATTCCAACTGGACTGTTCCAAATTTATTTGCTGACATTCGCTAGCAATAAGAGCAGCTTGCTGCCAATACCTATTAAGCCTCTACTATGTCTGTGTGTATGGGTTATACTGACTGAAGAGCATACGCTCACTGCACATCAATATCATCCACTTTTATAAGTAGCGTTATAATCAACGTTGACTCTTGAGACAACAGCTAGTTATTATGCTGTTTCATCCCACGGGTAGACTGTGCAGATGTGATAAGATATCGGATCTGCTCTATACCACATGTTTTTTACTGACCATGGTAACTTAGCCTTTAGATTGACTAACTTATCTCCTTGGTGTAACCATTGCTTATTCAAATACTGTCTTGACTACTTCAGTCATTGAATGTAACGACATCAGAACATTCCCACCAACTCTCCCCGAGTCGTTTGCTAAATTGTGATAAAAACAGTGAATGGTTGGAAATTCTGCACAAAAGTAGGACCATCGTGTTGAACTGCAGCCTAGCCCTCAGGACCCAATTGATTCAACATTGCATAATAATGTATACAGGCCTAAGAAGAGCCATAAGTGTGAGCAAGGAGTTGGTGTGAGTACATAACTTGCAAAACAAATTTTTCCGATAAGATAAGATTCTATTCTTCATGTCTTTAGGCACATACATCCCTCGCAAAGAGGTATCAGTTGAGGAAACAATCAGAGCTACAGTAATTAAAACAAACCAGGCTATAAAACTGACAGCCAGAAAGGAGTGTATAGACAGAGATGGTAATGCCAGGGTCACAGGGGAGGAGTGGCTGGTAGAGAGGGTCGGAGCCTATCTACCAGGAGCGTATGAAGAAGTCACTGATGTGGTCAATGCTTATGTGCTTACTGAAAAGGTATATACATGTACAAGGCTTTTTGCAATCATAGCACTCTGGAATCATGAGGTTTAGCCAGTCACATTCTACCTCTCTGTAGTAAAGATTTCATGTTTAATTTGATTTTGAATTAGATCAAGCTAGAATAGCGATGATAACTTGAGTTACTCTTGGCAGCGAACTATCACAGAAGCTAAAACTATGAGCTGATCTCAATATGGAGCTTCATGACACAATCCAGTGCTGACCGTTTAATTGGCTATCATGCCATACACAATTTTTTGTTGACAGTAGAAATACTGTGTACATGATGCAGAAACATGAGAAGAGGTCGATGGCATTTCAATTTATTGATTAAAAATATAGATCGTCTGTTGCAAATTCTTCGCCTTCAATGAAACCGAAACTACATGTATGATCAATAAAATTCCAAAAATAATTGGAGTTATGTAATCGTAGACAGTAACATTTAATTTTGTTTTATAGAATGCTCTACACTTGAAAGCATTGAGAACATTCACAGACTCCAAGAAAGTCACAAGGAAGAATGGTGAAGAATGGCTGATTAAGTTCAGCGACACAGAGACCCACATTCCCGGTGTACATGAGGAAGTAGTAGGGATGGTACGCATTACCACCCTCAGCAACAGACAGTACTGCGTAATCATGAATCCCGTTGATGAGAACGGAAAACCACAGCTTGGCAAAAGAAAACTAGTCAGGGTATGTTTTTTTTTTCTTTTGTCTGTTTGCTCTCATGGGGAAAAACTTAACTGGCTCGTTTTTTTCTTCAGTAGTAGTCAACCTGCTTGTCATGTTTTTTTTTCAATGTCCCAATATCTTCGTTTTTATTTTTTTTGTGTTACTCAACAGAAGGTAATGTAAGGTAAGGTAAGGTTTTAGCCACAAAACATGCCGATTCAGACTTATAAACATTCTCAAGGTAATACAGAAGGTGAAGGTGAAGACAGAAGCTGGCAATATTTCCTATTGTTGAATACTTGGGGTTGGCAAATAAGCCAGAAAATGAAATATTTCATTTTCATTTGCTTTGTATGTGTGATTAAAAGTGAAGTCAACCCCCTGTGGTATCCCCCACACCATTAAGGCCCAAAAAGTCTGTTTATGTCGATGTATGCTTTTACAGGGAGAATGTTCCTTCTTTTTAATGCCCGGAGAGAGTCTAGAAAGAGGAATTCAAAACATCTTTGTACTCGGAGAGGATCAAGGCCTTATTCTCAAATCAAACGAGAACTTTGTTGATGGGGTGAGCAGCTAACAGTCTCTTTTGTTGTCTAACATATGAAATTACTATGACAAAGGTGTTTCTTTGGGATATATATTATTTATTCTTACAATATACATAGGCACAGTATGCAAGTGTAACTGAGGTGGTCAAGGTTGATATTTTGTGTAGACAACTGTTGAACACAGAGCTCTACAATTCTGCTGTGAAAAATACACAATATTGGTCCCATGTGGTAGTTATATTTTTTGCGATATCGAGTCTTGATGGCAACCACGTAGCTGACTAATTGTCTGTTGAACCAGCCAAGTTTATGGTCCGATGTCGTGTTTAAAATTATGTAGTATTTTTTACAGTCCACTACCAGAAATCCTGGAGACAGATGGATAATCAGAGGGCCAACGGAGTACGTGCCCCCAGTTGAGGTGGAGGTTGTATGTGAGAGGAAGGCTATCCCACTTGATGAAAACGAGGGTATCTATGTCCGAGACATCAAGTCTGGAAAGGTATGTTGTACAATGTAAGAAGAGGGCACCTTTGGGATGGGCAAGGTTAAAATTGTAAATTAAAACAATGGGACGGATGCAATTAGCAGTAATTATAATTGCACCTGACAAACCCAAGGCTATAAATGTACTTTCTGATTGGACTGCTGAGTAACTGGGCAAGGTCAGTCTGCATTGTGAATGGAAACATGTCGGGCAATTCATCCCGTGTGGTCCAAATTGTTGACCAGTGTAGACTCACTTCAAAAAGGGAAACGGTTCCAGGAAGATTGCCAATCTATATTAGACTATCTGTAAAAATAAGTATCTTGTTTTTCTGTACCGAGCACAGGGTCAAACTGACTGTCTCTCAGTACATGCACTCGGAAGTTGAAATTGGAAATGGTCAGTGTTAGGTCAAACTTAGTGTTGAGGATATTCAGTTCACTACTGCTACTGGCCTTGAATCAGTATCATAACCTGCAACAGGTTTTATAGGGCTCTTGGCCACAACGAGCTCAGTATTTCAAAAGTTTACATAACTTTTTTTAGGTAAGGGCCATCACTGGTGAGACCTACATGCTGAGTTCTGATGAAGAATTGTGGAACAAAGACCTGCCTCAGGAAGTGGACGAGCTTTTAGCCTCGGGGAGAGACCCTCTTGCAGACAGAGGAACACGGGGTGGCTCATCAGCAGCCCCTAAATCTAGAGACAAGACTAAAGTTGTCACTTTCAGAGTTCCTCACAATGCAGCTGTACAGATCTATGATTATAAGGATAAGAAAGCCAGGTTGGCATCAGGCTCTAAGAGTGTTTATAGGTGAAAATAGTGAAAACTGGGCGCTCAGTAGTGCTGTGCAATATACCAATATGCACCAAAAATAAATACCGAAATATCGAATTACCAATCGACTGCAATATTATGAAATTCGGTTTAAATTAGTATTACTGGTCTGGGAATTAGGTTATTTTGTTGATTTTATACCTTATAGGTACCAGATAATCATAAAAATAATCTCATATTTACACCAACATAAAAAAAAACGCCGCAAAATAGATAAATCGAAGATATCTGCTTTTTATTTGAGATATCTTAAGGTTTCAAAAATTCGAAATCGCACAGCACTAGCGATCGGAACGTATCTTCAGTTGATAATAAAGTATAGAAGGATTACTGGTATTTTTAAATGATGTAAAGAGTGAAGCTAAATGATATAACTGTTAATGGACAAATATTATGAATACTGGAATTCTGGCTTGGACCCTCAATCGGTTTGTACGAGGTATGAGGTATCGAATGAGAACTCCCAAATAACATGGAAGTTTTTCATCCCATTTTTTTATAGACTCATCAAGTTGTCTACCGTTGGTAAATATTTTGATTGTAAGACATAGCATCCCATTCAAGATAAGCGTCTCGACTCTTTTGTGACTATCTTGATCAAAGAGAAAATGATCTCGATCTTTGTGTTGCTTTATTTTAGAGTTGTATATGGTCCAGACCTTGTGATGCTTGGTCCTGATGAGCATTTCACAAAGCAATCCCTCTCAGGTGGCAAACCTAAGAAGCCAAACATGATAAAATCTCTTTGCCTACTGCTGGGACCTGATTTCTGTACAGACATTGTAATCGTGGAGACGTCAGACCACGCCAGACTCTCACTACAACTATCATATAACTGGTAAGGCAATGGCCATCGGCTTCTGTTGGTTTCACAATGAAATCATAACTGAAAATATAAATATGCAAGTCCATACAACTTAAAATATCGTGTTTGCATGCATGTTTATGTTCTGTTTCGAACTTTTAGGGACATGTTAACAATGCGAATTCACAGCACAACAACTTCATCGGGTAAATTATCACATGGGCGCACGAACGCTGAAGATATGGAACTATATGCTGTCTATGATGTTTTCTAATTCATTATGAAACCTTTCTTTGGTTTCTTACAGGCATTTCAACGTAACCAATAAGGAAGATCCTGTATTGGCAGCTAAACTGTTCAGTATTCCAGACTTTGTTGGTGATATGTGTAAGGCTATCGCCTCTCGAGTCAGAGGTGCTGTTGCGGGCGTACCTTTCGATGAGTTCCACAGAGTATGTGTAAAAATGTTTATTCACTTTTGAGAATTCTTTATAGCATCTATCCCCCTCATGAAGAATGAAGCATTATACAGTAAACTGGAACTGAAATAGCCCTGTTAGAACTGTTAATAAAAATGTTCAACATTCACTACCAAATCAACTTATAAATAAATTTTACAATTTTAAATTTAATATTTAAATCTTTCATTAACTTAATGAATTAACGATTCAATAATGATTTTAGTAAATAGATTTTATGATTTGTTTTAGAATTCCGCCAAGGTCATCAGAAGTTCAGTATTTGGTATGGATGAGAACCACAAGGTACGAGACAGATTCGAGTTTAAGCAGAACAATCTGGTGATCACATCTATTGATATCCAATCAGTAGAGCCCGTCGATCAGAGAACCAGAGAATCACTACAGAAATCCGTACAGCTGGCCATCGAGATCACCACCAACTCTCAGGAGGCTGCAGCCAAACACGAGGCTGAGAGACTTGAACAGGAAGCTAAAGGTCGCCTCGACAGACAGAAAATCAACGACGAATCAGAGGCTGAGAAATCCAGGCGAGAACTGCTCGAGCTACAGGTACTTTTAATTTAGTTGATTATAGCATCAAATTCAGTGAAGAAGCCAACCACAAAAGCAAACAAGATTGTAACACAGAATCCTGCCTAACTGGTATCAATGACTGATGCATTTCTTGGAAAGTACAAGCGTTTTCTAAATCCCTGTTAAATGACAAGGAACGCTTTGAGCAGCGTTGGATAACATTCATCTCATGCCTTCAAGAAATGAGCCCAAGTCTTGCATGCTCACTAGGGATTCATGCAGGGGTGTAGCAGATTATGCACTTTTGCAGCCAAACCTTTATTCATTAATCACAAGGCATTTTAACCCCACATGCATTTTTCCCAGGCGCTTTACACAGCCGCACTATCCCACATGCATTTTTCCTAGTTGGATTATGTGGATTCATACTGCCGATGCATTCATCTTATTCCTACTTGCCGCACCTATCTTTCTCAATTAACTATTATTTCAAACACTTGTCAAAGGTATTTGGTGTAATCATGTGTTATTTTGACAGGCTCACAGTGCCGCCGTAGAGAGCACTGGACAGGCTAAGGCTGAGGCCCAGTCTCGAGCTGAAGCGGCTAAGATTGAGGGTGAGGCTGCCGTCGACCAGGCAAGACTCAAATCTCAGGCTCTTAAGATTGAAGCTGTAAGTCAACTGTTCAAATTTTTAGTGTTAGATCGTTTATATCGGATTATAGCTTTGTTGCTGTTACCTATGAATAGAAGGCCTCATTGCCGATCATTTGGTGTGATTGGCTGGAGTCAAGGGTAAACAACTCAAACTTAGCAATCAATCAGAATCTTCTTTCAGTATATATATATATAGATTTGAATTAGAATATCTAACATTCTATGCTCTGTAGGAGTCAGAGCTAGAGAGACTGACGGGCGCAAGAGAAGCAGAGAACAAATACATCAAGGAGCAGAACGAGCTTGAGATTGCCAAGGCTAAGGAGCTCTCTGTTATTGAGGTCGAAAGATTCAAGAATATGGTATCTGCCATCGGGCCTGATACGCTCACAGCCATGGCTAACGCAGGACCAGCCATGCAAGCTAAGCTGCTGCAGGGTCTGGGTATCAAGTCAACACTGATTACAGATGGTACATCCCCAATCAATCTGTTCCAGACTGCTCAGGGGCTCATTGGAGGAGCGATGCCTGTAGCCAGAAATCAGAAACGCCGAAATGATGATGGTGATGATAGTGATCAAGATAGTCAGGAGTAAGGACCCACATATCCAATAAGTAACATTAAGGCAGTTCATCATTGTGAATCATTAATTAATCCATTTTTATTATCATTACAGTAGTAAGTCTCTCTTTTAATTTTGTGCAAGGGTCAGATGGGCTTGTTGCTATCCAATGGGCTTGTCTCAATCCGGTTAAAATATTCCAATAATGATTTTTCCTCATTACTAAAACACTTTTTATCGAATGACTGTGATTTTTTATGTTTTTCTCTAATATTTATCTCACCTCTTTCCAATTTCCTTAGTGACCAGAAGAGGCAACGGCATTACGACTGAGGTAAGAACTGACCCAAGAAAACAGTACTGCTTCTGTACATATTGAAAGTTGAACTGTGTGACAAAATTCCATGGCTGCTATGAGCAAAACTTGACTTCAACCTACAGATTAGCGAGTAGATGTGTATAACATGGCATGGCTCGCACAATTTGCGTGTGTAAATTCCGAATCAACGTGAAAAAGGGAAGAAACACAACAGCACCCGAAACTTTGAACTTTGTTTTTGCAACAGATGCGATACAGTGAATTTTCAACTGTTTTCCAGAGTTTGCCACCATTTTGGTCACAACTTCTCCTTTATAGCGTATATTAAGCTTAGCCACACAGATTTCAGTTTTAAGATGTTTTATTTTGTTAAACACCACCTACATTTGCATCTTGTATTTTAGCTTGGAAGTAGAAAAAATGAAATTGTCGTGTAAAAAGAATGAATCAAGTGTATAAGTGCAATGAAATCTCAAAGGGTATAAGTAAAAATAGCTACTTTGAAAAATACTGAATTCATATCTATAAAACTATTGCAGATTCATTAGAAACATGAACTTTCACCAGAATAAGAAATGCAATGATAAATACTTGTACGAAAGGGTATTCTCATGTATGCATGACCGCCACTACTCTTTTATGACTGGAGGAACGTAGCCAGGTTTGACAGCTGCTGTCAGCTCCTCGGCATACATGTCCAATCTCTGGGTCATCTGTAAATATTATAACATGTATGCATATAACCGACACCTGTGAAAATACACTTTTGTAGATAAGACTAGACTTTGGTACTGCAACACCCCAAGATATCATTATCAAGAAAAGGTTATCACACATTTATCAAGATCTGAGTCAAACGTAAGACACAGCTCCGTGTAAAAGCCTACTGATTTATCATTGTTACACACTTTGTATCATAGCAAAAAAATAGTGTAGCTTACCCTGAAGCACCATTTGTCCTTGATTTGTCTGCAGAGGTTGAGATCTACCTCAGCCATTAGCAATCCATCCTTAGTCCTTGATAAGCCCTGCAAAATGCGCGATATTATAGCCAGCTGTTGGGTGGGACTGGCTATTTTGGGTTGGAAGGCCGTCCATGGTGTGACAATTTGGTTGCAGTCACGGAAATGGCCTAGCATGCTCCTTACATTAGTATTATGATCGTTGTTAGATTATTTCTCCCGAGTATGGCTTGGAAGCCAAAGAGCTACTCACACCTGCTCACACATTCACAAAATGGACACAAATCTATGAAGGATACACTACTAAACAACCTTTCCATGCCACTACAATTATACAAGCACCATTTCACGTGAGAAGGTGGGATGACAACTCCAATCTGTATTGCAACAATGAAATTAACATGGCGTCTTTGACCTGACGAATTGGCGTATTGTTAGCTGCAAAGTCAGCATAAAAACCCATTGATTTTGCATAGAAAAGTGACTGGGATGCCGTGGCCTAGCGGTAAAGGCTTCGGTAAGTTCTTGGCAACCGTCCTTGGACGCGGCCCGGTAAGTCAGGCACTCCCCGCGTGCAGGGAGCCTGCCATATTTTTCAACAACTGCAGTTGTCCATGATTTGCAACACCACACCTATTATTAACCATAATCTGGCAATGTTTTTTTCAAAAAATTTCCTAAAATTAGATTTAACCATCCTACACCGATGCTTGTACACAATGTTCATATAACATTCACAGACAGAGATAATGCCGTAATCTTTGCAACTAACCGCGACCAAGATAAATGTGCTGTCAAACGGGGCCTAGTTAAATCTATTTACACATTTATAAACTCACTGGTGTTCTGGTTCCATCAGGACAAGCAACATAAGATGAGCCATAGAAATGTCCAAAATCATTATGAGCAGGTTTGCCATCCCCGGATGTGAACGTGTTGGGAAATATCTCCTGTAAATATTGATACGGAATAAAGGAATGAATCCTAGAAAATCGACTCATTTAAAGGGTTGATCTACACTACAGCTACACAGCTTTCACAGTCTAGTAATATAAAAAGTTCTTCAGGTTGGGCTGATACATTTCATGAATAGGCATTTAACTCATTATGCCATGTTTATGCGTTACACATACACAACATTGTTTCGCATTATTTATCTAGAGCTGCTAAATGTTATCAATTACTGGGTAAATTACTTACAATTCCCACTCTGTTGATAGCCACGGTATAGTAACTGTTTGCTATGGCAGCATTTCTAGCCTCTATTGCCCACATCGGTTCACTTTAAATTTCAGAAAGAGACGTGACCAATTGTAAATAGCTGGTTAGGTACATGAATCTCCAATAAAGCTATAACTTTAGAAAACTGAAGTTGTGTTATTTATATCAAAAATGGGACAACTCATATCATTACGCATGATATAGCACAAAATCATTCGCTATTCAAATAAAATTGTTGCTGCTGATAGTATAGGTCATATTTGCAGTTGCACAGGAGGACTTTAAGGGAATATAAGCCACAATAATAATAATCATAAATGATAATGCCCTGCTAACCTGAGCGCACCAACTGTAGCAGAAGGGTTGAACACAATCTCAGCACCATTAACTCCATACATCATCCAGTTCTGTGGGTGATGTCTACCATAACATATGTTTATAGCAATTTTACCAAACTGTGTATCAAACACGGTGTGTCCGGTGTCACCCTCCATGTAATAGGTCGACTAAAAGTAAAGATTAATCAATTTTTACTTCAGAACAGGATGCAACAAACAATTTGGTTGTGAGAGATGCGTAGATAATTCAATACTATTCAATGAGATAAATATTATGTGTATATTGCGCTCATTGAAAACATGTGGTTCAGTTTAGAGTAGAAACATTTTGGTTTCAATTGAGAAAATAAATTGTAGTTAATATTGAAACCATTTGTTGAATATATCTATAACAAGTGATAGCCTCATTACTTACCTCATTGAAATCTCCAACTCGTGGAATGTGATTCTTTCTGCTTTTTCCCAAATATGCTCCTGAGTTTGATATCACAACTGTAACAAAACATAACACATTATAAGTTCATTAACAGAAATGGAACAGAAATATATAGACTGAAAATAATGTCAATTTAAAAAAATGATGCTTTGGTCTAATTGTGTCACAAACTTTTATCACGATCTCAAAATATTTTATTGACAAAAATACACAAACTATCAAAATAATATAATGACTGAGGAATAAAAAAAGAAATTCTCACCGCATGTGTTCCAGAGCACATCACTGTCATCTCTCTCCAGGATTGAAGATAAAATAACCATGTTGTACTTCTTCGCCACCTAAACAAAATCCAAAATTGATGTGATAAATGGTCCCAGGATGTTAAATGTTATGGTATATGTGTATTTGATTCAAATCTAGCTGTGTAAATGGCATGACATTGCATAACATCGAACAACTGAATAATGAACCTACATTGTAGCTATAGTATAACGAATAATAATAATGTGGAAAACAATGAGAAAGAGACACAAACCTCTTGCAACATTTTGGTTGTCGGTCCATTTTCAGCTGATTCAGCAAACTCACACCATGGAAACTTTTCTCTTGTGCAGAAAGCAAATGGCATGGCTACAAAAACAAGAACTGAAATAGAGAAAAAGTTGAGTCATATTTACAAAGTACAGAGTATAGGACGTAAGCGCAAGTTT
>ERZ1740068.801-NODE-801-length-12568-cov-9.255734_pt1 | contig 12568 bp, 15 predicted proteins | sample MGYA00581735_ERZ1740068 | MGnify/ENA primary metagenome ERZ1740068 (study PRJEB43018, sample SAMN04849740) | marine metagenome | isolation source: floating plastic debris | place: Pacific Ocean | collected 2008-08-30 | study: EMG produced TPA metagenomics assembly... | reverse complement strand
AATCAAAATAATGAGCGTTTAATTTTTATTATCTAGTAAAAGGCCAAAGTTCAGTCCGAGGCAGAGCCTCGGGGCATCAGACGGGGCCGCGAAGACAGATTAATGATGGGATTACAGAATATCCTTGGTTAGATGTCTAATCATGCATTACTCATTATGAATCAATAATTAAAAAAAGATCATCATTCAGCACCAAAATCAAGCTTTAATGAATTAAACGCAATAAAGTATTAAAAATGAAATACCTATTTATCTCAATCATAAGCCTTGTTGCAGTCGGGTGGTGGCAGCAGGACGCAGTCAAGCAAGCGATCAACCCCAATTATGTGCCGGCGGTAAGTGTCAGCTCCGTACCGCCCGAGCAAGTTGCGGATCCCTTTGCCGACAAACTGTCGAAAGCGGCCGTGGAACTCACCAAAGTAAGTGTGACGTACGATCCCTCCTATTTTTCGATCAAATATCCCATGGGCGATGTGCCGGAAGGGAAAGGCGTTTGTACCGATGTGGTCATTCGGGCTTACCGGGCACTGGATATTGACTTGCAGCAGCTGGTACACGAGGACATGAAAGCCAATTTCAGTGAATATCCTAAGGTCTGGGGCCTCAAAAAAACCGATACCAACATCGACCACCGCCGCGTTCCCAATCTACAAAAGTTCTTCTCACGAATGGGCGCCGCGAAAAAGATCACCAAAGAAGGAAAAGACTACCTACCCGGAGACGTGATTGCCTGGAACCTGTGGGGTGGTACCAATCACATCGGTGTGGTCTCCAACAGAAAAGTAGCCGGCACCGACCGCTACTACATCGTCCACAACATCGGTTTCGGTCAGGAACTATCTGATTGCCTTTTCAGCTATAAGATTATTGGGCATTATGCGTTTAGAGGCTAGATTTTAGATGTTAGACTGGGTTACGTAGACTTCTGGCGCCAGTCTGTGACCGGGGCGCGAAGTCTGGTGACTGACGATAAATGCCAGTTTGTAACTGGCCCTAACTTTCTTCATGCAACCAATCACTCAAACTGTTTATCCTGATCCCGATAACTGCTAATTATTCGATCTATGAAAAGAGTGTTTTTATTGTATCTAAAGTAGATATTCAGTTTTTTGAATGAAAGTTTTCTCAGCCCGGGGATATACTTTTCCCTGGATTGACCAAGTTCAAAGGGTGATGCAGCAACTTCATCAATCTTTGCTAAAACCTGATCATATACGGAATTTGCTCTGGCGATGCCATCCTTGCTAATGATGTAGGCAAAGTATTTCTGTAAGTCTGATATGGCGTCTTCAGAGATGACAACTTTTCTCAATGACGGCTTTCCCGACGAGACAACGTAACCGCACCTTTCATAATTTGTTCTTTATCAGGAATGGGTCGGTATTCTCCTTTATCGATTGTCTTTTGGATGAGAACCATGTGTTGCTCTTCTTCATCAGTAAGCTCGATACTTGGGTTGATTATATTTTTTTCAGATGTTTTCATATAATAAAGATACGGATAATTGAGGTAATATGGTAATTCTCTCATTTGTCTGGTATGAGTAGCAGTAAGAGTATTAAGTGGTTTCTGCAAGCTAAATCGCTTGTATTACACCACAACCCGACTAGGCAACTCCATCTAAGCGGCCCCATCTAGGCGATCCCATCTAGGCGATCCCATCTTTAATCTTTGTCCTTTCCTCTTTATTTTACACAAACCCTCTCCCCTATCTTCACCAAAGACCTCAACATCTCATAACACTGGCTGGCAATGGCCGGGACTTTATCGTCCAACTCTGTGACTTCCACATTGATGACCTCGCGCATGAAACTGTAGTAGACATCAGTGAAGGTATCAGATAGGTCGTCGCTTTTGATTTGCATAAGCTCCTGCACGATGCTGATGATTTCCAGGTCGTAATAGTTGTTGTCCTCCAGCCCAACCTGCTCCAGTCCGCTGAGGAGCTTTTGGTGTTTGAGATCTTGTTTAATGAGTTGAATGATGAGGTCTTTGTTTTTCATGGTAATTAGCCGTTAAAGTATTCAAATTTTTATTCAGATATCTAATTTTATGCTTTTATAGGTGCACATTCATTTAGTAAAGATAAATATGAATCGTTAAAAGCATAATATTATGCCCATTTTAATTTATTCATGTTGCTTAAATTGCTAAAGCATTAAACTTTTCTGAATGGAAAAACCCATTTTTAATAGAATCAAAGCTGTTTTAGCAGAGAAAAGAAAAACCAATAACTGGCTTGCCGATGAGCTGGATAAAAACAGAACTACAGTCTCCAAATGGTGCAGAAATGACATGCAGCCAAGGATAGAAACGCTTTTTCAGATTGCCGATGCGTTGGATGTAGATGTGCGGGAGTTGTTGGTTTCTAATCGGGGGTAGGGTGAGATGAGTAAACCCGTTTATAACAGAATCAAAGCGGTATTGGCAGAAAATGGAAAAACCAATCTCTGGCTGGCCAATGAACTTGGTTTGAATACTAACACCATCTCCAAGTGGTGCAGAAATGACATGCAGCCCCGAATTGAAAACCTTTTTCAGGTGGCTAAAGCTCTGGATGTAGATGTTAGAGAGTTACTTGTTTCTACTAAGTAATTGAACCTTCCAATCGATGGAAAAACCCATTTTCAATAGAATCAAAGCTGTTTTAGCAGAGAAAAGAACCTCCCTACGCTAAAGCTTCGGAAGGCGAGAAGATTCCTAATAATATGATCTATTGCCCCCTCTACATTTCTATTTCAGAAATTGAGTTCGAGATTATTTTTCTTAAGTAGAGCCACAGTTTCCAAATGGTGCAGAAATGATATGCAACCGAGGATAGAAACACTATTCCAGATTGCCAATGCTTTGGATGTGGATGTGCGGGAGTTGTTGGTTTCGAATAAATAATTGAATTCCTCTCAGTCGGGCATAGTGGCCCGTTTTAAGTCCCTGGTATTATGTTTGTAGCTTTCATAGCGATTTTACTACCTAAACGCTGTAGGAAACAGCGTGAATATGTAGGTGAAGCTACAAGCTACCCCGGATGGGTTCACCTAGTAGCTTGTTTTTCTCTCACCTCCAAAACAGGAACAATTATTGCAGAGCATCAGTTGTTTTATAAAACCAAATGACAATGTCTAGACAAACCTGTTGTTCTCTCTTATTTTTCTTGCTTTCACTGAATCTGCCCGCGCAGGACATCTCAAGAATCGATCAATCTACCATCTCCGTCAATGCGCTGGATAGTGAACTTCAACGACTGACCGAAGCGGCCAACGTTCATGGCATGGCAGTCGCAGTGCTTTCGAGTGAAGAGGTCTTATTCCAAAAAGCTTATGGATACAGCAACCTGAAGACCAAAACTCCGCTGAAACTGACCCATAACTTTTATGCGGCTTCATTGAGCAAGCCATTATTTGCCTTTATTGTCATGAAATTGGTAGATCAGGGAGTGCTTGATCTGGACAAGTCTTTGGTAACCTATTTGGATCAACCCTTGTACACTTACAAATTTAAGCATGGATATGAAGGCTATGACGACCTCGAAGGCGATGATCGTTATCAATCAATTACTGCCAGGATGTGTCTGGCCCATACTACTGGGTTTCCCAACTGGCGATACATTGGTAAGGCGGGAATCAACATGGAAAAACCACTGACCATCGAGACCGATCCCGGCACTGTCTTTGGGTATTCCGGGGAAGGAATACAGTTGCTACAATTTGTGGTTGAGCAAATCACAGATAGAAAGCTGGAAGAGCTGGCGCAAGAACATGTTTTCCAGCCTTTTGACATGCAGATGACGAGTTACTTATGGCAGGATCGTTTTGAAGGAAAATATGCGGTAGGCCACGCGAAAAAGAAAAAAGTACTGGAGCGGAAAAAACGAAACGTGGAATATGCAGCGGGAAGCATGGATACTACACCTGCAGACTACATCAAATTCCTCCAGGCAATGTTGGCAAAGGAAGGACTGAGTGAAAAGGCTTACACAGAACTGATCAAGCCGCAGATCAGGATCAGGTCACTACAGCAGTTTGGGAGCAACAGTCAAAAGATGACCGATGCAAATGACGACATCCAACTAAGCTATGGCCTGGGTTGGGGGCTTTATGAGACACCGCATGGCCCGGCAGTATTCAAAGAAGGGCACATCATGGGGTGGGAACACTATGTCATCTTCTACCCGGCACAAGATCTTGCACTCATGATCATGACCAATAGCTCCAATGGCGAGGGAATTTTCAAGGAATTGCTGGAAACCGCTGTCGGGGACCGATGGATGCCGTGGTACTGGGAAAACTATTTTCCCTACAATTTTAAGGGCTAATGTCGACTTGGTTAGTCCGTCCTTGAAATCCTTTTTTTCTTTATTGCATAGTTGTTGTATTACAACAGGTAAGCGAAACTGCATCTTTCAATTAGTCAGAAAGGTTCACTTATTTAGCTTCACGCTTACAAAATCTATTCATCCAACACTATCTTTAAGCCATTATAACACCCTATTTCCATGAGCCTCAAAGAAGAAATAGCTGAAGTATTCAAGCAGTACCTCCAAGCAATTTTCACCAAAGATTACCAGACAGTCTACAACTTCCTTTTTAAACCAGATGTAGAACATCATTGCCGAATGATCAAAGAGTTTGCTCATAAAATGGATGAGTTTGGTGAAACAGATGAATTCCTCAAAAAGGTGGGGTTCGAAAACCTGGGAGCACTTGATGCCCTTTCTAACTATGAGTTGATTACATCAATGCTCAAGCTGTTTGAGACGGCAGTGAAACCAGAGCACCTGAAAAAAATACTTTCTGAAACCATCATTACGCAAGTAATCGATACCCCTCAGTGCAGCGAAGTACATTATGAATTACCTGTTTTGTTCTTTGATGAGTGGGAGGTGCAGCAAGGACAGGCACAAATGGTGAAGCAAGGCAATGACTGGAAGCTATTCTACAAATCTGGCATGGAAGCTGGCCTTCGGCGTTTTCAAGACGAAATAGACCAGTACATAGAGCGCAAAAGCAAGGACCAACTGGAAAACCTGGGCGAAGAAGATGACCTTGTCAAATTCTCAATCACCGGGTATCGAAATTACATGACCGGAAAAGTTGTTTTTGAGCCACGTTTCAAAGAGGCAGGAGACTTCAGCAATGGACTTGCCTATGTAAAAATCATGCGAAAATATGGTTATATCAACCTCAGCGGAGACCTGGTCATCAAGCCACAATATTACTTGGCAAAGGACTTCTCAGAGCAGTTGGCTGCCGTAGAAGTGACGGGAGATGAAGAGTCACAAAAATGGGGTTTTATAGATACCATGGGTAAAATGGCAATTCCTCCAACTTATTCTAATACGCATATGTTCAGTGAAGGGCTTTGCGGCGTACAAATAGGCGACAAATGGGGTTATATCAACACGGAAGGTATACTTGTGATTCCGGCAAAGTTTGATGTAGTCAATGAATTTGATGAAGGGTTTGCTTATGTTGATATTTACGGTGAGGATGGTGATGCAATAGAGTTGATGGTGGATAAGAATGGGAAAATTGAAAAGCTAAGTTGATGAATAAAAACCCTGCATAATAAAGGTTATCACGTTTTGTTTATCAGCCTACTAAAGCTAATGTCGGCTCGGTTAGTCCGTATTTGAAATCCTTCTGTTCTTTCTTGCATAGTTGTTGTATTAAAACAGGTAAGCGACACTACATCTTTCAATTAGTCAGAGGTCACTGGTGAAAACACGCAGCGACGGCGGTTCTTTGCTAAAGGGCACATTTCCCCTTTTTTATTTCTGATACCAGGGCACATCACCCATTCCATAGAAAATAAGATTCTTCTATTACCTTTACGCCCAACACAACAAACGAACCCAACAATGCCCAAACAAAAGATCTATCAGGTAGACGCGTTTACCGATCAGTTGTATGCCGGGAACCCTGCTGCAGTGTGTCCACTGGACGAGTGGCTGCCAGATGAGCTGATGCAACATATCGCCAATGAAAACAACCTGGCCGAAACGGCTTTTATCGTACCCAATGGTGAGGACTATTTCATACGCTGGTTTACGCCTACCGACGAAATAGACCTCTGTGGTCATGCGACACTGGCTTCCGCTTACGTGCTCTTTGAAGAACTGAAATATAATCATACAACCATTCGGTTTCATTCTGTGAATAGCGGGCTTTTGACAGTTACCAAGACGGATGGAAAGCTATTTCTTGACTTCCCAATGGATGAACTGGGCCCGGCGCTGGAGTCGCCGGAAATGATTGGCTATAAAATAGGCGTAGAACCAGTAGAGGTGCTGAGGGGGAAAACGGACCTGGTCGCAGTTGTCAAAAGTGAAACGGCACTTAGAAACCTTCAGCCGGATATCACGGGCATCTCTAAATTAGGCGGCCGCGGCCTCATCGTCACAGCCAAAGGCGATAATGTTGATTTTGTCTCTAGGTTTTTTGCTCCACAAGTGGGTGTCAACGAAGATCCAGTCACCGGTTCGGCGCATACCTCACTTACACCTTTATGGGCAGAGAAACTTGGCAAAACTACGATGACCGCCCAACAATTATCACCGAGAGGAGGGCAACTATGGTGTGAACTCCGCGGAGACCGTTGTATTATCGGCGGTTATGCAAGGTTGTATTTGGTGGGGGAGATCAATTTGTCTTAGACAATAGACGCTGGATATTAGTCCCAGCATTGTAGGTAATATTCCAAAAATAGATCGCTAGCCTCGCAACGCGCACTGGTCATAGCGTCTCGCTCGACAGTGTTAGATGACAGACTTTAGATCTTCCAGAATTGTCGATATCCCTGTTATTTACGAAGCAGGCTGTTCAATCACCTCGCGCCCTACCGTATCAATCATTGCGGCATCACGTATTTATTGGCATCTGCCTAAAAATCGAATAATAGTGCACCTCCTACGATTAGTAACAGAATACCTCCGAATACTTAATCTACCGTAATTGTATTGGTCTGATTATTCACATTTGTTCAACAGTTCACCGCAGATACTTGCAATCAGAATATGAACTGTGTTTTACTTATCAATAAATTTTTACTCAAATGAAAAAACTGAAAATTGAACAACTAAAAGTAAAGAGTTTCGTAACAGACCTGCAAAAAGACGGCGCCGAAGAAACGGTTAAAGGTGGCAAACCTGGCTTTTTGTCTATCGGAAAATTCTGTACGCAAATGGAAGGAGGCGGTTGCAAGCATGGCTATAGCTATGGCATTTTTTGCAATGATAAGCCTAAACGCCACAAAAAGAATACCTGTACAGTTTGATGCTGACAGCCAGTACCATATAAACCACCATCGCCGCTACGAACATTAGATTTCCGTAGCGGCGATAGTGAAATTATAAGGAGCACGCTAATCAGAATAGTTTTGCTACAAATTGTCAAATATATTTAATGACACCATACCCAGGCTGGCACCAGATTCAAGAGATGGGCCTTCATGCCAGTATTGCGTAATTCTCACATTAACCCTCACCGATGATTCTCATACAGATTTGCAGCAAATAAGCCCTTGAGTCGGTCGAGTTCTTCCTGCGACAGCACACTGCTTTCCGTGAGGTAGTCAGCCAGCTGCTTTGCAGTACGGATGCCTGCCACCACAGAGGTAACCGCTCGCTGAGCCAATGCAAACTGGGTGGCAACTTGTACTTTCGACAGGTACTTTTCCCGCGCAATCTCTGCAACTGCCTGCTGTGCCTTCAGAATTTGATCTGCAGACCGATCAAGGTAATTTTCACGTTCTTTTCCAGCCAGAATGCCTTGCGCCAACGTACCCCTGGCCAATATACCGACTTGCTTTTCCTGCAATAATTCAAATGCTGCCTCCTCAGGCCTGCGATCCAGCACACTGTATTGCATCATGTTGTTGACGAAATTGGACTTTTGCACATATTCGCGGATCACATTGGGTCTGATAGAAGATGTACCGTAGTAACGAATCTTTCCCTGGTCTTTCAGTATCTCGAACGCCTCAATGGTCTCGTCAATCGGGTCGTTGATGGTACCACCATGGAGTTGGTAGAGGTCAATGTAGTCTGTTTGTAGTCTGGTGAGACTCTTTTCAACGGCTTTCAAAATATACTCCTTTCCCGGATTCCAATCCCAGCCGCTGCCGTCAGCTCTCAACTCGTTTCCCACCTTGGTAGCCAGGATGATGTCACCGCGTTTTCCCTTCAACGCTTTCCCCACCATCTCCTCATTGCGTCCCTGCTGGTAAAGGTCTGCCGTGTCAAAACAGTTGATTCCCTGATCAATGGCACGGTGGATCAGTTCATTAGCAACTGATTGGTTTTCTTCCAGCGACATACAGCCAAAGGTGATTTCGCTGATTTTCAAGTCCGATTTTCCGAGTAAGTGATATTGCATTGTCTCTTTTAGACAAAAGAACAAAGACGAAAGATAAAAGACTCCGCAATATTTGAAAAAATGTCCTTTAGTTGATCTTTCAGCAACCCAACTTTCTAAGCTCGTGTTTAACTGACCTTTACTAAAGATGTGTAATTTGTAATGCACCTGATATTTTCCATTAGGCTATCACGAATGGAATGATTTGGGCGGAAAATTCAGGTGTGACAGGTTGTTGCCCAATGATGTTAATGAGTGATTAGTGATGGCGTGATCTCGTAATAATTTTATCGAAGATTAGATATTATCACGTTTGATTCATTAAAGATTGATTTTGTTGTCCAATGATGATTGCACCAAAATTCTTCAATCATGATTAATTCATAATGAGTGGCGCACGGCTAGTGACGCACGGTCAGTGGCGCACGGCTAGTGATGCATAATGGGGAATTGAGGGAAATTTGAATCATTGCATTACAAATCAAAAATTACTCATCACTCATCAGGAGCTCAAATTTGTTTCATATAAAAACAAACACAATTAATCATTACTCATCCTGCATCACTAATTTCATCACCACTCAAATCCTAATAGGTCGCTTTCAGACATATATTCCGTAAATTGCCACCAACAACCGATGCGAAAACATGCTCAAAAAGATTTTTCGATTCCTTTTCTCTATGGGACTCCTGCTGGGAGGTGTGCTGTTTTACCTGTACTACCTGCATTTTGTCAAAGCCAACATTGTCTCAGAAGGTGATGAAACTGAACTGTTCATCAGACCAAATGCTACTGTTGCGACTGTACAGGCCAATCTGAAAAACCTTGGGATCCTGGAAAACCCCGATGCGTTTTCCTTCCTTGCCGGCATCAAAAACTATAAAGGCAATAATATAGTTGCTGGAAAATACGTCATTCGCAATGGCATGACCAACAACGAGTTGATCAACCACCTGCGAGCGGGCAACGGCAAACAGGCCATCTCCATTACCATCAATCTGGAGCGCGAACTAAAGCAAATTTCAGGCACGCTGGCCAGAGACATCATGATCGACTCGGCTACTGTCTACAACTGGTTGTCTTCAGAAAGTAATGCTCAATCACTTGGTTTCAGTCAGGAGACCATCATCGCGATGTTCATCCCCAATACCTACTTCATCGACTGGGATGTCTCCGCAGAAAATCTCATGAAACGAATGAAAGCGGAGTATGATCGGTTTTGGAATAACGACAGGCTCACCAAATTGAAAAATACCGGCCTGACGCAGCAAGAGGTGGCCACGCTGGCTTCTATTGTTTATTGGGAAACTAAGATTCCACAAGACATGCGTACGGTTGCCGGCGTTTACATCAACCGTTTGCGCAAAGGCATCGCACTACAGGCCGACCCCACGCTTATCTTTGCATTGGGAGACTACTCTATCAAACGCGTGCTCAACAAAGACAAAGAACTGGAGTCGCCTTACAATACCTACAAATATGCCGGATTGCCACCGGGACCTATATTGATTCCGCCAGTAAACTGTATTGACGCGGTGCTGGAGTTTGGCAATCACAATTTCTACTATTTTGTGGCAAAAGAAGACCTCTCTGGAGGCACGTACTTTTCGCGTACCTATGAGGAGCACCTTCGCTATGCTGCGAAGTATCAGCGGGCGCTGAACAGGAGGAGGGTTTTTCGGTAGACGCTAGACGGGGTCCAGACAAAAGATTAAAGAGCAAAGATGAAAGACAGGGTATTTAAAACAGTAGGCAATAGGCAGTTGGCAGTTGGCATCATGCATGCGTTAGCGTTCCAGAGACTCAATCTTCCTCGATAATGCTAAATAATTAACTAAAATTAATTATTGATAGGCAGTAGGCAATTATCCAGTAGACAAGTAATCATCTGATCGACTCGTTCATGGTTAAATCGAAAGAGTTCCACAAACCCCACTTTCAGAAAAGAAAGCAAACTTTGCAAAAAGTAGTCTAAATTTAGGGTGCCACTATGCAATACATTTCTATTCATCTTTACCGGAAAATGGTCAATTATGCCATGGAAGAAGGTTTGACCAAAGCCGACTTCAAAGGACTGTCCACACCCATCGAGGACATCGATGAGCTGCAGGCTGTTCCGGCAGACCACTTCTTTGAATTGCATGAGTTCCTGGATGTAAAGCGTGGCCCTGGTTTTGCCATCCGGGTCGGCCAGCAGATGAAGATCGAAGACTATGGTGTCCTTGGGCTTTCATGGCGTACCTGCGCCTGGGCAGGGCAGATTTTTGAGCGGAGCGAGCGCTACTTCAAAATGCTATCCAATACCTACGTGTTCAAAGTAGAGAAGCGCGACGATGTTTCGCAGGTTTTTCTCCATCGGGAACCGCACCGCAGAGGTTTGCAGCTGTCCAACGAGGCGACACTCTCCGCCACCGTGGTGGTACTACAGGCCATGACCGAGAAAGACATCAAACCTGTCGAAGTCACTTTCAAGCACGATGCCCCGCAAGAGCTGAGCGCCTACGATGCTGCTTTTGGCTGTCCTGTGTTGTTCAACCAAAGCCATTATAGCATTTCCTACCGTACCGAAGACCTGGAAACGCGCACCGCCAAAGCCGATGCAAGCATCAATCAGTTTTTGGTAGAGCGTGTCGAGGAAGAAACGCAGGGAATAGAAGTGGGTGGTAACAAACTGGTCATAGACGTGGAAAAGCTCATCACCGAGGCCCTGCCCAGTGGTATCCCATCCGTACAACAAATCGCCGAACACATGGGCATGAGCAACCGAACACTTACCCGCCGCCTGACAGAGAGTGACCTTACCTTCAGAGACCTCATCAAAAAGACACAGGAAACCATCTCCAAAAACCTACTGAAAAGCACCAAAAGAACCATCGCCGAAATCGCTTTCGAAACAGGATTCTCCGAACAAAGCGCATTCAACCGCGCCTTCAAACGCTGGACAGGGCTGTCGCCGGTAGCGTTTCGGAAACAATAGAATCCAGCTGGCAGTAGGCCTTGAACAGTAGGCAAAAAACATTGCCAACTGCCTATTGCCCTTTGCCTACTTTTTAAAAGAGCATACCAAGCCAGAGCCAACCACCAAACGCTCATAAAACCCTAAAACCCTCCAGAAAATCGCCCCTGGCTCAAACTGTCAAATCATTGGCAGGAAGTGTCAAGTTTCACGCCTGCAATCGCTTCAATTTTACATCATGGATCTTTCAACGCCCTACTCAAGGCATCTGGCAAAGCTAAAAATTGATAGACCCACTCAGAATTTACAATCAGACACTCCCTCAGGGATCAAAAACGAAGTGAAAATGAAACAACAAACAAACCTCACCTTGCTAGGCGGCATCATCACTGCCGGTATTGTGATCTTAAGCAGCTTCGAAACTGCTACAAGGACTCATTCAATCGGGCTACTGGTGGAAAATCATACCACTGCTACCCCACAATCGGAAGCGCTGGAAGTGCTCCGACACAAATGCAATGTTTGCCATCGCAAGCAAAACCCTTTTATGGTCTTCAATGAACGTAACATGGTCAAAAGGGCAAAGCGGATCAACCGGGCGGTCTTCATCCAAAAGCGAATGCCCAAAGGAGACCTGGTCAAGCTCAGCAATGACGAATACGACATCCTAAAAGCATGGTTAAACCAAATTAGTATCAAACAATGATCGAATTCTCTTTAAAATCTACCAGCATGCTGGGCAGCCTGCTACTCACTGGGTTATCCGCAGGGTTATTTTGCGCCTGGTCTATCTCCGTAATTCCGGGGACTCTGAAAATAAATGACATGACCTACCTTACTACGATGCAATCCATTAACAGGGCCATACTCAACCCTTTGTTTTTCATGGTATTCTTTGGGAGCCCCATTTTGCTAGCCATCAGTACCATCGCCCATTATGGAGGCCAGCAACAGCTATTCGTCCTGCTGATCTCAGCATTGTTGGTTTACCTCATAGGTACCATTGGGGTTACCGGGCTAGGCAATGTACCGCTCAATGACCAACTGGAAGCATTGGTACTCGATGAGCAACGTTCAGATCAACTAGCAACCTTTAGGCGGCATTATGAAGACAAGTGGAACAGGCTACATCAAATCAGAACCATTTGCACCCTGATTGCCTTTGGGTTGATTGCAATGGCGGTGTTGAAATATTCTAAAGAGGGAGTGTGAGTGTTAACAAGCAAAATCTTCAAACAAATCACGGGGGATAACCCCGGA